>Ga0247814_10000076_pt1 | contig 93421 bp, 93 predicted proteins | sample UWRJL179409R1_FD_179947 | JGI IMG/M metagenome (GOLD analysis project Ga0247814, IMG submission 179947) | Plant litter microbial communities from Arlington Agricultural Research Station in Wisconsin, United States - UWRJ-L179-409R-1 | ecosystem: Environmental > Terrestrial > Plant litter >... | reverse complement strand
TCCCCAGGTACAGATCCGTAATACCTTTTTTAAGGGCATAGTCAATCAGTGTATCTAATAATTGCTGTGCCAGGCCGGTACCTCTGTGGCCATACTTAATAAACATTTTGCGGATAGTTCCGGCATTGTAACCAATGTTTATCAATGCTATGCTGCCAACCAGTTCGTCACCGTCAAATGCTCCCCAAAAATTGCCGCCACTACTATGATAATTTTTTTCAATATCTAACAGGTCAGGTTGATCGCTCAATGTAACGGGTATGTTAAATTCCTGCTGCTGAATATGGGTTATCAAGTCAATTATTTCGTCAGTATAATTGTTATAGATGGGTTTTATAATGTAATTGCTGCTCATAAAATATAATTTATCAGTCTACCTGGCACCAATCGTATTTCCACAAAATGTATAGATAGTTTTTGTTTTCAGTATGTCGTAGTTTACAAATTTTTTTTATTTATAGGTTCTAATTGGGTTTACGTTTCACGCCGACGGGCAGCAATCAATATATCTGCAAAATACTGATTATTAAAACCTTAAATTAAAAATAAAGCTAAATTTACTGACTTATAAGTAGTTTCAGAGCGTTTTATCATCAAACACCAAATAACTATCTATCAACCTGTTATAAAAAAAGATGTTTCATTCCGTGTCACATAGTTCATATTTGCATGAAACGGATCGCATCAAATTTCAATCGGCCAGCTTCAATAAACCGTTCATGTCCAGTTGGCGTGTATACATATCCAGTTCGCCGTCCTCATTGCGTGGCCATTCGGTTTTAGGGCGGTCCCAATACAATTCAACACCGTTCTTATCGGGGTCGTCCAGATAAATCGCTTCAGACACACCATGATCGGCAGCACCTGTTAGCTTATAACCGGCCTCCGCCAACCGTTTTACTATCTGCGCCAGATCCTTGCGTTCAGGATACAAAATAGCAGTATGGAACAAGCCCGGTGCATGCAACGGCGCCGGGCCGGCACCTTTGCTTTGCCAGGTATTTAAGCCAATGTGGTGGTGATAGCCCCCTGCAGAAATAAACGCGGCTTCTGTACCGTAGGTTTGCATCAGCTCAAAACCAAGCAAACCGCAATAAAAATCAAGTGCGCGTTGCAGGTTGCTCACTTTTAAATGGATGTGGCCTATGCGGGTGGCGGCGGGTATTTTGTAGTCAGTCATATTTCAGTGATTAGTTGATTGGTTAACCAGTGATTATTCGTTACAATATAGCTATTAGATAATTGAACAAAAGATTTAGGCTTACAAACTTACATTGCTGTTATAAATTCAAAATGTACCGGCGGCACTAATCTTCAACCACTAATCAACTAATCACTATCTTTACCGCATGATTATTAAATCTGCCGAATTTATTTGCAGCAACACGCAAATATCAAAGTTACCGCCACCTGTTAAGCCGGAATATGCCTTCATAGGCCGCTCCAACGTAGGCAAATCATCGCTTATTAATATGTTGGCCGCAAAAAAGGGAATGGCAAAAACATCACAAACACCCGGCAAAACGCAGCTCATTAATCATTTTTTGATTAACGATAACTGGTATATTGTTGATTTGCCCGGATACGGCTATGCGCGTGTATCAAAAAATAAAAAAGAAGACTGGAATAAGTTTATCCGTACTTATTTAGATAAACGCGAAAGTTTGCAATGTGTTATGGTACTTATAGATAGCCGACTGGAGCCTCAAAAAATTGATATGGAGTTCTGCAATTGGTTGGGCGAAAAAGGCTTATCGTTTGTGTTAGTGTTTACAAAAGCTGATAAACAATCTGCTACCAAAACAGACCAAAATGTAGCCAAATTTAAAAAAACGCTAATGGCTACTTTTGAAGAGGTACCTCCATATTTTGTAACATCATCAGAAACACAGGATGGGCGTGATAACGTACTGGCTTTTATTGATGACACCAACAGGCATTTTGTTGTACCACCACAGCCTGATTTTTAATATACCGTTGTTCGGTTAAAACCATTTGGCAGTAAAATATCAAAGCACGTTTGTTTTTATAAACATAAATGTGCTACCTTGCGCACTTTAAAATAAAATATAATGCAACAAGGAACAGTAAAATTTTTCAATGAAACAAAAGGATTTGGCTTTATCACCCCTAACGGTGGTGGTGCAGATGTATTTGTTCATTCAACAGGTCTTATCGATGAAGTTCGTGAAAACGATAAAGTGGAGTTTGAAGTAGAGAACGGCAGAAAAGGCTTAAATGCGGTAAATGTAAAGGTTATTTAATTATAATATTACCATTAAGCGTATCACATCCGCCCCCACAAGGGCGGATGTTTTTTTTGCATGTTCGGTAGTTAAATAATTTACAGTTTTTAACAGTCTTGTTTTCTTTTGGCATTGTTGTTGTTTTACCATAGTTACTACAAAACGAAAAACATTATGAAAGATCAATCAAGAGTTATAGCCGCCTTATTAATAGGCGCTGCCGCAGGTGCAGTATTGGGTTTATTATTTGCCCCGGATAGTGGAGAAGGTACACGAGGTTCTATCGGTAACTTAGCTACAGATTTGGCTGACAAAGCTAAAAACAAAGCAAACGATTTAAAAGATTACGGTGCCAGTGCGGTTGACAGAGTAAAATCAAAATTCAATAGTGCTGCTGATGATCTGTATAATTACAGAGACGGCGTTGAAGGCGATTTGCGCAACAAAGCTAATAACATTGCCGGTGATGTGAGAGATCATGTTGACAATGCAAAATCTAGAGTAAAAAACACTGCTGATAGTGTAAACGATTCTATACAACAGGCGTAAGCCCTTTCCGCCTCCTGAAGGCGGAACCTGGACACGTATAATAAAAAGCCCCGCGTTCGAATCGAAACGCGGGGCTTTTCTTTTTGCCATGTTGTACTAGCCTTTTAGGGGGCCCGGGGCTTACAATTTACCTATTTCCTGAACTAAATCGATCAGTTTGTTAGAGTAACCCCATTCGTTGTCATACCATGATACCACTTTAACAAAGTTATTGTTAAGCGCAATACCTGCTTTAGCATCAAATATTGATGTGCGTGCATCGCCTTTAAAATCTTCTGATACTACTTCATCTTCAGTATAACCTAAAATGCCTTTTAAGTCGCCTTCTGAGGCTTCTTTCATAGCATTCTTTATGTCTTCGTAAGTTGCCGGTGTTTTAAGGCGCACAACTAAGTCAACTACCGACACGTCAGCAACCGGAACGCGGAATGACATGCCTGTCAGTTTGCCTTTCAATTCCGGAAGAACCAAACCAACAGCTTTAGCAGCACCTGTTGATGAAGGGATAATATTTTGGTAAGCGCCACGGCCACCTCTCCAGTCTTTAGCAGACGGTCCGTCAACAGTTTTTTGGGTGGCAGTTACCGCGTGAATGGTGCTCATCAAACCTTCTTCAATACCAAATTTATCATTTAACACCTTAGCAATTGGTGCAAGACAGTTAGTGGTACATGAAGCGTTTGAAACGATAGTTTGATCTGCCCTTAATTGTTTGTGATTAACACCCATAACAAAAGTAGGGGTATCATCTTTAGCTGGTGCGCTCATTACTACTTTTTTAGCACCTGCATCAATATGTTTTTGAGCAGTTTCTATAGTTAAGAATAACCCGGTTGATTCGATAATAACTTCAGCACCCACTTCATTCCATTTAAGGTTAGCCGGGTCTTTCTCCGCAGTTACACGTATAGTTTTACCGTTTACAACCAAATGGCCGCCTTCAACAGCAATAGTGCCTTTGAATTGTCCGTGAGTTGAGTCGTACTTTAACATGTAAGCCATATAATCAGGCTCAACAAGATCATTTATTCCTACAACTTCAACATCGGGTCTTTCAATAGCAGCTCTGAAAGCCAGGCGTCCAATCCGGCCGAAACCGTTAATTCCTATTTTCATGATTTTAATTTTTATTTGAGTAATACGTTAACAAATTATTTATTGGCTCTTTAATTATACTGGTTATTTGTAACCCTGCCAATGCAGCTTCTTCACGCAAACGATCCTGAAAGGTGAAAGCAACAGAACCTTCAAAATGTAAAGGTGACTGCGGATGCTGCTTATGCAAAGGTAACAAGTATGTGTTTATTAGTTTATTAAACCCTGTTTTTATTACATTGGCAAGATATTGATCATGCTGATGCTCTATAAAGAACTCAGCAAATGAGTTTAAATATATTGCAGGTTGTTTTTGGCGGTATACTTTCTCTAACAGGTTATTTCGGTCTGCTTCGTATTTTACCATAAATTTTTTCCGCAGGTTTTCTGGTAAAGTTTCGTTCATAAAACCCTTTACCAGCTGCCTGCCCAGCCAGTTGCCTGATCCTTCATCGGCCAAAATAAAACCAAGGCCATAATTATTGGGCTTTACCTTTTTCCCGTCAAACCATGCCGCGTTTGAGCCGCTTCCGCATATGCCTATTATCCCCGGCGAATTGCGGCAACAGGCTATGGCGGCGCCATCAACATCATGCGCAACACTCACCTTTGCAAATTTAAAGAAGGTTGTTAACGCAGTGCCTACTATGGATTTTAAATCATCAGATGAAGACCCCGCGCCAAAAAAATAAACGCGCTTAACTTCCTCAGCATGATGTATCAGTTTAATGTTTTTATTCAGCAGGTTCAGTATCTGCTTTTCGTCCATAAAATAAGGGTTGATGCCGCTGGTTTTAAAAGAAGCAAGTGTTCTTCCTTTATCGGCCAGCCGCCAATCGGCATGATATGATCCGCTGTAAACAACCGCTATCATTTATATCGACAAAATATCAACCATCTGCAGCAAATCGTCCTCAAGTTTAAACTGATGTCCTGTTAGTGCTTCAACAAGCGGTGTAGTTTTAATAACATTAGCTTCTAGCCCTACCATTTTCTGGGTGTGCCCTTCTAAAAGCGCATTAACCGCAGCATAACCTAGCCTGCTGCCCAAAATACGGTCAAAACTACTCGGCGCTCCGCCGCGTTGCAAGTGCCCTAATACGGTAACCTTAATATCGTAATTTGAGATCTGACTTTTTACTTTTTTAGCCAGATCATAAATATTTCCGCTTTTTTCGCCCTCGGCAACAATTACTATACTTGATGATTTTTTGTTAGCCTGCCCCTTTTGGAGCAGATCTATTAATTCATCAATAGCGGTTGATTTCTCTGGCAGTAAAATACCTTCCGCACCGCAAGCAATACCTGCCCGCAGGGCTATAGCACCAGAATCGCGACCCATAACTTCAATAAAAAACAATCGATCGTGCGAGTCCGCCGTATCCCTTATTTTATCAATAGCTTCTATTACCGTGTTTGTTGCGGTATCAAAACCAAGTGTATAAGTTGAACCATACAGGTCGTTATCAATAGTACCTGGTATACCCATTACTTTTATGTCAGGATATTCTTGCGAAAATTTCAAAGCGCCCGTAAAAGTGCCATCCCCGCCTATTACAACCAACGCATCTATACCTTGTTGCTTTACATTGTTATACGCTATTTGCCTGCCTTCGGGAGTACGAAATTCAACGCAGCGGGCAGTTTTTAAAATGGTGCCGCCAAGGTTAAGAATATTACTTACAGATCGAGTCTCCATCTCAAGCATATCATTCTCTATAAGGCCTTTATACCCTTGCCTAATACCTACAATCCGTATACCGTTGTAAATAGCTGTACGCACTACAGCTCTGATGCAGGGGTTCATTCCGGGCGCATCCCCTCCGGAAGTAAGCACACCAAGTTTTGAAATTTTTTGCATCTTTTTACCTGAGGAATAATTTGCACGAATATAAGGTGTGATTGTTACACCATTAAATTTATTTTTATTTATTTTTGGTACCGCTAACTGCGGTGCTGACATTATAAACTTAAAATATTAACAGTTTGGAAGATAATACTCCCACATTTAATTCCATATTTTCTATTGACTGCCTTGTATTTGGATACGATGCCGGGGAATTGAAAATATTATTGATAGAGAGAAGCGAAGAACCATTTAAAGACTGGTATGCGCTACCCGGTTACATAGTACAGCAGGAAGAGAGCCTGGATCATGCTGCAGAACGTACAATATTTGAATTAACGGGTTTGCGGGATCTGCCCATGAAACAGTTCCACACGTTTGGCGATGTTGACAGGCACCCTAAGGGGAGGGTAATTACTGTTGGCTATTACGCATTAATTCGTATAAACGGACAAAAAGAGTTAAGATCCATTAGCTCAATGGCGCGTAAAGCGCTTTGGCATCCGGTAAAAACACTTCCAAAACTGGCGTTTGACCATAGTGATATATTCCATACCGGTTTTGCAAAAATACGCAGGAGGTTAACACACCAACCCATAGCGTTTGACTTGCTGCCTGAGAAATTTACATTAACCCAATTGCAGGGGCTTTACGAAGCCATTTTAGATAAGAAGCTGGATAAGCGCAACTTTCGCAAAAAGATGCTGAGTTACGGATATTTAAAAGAGCTGGTTGAAAAACAACGTGGGGTATCCTATCGTGCAGCTAAATTGTACAAGTTTGATCGCCGAAAATACGCTAAGATATTCCAGAATGAAATGGGGCCGTCGGCTGCTGCGCAATAATAATTAAAATGCATTATACGGAATCAAGAAGTAAGATGAAGCAACCACAATCTTAACTCTTGATTCTTACTGATTAACTCTGCCCCTATCCTTTCGCTTCTAAATGGAACTTCACTAAATTATCTATTGGTGAACGAATAATATTGCCTACCTGCATGCCATTTTCTGTTGCTACCTCCTCTAATATGTTACGAAAATTATACGCCACCGAGCCTATACAGTTAAAACTTTGCTGTTGATAATTGGGATAGCGTGTTACCAGGTTTCGGAAAAAATCCTGAAATGATGTTTTTACCAAACCGTGCGAGTAGCCCAGGTTAACATTCATATTGTCATAAACAAATTTGCTGAATCCGGCACAAAAACGACTGGCTAAAGGCTTTGTATAAACCTGATCGTTAACATCATCCCTCGTTAGTTTATAGGTATCCCAAAAATTCTGTTTTATGGCTTCGGGCATGTACCCACGCAAATAGTCTATTAGTAGTTTTTTACCTATGTAGCAACCGCTGCCTTCATCGCCTAAAATGTACGCGCCCGAATCAATGTTCAAGGCTATTTTTTCACCATCATATAAACAAGTGTTGGTTCCGGTACCCAAAATAGCGGCAAAACCAGCTTGCCTGCCAAGCAAAGCTCTGGCGGCGGCCATCAAGTCATGATCAATATTAACCTGCGATTGTGTAAAAACAGCGCTAATGGCCGTTTTAACATGTTCACGTTTTTCCTCCGTAGAGCAGCCCGCTCCATAATAGTTAACCTCAGAAATATTATCAAGCTGCAGATCGGTGGGGAGGTTATGTTTAAGCGAATTAATAATATAGTCAATACTTGCAAAATAAGGGTTGTATCCTTCTGTATTAAAATACACCTTTTTACCCTCATCATTTATTAAGCACCAGTTGGTTTTTGTTGAGCCGCCGTCCGCAATAATTATCATACATTAAATTTACATGCTAAAAATATAGTTTTCTACGTGTAAATTCTACTCGAAAGCGTAAAAACGGCATTTTTTAAATATCTATTCCTGTTGAAACCTTCTCGCAATTGAAATCTGCGTACAAATTCTGATAAATGGTGTTAAGACGGTAAGCTGCTCCACTCCTATCTCCGGCGCAAATATTGTAGTGTAGTGCGGCGTATAATTAAAACAGAAAGGCAGGCCCGGCTTGTTTATATTGTTGTTTAATAAAGGGCAATTGAAGCATTGTATAAATTGAAATAAAAATCTTCTTTGAAGATTGTCCTTTTGCTACAAAATCAGCATCTTTGCACCGCCCGAAGCATTGGGCGATGGTCCCATAGCTCAGCTGGATAGAGCAACAGATTTCTAATCTGTCGGTCTCAGGTTCGAATCCTGATGGGATCACCAGTTTTGCAAGCTCATTTCTTAACTGAAATGGGCTTTTTTTTTTAAAGCGCTGTTCTACAGCTAAGTGCGAGGTTAGTAATGTGTTTGTTCCGCCTGTGAGGCGAAACAAGCGGAGCAAAGCGGAACACACCTTTTTATAAACCACTGTTAATTAGGCTATTAATTTTATGAGCGGAACAAAGCGAAGCAACTTATAAGTCAGGGAATTTAGCTATGAAATATTATTAACTCGCTGATTATTAATGTAGATATGAAATAGGCAATTTTTACACCTGCAGCGGAACAAAAATATGCTGTATACAAAAAGCCCAGCGCATGGCCGGGCTTAGCTTCTTTTCTTTCTATATGGCAATCTCGGCGCTTCAGTTGTTTGTGATAAGACACAACAACGGCGAACCCTCGGAACACCAAAAAAGGGCAGAGGGACTGTTAGACACGAGTATTTCCAACGCTTTTTCCAGCCGCGGATACTCGCGCCAGCGGGGTAGACAGAACCAAAATATGCTGTATACAAAAAGCCCAGCACATGACCGGGCTTAGCTTCTCTTCTTTCTATATGGCAATCTCGGCGCTTCAGTTGTTTGTCATAACGCCCAACAATGGCCAACCCTCGGAACACCAAAAAAGGGCGGAGGGACTGTTAGACACGAGTATTTCCAACGCTTTTTCCAGCCGCAGATACTCGCGCCAGCGGGGTGTCAAGTCGGCCAGAGCCGGTTAATGACAATGTGCTGCAAGCTTATTGGCATTAACTAAACTTGGCGCAAAGATTTTGAGTGTAAGGTATATGTAACTCCTTTATTCCTGTGTGTCGAAGGCCTGTGAAAGCGATAAGAAATAAGCGCAGCTATCCTTTCTCGGTCTAAGCAACAGAAAGCGGGAAGGGATAGCATAGCTTATTGTTGATTAGATTCTTATATTAGACTTTCAAATGCAACCTTATGTTCGATAAAGAACTAGATGAACTGTTAAATACACCACTTACATGGGTTCGCGAAGGTAACTTATCAAGGTTCTATTATAGTACGACCTTAGATCGACAGCATACCTTTTTACGGATGAACAATTTCCCCGAAGAACCTCTTTGGACAATTGTATACAAAGGGATAAGTACTGATTTGGAAGATAAGCCCGAAGCTTGGACAACACACTAATATTCCTTTCCGATGTTAAGATATATCGCTTTAATGATTTTGCTTTTTAATGTTACAACTTCTTTTGGCCAGAGTCTTGAAGAGAAAGCATATAAGGAAGTAATAACGTCAGGCCCTTCAACTGCTCCCGAACTTTTGGTTGTCAAGATTAAGAATGAGAAAACAGGAGAGGTTAAAGAAATATGTACTGATATATCATCATTGTTCTATGCAATGATTACTGAAGCAAAGATTGCAGGTGATGATGCCATTAAAAAAGAACTTTTAAAACACACGAAAGATAGAACATTTACTTTTAAAAGTAAGGGTGCGTTAGAACGCTTCAACCTCTCACATTACAAACTTACCAATGTCGCAACGATCGCCAAAACCATCAAACGCAATCATTTGAGAGATAGCCTGTCCAAACTTACTAGGTTAAGAGCTAACTTGTTAGAACGCTTCTATGAATATTCTGATGTCCGTGACTCTTTACTTCAAACGATAGCAGATAGTATCACGCTGATCAGACCAATCACCGAAGAGGAAAAGAAAATGATTAAAAATTTAGAAGATCAGTTTTATGATACTTACTATAACGACTCTCAATATGATCAGTACAGAGTAATAAGTTCGGTAGGCAAAGACCTCCTGAGAACATGGAACAGTATTATCAAACCGTACAAAATAGTATATGATGGGCTATCAAAGGAAATAGATAGGATCGATTATAAGTTCTTCGTGAGTTATAGAAAAAAGTATGGGATAAGTTTCTGTCACGTGGCTTTTAAACATGGTATAGTAAGCTACATTGGTGACGAAAACCCTGAGATTGAATTTTCATTGGTAGTACAATGACTAATCAAAGTGATTTTAATGAACCGTTGTTCAAGTCTAGCTCCATCCGCTAATATCTGAAGATTTTTTGCTTGATTTTTACTCGGGCTTGATAAGTTCCACTTTTTTTAATCAGGGAAAAATTTCTCCCGGGCTTCATCCATGGTGAATGGTGCCTTCTCAGATTTAGGATCGATACCGGCCTTATAGCATTTTTTCATCAAGGTCGCATCGATGGAATTAGTGATCTTTCCTATCAGAGCTGCGATGGGCGACCCCGCTGGTTTTCAATCACCCCATAATTATTTTCATGTCCACCCATGGGCGGCTAGTTACTTTGGTCAAAGGTCAATGGATGCTTGGCAATCAGATCGTCAAGCTCCTCTTCCGTATGGATTCTGTACAAGGTTTCGAATAATTGCCGTGGTGTAAGGAGTGGTTCAGGCATGTTAAAGTTTGTGGTTGAAAAAATAAATATAGCTGTATTTCGCAAACGCAACTGTAATATTTTCAAAGGATTACCTCTTCCCTCTAAAACGCGTACATTACCACATGTTAATATCAATCTTGCTTAATTAATGGCCCACCAAGGAACGGTTCGACTTCAGCAATCAAGAAAATAAAAAGTGGGTTCGCCAGGCACATTGGGAATTGAATTAGGTAATGGGAATAGGTTCTCCAGTTCAGTATTTGATGAACGATGTTGCCTTTGTTTCCTGACATCCATTCAACACAATTTTTGCGTTTCGTGCTTATCTTTGTATGTTAAAGATCTCCTACCACTATCCCAGTAATTTCTCTCTGATAAGGCATAAGGTCTTTGACATTCACATTAAAAAGATTTTCATAAATGAGGCAACTTAAAATAAGTGAGTCGATCACCAATCGGGAGAGCGCGTCGCTGAATCAGTATTTGGCAGATATCGCCAGGATTCCGATGGTTACGGCGCAGGAAGAGGTAGTGTTGACGCAAAAGATCCGGGAGGGTGACCAGGCGGCTTTGGAGCGCTTAACAACGGCGAACCTGCGGTTCGTGGTTTCGGTGGCGAAGCAATACCAGAGTTCGGGTATGACGCTGGGTGATTTGATTAACGAGGGTAATGTTGGTTTGGTTAAAGCGGCGACACGTTTTGATGAGACCAAGGGGTTTAAATTTATTTCTTATGCGGTTTGGTGGATCCGGCAGTCTATCCTTTCGGCAATTAATGAGCAGGGGCGGATGATTCGTTTGCCTTTGAATAAGGTCGGGGATATCTCTAAGATCGCTAAGGCTGCATCGAAGCTGGAGCAGCAATATGAACGGCAGCCGACACCGGAAGAACTGGCCGAAAGCCTGGAAACGACAGCTGAAAAGGTAAGTGATGTGCTGGGACATTCCGGCAGGCATATTTCCTATGATTCGCCTTTTTCCGCAGAAGAGGACAATACCTTACTGGATGTGCTGCAAAGCGCCGAACCGGGCACCGATAAAGGGTTAATGACAGAATCATTATCTACTGAAGTAGCCCAAAGCCTCCGCGTATTGGGCGAAAAAGAAAGAGACGTCCTCACCTTATTTTTTGGCCTCGCTGACGGGCAACCGCATAGCCTGGAAGAGATCGGCGAAAAATATGCCCTCACCCGCGAACGCGTCCGCCAGATCAAAGACAAAGCCCTCGCCCGCCTCCGCAGCAATTCCCGCAGCTGGGTATTGAAAGGGTATTTGGATTAAATGGTCATTGGCGTTTCAAAGTAATTACCGCCACTTCTGGCCACATACCGATACGGCCCTTGAGGCCAATGAAACCGAAGCCACGGTTGACATAAAGATAGCGACCTGCTCTTTCGTAAAGGCCCGCCCATTGTTTGTATACGTATTGAACCGGGCTCCATTTGATGCCCAGGAAATCGATACCGAACTGCATACCATGGGTATGGCCCGACAGGGTAAGATGAATATGCTGGTGATGCCCGAGCGTAACGCCCTCCCAGTGCGAGGGATCATGGGACATCAGAATTTTAAAGGCGTCATCGGGTACGACCCGGGTGGCTTTATCCAAATCACCGTATTTGTGAAAGCCGCCCTTACCCCAGTTTTCGACACCGATCAGGCTAATGGCCTGTCCTTCTTTTTCCAGGCTGACGGATTCGTCCAACAGTAAGCGAAAACCAATTTCCTTGTGGACGTTTTTAAGCCGAGCCAGGTTGGCTTTTTTGGCTTCGGGACTCTCCCACTGCACATAATCGCCGTAATCATGATTACCCAGGATCGAAAATTGCCCCATGGATGCTTTTAACGCAGAGAAGGCTTTGATCCAGGGGTCCATTTCCGCAGCTTTGTTATTAACCAAGTCGCCGGTAAACAGAATGATATCGCTATGCTGCGCATTGATGAGATCAAGTCCTTTTTGTACACCCTCAGCATTCGTAAAGCTGCCCGAATGGACATCGGTGATCTGCGTAATGGTAAAACCATTGAAAGCTTCAGGTAGATCGGGAAACGTCAATGTTTCCTTCCTGAGCCGGTAAAAGTGCCTGCCGCGGGTAATACCGAATAGCACCAGCAGGAAAGCCGCCCCGGCAACAAAAGCCGCTAATTCACTTACCCAAAACAAGCGCTCGGGAAAACCCCTGAAGAGTCGACTGAGATCCTCTAATAATAGAAACGGCAACGCGACAAATCGTGGGACGAAGGCCAGCAACATCAGCCCCATCAGCCAGGCGATCAGCGTTTGTTGCAAACCGGAACCACGTTTTACAAAAATCGCGGCAGTTATGCCAGCCATGAGTAACAGATCAATCAACCAGTAAAAAAATTCATAATGATCATTACCGGTCAGGACCTTGAAAGCCTGGTAAAAATAAAGATCGGTTAGCACCCAAAGCAGGATGATGAAAGGAAATCGTTTAGCCATTTGAAAGGTAGACGAATGAAAACCGAAAACATTTTAAAAAAGCCGTGCAAATCCCCGTTATCCGTTTAAAAACGTACCTAAACGTGTAATCTACGACAAAAACCCTCGCCGCTACTCAAATTTACTTTCGACAAATACGAAAGACAATGAACAGTTTAAGCAACAGCGTGCGCCTGACCGGATTCTTAGGTGCCGCCCCCGAAGTCAAAATGACCGACAACGAAAAGAAATAGGCTCGCATCAGTCACGACCATACCATCGCCTTCTTCGCGGTAGCCATACTTATAACAGAAATTGTAAACCTTGCCTTGTGTGGTTGCGTACTACAAGATACGCACACTACGAATAACAGAACGAATGTCAGTCGGATCATTTTTTCATAAAACGATGTTTTTAAAAACGATGTTAAAATTTGAAGATCTTTTCCAACTCCACGACGTGTTTCCCAAGGGGAAGTTTTTGTGGCGCTTTGGCCAATTTTTCCGCGAGTGTCGTAGTGGACAGTGGCCGGAACCGCCTCATTACTCCTAAAACGTTAAGGAACTTAAATGTCGCGTTCATGAACCTTTCCGCTGTCCTGTCAGAGTTTCTTCTTATCAAGCTTCCCGGCCTAAAGATAATGTACTGATCAAAACAGACATGCTCCAAAGCATGTTCCAATTTCCCCTTAAGCCTGGAGTAAAATACCCAGCTTTTAGCATCTGCCCCATAGGCAGATAAGAGCACCAGCCTATCAACGCCGTTCGATCTTGCTAATTCGGCAAATTCCAAGGGTATATCGTAGTCGATGTGGCGTTGGGCAGCCTTTGATCCGGCTGCTTTTAATGTTGTTCCCAGGCAGGAAAACAATACGTCACCGCGTATATGGACGGAAACATTTTCCAGACGATCAAAATCTGTAACGATCTCGATCAATTTAGGGTCCTTGATCCCGCTACATCTGCGAACGAACAGCACCACTTCTGTGTAATTGGAATCCCCTGACAGGACGTCCACCAGGTCCTTTCCTGTGGCTCCTGTTGCGCCAATGATCAATGCTCTCATTTTTTGATTTTACGATAAATATAAGATATATCAGACGGGCGTTATCGCCGACAGTTGCTGGTTAATAAAGGTAATCTCCTCGTTGCTTAAAACAACGTTAATAGCTTCAGCGTTACTGATCGCCTGTTGCTTATTGCGGGCCCCGGCTAACACAACCGTGATACCCGGCTGAAGCGTCGTCCATCTTAACACAAGCTGTGCCAGTGAAACATTTTTGTCCCGGGCAATAGGTGCTATATTATCCAGCAGCGATTGCACCCGGCCCAGGTCGAACTGGCCAAAATAGCTGTTCCGGTGATCCGCTGTTTTCAGCACATCCCCTTTGAAAAATTTGCCGGTCAACAATCCTCTTTCCAGCGGGCTATAGGCAATAATGCCAATGTTATTTGCAACAGCTGCCGGTATAAGGTTGGCTTCGATATCTCGTTTCAACATGCTGTAAGATATCTGGTTAGACGCCAGGTTGATAAATTGCTTAGCTTCCAACATTTGTTCTGTATTATAATTGCTCACTCCGGCAGCTCTGATCTTACCCTGATCGATCAGGAGCTGTAAGGCTTCCATGGTTTCATCTATCGGGGTGGTCCAATCCGGCCAGTGCAATTGTAAGAGGTCTATGTAATCCGTTTTTAGCCGCTTCAGGCTTTCTTCCGCTTCTTTGATGACATTAGCTTTAGCAGCATATTTATATACCTGATAAGTTTTCCCCTCGTTCTCTACGTCGAACATAAAGTTGCCCCGCCCAAGGTTACTGCCGTCCCAAACCATCCCGAACTTGGTCAGGATCTGTATCTTTGACCGATCGAGGCCTTTTACAACGTTACCGATGAGTTCCTCACTGAATCCAAGCCCGTAAAAAGGCGCCGTGTCCAGCGTGGTTACACCGTGATAAATAGAGGCCATTATTGCGTCCTCCGCCTCTTTTTTTTCCGTGCCGGCCCACATCGTCCCGCCGATACCAAAACTACCGTAAGTGATCACAGAGAGTTCAAGATCCGTATTTCCTAATTTTCTATATTCCATTTTAATAAATTTTTAATCAACCAACACTGTTTTTTGATAGGTAGGCCAGTCTGTGTAGCCATGGTTACTCAAGCCATAATGCAGGCTCCGGTCAGGCGGCGTGAGCTCCCAGTTATGCTGCAATCTTTCCACCAGGTCGGGATTGGCGATGAAAGGCTCTCCAAACCCGGCGATGTCAATCGTGCCTGCACCAATCCATCTTTCGGATTTCTCGCGGTTCATACTTCCGGCCAGGATGATCACACCGTTATACCAGGAACGAAACCGCTCCAGGAAACCTTCTGGTAAAGCGTGACTTCCTTTTGATTGCTGGTCCATTAAATGGATATATACAATGCCCCTGTTCGCTATTTCCTGAGCGAGATATCGATAGGTCGCCTCTATCTCGTCGTAGTGTGGCAAATCGCCCAGCCCGCCATAAGGGGTAAGCCTGATGCCAACTTTGTTTTTACCTATGGCGGACACACAGGCATCGATGATCTCCAATAAAATCCTCGATCTGTTTTCAATATTTCCACCGTACTGGTCGGTGCGGTTATTGACAAAGGGGTTAAGGAACTGTTCCAGGAGATATCCATTGGCTCCATGTATCTCCACGCCATCGAAACCGGCTTCCACAGCATTGCGTGCTGCCTGAGCGAAGTCATTAACAACCGCTTTCACTTCGCTGGTGGTAAGCGCGCGGGGGGTGGAAGAAGGCACCGGGCCTTCCTTGCCGTTCTCGTCGTATCCCCAGGCAAAGGCGTTGAACGCGGGGATATCTGACGGGCCGACCGGTAAGATCCCGTTAGGCTGATTTGAATTATGTGATATCCTGCCGACGTGCCAAAGCTGCGCAAAGATCGTACTGCCCTGCTCGTGCACTGCGCGGGTAACCTTTTTCCAGCCTCGTACCTGGTCGGCGGTATATAAACCGGGAATATAAAGCACTCCTTTGGAGGTATCCGACACGGCCGTCCCTTCGGTGATGATCAAGCCGGCTCCGGCGCGCTGCGCATAGTATAGCGCGTTGTTTTCGTTGGGAATGCCATCCACGTTTCTTGCCCTCGTCATCGGGGCCATTGCGATCCGGTTTTTTAGCTGCAACGAGCCGATCGTTACCGGTTCAAAAATATTTGTTTTCATTATCTCCTTTTTTCAATGCGGAGATGTCTGACCATCTCCGCTTTTTACCTTTTATTATTTTTTGACTAACCAATTCTCCACGGCTCTTGAAAAGTCAGCGACATCAATCGGATGGCGGCTGGTCACCAGGTTGCCATCGGTCACTACCGACTGCTCTAATACGGTTCCGCCGGCATTTTTCAGATCGACCTGGATATTCCAATACCCTGTTAATTTCTTACCTTTCAGGATATCTGCGGAGGCCAGTACTACCGGTGCATGGCAGATCGCTGCGATCAGTTTTCCTGTTTTGTTAAAGTCCTGGATGAACTTGATCACATCTTTATCCGCACGCAGGTTATCCGGGTTCCAGGCACCGCCAGGAATAAACACGGCGTCATAGTCACTTACTTTGATCTGGTCGGCCGTCCGGTCAAACTTTATCCAGCCAACAGGCTGCAGATATTGGATAGCCATGATATGTGTTTTGGCCATTTCCGGTGCCACAAGCCCGTATCTTTCCGGAAAGGGTACATATTTGGGTGCAACAATATCTACCTGCGCACCCAGTTCTTTAAAATACCAAACCGGGCCCAACAGTTCGATCTCCTCAAAACCATCGGCAGCGATAACGGCGATTTTTTTACCTCTTAATACCGTTTTATCTTTTACCGGGGTAAAGAAGAAAGCGCGAAGGGCCTCATTGCCCGGTGCGTTCAATAGGTTTGAGACCGGCATATTCACCACTGCTGTGCGTGAGGTCAACTGGTTTAATACTTCCAATTCGTTAACAGTGGTTTTGTCTGTTGTTTTCATTTGTGCTGTTGCGTTAACTACCGCAAGTACACTCAGTGTACCCGCCAGTATGATCTTATTCATCGTTTTCATTTTTAACTTTGTTATTGATTAATTAACTCCTGTTTATTTCTCTCTAGTTAGCGGGGCGAACTCAATGAGGTTATGAATCCCGTTCTGAAAAGGCGGCTTTTTAATGCTTGTATTCAGGTAGTCTATCACCGGCTGAATCGGCGGGAACTTCAGATGGTACTGAAAAGCTTCGTCGCTCCTGAATTTTTCGTAGGTGACAAATTTTGTTTCATCGCCCTCAATTGCTGAAAGTTGATAGGTGACTACCCCCGCTTCGCTGCGAAATTGCGGCATGGCTTTGTGGTAGATCGTCTTAAAGTCCTGCTGGGTGCCTTGTTTTGCATCGACGAACAACATAACGGTTAGCGGTTTGTCCTGCTTCCTGGCGGTTCTTCGCCATTGTTGCCTGGAAAGCGGTTCCAGATCATTTACATGGTATACTGTAGCGGGTTTAAGCAGCGCCTTTTTAGATAGGGATGCTATTATTTTACTAAACTTGTCAGGCGCATTTTTGCTTGTCCATCGCTCTATCAGCCACAATCTGGATGGGTTTTCCTTTTCGAAATAGGCTTCGGCCATAATATTGCTTTTACGGGTAACCGCAGACTTTACATAATTGCCAACTATTTTTCGGAACCGCTCGCGGTATTCCGGCTTCAACTCGTATTCAGTAAGCCGGGCGGTGGGGACATCTTTCGCGTTGTTTTGCGCCACCGATATATTGCATGATACAATGGCTATTAAGAGTAGGGTTAATACTTTCATCGTTCTGCTATTATTGACCTATTTTAATCAGCAGCTCTGCCACCTGCTGCGGTTGAGCGAGGAAGGGAGAATGACTGGTATTGATACTATAAATGCTTTTGATACCGGCGGCTGCGATCATACGGTCCTGTAACCCGGGGCTGATGACAATGTCCTGGAGCGTTTTGATGTACGCTTTTTCAACCGATCCGAAACCTTCTTTTGTTAAAGTCACTTTATCACCGAACGGAATGGCGGGCTCCGGGCGGTAATTGTCCAGTACCTTTTGCTTGATGGCAGCTGAACCGTCGTTAATAAACAGGAAAGTCAGGCTTTCGCGTTTAACATCAAGCGTAAGCTTATCCGCAGACTGGGTGATCAAGGGGCCTAATTTGGAATCCGGGTCTGTACCGGCCAGTTCACCAAGAGATTGTCCCGAAGCCGGAACGAATGCTCCTATATAGACCAGTTTGCTGATCTTCGCCGGTATTTTTTCTGCAACAGCCGTTACGACCACACCGCCCATGCTATGTCCGACCAAAATGACCTTCTCGGTAGTTTTATCGATGGCCTCAATGACCTTGTCGCGGTAAAGGTTCATGCTTAGCGTATGGGTCAAAGTTTGATCGCTCCCGTGTCCCGGAAGCTCTACCACTATTACCTTGTTCCCTTTTGCTATCAGGTCGTTGCGCACTGCATCCCAAACATAAGGAGCCTGCCATGCCCCATGTACCAGGACATAAGTTTGCGAATTAGCGACCGGAGATGGCGATGCCATCGCTGTTGTGCTTAAGGCCGCGGTCAGCAGCGATGAAATTATTTTTTTCATTGTTATAAGGAATTAATTGATACCTACTTTGTATTACGGTGTTCGGCTTGTCCGTTGTGTGTTCTTATCATCTAAACAATTGCATGCCAGTTATTTTAAAGATGTGAGTCGACTTACATCGTTTTATAAATTATTAAAAATCAGGAAGTTGCCCTTAGACCTCAAGAAGGTCTTTTATCCCTCCTCCGAAAAAAATGGAGGTAAGCCCTGCAAAGTCCAAAAACATCGGAGCCGGAATTATGGATTAGTGAGGCTTACCGAATAATATCTAAATCAGCTGCGTGCCCAATTTTTCAACCTTCTTCAGCCATTTATTGCGTTGTTCTGCGGTCGAGTTCCTCATGAATCCGAAAGTTGAAAAGTTGATAGGTTTGAAGCCTACGTAACCGAAGATGATATTCTTCAGGATCTGGTATTGCGAAGCCCTGTAGACGAGGTAGTACCATAGCGTGGGCGTGTCCATGGTGACGAGCACCCGCATACTCCTGCCTTTCAAAAGTTGCTCTGGAAAGTTTTTGCCGGAGTGATTTTTAAAAGCGAAATTGGGCAGCAGCACCCGGTCAATAAAACCTTTGGCAACGGCGGGCATGAAGCCCCACCAGTTGGGGTAAGCGAATACCACATGGTCAGCCCATTTGATCAGTTCCTGAGCGGCGATCAGGTCATCTTCCAATTGTACTGTTCCTCCGGTCCTGTAACCGTCAGAAAGATTGACGTTGAAATCCAGTTTGGAGATATGTAGGATTTTACAAACCGCGCCAGCGCTTTCGGCACCGGTCTGATAGGCATCTAGCAACGCTTCACAAAATGAGTTTTCAGAAGGGTGTCCGAGCAGGAGTAATACTTTCTTTTCCATTGCAGTAATAATTTGATACTGCAAATCTCCGAAGGAAAGGCAGTGGGCACCTGACGCAAATGCGTCAAAAAAATATTAGTGGGCCAGTTTTTGGCGTATCCGGGTAACGGTTTGACGGCCAATCCCCAGGGCGCTGCACAGTTGGGATAAAGATATCCTGTTAAACAGCTTGGGCTGTTGTTTGACGAAGTCCAGATAGCGTTCTTCGGCGGTTTGAAAGATAAACGTTTCGATGCGGTTTTGCTGTTTGACCAACACCTGTTCAGCGATCTGCCGGCCATAATTTTCAAACCCCGGATGCATCTGGTAAAGGTGTTGCATATCTTCGAATGAAAGACAGGCCATGGTACTGGGCTCCAGGCATTGAATAAAATACCTACTTGGCTTTTGTGTAATGAAAGCGGGGTAATGGGTCGCATATTCGCCTTCGGCGTAGAAGCCAACTGTTATTTCGTTCCCCTCCGCGTCGATGAAAAACGAACGCACCAATCCCCTGGCGATAAAACCGATGGCTTTTTGCACTTTTCCGGACTGAAGAAAAAAGTCTTTTCTTTTTAAATCCTTTAAACTGATCCTGGACGCGAAATACAACAGTTCATCCTCAGTCAGGTGCGGACAGATCGCCCTGACCGATGCTAAAAATATTTCTTTTCCTGATTCCATTTGCTCATGCTAAGCAGTACCCGAATATTAAAAATCTTCCCGTTATGACCAGAACGATAGCCGGGCTTGTGTACAATTTACTTGTTCTTGGTTTGAAGTGCCGTATTTATAGCTCCCGGCAGTTTATTTTCTATCCGTTCGCCGGCATCAGAAATGAACCTTATTATACCTTTGCGATCAATGACCATGGATACCGGGCAGGCATACACGCCGTAGGTTTGGTGGGTTTTTTTCGCATCCGGAATGATTGTATACCTAAAGTCGTGAGTCTTCATAAATTTCCCGAGCGGGGCTTTTTTATCTAATGCAAATGCCAGGAAAATAACCTGATCTGCAGGGTATGAAGATTTTATGTTGTTCAGGTCCGGCATTTCTGCTATACACCCTCCGCAGGCAATGAACCAAAAATTCAGTACGATCACCTTCCCTTTAAGTGCAGCCAGATTGTATTTTTTTCCTTTTAAATCGATGACATTAAAATAGGGTGCCGGTTTGTCTATCATGGCTGCGAATTTCATTTTACTCTCTTCTTCGGCTTTTTGGCTGACAGAACTCTGGGTGATCAGGTACATAACACCGGGTTCGGTATCCCTATGCATAAACTGGACGTTTGGGCCGAGCGCTTTCTTAACACTATCCATTTTGTCAGCCGGAATAACCCTACCGTCAATCGTTTTGAAAGTAATGTTGCTCATTCGCACTTGTGCTGAGGCGTGCGTTATTGCCAAAGTAAGACCAATTGCGAGCACTGTTTTTTTAATCATCTGTTTTAATTTTAAATGTTTGAACAGCAAGGTTGTCCCGAAATGTGCCGTTTATACCAAATGCAGCGGGCTGGATAAAATAACATCCCGGTTCTCCAGTAAGGGCATGATCTGAGCGACCACGATGTCCCTGAAATGTTCGGAGTTGAAGTGGTCTTCCACTGCTGCTTTATTTTCATAGCCCTCATAGAGCATCAGTGTATTCCCATCTGAATGACTCTGGTGAATGTAATAGAACAAGTTGCCTTCTTCTTCATTACTTTTCTCGGAAACCTCCTTTAATAGGTTCAATAAACTGGTTAAATGTCCGTTCCTTACCTGGTACCGGGCAAAAAGGACGACTGGTCTTTCTTCCATTTTTTCTAAATTAAGCGGGGGCAGACCTGTATTTCCCAAGCCAAGTTTATCCCCTTTTCTATCTGAATCATTCATTATTTCATTATTCGACAGTATTAATTTTCAGCTACCGGGTGCAAGGATGCCGCATGAAAACTTGATATTCTTGAGAACCGGACACTCCCTTGAGATACTCAATCACATGCCATTTGAAACAATTAGGCAAAAAAAGTAAAGGCATAATTACAAACAACTGAAAATCAATATTTTATAATTAAATGAAACGAGTATTTTCAAATCGAAAACTGTTGTCCTCCGAAAAAATCGGAGTTATGAACCATTAAATCCGTAATTATCGGAGACAGCATGGTAAAACAGCAGCATTAACCGGTAACAGTTAACCATAAGGGCGCAACATTTCAACGGAATATATCCTTTCAAATCAATTTAGTAATAGTTAAATTGCAGTGTAGTAACCGTTTAGTGAGTTCGAATAAATATCGTGCTTTTTCATTCACTGAAGGGCAGTATAAACCAGGGCTTACTGGCTCTGCTTTTGTTGTTCGTAACTGTATTCAGGGTTTTCTTTTTAAAAATGAGGTCGGACACAAAAAAAATAGTTTGCTTTATTATTATCATTATGGGTTTGCTGATCGTTCCACGATCAGCATTTTCTCAAAAAATTTGGAGCGAGCAGTCCAAAATGCTGTCACAGCTCCGGAAAAGCAAAGCAGATACGGCTCGTGTACAGCTATTGCTCAAGTTGGGTAATTATTATATGCTCAGGGAGTATTACGTTTATAAAACCGGTAATCCCAAAGCACAACTTGACACGGCGATAATGTTCGGAAAGAACGCTCTCCAGCTTAGTCAGTCACTGAAATTTGATAGTGGAAAAAATGAGGCAATCCTGCTGATGGGAGATGCGCATATCAGAAAAAACGAGGTAGATTCCGCTCTTAATTCATTAGCTACACTGCAGGGCGAGACCCGTTTTCGGTTATTGATCATATTAAGCAGGCATTATTTGTTTCATTCGTCCAGATCAAAACTCAATTTGGACAAGGCCTTGTTTTTTTTAGCCCAGGCAAAAAAATCAGCCCCCATCCGCTTGGCAGCAAAATGGGAACCGGAACGTATCCACATTGAAGCGATGGCTGCTTTCATCACTAAAGGTTTGCAGCAAAGTATAACCTTATATCAGCAAACCATTGATAAAATAGCTAGTGCCGGCAATGAAGAAAGGAAAGCTCTTTTATGGTACGAACTGGCAACCCTGATTCCATTGCGTAAGAAAACCGGAATAACCAGATTGTATTGTCATGAAAATATGCGTTCGATCTATAAAAAAAATGGCAACCAGGAAAGAGAAGCGTGGGTCTTAAAGACGATTGCCGACATCAATATGGTGAATGGTGAATTAGCCCTTGCAGAAAAACAGTATTTAGAATCGCTCGGTCTTTACAAAGCCATTGGCTACCGCGACTTGCATTATATTTATGAACTGCTGGCAGTTACGAGCCGCAACAAGGGCGATTTCAGGAAGTCTAACTTTTATGGGTTGAAAGCAATAGAAAACATGCGGGCGACAACTGATTCCCTTACCGACCTTACTTTCTACGGACGTCTTGCAGGTATGTACAGGCAATCCGGGCAGCCGGATAAAAGTGCAGAATGGTACTCTAAAACATTCCACAACCGCTTATTTAAAGAAGACAGCAGCCTTTATAAATTCAGAGAGGCCGGGTTATATGTCAGACAGCTCATCAAAATAAAAAGGGAAAAAGAAGCACTGGCCTATATCCTTAAAATCAACGCTGAAAATAAACCAATCGGCATACACTCCCGGGCAAGCCTTGTCGGTTCGCTGGCCTACTGTTATCATGCGGTGAAGCAAGATCGGGCGGCGGAAAAAAACTATCTTGAATTAATAGCACTCTCCGGGCAGCTACAGCAAGACAATGAAATAGCATCCGATGCATATTACGAGATCGGGCAGTATTTTATAGAAAAGCGGCAATATGGAAAAGCATTAACCTATTTGCAAAAAGTACAGCATACATCTACTGGTGTAAGCCCGCTTTCCCCGACTAAGGATACCTATTTGATGCTCTTCAGAGCTGATTCCGGCCTGGGTAATTATACTTTCGCGATACAGCATTTATTAAGGCACAAGCAATTGAATGACTCTATCTTTAATGAAACGAAAAACTGGCAGATCCAGGAATTACAAATCCAATTCGAGACGGCTACTAAAGACAATGATATTCAATTACTTAATAGCCAGAATCAATTGGAGCGAATGAAAGCCTCCAGCGCCAACCGAGCAAAAAACATCACGCTGGGGGGCCTGGCATTGTTACTCATCATCATTGGACTTTTATTTAACAGTTATCGCATCAAACAAAGGAACAACCGTATGCTGGAAGTCAATCAGAAGGAGCTGGATCAAAAAAACACCTATTTAAAGCGACTTAATTCTGAACAGGAAAAATTGCTTAAAGAAAAAGAATGGTTGATCAAGGAGGTACATCACCGGGTCAAAAATAATCTCCAAATGGTAACGAGCTTGCTTTATTCGCAATTGATCTATCTGGAGGATGGTGCCGCACGACTGGCCGTTCAGGACAGCCTTCGGAGGATGCAGGCCATGTCCTTGATCCATCATAAGCTTTACCAGGAGGAAAACACCTCCACCATTGCCATGCCTGAATATATCAATGACCTTGTAATGTATTTGAACGAGAGTTTTGACACCGCCAATAGGATAACATTTAAACAAGCCATTGAACCATTATATCTTGATGTGGCACAGGCCATTCCGCTTGGACTGATCATTACCGAGAGTATTGTCAATGCCATTAAGTACGCTTTTGGGAAAGAACAAAAAGGCGCGGTCAGCATAACGCTTTTCAACGACGGGGACGGAAGTTTACTCCTGAAGATCTCGGATAACGGCATAGGTTTACCCGTTGGAATCGAAACGGAACATCACTCACTTGGTCTGGATCTGATGCGCGGGCTTGCCAAGCAACTAAAAGGCCGGTTTGATATTGAAAACGACCAGGGTGTACACATAACCGTCAAATTTGAAATAAAAAAAACATCAGTGAGCGACGCTTTTTCAGAAAGTTGAAGGGATCATGAAAATGAATATTAAAATACTAATTGTAGAAGATGAATTTATTGTTGCCAATGCGCTTCGCTTAGCGGTTGCCCAAGCGGGCTACCAGGTGACCGACATTGCTGCCTCGTTCGAAGAAGCAGATGAGTGCCTGAAAAAGGAGACCCCCGATCTGGTTCTTCTGGACATCCGCCTGGCAGGTAAAAAGTCAGGCATTGACCTTGCGCGGAAGCTTAAAGCCGAAAATCTGGCTTTTGTTTATCTGTCTGCAAACTCCAGCCAAAAGGTACTGGAAGAGGCGAAGGCAACCGAACCCTATGGTTTTCTGGTTAAGCCATTCCGCGAAAAAGATCTCATCGTCTCGCTGGAAATTGCTTGTTACCGTCATAAACACAGCCTCGAATCAAAACTGCGTCGCGAGGATCTATTACAAAAACAGCTTAATGAGTTCAAGAAAGAAAGCAGTGATGCGCGCCAAAAACTGTTAAAGACTGCCCGCGCCATGCAGTCCTATGTGCCGTTCGATCTGCTGGTATGCGGCCTGCGGCCTCAGCGGGAAGAGCAATTTGATGATACAGGTTATCTGCGCGTTGGGTTTGACGAATACCAATACATTACTGAAAGGGAATTCACGACCATTACAGGTTTAAAAAATCCTGCGCTGGCCTCAACGGCACAGCGCAGCGACCGGCTCAACGGGCCTGAAATTTATAACGGAGCAAAAACGACGGATATACAAGTTATGCCGCTCCAAAAGCTATTGTTTGACCGGTTTAAGGTAGCATCTTTCCTAATTTTTCCGGTTATGCTTAGCGGTGGGTCAATGGTTCACTACTTCTTTTACAGCCGCCAGCGCGAGGTTTACACCAAAAATCACCTTGACCTTTTGAACCGGTTAAAGACTTCTTTGAGCGAAATTGCACAGGATATTATCTCCGATGTACCGGTACAGGGGGCTATCGGCCAGCAGCAACCTGCCGCACCGGCCCAAACGAAGCTGGATCCGGTATTTGATAGCATTATCGGAAAACACCCACTGTTGCTGGCTGCGCTGGACCTGGCCACACAGGTTGCGCCGTTCAATACTTCAGTTCTTATTTTGGGAGAAAGCGGAACAGGTAAAGAGAAGATCGCGCAAGCTGTCCACACGCTTTCCACCAGGAAAAGTGGCCCTTACATCAAGGTAAATTGTGCCACTATACCGGCCACACTGGTTGAGTCGGAACTGTTCGGGCATGAAAAGGGGGCTTTTACAGGCGCGACAGAAAAGCGCAAGGGCAGATTTGAACAGGCCGATGGAGGAACCATTTTTTTAGACGAGATCGGCGAGCTTCCGCTTGAATTACAGGCAAAGCTACTTCGGGTGCTCCAGGAACGGGAGATAGAACCCGTAGGATGCAGCGTCCCCAGGAAGATCAATGTCCGCTTTGTAACGGCGACTAACCGCAACCTTGAAAAGGAAGTTGCCGAAGGTCGTTTCCGACTTGACCTCTATTATCGGCTGAATGTTTTTCCCATTACATTACCCACCCTGCGCGAACGAAAAAGTGATATCGCGGCTTTGACTTTATTTTTTGCCAATAAGTTCTGCAACGAGTTCGGAAAACCATTTACAGGTGTTTCCCAATCGATGGTGGAAGAGATGTATGCTTACAGTTGGCCCGGGAATATACGCGAACTGGAAAATGTGCTGGAACAATCCGTCATTTTGAACGATGGGCGTTCCAGATTAGATCTAAAACGAAGCCTGATGGCCGGAGGCACTGAAAACTTCTCAAAAGCAAATGCCGACACATTTGAGGATGTTAAGCACATTCAAAGAGAGACGGAAAAGGCCTATATCATCTCGGTACTTAAAAAAACGGAAGGGCGTATACGCGGATTCAACGGAGCCGCTGAATTACTGCAGATCAAACCGACAACCTTAGAATCCAAAATGAGCAAATTGGGTATAAAAAAAGAAGACCTTTAATATTCCGGTCCAAATTACTTCTCTGGTTCGATCAATACCCCCAATCAACATCCTCCGAAATTTACGGAGTTCACCTGGATTACCTCCGAAATTTATGGAGCCGAATCTGTCGACCACCTGTCCTTTCACATTTCTATCCCTCACAACTATTTGATTTAAAGTAATTTAATTTTACACAAGCTGTGATTCGTGTTGCCATCGCCTGGTTGGCACGCAATTCATACCTATCATTTGTATGAAACAATCAACCAACCCTCATTCACTCGCATTGGTGAATCCGAAAAAAGGTTTCCGGATCCACCTCCTTGTTTTTGCCATCGTAACACCGGTTATATGGCTCGTTTGGTGCCTCACCCGCAGTGATTATCCGTGGCCACTATGGTCAACGCCGGCCTGGGGCATCGGGGTCGTGTTCCATTATCTCGGTGTCTATGTTTTTAAAAAATCAAATATCAATTCATAAACGACATGAACGATCAGTCAAAACCATTCAGACGCATTGTGACCGGTCACAACGACGACGGCAAAGCTATTATTATTTCAGACGCCCCCCCGGTACATACGCAACTGGTTGGCGGCCCGGGCGGACCAACCTTTATAGAGGTCTGGCACACTTCGGAAACTCCGGCATTGATTCAACCACAAGTACCCATTACAGACGAGGAAAAGCTGATGTTGCCTCCACCCAAGAACGGAACACGTATCCGCGTGATCGAATTCCCGCCTGAAAGTGAAGCAATCAGGCAATTGACCGGGGAAGGCGCAGCAGATAAATTCAGGTCAATGGGAGATGAACACGCCTCTACCGCAATCTCCGGGGCACCTCATCCGCTGATGCACCGCACCGAAACGCTTGACTATGGAATTGTTCTGGAAGGAGAGATCACATTGGTGGTCGACATCGGGGAAACGGTTATACGTGCGGGTGACATTGTTGTGCAGGCGGGTACCAACCATGCATGGTCAAACCGTTCCGGTCGCAACTGCCGCATGGCGTTCATTCTCATTGACGGGCAATTCACTGATAAACTCTGACATCATGCGTATCCAACCATTACCACCGGAAACAATGAATGCGGAGACCCGGTACGTTCACGACGAGATCTTCAAACTGATCACCAGAAGTCAGGGGCAGGTCAATATGATCACTGATGACGGTGCCTTATTAGGCCCGTTCACTCCCATGCTTCAGTTCCCACAGTTCGGCGTGCCGGCTTTAACCTTTCTTCAATCTCTGGACCAGCATGCCACGCTTGATAAGCGCGTACGGGAAGTCGCTATCCTGACGGTGGGCGGAGCTTATGGCTCCCGTTTCGAACTTTATGCACATGAGATCATGGCCGCGGCTTTCGGGATACCTAAAGATGCGATCTCGACCCTTGCTGCGGGAGGAAGACCATATGGCCTGAATCAACAGGAAGCGATAGCCCATGATATTGCCTTCTCGCTGGTGTCCGGTCGCATTATTCCTGACTCGACCTATCATTACGCCGTTGGATTACTGAGTGCTGACGGAGTGGCTGAACTCTATTTCCTCGTTGCCGGGTACAGCCTGATCGCGACCATCCTTAATGGGTTTGATGTGCCGGCACCTGAGAGCAACACCTAAAACAATCCTAATGAAAACCGGACTTGTCACAATCGTATCTTTAACCATTAGTATTATTTGTTTTTCACTGTCTGCAGCTCATGCAGAAGCAGACAGTGAAAAACAGATTTCGGCTGCTATTATTTTCGTAGGATTTTGCCTATTGATCTTGCTTCTAAGGCTTTCGTTCAGTGGAAAGCGGTTGGCCCGGGAAGCGGGAATGCTTAACAAGGAAGAAAAACCCTCTGCCGTAGAACGCTTAAGCTCGTTGAGCAAGGATCAACTTACGCAATTAGCCAATCACACGGGAAAGGGAATCAATAAAGGGAGGAAGATCCTTGGGCTCGCGCTGCTTTTTACATTTTTTAGTTCGGTCTCCCTGGCTACACCGGCGGAGAATACCGATGCAGTACTGACCAGCCCGGGTATGCTGATCATGTTAACCCTGGTATTGATCCCGCTGATCGTATTGGTGGCATTTGCTGGGATAAAAGTCAAACAACTGGCGTACAGTCTTATGCGAAAGCGGATAAAGCTTGAAGCCATTACTTTAAGCCGGCAACTGGATAACAATGAAGAGCTATACCAGGAATTAATTCACAGAATGAAAGCGCTGGATTACACATTGAATAACCATGAACTGGCCGGCGATATCGCCGCAGATGATAAGAAGGGGCTGCTGCATCATATTGCCGAGGTCAATACCATACGATTTATTGCACCCAAGCGAAAAGCCGCTAAAAAGCATGACGCCAATCCCGAACTAGTGCGCCTGATCACCTGGTTCCTGGGTACGGCTACGTTTTGGCTGGTAGCAGGAACGACCATTGGGGAATATCTCGGGATCAAATTTGTAGCACCGGATGTTGACCACGTCAGCTGGCTGAGCTTTGGCCGTCTTCGTCCGGTACATACCAACATGGTGTTCTGGGGCTGGTCCACCTTAGCGATGATCGGTCTGGGCTATTATGTGGTGAGCACGGTCAGCAATAACGCTGTTCATAATATCCGCTTTGGCTATTACTCATTGATCCTTTTGAACGCGGCCGTTTTGATTGGCAGTTGGTCGTTAATGGCGGGCATCAATAATGGCGGTGGTGAATACCGGGAATACATCTGGCCGGTGATGGGGGTTTTTGCTGCGGGTATCGTGGTTACATTATACAATTACCTGAAGACCATCGCACAAAGAAAGATCAGCGAGATCTATATATCCAACTGGTACATCATTGCCGCAGTAATGTTCCTGACCGTTATCGTAGTAGTTGGCTATATCCCCTGGTGGCAGAACGGCCTGGGCGAAACGATCATCCAAGGATTTTATATGCACCAGGCCGTCGGGATGTGGTTTATGCTTTTTACACTCGGGCTGGTCTATTACTTTCTTCCCCAGCAGCTGAACACACCGATCTATTCCTATAGCTTAGGTATACTGGCTTTCTGGTCACAGATCTTATTCTATACACTTATCGGGACCCACCATTTTATTTTCAGTTCGATTCCATGGTGGTTGCAAACCGTCGCAATCGTAGGGAGTATGGGGATGCTGATCCCGGTATTTTCAGGCACGACCAACTTCCTGATGACCTTCAGGGGCAACTTTCATAGAATCGCCCGGAGTTATACGCTTCCTTTTTACCTGACCGGGATCATCTTTTATTTCACCGGCTCAACCCAGGGAACAGCGGAGGCTTTCCGGGCAACAAACCTGATCTGGCATTTTACCGACTTCACAGTCGCCCATTCACATCTGACCATGTACGGTATCATCGCCTTCCTGCTTTGGGGCTGCATCTACACCCTGTTACCGCGGCTTACAGGTAAAGAGCCTAAACAGGGAACGGTGGGTGCCCATTTCTGGCTGGCGCTGATCGGTATGTTATTCTATACCATTCCACTAATGGTGGGCGGCACCATCAAAGGTATGGGCTGGGTAGCGGGCAAACCGTTCATCGACGGTATTGTGGTTATGGCACCCTATTGGCTCTGGCGGGCAATCGGCGGTTCTTTGATGTGGGTGTCCCATCTCGTTTTTGCCTACAACATGTATGCCATGGTCGCTGTCGATACCGAAGCCGAACTGAAAGAAAAAGTTTATAAACAGCTGGATCAGCAACCTGCCGGCCCCGCAGTTTAAATCATCAGCCAATGGATATTTACAGCAACCATAAAAAACTCTACCTACTGGCATTGGGCCTGTTTCTGGCGCTGACCTTTTTCGTGGCGATCATCCCGGCTTCAGACATGCAGAACAACAATGCGCCCCTCCCGGGCAGTAAATATTTAAGCCGGCTGGAAACCCGGGGTAAGGCCATATTTATCGCCGAGGGTTGCGTAGCCTGTCATACCCAACAAATCCGCAACGTCGAAATGGACAGACCGTGGGGCCTCCGTCCAAGTATTGCAGCGGATTATGCGCGCAATCAACGGATCGACACCTGGACCAATACGGCGACCTTAATGGGATCGGAGCGCACCGGTCCTGACCTGACCAATGTCGGTAACCGCCAATCCGGTGCTGAATGGCACCTGATGCACCTGTACAATCCGCGTTCGGTCGTTGCCGCCTCGGTCATGCCTTCTTATCAATGGCTGTTCATCGAACGTGATTACGCATATCCGGAAGATGTTCCTGTCAGTATTCCGGCGGAATTCAGGAAAGGCGTTAAAGGCACGATCGTGGCCTCTCCGGATGCGCTGGCACTGGTGGCCTATCTGAAGTCGCTTAAGCAAGTGCCACTGCCTACAGGCAAGCCGGTTCCCGCATTCTTGTATGGAAAAGAAGCGGCAACGACGAGCAACACCGGAAGTGGAATACAGCCTTCCAAACCAGCAATTGATGGTGCAGCGCTTTATGCAGCTAACTGCCAGTCCTGCCATCAGGAGAATGGACTTGGATTGGCGGGCGCTTTCCCGGCACTTAAAGGAAGCAAGATCGTACTGGACCCTGATCCGGATGTTCAGGTGAACGTCATCATGAAAGGTTACAACGGACGGGTAAGCGAAGGCTACGGCACCATGCCGGCGGTCGGCGCGAATAACAACCTGAAGCCGGAAGAGGTAACAGCGATCATCAATCATGAGCGCGAAAGCTGGGGCAACAGCGGCAAAAGAGTAACCCTAGCAGAAGTAAAAAAGATTATGGCCTCATTGAAATAAAACTGTAAAACGATGAAAAAAACCTTAATCATAGGAGTAACGCTATTCACAGTTGTGGACGCGTTCGCCTGCGATGCCTGTAAAAAGCAAAAACCCAAATTCTTACAGGATATCGGCCACGGCCGTGGCCCGGACAGCCAGTGGGACTACCTGATCGTGATCGCCATGGTGATCATTACCTTCTATGTCCTGTTCGCCACTATTAAATGCTTTATCCGGCCCCGTGAGAACAGCGATATCCATATCAAATGTTTGATCCTGAAAGACTGAAGCTATGAAAAATCAAAGTTTCATTACCCTGTTCATTGATGACGATCCGCAGCCTGTCGGTGAGTTTCCAGCGCCGGTAGCATTCGAACTGGATACCCGGAAGATCGTGGACGGCGACCATGTACTTAAGGTCGTGAGCAAGGACCACCTGGGAAAGGAAGGTATTAAGCTGATCTCCTTCACGGTCAGAAACGGACCGGCCATTGCCATAGAAGGCCTGCGGCACGGAGAGATCGTAGAAGGAGTGCTCCCACTGATGATCAACGCTTACGGCAAGGGGGATCAAAAGACGTTTACGCTCCATGGCAGTGAAACGCCGCAAAGCGTCCCCTGGTGGGTGGTCGCCGGCATCATCGCTTTTGTTGCCTGGTCAATCTACTTTTTAGTGACCTCGATGCAGGTCAAACTTTTAATATAGACTTTAAAGGAACTGACCATTGGGGTCTGGATATCGACCAGCATGCCATCAAGGTCGACACATTCGATTACCGCACTAGTATAGAGCGCATTTATGCCATTGGTGATATCAATACCTCTCCAGGCAAATTGAAACTGATTTTAAGCGGCTTTCATGAAGCAGCCCTGATGGCGCAAAGCGCATTCAAATACATTAATCCGGACGAACGGTTGAGTTTTAAATACACCACTGTTTATGGTATCAATTCCTTTTAATATGATCGAACTGACAATACAGGACCGGGAAGGGCTACTTGAAAAGATCGAAGTACCCGCCGGCATCAGCCTTAGCCTGATGGAAGTTTTAAAAACGTATGGCTATCCCATTGCAGCCACCTGCGGAGGCATCGCGTTATGCGCCACCTGCCATGTGGAAGTATTGAAGGGCTGGGAAGAACTGCCCGCTCCCGTAGATGTCGAATTACAAATGCTAGATATGCTGCCCAATGCTTTGCCCGGCAGTAGACTGGCTTGCCAATTGAGGCTGAGCAGGGTCATGCATGGCATGATTTTCAGGATTATGGAAGAGCAATGAAAATAGCTCTTCATTTAAGTCCTCTTGTTCCGTTGCTCTCTTCGTTCTTACAATACAGGCATTCACCACCGCGCTATGCTGCCCTATCAAATTTAGTGATTAGAAAAGCCTTTTAAGTACTTAAACAATGAAAACAATCTGCCTAATTAAATCCTAACCTTGACTTTTGCGATAGCCTGTAAGTTGAACCCTCTGACCTTTCTTATCTTAATGGCAAATTCCAGCATGCATAATTTAGTTCATTGGCCTGCATAAAGCTTATTTGAAACCACGATTGAAATGGCAAATAGCCCCATTGGCTTGCTTCTGCCTTTAAGCAGGGTCTCTCCCACTGTCGTCACCGCGTAGCTGGCAGGGAGTTGAAGTACCTTAACCAGGCCCTCCGATACCAGTAGTTCAGCACCAAATTGATTACAAAGGCCCTGTATTCTAGCTGAAGTATTGAGGACATCACCAGTAAATATGATTTCCTTTTTTAGCGATCCTATCTCCCCGGCAGTTACTGTTCCATAATGCAACCCCGCTTTGAAGCTCGGTAGTAAACCAAATTTGCTATTGTACTTGTCTGCCTGCATTTCGAGCGTGCGTTTCATAGCGAAGAAGCAATCCACGCAGTTGTTTTTTTTCAAGCCATCCTTCAATTTCCAGGTGAGGATCATTTCATCACCGGCGTATTGATAGATGGCACCGGCATGGTCAATCACAGCACCTGACAGGTCCACGAAGTATTCTTTTAACATTTCGAAGTACTTGACATGCCCTAAATTTTCAGCAATTGTGGTTGATGACTTCATATCCACGAACATAAATATTCTTTCTTCTTCCACGGGATGATGATACTTTCCCAGAAAAAAGTTATTCAAAGTACTTAGCCCAATGCTTTCCCTAAACTCCGCATAGAATTGTGTGATCACAACTATGGAAGCGATGTATAGTAAAATGCCGGTAATTGAGTAATTCGTAAAAAATGTCCAGACCGGTGATGATAACTTAAAGAAAGATTGCGCATCATGCGTAAATAATGTATTGATAAACGAAAGAAGGAGGAGAAAAATGGTTAGGATGAACAGGTAAACAATCGACTTGAATATGATCTTGCTGGTAAAGCTATTTTTAATAAACCTTTTACTGAAATAACTGATCTCCAGGATACCCGTCAAAATCCCCATGATCAGGGCTGCTGCGGGAATTATCAGAACATTTCTTGTAAAGTCGTATTTAACCCCCGTTAAAGGGTAACGATCAAGATCTGCGAGGAGACTTTTCTCCAACACTACATATATCGCGCTGAAAACAAACCATAACACGCCGAAGGGAATGATACGTGTTATATCTCTTCTGGTCTTCGGTGAAAGCATGCTATTGATGTTATTGAATGTTTCTCAATATAACATAAATTTCTGCATTTATAAAACCAACATCCGTAAAAAACAGGCGTTCTGTGCAGTTGGTCAGGTAAACAAATACGTTCGTCGGAATTTACTTTAATAGCGACCTAATACAGCCCATCTTCGCCTTCATAATCACGCAAATATGAAAACGCTGTCACTCATTAGCTTGTTCCTCTTTACTTTTCTAGGAGCCGTTGCGCAAACCACCATTTCGGGCACAGTAAAAACAAAAGACAACCAACCTGTAATTGGTGTAAACGTAACTCTTGTCAATACGTATGACGGCGCTTCTACCGATACCGCAGGACGGTTCAGTTTTTCAACGGCTGAAAAAGGCAAGTTCACTATCCGTTATTCAGCGCTCGGCTTGTCAACCGATAGTGTTACTATTGATATAAAAGGCCAGCCCATCCAACTAAATTTAGTAATGGCAGAAGCTGCCAATGAGCTTAACGCGGTAACCATAACTGCTGGTACACTGGAAACCGGCGATAGTAAAAAAGGCGCTGTTTTAAACTCGTTGGAGGTGGCTACCACTGCAGGAGCATTGGCCGATGTGGTTTCGGCGCTGCGAACGCTGCCGGGTACCAGCCAGGCTTTTGGCGAAAATGGTTTGTTTGTGCGGGGTGGTGCGGCATCAGAAACCCAAACTTATTTTGATGGCTTGATCGTAAAAGATGCTTTTGGTAGCCAGTTGCCTGATCTTGCTTCAAGGGGCAGGTTTTCGCCATTTTTATTTAAGGGTACTACCTTTTCTACAGGTGGCTATTCTGCGCAATATGGGCAGGCGCTTTCATCAGCATTGCTTTTGGAAACGAAGGACCTTCCCGCTAAAACATCTACCGAGTTTTCGCTAATGACTGTGGGTGTTGGCGCAGCACATACCGAACGGAAAGAGAACAGCGCCTTAACCGTTGGCGCCAACTATTACAATTTAAGCCCGGCTTACGGTATTCTGAAACAAAATGTTAACTGGGATAAAGCGCCAGATCAGCTTACGGCCAATGTGCAGTACAAATGGAAACCGACAAAAAATGGATTCCTGAGGGTATTTGCACAATATGACAGCAAAAATGCTTCTCTGTTTACAAATAATACTGCTGTGGCTAATTCAGCACATATCATTAACCACAATAAAAACTATTACTTCAACTCTACCTACCAGGATTTGCTGAGCCAAAACTGGAAGATACAGGGAGGTGTGGGATATGGTAACACGCATGAGACAGGTTCAATTGATAATAATACTTATCAGAAAAATACCGACCTGCTGCAAGGCAGGATCACTCTTACCCATTATTTGGGTGGTGGTTCATTATTAAGAGCCGGCGGCGAAGCATCCAACAGCGGCCGTTTGGAAAGCTGGAATACGCAAAGCCGCAATTTCAACAATCAGATGGCGGCGGGTTTTGTTGAAGGCGAGATCAGGCTGAATACGTTTTTGATTGCGCGAACCGGCCTTAGAACAGAGTATCAGGATTTTAATAAAGGATGGACCGTTGCCCCACGCTTATCACTGGGTATAAAAACCGGCGCAAAGAGCCAGGTGTCCTTAGCCTACGGTAAATTCTACCAAAATCCGGATGAAGAATACCTGATCCAAAACAAGCAGCTAAACAGCGAACAAGCCAGCCATTACCTGCTTAATTACCAGCATATAGATGACGGCAGAACTTTTAGGGTAGAGGCTTTTTACAAAAGCTACAGTGGCCTGACCAAATATGATTTTACGGGCATTGCGCCTAATTATTCAGTGATCAATTTCGCCAATCTTAATAATGGCGGCAGCGGTTATGCAAAAGGCTTAGACATTTTCTGGCGGGATAAAAAAACTATCCCTGGCGGAGATTATTATATCTCTTATTCTTTTCTGGATACTAAACGAGATTTTAGGAACTACCCGGCGCAGGTGACGCCGCCATTTGCAGCTAAACATACGTTGAGCGCTGTTTACAAACAATACATCCCTTACATCACATCAGAAATTGGCTTCACTTATTCCTATAGCAGCGGGCGCACGTACTATAATCCCAATAACGCCGTGTTTTTAGGAGACGAAACTAAAAGCTTTAATAACCTCAGTTTTAACATCAGCTACCTCACCCGCATATTTAAAAACTTCGCTGTGATATACGCCTCAGCAAGTAACCTCCCGGGCTTCGATAATATATATGGGTATAATTATTCGGCCAACGGCCAGTCGCGGGTACCTATTACTCCGGCAGCAAAACGCGATTTTATAATAGGCCTGCTCATTACCATAGGCGATAATACATTCAATCACTAACATAAAAACGATAAAAATGAAAACACTAAAATTAACACTGGCCATATTGCTGTTCGCAATAGGTGCGAGCGCACAATCAGGCGCCAATTATTTAAACGCCATGAAAAAAGGATTGGCTGCTTTCCAAAGCGACAGTTCATCCGCGCAGCTGGTGCAATCTGCCAATTATTTTGAGCGAATAGCGTTGGCTGAACCAAAAGAATGGCTACCCTTGTACTATGCCGGCTACTGCAATTTAATTGTAGCCATTGAAGCTAAGCAGCCCAACCAAAAAGACGCTTTGTATGATAAAGCCATGGATTTTGCGCAGAAGGCAGATAAACTGAGCCCAAAAAACAGCGAGATTGCCGTGCTGATGGGTTACATCACTTTTATGAAAATGGCTGTTAACCCTTCAACTAGAGCCATGAGCATGATGGGTGAGGCTACCCGGTATTTAGATCTCGCCATAACCTTAAACCCTGAAAACCCCCGCTCCTATTTTGTTAAAGGTCAGAACACTTTTTACATGCCTGCCGCTTTTGGCGGCGGAAGCGCAAACGCCAAACCACTATTTGTTAAGGCGCTGGAAAAATATGCAAAAGAAAACATTACAGGTATTGAGCCATCATGGGGCAAAGAGCGCTGCCAGGCTTTATTAAGCCAGTGTCAATAGGCGTTCTATGCAATTGTTGTATTTTAGTAAATTAAAGCGGTAAATGAACGGGGAAAAGATCTCTTGTAAAGAGGAGAAAATTTGGGAATGGAACGTCAGGTACGGCCTGATAGGATTAGTCATCGGGATGTTTATCAACATGATATTAAGTGCCTTAAACGGGCATTTATTATCTGTCCGCCAGATGTTGCTGAATATTTTGTTCAGTTTCTTTATAACGCTGAGTATCACCAACACGGTATATATTTACGAAACGTTTTTGCGTCGGCGCAACAACAATCAATGGGTATTTATCGCGGGTTTTTATGTATGTGACCTGATCGGTATGGTGATAGGCACTGAGCTGTCTTATCTTATTGTATCCTTGATTTTCCAAATACCTTACCATCCCGCCACGCACTTAGCAGATTACCGGTTCAACGTTGTGGTTGTATTGGTAGCCGGTACCTCCATATTGTTATTCAGGCTTCAAAAAGTTTCGCTTCAGAATAAAATCGACAAAAAAGAACTGGACCTGGTTAAACTCAATCAGCTTAAAACGCAGGCCGAGCTGCAAACTCTGCAATCCAAAATCAACCCGCATTTTTTGTATAACGCTCTTAACGCCATTGCCAGTCTCATTCACGAAGATGCGGATAAGGCCGAGGCCATGACATTGAATCTTTCGCGACTTTTTCGGTACAGCCTCAATTCCGGTCAGGAAAGTGTCTGCACCATAAGGCAGGAAATAGAAATACTGGAAACTTACCTCGCCATCGAAAAAGTTCGTTTTGGCGAGCGGATAAAATTCGAGATAGAAGTGGATGAGAAACTACATGAAGAAAAGATCCCTCGTTTCCTGCTTCAGCCTTTGGTTGAAAACGCATTTAAACATGGCTTAAAAAACGTGGCAGACAATGGTTTATTAGAAGTAAGCATTTCCAAAAAAAATGGGCAGTTTGAAATCTCTGTTTCCGACAACGGTATTGACTTTCCCGAGGATTTGGATATGGGCTACGGACTGCAAAGCACCTACGAAAAACTGGATCTGATCTATCCCGACAACTACCAGGTGCAAATATTTAATCAACCCAAAAAACAGATCAGGATAAGCCTGCCCGCAAGTATTTAAATTATGATTTGGACAACACTGATCATTGATGATGAACAATTGGCCAGGCAGCGCCTAAAACGTTTGCTGGAGCCTTTTGACGAGATAAATATCATAGGCGAGGCTGCTAATGGTTTGGAGGCTTTGAACCTGATTGATAAACTAAAACCTCAATTACTTTTTTTGGATATTGAAATGCCCGTATTAAATGGCTTTGAGCTGTTAGAAAGGTTGAGCATGCAGCCAAAGGTGGTATTTACAACAGCGTATGACCAGTATGCCATCAAGGCTTTTGAAGAAGGGTCTATAGACTATTTGCTTAAACCTGTTGAGAAAGACAGGCTGGAGAAAACTATCACCCGGCTAAACACGCATCAAACGGAGCACCAGCAAATTCCGATAGCCGCGCTGTTACAGCAATTGCAACCGAAAAATGCTGCTAAAAACTTAACGGTAAAGATCGGCGACAGGATCCTGCTGATAAAACCGGCAGATATCGTTTATGCAGAAGCGGAAGACAAATATGTATTTATTTATACCAGCGATGGCAAAAAGCACATTACCGACTATACTATTACAGGTCTGGAGCAAAAGCTAAGCGAGCAGTTTATGCAGATCAATCGCGGGGCCATCATTAATACCGATTTTATAAAAGAGATAAGAAAAGGCTTTAACGGCTCCAAAATATTCGTGATGGATCATATACCTGAAGTAAAACTAACATCGGGCCGGTCATTCAACCATCTGATCAACACCAGGTTTGAGCTTTGAGCTGCTTCGGGTCGAAAAAATAACCCAAAAGTCAGACATACCGTTTGAACTCTTGCTGCTGGCTGACGAAACGGTCGAAGCGATTGACCGGTACGTGCATGATTCGGATTGCTATGTAGTGAGAATGTCAGCTAGCTCCGAACAAATCGCTGCATTTGTACTACAGGGATTGAACGAAAGAGAAATCGAATTAAAAAACCTTGCTGTTTCAACCAACTTGCAGCGCAGAGGGATCGGTACACGGATTATAACGGAAATCCGGAAGATTGTTAAAGAAAAGGGATACAGTATCCTTTGGGTCGGAACACCCGATGTCGCCTTCCGCCAGGTCAGTTTTTATGAAAAGAGCGGCTTTCATAAAGCAGGACTCAAAGTCAATTTCTTTATTGAAAATTATCAGGCACCCATTTTTGATCACGGGGTGCAGCTGAAGGATATGCTTCTGTTGAAATTGACAGTTTGAGCAATGGTTTAGTAACGTTCTCGCTAATAAGGCGGAGCCTGGGCTGTCGACAAGCTTAAACTTTTAAGGCTTTGCCGGATTGCAATAATTCCTGGGTAATCAGCCGGGTATAGGCTTTGATCTCTTCCTGAAATTCATTTACGGAAGCGCCGCTGCGAATCTCCTCCAGTCTTTTTTCCCAATTCCCGGTCAGTTCAGCCTGCGCGATGCGCTGATGCTTAACGATATCGTATACGGACAGGCCGGTTTCGGTAGGAACGAGGTTTTTCTTTTCGCGCACAATATATTTTCGGGTGATCAGGGTTTCGATGATTGCCGCGCGCGTAGCGGGTGTGCCCAGTCCGCTTTCCTTCATCGCTTCGCGCAGTTCTTCGTCCTCGATCTCCTTACCTGCAGTTTCCAAGGCTTTTAATAAGCTGGCTTCATTATACAATGGCCTTGGTTTTGTTTGCTTTTCCAGCACGGCTTTGTTGCGTATGGGCAGATCTTCTCCCTGTACTACTTTGGGTAGCATTGCATTCTCTTCGTCCTGTTTTTCTTCGTCTTTATCATTAAAGACAGCGCGCCAGCCCGGCGTCTGGATCACGGTACCACTGGCCATAAATTTTGAACCGGAAAACACGGTAATTTTAGTGATCTCCTTGATACAATCCTGGTGAAAAGCCTCCAACATACGGCCTGCTACCATATCATAAATTGCCTGCTGATCGGGTGTCAATTGGTATGGCGCTACGCCGGTCGTCAATACGGCGTGGTGATCCGTAACTTTTTTAGCGTTTACGCTACGCTTACTGAGTTTCGCGCCGGACAAAGCCGTAGCTTGCTTGCCAAATGTGGGATGATCTGTTAATTTGGCAATGAGACTGGGCACCTCGGCAAATACATCATCACCAATGTAACGACTGCCGGTACGTGGGTAGGTGACTAATTTGCTTTCATATAAATTTTGCAATATACCCAGTGTTTGGTCAGCAGTAAAGCCCTTGCGTTTATTGGCTTCCTGCTGCAAGCTGCTCAGGTCGTGTAACAATGGTGGGGGCTCTTTACGGGGCTTGGCCTCTACGGTCGAAATATGACCGGTTGCTTCAACTGCGTCCAATATGGTCTGTGCTTCCTCCCTGGTCTTATAGCTTTTTTCCGAGATTGCCCGGAAAGTCTGCCCGTCCTTATCCAGCTGAATGGCCACCTGGTAATACAGCTGTGGCAAGAAATTCCTGTTTTCCTGATAGCGCGCGCAGATCATCGCAAGCGTTGGGGTTTGTACACGGCCAAGCGACAAAACGCCTTTATTGCCTGATGCTAAACTCAATGCCTGGGTCGCGTTCATACCGACCAGCCAGTCCGACTGTGAACGGCAGTGCGCGGAATTGAACAACGTATCATAGTCACTTCCTTCTTTCAAATTCCGGAAACCTTCTTTGATCGCCTCATCTGTTTGCGAAGAAATCCACAATCGTTTAAAAGGCTTCTTACACTTTAAAAAGTAATAGATATAACGAAAAATGAGCTCACCCTCCCTCCCGGCATCCGTGGCAACGATGATCTCGGTCGCTTCATCAAATAGTTTCTTGATAATATCGAGCTGTTTTTTAGCCCCGGCATCATCCTTACCATCCTTTTTACGGAGGCATAATTTGAATTTGGCCGGCAGCATCGGCAGGTTTTGTACGCTCCAGCCATGGTAGCCGTATTCTTGCGGCGAGGCCAGTTGTAACAGGTGCCCGAAAGCCCAGGTAAAGGTGTAACCTTTTCCTTCCAGGTAGCCATCATGTTTCGTGGTGGCACCGAATACTTTGGCGATCTCGCGCCCAACGGATGGTTTCTCGGCTATAATAACTTTCATAATGGTCGTGGCGAAAGTAGTGAACGTTAACAGGTGGTACAATGGTTGTGGATAAATCAATGACTTGCCCGTATTTCAACCAGTACGCGGATTTCTTCCTTAATGCGCTGGTAATTACCTGAAATTTCAGATGGACTGACTTTCCTGGGGGCTGGTATGGGTTGGTAAGTTTCCTCTTCCCGCCGGATGGCTTCGTGATCGTTCTGGATCTGACAATGAAAAGTTTTAAGTTCGATCCTGTTAGTGGGATCATCGGCAACCATACCGACGAATTCACCGGAGGACAGCCCGGCAATTTTCGAGGCGGGTATGGCATAATCCAGTTGCGTAGACCGGCTGATCGAAGTATCATTACTATTGATCGAAACGCTTTCTTTTTGCTGGTTGATCTTGCCAAAGCGTTCGGCGAGTTGTTTGGCTGTATCGCCGGTTACCTGCCCGCAGATGATATTACCGACAATGTTCATAATGACCTCAGCCTGTTCGCGGCCATAGTCCTTTTTCAACTGGCTGTAATCCTGAACTGCTAAAGTTACCGCAACTTTATTCGAGCGTGCAGTAGCGATCAAATTGTCTATTCCATTAAAATATATGGTCGGAAACTCATCAAAGATCAGGCTGCACTTCTGCTGATTTTTGCGATTCACCAACTTGTTGATCCGATTGACATACAATGATAATACGGCACCGTAAACCTGCGACTTTTGCGGGTTATTGGCCAGACAGACTACTTTGGGTTCATCGGGATTATTGATGTCTAATGAAAAGTCGTTACCGCTCAGCACATAGTAGAGTTGCGGCGAACTGAGCCGCGCTAAACTGATCTTGGCACTGGCGATCTGTCCTTCAAGTTGTTCGTAGGCTTCGTTCTTCCATGCCGAGATAAAGGGGTTGATGAGCACTTCGATTTCGGGTTCGCTGGTTAGAACGGCGAACAAATCTTTATAGTCGACCAGCGATAACTCGATCACATGGGGCAGGGTACAAAACTTACCTCCCAGGTATTTCTTCAGGAACCAGATCAGCGCAGTGACAAAATTAATAGGCGATTCGACAAAGAAGTCGCCTTGCTTTTTGATCCATTCCCGATTCAGACCCAGCATAATGGTACGTGCTGCTTCCATGGCATCGGTAATATCGAGCATGGTATCAGGCTCTAAGGGATTACTGCGGTGCATGATGTTTTCAAAATTGATGACATACAATGCCCGGCCACCCTCTTTCCGCAGTACATTATAGGCTATGCGGGACAGGTCATCGTACTTGAAATCATAGATCAGCATGCTGAAACCTTTCCTTATATGCTGGGTGATGATATGGCGGATGACAAAATAGGACTTACCAGCACCGGGACTTCCGCCAACGAGCGTTCCCCGAAAAGGATTAATGATATTGATCCAGCTCTTGAAGGTCTTACCCCTGAAAATATATTCAGCCGGCAGGTTGATGGAATATTCGTTTTCCAAATGCCGCTGCTCCTGCGGAAAGGATTCGTTGTTTTTGTTAAAGATATCCCCGTCCAATCGAAGTTTAAGCATCCGGAACAACAATCCCCCGCCCGTCATAAATAAAATATAACCGAAAGTGGTGACCAGCATATAGGGAACGGCCCGCACAATAAACAAATTGCTGATGAAATATAAAATCAGCCCGGCACTTAAATAGGTAATAATGGTTTTGCGCCTGATCTTTTCGTCCTTTTTGCCTTTACTGCCGAGCAGAGAAACGATGAGCAATCCGAGCGCGCTTAATTTCGCTGCGGTGATGGTTTTGAATACTGGCATTTTAGCGAATGGCAATACGATGTGGTCGACGATCTTGTGCGTCAGGTGATAGCGCTGGAAAGTGGCATAACAGCTCAGGTAAAAATGGATGATCAGGATCGTGATGCTGATGAGCCTGGTGAAGTCGATGATCTTCCGCAAGGCCTGTTCGTTTTCTCCGGTTTGCATAATTTATCGATTAAGTCCTCTACGTCTTTTCTTTTTGAATTTGTTAAGCGCGGCCAGGTCCTCACGTTCAGGAGCGAATAAAATGTCCAGGAGGTCGTCGCTTTGGTAAGCGGTGATGTCGTTGGATGGTATGTCCTTTGTTTGCTGGCCTATATCCGTTTTGGGTGGCGATTCCGGTAAAAAATTCGCGCTGAGCTGATTGGCGCTATATGCCTTGCCCAGGTCGCTTCCATTAAATACCACCTTATTTTTCTGATCAATAAAGGTCACGCCATAAATGCGCCCATCCTCGTTTTGTCGCAGGATGCATTGGACACCTTTATCTAGTAATGCTTTTTGAAAATCGTCCTTGGTAAGCGGTTTTATCAATATTTCGTTTAAGATCTTGATAAGGTCGTCTTTAAAAGGCTTGCGCAATTGCGCATTCAACCTGAACTTTTCTTCCAGTGCTTTCAGTGTTGGTTTGCCGTAGATCGTGCTGGCGTTGATCGGTACACCTGCTTTGTCGCCTTTCTCATCGAGCACCCAATAAACCAATCCTCCGCGTGCATACATTTGGGAATCTTTGGAGCCCCGGTCCGCCTGGATTTTGTATTGACTGAGGACGACATTGAGTTCGGGAACGCTGGTAAATTTATAAGCCCGCAGCACATAACCCAGGATGTTAGCAATGGCCCGTTTAGTTTCAGCTTTGCCATATTCGGCGGGTGAAACGTCGGCTTTCAAGCCTGGCTTTTGTTTAGTCTGCTCATCGGCTTTAACCAGGCCATAGTTGATTTCAATTGACTTGCGTGTTCTTTCAGATTCATTCTGGCCGAGGTAATGTAAGCTGATCCGTTCGCCATCCCGTTTGATATTAGTGGTGACGATGTGAATATGCGGGTGTCCGGCGTCTTCGTGGCGATATATCAAATATGGCTGCGTTGAAAATCCGATGCCTTGAAGATAATCCCTCGTGATTTCTTGTAATAACGAATCGGATAAATTTTCACCGTTAGGAAAATTCAGTGAGATGTGAACGGTGTTCGTTTTTGCGCGTTGGTTCATGGCAGCGAGATCCGTCAGCCGAAAAAGCTTGTCAGCAAACGACAAGTCTTTTGGGTCTTTAAAATATTTCACCGCAGCTATTAACATCGCTTTTCCTTGCTTCACTTTATTTTCATTGTAGTTCAGAGCGCCGATCAGGCTTTTTCCGCTTTTAATTTTTGCGACCATATATCAGCGTATTGATTCATTTGTTCCTTGATCTGTGAGATAGCCGGCTCCAGTTTGGTATTGATCACGCTCAGCAAACTCATCCAAAGCCTGGTATCAGCATTACCATGGGCGCTGTTAATACTCCGCATGGCCTGATTCAGGTTATTCCCGATTGCGTTGAGTTCCTGTCTTAACAAGACCATTTCTTCGAGCACGTCATCCATTGATTTATCCCGGTAATTCACCGTAACCGGCTTATCCAATAGGACGCTCCGAACATATTCACTTAGTTTGCGGAAGCGTGTATTATTGAATCTCTTGTTCAGTTGTTCGTATTCAATCTGCTTGAATCTGGTCAGCAGGACACGCGTTAATTTTTCTGCATCTTTTCCCATAACTTCTTTATAAAAAGCCGACTTCGGAGGTTCTTTGCCTGGACCGTGTCCGACTGCGGAGGGCGGGGCAAGATAAGTTTGTAATACAAACGTACATCTTGCTGACTGCCGCGAAGCGAGCGGTCTTATCCTGCTATTAGTGTTTATGTTCAATTTTTTGTTGTTTCTTCGGGCTTCGCCTTACAGCTGAGATACAGTTCAAGTGCCTGTATATTGATGTCTTTAAGGGATTCATCGTACTCCAGTCCGAACGTTTTGAGCCGCTTTAAAAGGCCTTTGGGTATCCGGTTGTTGAACTGTACTTCGGGCTCGCCGGAAACGGATGCTGCTTTGACCGGTATCACCTCCTGGATAGGAGTAGCAGGCCTTTCCTTTTTGAGTTTGTCGGCCAGATTGCCGAGCTTATTTTTATAATTTTCCATTTTGCTATCATGATAGTTTGTTAGCAATTGCTGCCGGTTTGCTAGCTTGATAGTTTCCTATCAACCCCAGCTAGTTTGATATCTTGCTATGAATTTAGCTTGCTAACCTGCTACCATCTTAGTTTGCGATCTTGCTAGCGTCTTAGCTAAATAAAAAACTAGCTTACTATGGTGCTGTTTCAGCGCTGATGTGCTCAACGATTTCTTCCGTCAGTGTCATGATCTCCTCTTTTGCCCGCCGGTCTGAACCGTTTAAAATGCCGCCGGTCATTGACGAACGTGCGATGCTTACCCGGTCATGCACCCTCGTTTTCAGCAAGGGCGTATCCATGTTTTGCAGCAGATCTGCCACATCCTGGGTAATACCCGATCGCGGCTTGACCATATTCATTACTATGCCGGCTTTAAGGTGCGGGGCTTTGTGCTGCGCCTCCTTGATGAGTGCCAGCGTAGACCGAATGGCCATTACGTCAAAGAAGCCGGCCTTAGTTGGTACCAAAATAAAATCAGAGTAAAAGAATAAGTCGGGTAGGCGGTTGGAGAGATAAGGCGGGGTGTCGATAATGATCAGTTCATACATCAGTTGCTGGATATCCTGCAACCTGTCGACGCCGATAATAGGCAGGCCAGGAAAATCCTCACGGATATGGTATAGACTACCCTGTAAGTCGGTATCTACAAGGGCTACTGATAATTGATCCTGGAAACATAAAGCCAGGTTGATTGCTAAGGTACTTTTACCTACGCCCCCTTTTTGGTGGGCTATCGTGATGATCTTTGCCATGATAGTTTGCTAGTTTCATAATTTAATAGGATGATAGCGCGTTTTCGCGCTGCCGTTTTCTGAGCTTCTGTTCCTGCTCGTAATTGAAGATCCATTCTCCGGCTAACAGCTTCCAGTTGCGGTAAGGCGTGCCTTTAGGGCTACTCCAATTCGCTTTTTCATGGAATTTGTAAAATAAATCCGCTTGCGCCGTCATATGTTTTTGGTCAAAATAAATTTCGACCAGTCTTCTTTGCGGTGGCATTTCGGTGCCAAACCCTTTTTGCAGGATTGGTTCGGGCTTGCTGCGCTCCACATGTACCCGTTTGGCTTTGCGTTTGGGTGTCTGAAATAACATGGAATTAAAATAGTGGCCGGGCGCTGGCTGGACGGCCCGGCCGGTTAAACATCAGGCGCTTTTATTGGCGGACATCATGAAGGTGATGTCTTCGTAATCATAATAGATAGAACCTCCGATTTTGGTAAAAGGCAGTACGCCGCTGTCACGCAATGATTGCAGGAAGCCATGAGAGATACCAAGCAACTTTTTTACTTCAGCAGATTTGAGCCACTTTTTACCGGGGGCGCCGGTAACACATTCTTTCATGATGCGTTTGACCTCCTGAAGCATATCTTCTTTGAATTCTACGAGGTCACCAAGGGTAAGGATCTGGTTTCGGTTAGGAACCATACCCATTGTTTTTCTTTGTTCACTTGCTTTGTCCATAACCTTAAAAATTTGTTGGACTGCAAAATTTGAACAGAAATGATTAATTATTTGACAACCTTGGAGTACATGGTGGTCTTTTTCAGTCCATAAAGACACAGATAGACTATTAAGAACTAAAAATTATCAAAGTTACGCTTTTAGCAAAAATCCTTAGCATCAGTTCTGATCAGATTTGCAGAGCATATGGAGACCTTGTCAATTAAGTTAAGTGATTTTTTCCCTATCATGTATTGACCCTGAGAGCGAAGTAATTTTAAAATTATCAGATCTTTAATCACGTTCGCACTTAAATTTGGCAATCAAATTATTGTGCTTTGAGTCAATGCTTGGGGGTTTGTCATCCGGGCGGCCGGAAACAACATAGTGTAATGCCTGGTAGATGATGATCGTCGCTAATCGGTGTACCCACGGAAAATCAGGAAATGTACTTTAAGAAGTTGATAAAGTCTTAAACTTTTAGCTGCATTGTCCCCGTTCCCGATGATTGATCGTCATATGGATAAACATTAATAAATTGACACCATGAAAGAATTTGCATTAATCTTCAGACTTAAGGACGTCGCCGATTTCAAACCTTCACCCGAACAAATGCAGGAAAGAATGAATTGGCTGGCGGGAATTGCCGCTCAAAACAGATTGGCTGATAAAGGTAATACACTCCTGCCAATGCCCGGGAGTGCTAAAACCCTGAGGGCAGATAATGTTGTAACTGATGGGCCGTATACAGAAATCAAGGAATTTATTAGTGGCTATATTGTAGTTAAAGCCGAAAATATTGACGAAGCCATCGAAATGTCCAAAGGCAATCCGATTTTTAAAATCGGAGGAAACATCGAAGTACGTGAACTCCTAAAGCGTGACTAATTGGAATTTCAACAGTTAAATAAAGAAGTTCTGCCTCATTTATTCAGGCAGGAGTATGCTAAAATGACGGCAGTACTTTGCCGTCATTTTGGCTTAAGCAATATTGAAATTGCCGAGGATATTGCAAGCGAGACTTTCCTAAAAGCCTCGGAAAACTGGGCTGTTAACGGGATACCTGAAAATCCAACCGGCTGGCTGTATAGGGTGGCTAAAAATAAGCTTAAAGACTATTTCAAACATGCCTCAGTTATTGAAAAGCAGTTTGAAAAGGAAAAAGCTTTTCGCGAAGATCAACAGGAGCCTGACTTCGAATTTGACAACGAAAATATTGAGGATAGCCAATTGGCCATGATCTTTGCCGTTTGTAATCCCAGTAATTCAACAGAAAGTCAGATTTGTTTAGCGTTACAAATATTATGTGGATTTAGCTTAGAAGAAATAGCAAACGCTTTCTTAATTAAGACGGAAACGGTTAAAAAGCGGCTGTTAAGGGCTCGGAACGTACTTCGAAAAGAGCATTTTAAAATTGAGCGTTTAAGTAAAACTCAAATAGGATTGCGGCTGGACACCGTTTTAAGGACATTATATTTAATGTTTAATGAGGGTTACTATTCAACAACAAAGGATCAAATCATCAGAACAGACCTATGTACAGAAGCTTTGAGGCTTACTCTTCTGTTAACCGGTAACGAGCTGACCAAAACGGGTAAAACCTGCGCTTTACTGGCCTTGATGTGTTATCAAGGCTCGAGACTTGAAGCTAGAATAAATGAAAACGGAGAGGCCATTCTCTACGAGGAACAGGACCGAAGCCTCTGGGATGAAGGCTTGATTGAAAAAGGTAATTACTACCTGATCGGCGCGTGTAAAGGGGGTGAGATATCGAAGTATCACCTGGAAGCGGGTATTGCTTACTGGCATACAACGCCAACTGATCACGACAAGTGGCGGCACGTGTTAAAATTGTATGATCAGCTCCTTACATGGGACTCCTCCCCTATGATAGCGCTTAACAGGTTATTTGCATTTGCCAAAGTTCATGGTCATAAAAAGGCGTTGGCCGAAGCCGTTAAAAATTGCTCTATACAAAATAGTTACTACTATGAACTTTTAGGCTATCTGCATGGCGAGGAAGATATTGAAAACGCTGTTTATAATTATAGAAAAGCACTTGGTCTGATCAAATCGAATAAACGGAAAAACACCCTATTGAAGGAGATCACTCGCCTATCCCAAATGTTAACCAACTCATAGTTGAATTCTTCCGGCTGCTCCGCTCGAAGAATCACAATATTATTGTCCCCATTGACATTGGTTGGTCGTCAGTAGTTTAAAAAAAACACAAATGAACAAAAAGCAACTGTATTACTGGGTATTAACCGGTGCGATGTCCTCCTTCATGTTTTTTGCGGCATATTTTGCAGAAACTCACCAATTCGAGTTCACAGAGAGAATGAGATTTCCGCCGTACTTTCGTGTAGAACTTACTATCGCCAAGATAATTGGAGGAATTGTATTATTGATTCCAAAAATTCATGCAAGGATCAAAGAATGGGTGTATGTAGGCTTTTGCATTTGTATGGTTTCGGCCTTAGTAGCAAAGATACATAGCGGCTATGGGTTTCTGGAAGCGTCCCAACCAGGTTTCTCCCTGGTGTTTTTTTTGCTTGCCATCTTTCTACTGCATAAAGTGGAGCAGTTGCCGGAAGTACGGGAGAATTCCCACCCTTGATTGGAACAAATGCCTTAACACTTTCAAAAACAAGCGGCACTTTACCTGCACCGCTAGATAAAGGCCGCATGTTGTTACTTCAAAATCTTAAATACAGCTGCACCGTCTTCTGAACCAAGACCGGCGTCCATTCCTTTTTTGAAGACTGACGTGGCAAAAGCTGGGAATAAGTCAGATATGCCAGCCTCCTGAGCATGCCTGGAGATCAACTCGGTAGAAAAATAACAAGTTTGAACAGTACTTTGCGGATTTTCATAATGGCCGGCTGCAACTCTTGTGCTGCACTCTTTAATAATGCTTCCGATTACCGGCGACCAATTTTGTATCATAGACCCGAAGGCTGCAATATCCAGGCCTTCAGCTTCAACAATGCGGGCAGCATGGGTAAAACCAATTAAAGCACTGAAAAAGTAAGAAAGAAAAGCGAGGTCTAACGCTGAGGATGAATGAATTTTCTCACCCGTGTAGAAAGTATTAATTGCTAAAGTCTTTAAAACATCTTCTGCTTCCGCATACACATCGGGCGGGCCGGCGACCAAAATAAATGCTTCAGGCGTACCCATCTGCCCTGGCGTGACCATAATGGCGCCGTCAAGTAGCTTGATGCCATGCTGGTTTGACCATTTGTCGTCCGCTTTGGCATCACTGGGCGTACCAGTACTTAATTGTATTAACGTTTTTCCTGACAGCTCCTGCTCCACTTGAAGATTCTCCAAAACCTCCCTGGAATCCGAATGGGTGGCCAAACTGACAATAATGATATCGCTGGCGGAAACAGCCGCTGCAACATCTGCTGCCGCATGGGCACCGATTGCAACTAATTTAGCTTCCTTTGACTTCGTTCTGTTCCATACCGTTACCCGATGGCCTTTTTTTATAAGCAGCGCTGCTAGCACGGACCCCATCGAACCGAGACCAAGAATAGTGACTTTTTTTAATTCCGACATTTTTTACATATTTAGTTTACTGCAAAAAAAATCGAAACCTTTAAGGTGAGCAATAAGGGCAAAAATTTTCAGGTACGGATAATTTTGTCCGTATTGGAATCAACTTCAGTATTTGATAAATTTGTTTATGTATGAAAAGAAAATACCTAAAAAGTTTCATTGCGGTATATCAGTGCTGATGGAAATAATTGGTGGAAAGTGGAAATCCTATTTGATTTACCTTATTGATAACGACGTCAGAAGGCCAAGTGAAATTCAAAAAGCCATTCCTAGTGCCAGCCGCCGGGTGCTTGATCTTCAGCTGCGTGAGCTGGAGTTCCATGGCATTATCCGCAGAGTAGTTTATCCGGTTCTTCCGTTAAAAGTAGAATATTTCATTACAGATTTCGGTAAGACTATTTTGCCCGTCATCAACACAATGGATGCCTGGGGCACGGGACATCTTTCCGATTTTGCAAAACTTATGCAAAGTAAAGTTTTGTCAGAACCAACCAAATCAGAAACCAGTTCAAAAGCCGGGTGATAATTCTTATTGTAACTCATAAGATCCTAGAATTACTTCGCTGAGGTTAAAAAGCACTTGATAAAGCTATAGGGGTCACGATTCGCGACCCCTATATTTAAACCAGACGCATTGGATCTCGTAACATTCAAATTCAAATCCTTTTGCTGCTCAAATAATAATTACTTTCAGCAGTTTTCATCGACCATCCAACTTGAAGTCACAAACTGTGACTTCAAGATTTGCCATTCCTGATTAGGGATTTTTTCTAAACGGATTGTGCAATTGTTTCTTCTTGCGTTTTCAAAATAGCTGCTTTTTTAATTCCTCCTTACTGGGCAAATAGAGTTTGTACTCCTTGCTGAATATTTGTTCATTATCGAGAGGAAGGGTGAATTCTACGACAGACCTATTATCCTCCTTACATAAGATAATGCCTATGGTTGGCCGCTCATCGGCCTGCTTGATCTTACGGTCGTAATAATTGACATACATCTGCATTTGGCCAATATCCTGGTGCGTGAGTTTACCGATCTTAAGGTCGATCAATACGAAACATTTGAGGATCCTGTTGTAAAAGGACAGATCAACCCAAAAATGATCCCCATCTAAACTGATGCGGCGCTGTCTTCCCTCAAATAAGAATCCTTTACCTAATTCGAGCATAAAATGCTCAAGTTTATTGATGATCGCGGTCTCCAGGTCGTTTTCCGAGTACCGGTTGTCTTCCTTTAAATCCAGGAACTCCAAAATGACGGGACTTTTTAATATATCAGTTGGCTGTTCAAGCAATTGTCCTTCCTGCGCTAGTTTCCTCATACCCTCTTTGTCCCGGCTTAAAGCCAGACGTTCATAGTAGGAGGAGTTAATTTGTCGTTGTAGCTCACGCAATGACCAATTAGCTTTTTCAGCTTCTAACTCGTAAAATCTTCGTTCATCGGCGTCTTTGATCTTCAATAAACTGACGTAATGTGACCAGCTTAATCTTAACACTTCTGGTAAATTACGAGACAGTGTCTCGTAATTTAGGTTCGATTTATTTAAAATCCGGGACAGCGTCTCCGATTTTGAGTATGCAAGATAAAACACCCGCATATTTTGCAGATTATCAACTGAATAGCCGCGGCCGAAGTGCGTTGTCAAATGAACACTTAGCTTTTTAATGGTTTGCACGCCGTATCTGGCGTAAGCCTCACCTTTCTGTTCATCTTCCACGATCATCCTGCCAATTTGGAAATAGGTTATAACCATCGTTGAATTAACGTTCCTGATGATACTGCTTTTTGCATTTTCTATCAATTCCTGGACAGATAGAAAAAGGGCTTGTTGCTCTGGTTTCATTAGCTGACTCTTTTAAGATGGGTGTTTGAATTTGTTTTACGGCCTGCTTTTCTTTTTGGCTCTTCCGGTTCCAATTTCTCCCTCAGCGCATTCATATCATCGCTGATCTTTTTCAGCAATACACGCGCGTAGATCTGTGTCGTCGCAATCTTGGTATGCCCCATCATTTTACTTACCGTTTCGATCGGTACATTGTTAGATAGCGTGATCGTGGTAGCGAACGTGTGTCTGGCTACGCCAAAAGTGAGTGTCTTTTTCACCCCGACTACTTTAGCTATCTCTTTTAGGTGGCTGTTAACTTTCTGATTCGATAGCGTAGGAAAGATAGTTCCACTGTAAAGGGCTCTTGGATTACCCTTGTATCTATTCATGATAAGCAGCGCTGGTTCAAGCAAAGGAATATTTGTTGGTTCGTTACTTTTCTGACGAAAAAGCTTCAGCCATTTTCCCCCATCCTCACCATTTACCACATTGTTTTCCTTCAAATTCATGAGGTCAACGAATGAGAGTCCTGTGTAACAGGCGAAAAAAAAGAAGTCCTTAATCATATTAAGGCTGTCAGATCCGAACTCATGGTCATTGATTTTGGCCAGTTCGGCATTCGTCAGAAATGCCGTTTCTACTTTTTTATACCGGAACTTATAGTTTTTAAACGGGTCCTTGCTGATCCAGGTAAGTTTTAGCGCCAGGGTGGTCATTTTGCGGAGGCGTATCAGATGTTTCATCACGCCGTTATTGTTCAGCGGCTTCTGATGATCCTTAGGCTGGTGGTTCCGCAGGAAGGTTTCGAAATCGATGATGAATTTATAATCGATGTCGTTGATCCGGATATCCGTTGTATTGCGTTTTTCTTTCAGGAATTTTTCCAGGTAGCGCCGGGTCACTGCATAGTGCTTCAGTGTGCTCCAGGTCAGCGCGGCAGCGGCCACTTCGTGATGGTAGTCCATCAGTTTGCTTAGGGAGTACGTTTCCTCAATTTCCTCTCCCAGGAACATGGACTTGAGTAATTGCGGGGTTACTTCTTTGCCCGCGATCTGTAATTGCTGGTAGTAAGTAGTGATCGTAAATTTGACCTGATCCAGGTAAGCATTGGTCTCTTTGGCTTCGGGAACCTTGATCTTCAGGCCGCCGCGACCTTTGTCCCAGTTGTCAACTTTGACGTAATGCTTCAGCGCAAAATGAATACGCTCTTTGTTAACCGTTACGGATACGTAAACGTTGGTTACGCCATCCTTTGCCTTTTCTTTTTTGATGGTGAAATGCACACCAAATGACTGCGATGTTTTCATCTTTTACAGTTTTTAAGTGAATAAATGATTAATTACCGCCTGAAATCGTCATTTTCAGGGCGCAAAAAGGGCGCAGGAAAGATTTTAATAACAGTCTTTTTTAGTCTTTTTTGATCTATACTTCAAGACTTAATTAATTGCTATACAGTCCGTTAACCCATAAATGCGCCTAAAATTAAAATTTAATTTCAGGGTGCCGGATTGGTGTATTACCCTGTGCATTCGTAAGGACTGAAAAGGATTGGAATAAAATAAAAAACCCTCTAAATCAACGACTTAGAGGGTTTTTAAAAGGCAAAAATTGCCATTTTGTGCGCCCACCTGGGCTCGAACCAGGGACCAAAAGATTATGAGTCTTCTACTCTAACCAACTGAGCTATAGGCGCGGTGAAATCTGTTAAATTTCAGGCTGCAATTTTACGACTTTACCTTCATATTACAAAGTCTATTTAATTAAAAATCCTTTTTTTTGCTATTCCTGTTCTAACCCCCACTTAATTAAATAATTATATTTTTGGCTGTAAAATAACAAGCCAAGCGATGGCACATTTATGAGCAACATAAAAAATATAATTTTTGATTACGGCAACGTGATCTTCCATATCGATTTTAGTAAAGTGGCCGGAGCCTGGAAACAGCTTGGCATAAACAATGCGCACGAGTTTTATGGGCACCGGCAACAGGATGATGTTTTTAACGTTTTAGAACGCGGACAGATAACCACCGAAAGCTTTAGAGACCGTATCAGGGAGCTTACCAAAAAGCCTGATCTTACCGACGCGCAGATAGATGGCGCCTGGAATGCCATATTTGTGGGTATCCCCAAAGGCAATCATGAGTTGCTGGAGCAGCTAAAGAATAAATACCGCACCTTTTTGTTAAGCAATATTAATGCTATACATTTTGATTATGTGCATAATTATCTGAAGGCTGAGTTTGGAATGGAAAACAATAATGACCTTTTTGAAAAAGTTTACTACTCGCACCTGATGGGTAAGCGCAAGCCCGATGCGGAAATATTCGAGCAGGTATTGCAGGAAAACAACCTAAACCCGGCCGAAACTTTATTTATTGACGATAGTCCGCAACATTTAGAAACTGCTAAACGCCTTGGCATGCAAACTTATCTGATGACCGCACCTGATAATATACAGGAGTTTTTTAAGGTAAACGGACTTTTGTAAACGGTGTAGCGTAGCAGGTAAGATGATACAGCCTGCTACACCCCTGCTACACTTACTAAAATGCTATTTGTATTTTTAAAAAGTGTTATATTGCATTAATTAAACCTTAACATCATGAAAAAGTTTAGCTTAATTATAGCAATAGGATTTATTTTATCAACTGTATCATGCAAAGAAGTAAAAACTAATAAAGTATTTACTACGCTTGATCCTTCATCCCCCCAATATAAACACGAATTAGTTAAGGAATTTTTAAGCAGAGGCACTAAAAATTTTACTTTTAATTTTGATGGCTTAGCCAATATAGCCGGTAAAGATTATATGAAAGTTGATATCAGCGGCGGCGGGATAAATGCAAAAAGTCTGGTTCTAATTAACAACTGGCACAAGTTGGAAGGCATTAAACGCACTCGAGGTATCAGCTACCAAGGTGCCGAATTAAAAAACCTTCAACTCGACCTTGTTAACGTTAATCGGGAGCCAACTTTTGTTTACCGCGATATTGACAAAATAATTGATTAAACTTTATTGGCAAGATACGCGTTTATATTTTCCGCCTCTTTACCTCCTTCACTATCAAACTCAACTCACGGCTCATTTGGCCGGATATTGCGGTGTTTTCCTGCGCCCGGCGAAATAAGTAAGGCATAACAGCTTTAATAGGGCCGTAGGGCACGTACTTGGCTACATTATAACCTGCATCAGCCAGGTTAAAGCTCAAATTATCGCTCATGCCCAACAGCTGTGCAAAGTATACGTGCTTATCCATTGGGTCTACTCCTTTTTTAATCAGCAGTTCCGTTAAATAACGACAGCTACCCTCATTATGGGTACCGGCAACAAAAGCCACAGTGGCAATATTGTCTATGCAAAAAGCTAAGGCTGCGTCAAAATCCGTGTCGGTTGCTTTTTTGTCGGGTTGTATTGGCGATGGGTAACCCAGTTCCTCCGCCCTGCGGCGTTCTTTTTCCATGTACGCACCGCGCACTAATTTGGCTCCTAAAATAAACCTCTCGCTGGCAGCCACTGTAGTATCCTGTTTTAATGACGCTAATTTATCTGCCCTATACAACTGGTAGGTATTGTAAACAATTATCCGCTCTTTATTAAAACGGCGCATCATACTAAGGGCCAGGGCGTCTATTGTATCTTGTATCCAGGTTTCTTCGGCATCAATCATCACAGGCACGCCTGCCTCATATGCCTTGTCGCAAATAGATGTTACTCTATCGGCTACGCGCTGCCATTCTTCGGCTTCCGCATCCGTAAGCGGCATGCGCTCGTCCATCTTCTGCAACAGCGCAAAACGCCCCACACCGGTAACTTTAAATACGGTTATGGGTATTGATGGGTCTTTAGCTGCCCGTCTTATAGTACGCAATATTTCGTCGCGGGTAGCATTAAAAACCGCTTCGTCATCCTCGCCCTCAATAGAGTAATCCAGAATGGTTCCTACCCCGCCTTTTGCAAGCGTTTGAATGGTATTTTCGCATTCGCGGATGTTTTCGCCCCCGCAAAACTGCTTAAAAATAGTTTTTTTGATAAGTCCTTGAATGGGTAAGCCTATTTTAAGCGCCAGGCTGGTAAGCGGTGGCCCTATCTTCACTAAAAAATTGCTGTTAATAACTTTAAAAAGCCAGTAGGCGCGTTGCAGGTCGGAATTTGAGGAATGGCGGAATGCCACCTCTGTATTCTCAAAAGAAAGAGGTTGTTCTTTACGCATGGATAATAAATATGGCTTACATTGCTTGCGCAATACATGGGCCGATCAGTTAATGTCCCGCTAAATTATAAAATGTATATTACATAACTCATTATTCTGCGAATAGTTTATTTTTGCTGCCTCATGATTGAATTTAAAGTAACAGGCGATTTTATCCCCATGATACAGCTATTAAAGGCCACCAACCTGGTGCAAACGGGTGGCGAGGCGCAGATAGTTGTGGACGAGGGCGAAGTAAAATACAATGGCCAGGTTGACTATCGCAAGCGTTTGAAAGTACGACAAGGCGATATAGTTGAATTTAGAGGCGAAAAGATCAAAGTGATTTAACAACATGGCCGAAACTTATAACGATACCCTTATAGCGGATACAATGGAACCTTTACAGAGCAACAGCTACAATATATACTTTAATGATGCATTGGCAGAGGTTGGGCGCTTTATTGAAGACGGAAAATATTCAAGGTTTTTTGTTTTAACAGACGAGAATACAACTAAGCATTGCCTGCCCCTGCTACGCGAAAAACTGGGCAGTAAGGACGATGATTTTGATTTGATTGAGATTAATGCCGGCGAGGAAAGCAAAGATATTGATTTTTGCATTGGCGTTTGGAAAATGCTGATAGATTTTGGCGCAGACCGTAAAGCCTTATTAATAAACCTGGGCGGAGGCGTAATAAGCGATTTGGGTGGTTTTGCAGCATCTACTTTTAAACGGGGTATAGACTTTGTGCACGTACCCACTACCCTGCTGTCGCAGGTTGATGCTTCTGTAGGTGGCAAAACTGGGATAGACATTGACAGTATAAAAAACATCATTGGCACTTTTACACAGCCTAAGGCGGTTTTTATTGATTACGAATTTTTAAAGACCCTGCCTGCCCGCCAGATACTATCAGGCACTGCCGAAATGCTTAAACATGGTCTGATCTGCGATGCGGCTTATTGGAATCTTTTAAAAAATAGTGACCTGAGCCAGCCAACTGCCGAAATGGTTTACAAATCTGTAGGTATTAAAAACCAGGTGGTGCTGGAGGACCCGCACGAAAAGAATATCCGCAAGTCTTTAAACTTTGGGCACACCATTGGCCACGCGGTTGAAACTTATTCGCTTATTAATGACGAGGATTCACTGTCGCATGGCGAAGCTATTGCTATTGGTATGATCTGTGAGGCTTATCTGTCCTACAAAAAGACAGACTTAAGCCTTGATGAGCTTAACGAGATAACAGATGTGCTTACCGAGTTATATCCTTTTTATCAACTTCGCGATGAAATGAATGACGAGTTGTTAGCTATAATGAAGAAGGATAAAAAGAACCAGGGGGGTAATATCAATTGTACATTATTAAGCCGAATTGGCGAGTTTAACATTGATAATATTTGTACTGCTGATGAGCTGATTGAAAGTTTGCAGTATTACGCAAGTTTGAATTAACATCTAAATACCTCCAAACAAAAATAGCGATGGGTTTTAAACCCATCGCTATTTTTGTTTAAAGAAGAGTGCTATTATTCTACTCCCTTAACCTTCATCTGCATAGTAAACACAGCTTTAGGGCTGGTTATAAACAATATATCGCGGTTCTTACCACCGAAGCACACGTTAGTAGTTGATGGCTGAGGCACGGTTATCTGTGCTATGCGTTTACCATCTTTATTGTAAACTTGTACACCACGGCCGGTTAAATAAACATTGCCTTTATTGTCAAGCGTTATACCATCCGATCCTATTTCGGCAAACTGTGTTTTGTTGCTTAAAGTACCGTCTTTTTCAATGGTGTATTTATAGGTTTTACGGCCGCCATAATCGCCAACATACAGGTATTTTCCGTCAGGCGTACCTACAACGCCGTTAGGTACGCGCAGATCGGTAACAACCGGTACAGCTACTTTGGTTCCTTTTTTTACCAGGTAAACTTTTTGACCATCCAGTTGCGAACCCGGACCACCGCGGTGTTTCCAGAATGAACGTTGAAAAAACGGATCAGAGAAATACATATCGCCTTTGTCGGTCACAAAAACATCATTAGGGCTGTTCAAAAACTTACCGTCAACTCCGCTAATTATAGTAGTTATTTTTTTATCAGGCGAAATGCTTACCAACTCATTACGCAATTCGGCACAAGTTATCAGGTTACCTTTTTTGTCGAAATAGGTACCGTTGGCACGGCGCGAGCTATCCATCCAAACAGTTAATTTACCATCAACGCCATACATCCAGATTTTGTCGTTGTTTTGATCGGTAAAGTAAATGTTACCTTTTTTATCCGGCGATGGGCCTTCGGTAAAACCAAACTGATCTGATACCAGAACAGGCACAGTACCGTCTGCAAAAAGCTCGCTGGTTGAATCGGCCATCATGGTCAATCGTGCGTTAACAACCGGCGTAGGCTTTATCTGCATTGCCGTTAATGCCCCAAGCGATAAAGCGGAGGCTACAAATATTTTATGGGTTAATTTCATTGTGTGTATATAAATGGTAGCCAATTATAGCTAATAAAATACGTTTTGGCAAATGGGTATTGCTATATAGCCCTTCAATATTAAATAATTTACAATTGAACGGTATGATAGGAAAAATGGGGAATAGTTTAATGATTATATATTAAATAACTGTTTAAGTTGTCATTCTGAGCGATGGCGAAGAATCTTACATACGAGACTATCAAATACTACAACAATAAATAACTGTCATCCTTTGCAAACATAGGATGACAGTTAAATTGTCTACACCAAATTCCGCCCTGCATTCACTATACCATACACCGTACGGATAATGAGCTTATGATACACCGCATTCAGCTCTTCATCCTTTGAATGATTTAAACACTGCAGCGCGTAGTGCTGAATAATTACCAGCGGCAATACAATGCGTTCGCGTGTGGCAATTGATTGCTTATCAACGGGCGAATCCTGCATCAATGTTTCCGTCTCTGTTAATTCAAGCAACAATTCTTTGGTGAGGTCAAATTCCGCTTTCAGCTGTTTCCAGAATGTGCCAAACTTTTTATCTTTTTCAAGGTAAGCTGTTATCCTGAAATCTGATTTTGACATAGACATAACGCAGTTGTCTATCATTGTTCTGAAAAAACCAGATGTGTTGTACAGGTTTTTAACATCATCCCAATTGCCTTCGGCTTTCATCTTTTTTAACGCGGTACCAACGCCATAATAGGCCGGTACGTTTTGTTTAAGCTGGCTCCACGATGTAACAAAGCCTATAGCACGCAAATCTTCCAGTTTAAGCGGCGCATCGGCATTTCGTTTGGTTGGGCGGCTACTGATATTGATACGCGACAATAATTTAAGCGGACTAAATTTCTCCATATACTCCACAAAAAGCGGGTCGGTACGCAACGCCATAAACGTTTCATAACTTTCTTCGGCCATTGCAGATATGATAGTTTTCTGGTCATCTTTTAAAACATCGCTGTTTTTGGGCTTTAATGCTGATTGCACGCCGGCATTTATCAGCTGCTCTGTGTTAAAACGGGCCCTTTCAACTGATCCGTATTGCGAGCTTATGGTTTGGCCCTGCACGGTTAGTTGAATATGCTCATTAGCTATCTCGCCGCCCATTGACGCGTAAAAGCGATGGGTTTTGCCGCCGCCGCGTGCAGGCGGGCCTCCCCTGCCATCAAAAAAGCCCAGTTCAATTTTGTACTTGCGGGCCATGGCGGTTAGCTCAACCTTTGCTTTATAGATAGACCAGTTGGCCATTATGTAGCCGCCGTCCTTTGTGCTGTCAGAAAAACCCAGCATTATGGTTTGGCAGTTGCCACGGCGCTTTAAATGTTCGCGATAGAATGGATGCGTATATAAGCGCTCCATCACCTCGGCTGCTACTTTAAGGTCATTCACGGTTTCAAACAGCGGCATAAAATCAACCGTCAGTTCCTCGGCCTTCCATCCGCTCCAAAGGAAAAGATCTATCAGTTGCAGAATATCAGAAGCCTGCTGGCAGTTACTGATGATAAACCGCTGGCAGGCCTTTTGCCCGTTTGCGTATTGGATCTTCTTCATCAGCCTGATGGTGTTCAGCGTGTCTTTTACCATATCATCCGCATCATCCGGGCAAACAAAATAGCGTTCGTTAAACGTTAAGGCTGCCAGCTTTTGCTGCTCGTCCAGTTCCCTGTAACCTTCGGGCAAGCCTGTATCAACATTCTCTGTAACATAACTCACAACATCGCGCAGTATACGGCTATCCTGCCTTATATCCAGCGTCGCAAAAAAACAGCCAAACAAACGCATCTTGCGTATCAGGTCGTCAACAATGTCAACAAACAGGCTGTAATGGCTCTCAACCAAGGTAGCGCGGATAGAGGCCAGCAGCTTCAGCATATCTGCCTGCAAATCGCGGGCGTCTTCTTTTGGCTTGTTAAAGGCATTCTCATAAAGCATGCTTTCCAGCGTAGCCATTGTTTTCTCAATACCCCTGAAGGTGATACGGCGTTTCAACAGCCTGAAATCGCGGTAATAGCAGCGGAATATAATTTGCCTTAACAGCGCAGCTACCTGGCGCGTGGTTTCGGTGTTTACGTTGGGGTTGCCGTCGCGGTCGCCGCCGGGCCAAAATCCCAGCTCAAGCAACTGGCTTTTCCGCACCTCGTCAATATCAAACTCCTCTTCAAGCGTTGATTGTATGCCCGATATAGCATGATAAAAAGTATTTTCCAGGAACCAAACCAAACTTACGGCTTCATCAACCGGCGTAGGCGAGGTTTTATTGAAGAAAGGTGTTTTACCCAATTGCTGTAGTAAAACATCTATGTTTTTAATATCATTGGTTTTTAGCGCCTCAATAAGGTCGTTCATAATACCCAGTACCGAGCCGGGGTAAAATTGTGTAGGGTGGGCGGTAAGTACCATCCTTAACGAAAACTTCTTTAGCTTATCGCTTATATTGTCGCGCTGTTTATCGCTGCCCGCTGCTTGTTGCAGTAATGCCTTTAGTGTACCCGAATCGTCTGTAAGGCCTAACTTGCCGAACGACGAATCTTCAATGGCATCAAAAAGCACCACCTGCCGCTCAATGTATTGAATAAACCTGAACAGGCGGTTAAGCTGCTCCACGTGGTCAATATCCGGCACATGCTTTTTAAAAAAAGCCTCAATAATATGCGTTGGCGATTCCTCCTTTGCAGCGCCTTTATCGCAATGCGAACTAAAGAAAGGCAGTAATATGCCTATCTCTTTTACCTGGTAAAACGGTAAAGTTTGAAAAAGGCTGTTATATAACTCAAAGCGCGTTACTACCTCGCTGTTAAAGGCTGCTTCTCTTTGGCTGAGTTTTAAGGTTGACGACATAATGATAGTTTTAAAGCAGGAAAAAAATTGCTGATGCATTAAACGCACCAAACTGATGTGAATTTAAGCGAAATAAGGCAAAAATTGAAGAGTTATTAAAAATAATAAGCAAAAAATATTAATATATGCAATAAAATATGACGTGGGTGTAATTATTGTAAATTTGGATATAAGGCTTTTTTACCGAAATTTACCCGATGCTATCAACCGAAAAAGAGGTAAAAGGTTTCTTCTTCAGCCAGTACTTTTCTGACGGGCTGCGCATGTCATTGGGTATACTTATCCCTGCCCTTACCCTGCTGCAGTTTGACAGGTTTGAGCAGGGTATAGCCCTGTCATTAGGCGCGGTTTGTGTTTGCGTTACCGATAGCCCCGGCCCCATACTGCACAAGCGCAATGCCATGGCTATTGGCAACCTGTGCATGTTTATTGTGGCGCTTACAACCGGCTTCGCGCGTTTTAATGTTTACACCCTGGGGATAGAAATTGTTGTATTTTCTTTCCTGTTCTCTATGTTTACCGTTTATGGCAACCGCGCGGCTTCTGTGGGTACCGCTGCATTGCTGGTTATGATCTTTATGATTGACCGCGATATTGAGCCCAATGAGGTACTGAAATATAGCGGCAACATACTGGCGGGCGGGCTGTGGTATATGGTATTCAGCCTGGTATTTTTCGGCATCAGGCCCTATCGCGCAGCGCAGCAGGCACTGGGCGAGAATATTGCCGACATTGTTAAGTTTCTTCGCATCAAAGCAGATTTCTACCTGCACGAAACAGATATAGAGGAAAATTACCGCAAGGTAATATCGCAACAGATAAAAGTTAGCGAACACCAGGACCTGGTGCGCGAACTGCTGTTTAAAAGCCGCATTATGGTGCGCGAGTCAACCAACGCCAGCCGCATACTGGTATTAACTTTTGTTGACCTTGTGGATATGTTTGACCATATTATGGCTACGCATTATGATTACCAGGCCATACGCGAAAAATTTCAGCATACCGGCGTACTGCCAACGGTATCAGATCTGATACAACAAATGGCAGATGAGCTGCAAAACGTGGGATACATGGTGTTAAGCAATAACCGCCATAAAAACCTGCGCAACTTTATGCCTGAACTGGAAGAGCTTAAACGTAAAATTGATGCAATTGGTAACGAGAAAGAAACCAGCACGCTGGTATTAAAAAAGATACTGATCAACCTGCGCGATCTGAACAAGGAGATTGAAAATATCTGGAACTATTACAACTCCAGCTCATCAAAAATACTGATAGAACAGAAAAACCGCCCCACTTCTGACCATTCAAAATTTGTAACCCACCAGGATTATGACTGGCGCATATTTTTTGACAATCTCTCGTTTCAATCCGGCGCGTTCAAACATGCCTTGCGGGTTTCGCTGGTTTGTTTAATTGGTTTTGTGGCTGCAAGGTCATTGCCGTTGGGTCACCACAGTTACTGGATATTGCTAACCATTATCGTTATACTTAAGCCAGGCTTTAGTCTTTCAAAACAGCGCAATTATGCGCGTTTACTGGGCACCATTGGTGGCGGCGTTATTGGTGTACTGGTGCTTAAATTTATCCCCAACAGCAATGTGCAGTTTGCGTTAATGGTTATCCTGATGATAGGCACCTACAGCTTTATGCGCCTGTATTACGTGGTGAGCGTTATTTGCATGACACCCTATGTGCTGATCCTTTTCAAATTTTTAGGCATAGGAGGTTTTGATATTCTGGAAGAGCGCATACTAGACACCGCTATAGGCTCCGGAATAGCCATTGTAGCGAGTTATCTTGTGTTTCCGAGCTGGGAGTTTGAACAAATAAAAAAGACGCTGGCTGCGGCTATAACGGCCAATACATGGTATTTGATAAAAGCCACCGAAAGCCTTAGCGGCAAGCCTGTGCTGCTTACCGATTATAAGCTGGCACGAAAAGATCTCTACGTAAAATCTGCCAACTTATCTGCAGCGTTTGAGCGCATGACATCTGAGCCAAAAAGCAAGCAGCGCAACATTAAGGACGTGCACAAATTTGTTGTGCTTAACCATATCCTGTCGTCGTACATTGCTACGGTAGCAGGGGAGGTTACTGCCAAGCCCGATTACAAAGCTCGGCCCGAAGCGCTGAGATCTATCAGGAAAAGCCTGGCGCTGCTAAACGAGTCGGTAAAAAAACTGGGGGGCGAAAAGGTTGAGTTTTATGATGATAAAACCACCTTACTTTTAGAGGACAAACCCGGCACCGTGAACGATGCCTTGCTTAAAGAACAACTGGAATTTATCAACAAAATAAGCGTTGATATTACCAAAGTTACAGAGGATGTTTTGAAGTAAACGGCATTCTTATTTTTTGACAGCCGCCTGCTTTTCTCGGTGGCTAATCATTACTTATATACTTTCTGTCTTCTTCACTTAGTGTATCAGGATCATCTTCATCATGATCGCCTTCGTGGTAATGTGGTGCAATGTTGCGGGCTTTTTTGGGTCGCCCAACCATGTAGCCTAAAATAAAGCCCACCAGGGCAGTGGCTGCCATAACGGTAAGTTTTGACATCCGTACATCAGCGAACAAAATAGTGAACCGAACCGGGTCGGTGTTTTGCATCAGCACCACGGTTAGCAGAACGGTGACAAAGATGATAAGTATTGTGGTGATACGCATAGCAGCTTGTTGTTTTATTGTTTATCCAATATCGGCTTTTTATTGATGGAAATAAAATTCCATTTTGAATAGTCATAAATCCTGATGCCACCTAACTCCAAAAAAAGAAGTCTACTTTATCCAAACCAGATCACAAAGATCATCAAATACGGCATGGCATTGTTATTGTATAAATATAATTGTTGATGATGTGAAGACAGCAGATGAGCGGCAATTCAACCGTGTAGGTCTGGTCCACAAAAATCAACCAAAAGCCATTCTTCATTGGCTTAAAAAAATTTGTGGCAACACACCTCCAATTTTAGTCAAAACGCTAATACCAGCTTTTGATACACTAACTCCTCAGATTAAGTGCGTATTTCTTAAGTTGATATTATTGTTTAAATAGTGTCAGATTTAACACTCATTATTAGCTATTTAAATTAAAAAAATAGCGTTAATTCAATAAATACTAATATTTTTAGTTTTTTGTAATTTAACTTATCTTATACTAGGTAGAGTAAAACTTTTAATAATTTTAAATTTATATCTGATTATTAGATATTTATAAATTTAATAAATTTCCATAAATCAAGCGAGCAAATGAAAATTATAGCCAAGATCTAGCTTAAACAGGACAATTATCAGTTATTGTACTTAAAGGGATTTCAGTACACAAATAGCGGAGGTAAATTTTGCGTTAAAAGCGTTATCTTTTTTAAGATGTATATAGAGTCGGCTTAATATCCACGTTGCTTACAGGGCTTTATATTGCTTCCTGAACCACACACAGAGCCGCCCCCTACCCTGCTGGGGAATAAGAGCATTGGGATAATTTGGGGATTTAAATCAGCGATTTTTGCTATTGGTGATATGCTTACGCGCTACCGGAAACAGGAAGATGGTAGACAAAATAATGAGCGCTCCTATCCAAAATCCGGTAGTCATTTTATCACTGTTACCAAAAAAAAGAAACGACATCAGGATACCGTAAACAGGCTCAAGGTTGGTGATTAGCGCCACGCGGAAGGCAGAAAGTTCACGCATTACTGATACGCCCGCTACGTACGCAAGCGATGTGCATACGGTGCCGAGCAACAACAGGTAACCAATATCGGCCCGGTTTAATAGCATGTATTTATCAAAACCAGCAGTAAAAAGCAGGTACAGCGTTGTCCAGAAAAAGGCGCCTGTCAGCTCGTAAAATGCAATTACCGGGGCCTGATACTTTTTGATCTGGATGGAGTTGGCAATAGAAAACAGTGAGGCAAACAACGCGCTGCACAGGCCCGCTATTATACCCTTAGTGTATCTAACTTCAAATTTAAAAATAATGACAATGCCCGTTATGATCAAAATCCCGGCAATGATCTCGAGTTTTGATATTGGCTTTTTGCTGATAAGGGGATCAAGCAAAGCCGTGAATAAAGTGATGGAGGAAAGGCATACCAGCGCTACCGGAATGTTGGCTAATTTGATAGATGCGAAGAACAATATCCAATGGCCGCCTACCATACCCCCTATCAGTGCCAACTGAAGAAAACTTTTGCGCGATACGGTAAATGCAGTGCGGTTAAATCTGAAATAAAGAAAGAGGGAAACCGCTGCAATAAGCACCCGGTACCAAACCAGCTGCACTGCTGATATGGAAATAAGCGCGCCCAGAATACCCGTAAAACCCCAGATAAATACAGTGAAGTGGAGTATGAGCAGGTTGTTGTTTACCGCTTGGTTTAATGGCCCGGTGCGCTTCATTATTTTGGCGCTTTATAAAGCAGATAAACGCCCAGCAACCCAAAAAAGCAGTTGGGTATAAGTGCGGCTATAAATGGCGACAAACCGCCTTTAATTGCGAATACAAGCGAAAATTTATCAACCACAATATAAGCGAAGCACAGGAATAACCCTATCCCCAGCGGCATCCCAATACCGCCACGCACACGCCGCGATGATATGGACACGCCAATTGCTGTTAAAACAAACGAAGCAAACGGATAAATAAAGCGACGATATTTTTCAAAAAGCATGTCTTTCAAATCGCCAGATCCCCGTATCTGTTCCTGGTCTATCCGCTTATTCAACTCGGATAATGACATGGCTGAATAGGTGTTGCTTATCATTTCAAAGTCTGACGGTTGCATATTAAGCACCGTATCCTTGGTGAGGTTCATCACCAGTTTTTCATTCAATCCGTTTACGTAACGCACAGAATAATCGCGCATGTTCCACACCCTCTTTACAGAATCATACCAGACAGAATTAGCAGCTATCCTTTGCTTAAGTTCATCGCCATTAAATTTTTCTAGCACAAACTGGTAGCCCGTTTTTGAAAACTTATCAAACGACTGCACATAAACGTAAGTGCTTTTATCCAGTTGCAGGTGCACTTCGCTTTTTACATTATACTCCCCGTTAAACCCGTTCTCGTTCTCAAAAGTTACCTTTATTTGGTTAGTATACGGTATAATATAAACCTTGCCCACAAGCGATACAATAAAAATAAGCGTTGCAGTTATAATATAGGGCCTTAAAAAACGCATAAAACTTGCCTTGCTGCTTAATATAGGCACTATCTCTGTTTGGTCGGCCATTTTAGCCGTGAAGAATATCACAGCCAAAAAGGTAATTAACGGCGATAGCATGTCAATAAAGAAGGGAATGAACCCCATATAATACCTGGCTATCTCATAAAGCGAGCGGTTATGCGTTAAAAAATTATCCATATGCTCTGCTATGTCAAACACAACAGATATGGTTATAATAATTACAAGGGTAAAAACAAAAGTGCCCAGGTACTTTTTTATAATGTACCAGTCAAGTATTTTGAGATGTCTGTATATAAATGCTTTCATTTAAAGCCTTTGGCCCAAGCGGTTAACCATTATATTTTTCCAGGCGGTAAATTCGCCAGATATGATCTTAGCGCGGGCCTCTGCCACCAGCCACAGGTAAAAATGCAAGTTGTGCAACGTTGCTATCTGCGCCCCCAGCATCTCGCCCGAGTGTATTAAATGGCGCAAGTATGCTTTTGTATATTGCGTATCTGCAAACAAGGTGCTATCCTGCTCTATGGGCGAAAAATCGTCCTTCCATTTTTCATTTTTGATGTTGATAACACCATTTTTTGTAAAAAGCATACCGTTGCGCGCATTGCGGGTTGGCATTACGCAATCAAACATATCTATACCCAAGGCAATATTTTCTAATAAATTAATGGGTGTACCAACGCCCATTAAATAACGTGGTTTTTGCTTCGGTAATATATCGCACACAATTTCTGTCATGGCATACATTTCTTCGGCTGGTTCGCCTACAGAAAGGCCGCCTATAGCATTCCCCTCGCGTTCAAACGAGGCAATAACCTCGGCCGAGCGTACGCGCAGATCTTTATAAACCGAACCCTGTACAATAGGGAACAAAGTTTGGCTGTAGCCGTATTTTGGTTCGGTAGTATCAAATCTGTCGCAGCAGCGCTTTAACCAGCGGTGCGTCATTTCTATTGATTTTTTGGCGTAGTTATAATCGCATGGGTAAGGTGTGCACTCATCAAATGCCATTACAATATCGGCACCTATTATGCGCTGTATATCCATTACATTCTCTGGGGTAAACAAATGTTTAGAGCCATCAATATGCGAGCGGAAAGTAACACCCTCTTCTTTTATCTTACGCACCTCGCTTAACGAATAAACCTGATAACCGCCGCTATCAGTCAATATCGGCCCCTCCCATCCGTTAAATTTGTGCAGGCCTCCGGCTTTTTCTATTACATCTAAGCCCGGTCGTAAATACAGATGATAAGTATTACCTAAAATTATTTTGGCTTCAATATCGTCCTTTAATTCGCGCTGGTGCACCGCTTTTACTGTACCGGCGGTACCCACTGGCATAAATATAGGCGTTGGTATAATACCATGATCGGTGGTGATTTGGCCCGCACGGGCTTTTGATAACGGATCTTGAGCTGTTAAATTGAATTTCATTTGCAGGGGGCAAATTTAGTGAATAGAGAGCAGAGATTAGTGATTAGGCAAAGTTTGTTCGGATGTCATCTTGATTGTATAAAAAATTAAAAACTAATCACTAATCTCCAATCACTATTCACTAAAAATTAACAACTTTGCTCCTCATTTTAAAATCAGTGTTAGAGTTTTACATACGCATCACTTTCCTGGGTGTTTTTTTACTAACGTTTGTTGTTCAGCTATATTACCTGATAGCACACCATAGGTCGCTGGCAGCGTATACGCCTACAGCAGAACTTCCCAAGGCAACATTACCGGTATCAGTTATCATAAGCGCCCGCAACGAAGTAAAGAATCTGACCGACAATCTGCCCGCTATACTGGAGCAGGATTACCCAAATTTTGAGGTTATTGTAGTGAATGATTGTTCCTCAGACGACTCGGACCTTGTTTTAAACGAAATGAAAGAGCGTTATCCGCATTTAAGGGTAGTTACTAAAACCGAGCACGTACGCTTTAAAACAGGTAAAAAATTCGCGCTTACGCTGGGTATAAAAGCCGCCGCGCATGAGCATCTTTTATTTACCGATGCAGATTGCTACCCGGTATCAAAAAACTGGATAACCTACATGGCCGGTAAATTTGAACAACCGCAAACCCAAATAGTATTAGGATACTCCCCGTATTTTGAAACAAAAAATTTCTTAAATTCGCTTATACGTTTTGAAACCTTAAAAACCGCTATAAGTTACTTGTCGGCAGCATTAAATAACAATGCTTATATGGGCATAGGCCGTAATCTGGCTTATACCAAAACCTTATTTTTTGCAAGTAAAGGTTTTGCTGCCCATATGCACGTACTGTCTGGCGATGATGATCTGTTTGTGAACCAAAACGCTACCCCTGCTAATACAGCTATTGAAATACATCCTGATGCCTTTATGTATACCCCGGCAAAAACTTCTTTTGGCGCTCTGTATCGTCAAAAAAAGCGCCACATGGGTGTAGGGAAGCTGTATCGCGCTAAGCATCGCCGTATGTTAAGTTTTGATGCCCTGAGCGGCCTGGTATTTTATGGTGTTTTTGTTATTTGCCTTGCTTTAAACATTGAGCCTTTGTGGGTATTGGGTGTTTTTATAATGAGGTGGGTAATACAATTAATTATTTACAGTAAGATATTTAAAAAATTAGCTGCCGGGCCACAGCTTTGGTATCTGCCTTTGATTGATTTTGTTTATTACATTTACATAAGTGTATTTGGCCTTATCGGTACACTTGTAAAAACCAAACAATGGAAATAAATTCCAATTTTACCGAAAACGCGAAAAACGACTTTTACCTGGTTGTGAAAGCACGCGAAGGTAACCAAAAGGCTTATGCCGATCTGATGCACCGGTACAAGGATTCCATTTACTTTATGGTGCTTAAAATGGTGAACAATAAAGAGGACGCCATGGACCTTACAGTTGAAACATTTGCCAAGGCTTTTGAGAAATTGGAAAAATACCAGCCCGATTACGCATTTAGCACATGGCTGTTTAGGGTAGCTACCAATAATTGTATTGATTTTATACGTAAAAAGAAGCTTAACACGCTCTCTATTCATGGCATGATGGATGATGACGGCGAAGAAAAGCAGTTGCAAATTAAAGCAGATAGCTTAAACCCCGAAGAAACATCTATAAAAAAACAGCAAACAGAGGAGCTAAAATTGCTGATACAAAGTTTGCCGCAACGTTACCGAAACCTAATTACGCTGCGTTATTTTGACGAACTATCATACGAGGAGATAGCCCAGCAGCTTGATCTGCCACTGGGTACGGTTAAAGCACAATTGTTCAGGGCGCGTTACCTTTTAGGCAACATACTAAACAAGTTTAACAGAGATGACATCTGAAGCGCTATTCTCTTACTTCCCCACACTTACTTTATTTCAAAAACAGCAATTTGAAAGCCTACCCGAGCTTTATGAGCTGTGGAACAACCAGATAAACGTTATATCTCGCAAGGATATTGACCAGTTATTTGAGCGGCATGTACTGCACTCGTTGGGGATAGCTAAAGTGATGCCCTTTTTGCCCGGCGAAAAAGTGCTTGATGTAGGCACCGGCGGCGGCTTTCCGGGTATACCGCTTGCCATCATGTTTCCGGATACACATTTTTTTTTGGTAGATTCTATTGGTAAAAAAATTAAGGTAGTACAGGAAGTTGCCAAAGCTTTGGGCCTGCAAAACGTACGCGCGGCGCATATTCGCGCAGAGCAGGTTAATGAACAATTTGATTTCGTTGTATCGCGCGCGGTAACCCGCCTGGCCGACTTTCATCCCTGGATAAAAAACAAATACAACAAGCAATCAAAAAACGTATTGGCTAATGGCCTGCTATACTTAAAAGGCGGCGATCTGAGCGAAGAAATCACCGAATCGGGCTTGAAAGTTCAGCAATTTTACCTGAAGGACTTTTTTAAGGAAGAGTTTTTTGAAACTAAACAGGTAATATACGTTAAAGGCTAAAAACTGAGCAATCCGACCCGGGAAGCGTTAACCGTGACCCATTACGGCGCCTGTTGTTCCCGAGGTCGGTTGCTGCCCCTCTCAAAAAGCAAGTATTACCTCTTGAGAGAAGCCAATAATTTTAAGCCGCGTTTTTTTGTATCTCCTGATGTTGCTGAAAAAGAATGTATACATCTTTATCACAGCATTTGCAGAAATAAACCTTAAAAGGCAGAAAGTAAAGTATGTGTTTAATAAACCAACTACGTTTAGTACGGCTATGAAACGGTTGATGGCAGGCCGGGCAGGTTAGTGATATTTTTTTCATTTTCGTTTTTCATTTGGTAATGCAGGGTCGGTAAATTTTAAACTGGTTTGTATTTCTTTTCTGTTTTTGAGGTAATAAAAAGGTAGCGTACCTTTAAACAGCGTGCACAGAAAAACGATTTTACCGGCAGAAAAAACAGTACGTTTCTTAACAACCAGTTCGGCGGAACTTTGTAGTGATAAACTGTACCGCATTTATAGCATTTAAGTAATGGCTTTTCTTCATGTTGCATATGGTAGTCTATAATTTGGTTATGCCGGAATAGCAATACGAAAGTAGAGTGCACTTAACTTTAAAGAAATACCAATTAGTAGGTATTTTCATCTGAGTTCAGACGGCTGGTTATCATTTTATTTATAAACACTTGGCAAGTTGCCTATTATGTTCTAACTTGCAGTACATCGTATTGCCTATGTCATCAACAAAATTAAGCCGCCGCCGTTTAATGCAGCTCCTGGGCGTAACCATGGCCGGCATAGCCGTATCAAAGCAAGATGCTTTTGCAAGCGTAGCTGAAGAAGATAAAGTTCAGGGAGATGCCAAAGCTGTGTTCGTTCCGGCGGGAAGCGGCAAGCAGGGTAAAATTGGTGATGGCGACATCAGCTTTATATTAAATAAAAGCCAAACCTCTAACCTACTGGGCTCAACCGAGTCTGTTTTATTACCGGGAGTATTGGGCGCACCGCCACATTATCACAAAGGTTTTGACGAAATCTGCCGTGTACTGGAAGGATCGATCACCATTTTAGTTGGAGAAGAATTATATGAGGTAAAAGCAGGCGACTGGCATTTACGCCCCAAGGGAGTTATCCATACCTTTTGGAATGCAGGCAAAGTACCGGCTAAATTTATTGAATTGTACGTACCCGGCGGGCACGAAGCTTACATGAGCGAACTGGCTGATCTATTTATTAACAATGCACGCCCTGTAGCGGGTGCGCTTGATAAACTGGCCACCAAACACGACATTATTTTTGAATGGCCCAAGCTGAAAGGTATAATGGATAAATACAAAGTGCATTTATAACATAAATGGCTGTCACTTTTAGCAGAGGACAGCCATTTATGTTAATTTATTGCATTAGTGGCCCTGATGCCCGTCTGCTCCGTGCGCATGGCCATGCGATAATTCTTCCTGAGTTGCAGGGCGCACATTCAAAATATTACCTTTAAAGTGCAGTTCCTGGCCCGCCATTGGGTGGTTAAGATCAACCACAACAGAATCTTCGGCAACTGATACAACCTGACCTTGAAAACGGTTGCCATTATTATCCTGCAAAGGCAAAATAGAACCTATTTCGGGCACATCTGCACCGTTAAACATTTCTTTGGGCAGGTTGGCTACGGCTTCTTCGTCATATTCGCCGTAAGCATCTTCCGCGCTTAATTTAAAATCATAGCTGTCGCCGGTTGATAATGCGCTTAAGTTCTCTTCAAACTTAGGAAGCATTTGGCCAACGCCAAATAAAAAAGTAAGTGGTTGCTCCTGGGTTGCACTTTCAACCAGATTTTCGGTTCCGTCCTGGTCTACGTACAGGTCATATGTTACTGACACTACGTGTTGCGATTCGATTTTCATTCGTGTTAAATTTTAATTTTTCAATATGCTCTTCGCCGTGTAACACCTTGAAGAACTGTTTAATTCTCCATTTTACCAAGGAGACGGGTTTTATAAATAATGTTTCAGTTGCTTATTTGTTTTAGCGCCCCCGCTACATCATCAGCAGGCAAGCCGCAGGTTTTATCTTTACAAACAAAAATTTTTGTTGCCTGCCCAAACTTACCCTTTAGCAAAGGTAAACTTCCTGCTGTACCGCCCAACATAATTTTGTTAGGAATGTAATTTTTTTCCATTTGCGCTCGTAAAACTTCCGCGTTATTACCGGTTATAGCTACTTCGTAAACGCCGAACACCTCATCAGCAAGTAACGCAAACCAATTGGAGTAGGACGACCCGAATTTTACTATATGCGGCATAATGTTACGTAGCAGTTGGGCTGATAATTCAAGGTATTGCTCGTTATCAAACAATAAACCCAGCTTCTTCAAGTTATGCGCCATTACCGAGTTTGATGCCGGTATAACACTATCCATTATTTCTGATTTGCGGGCTATCAGTTGTTCATTATCGTAGCCGGTGTAAAAGAAGATACCATCTTCGTTGTTATAATAATACTTTATAGCTCTATCAGTTAAAATTTTTGCATGGTTAAGCCAGTCTTCATTAAAAGTCACCTCATACAAAGCAATGAATGCGTTTATAATGTTGGCGTAGTCGTCTAAAAAAGCTACGTCAGGCGCGGTGCTGCCCGGTTTTTTGTAGATGCGCTGCAGTCTGCCTTGCTCGTCAATAAGATTTTCTACTATGAATTGGGCATTCATCAAAGCCAGTTCAAGATAATACGCCGCGTTAAAAGCTTTGTAAGCATCACAAAGTCCTTTCAGCATCAAACCGTTCCACGATGCTAATACTTTATTATCCAAGGCAGGCCTAACGCGCTTGCTGCGTGCATTAAATACTTTTTGCCGGGCAGCGCCTACCTTACTAAGCATTTCGGATACGGGCAGCCCTAACGCCTCTGCCAGGTCGGTATCGTTCCCGCGCTTAAACGGTATATTGGTTTGCTCTTCTGTCCAGTTACCCTCATCGGTAATATGGTAGTAGATGCAAAACACATCAGCTTCATCCCCCAAAATTGTTGTTAGCTCACCTTTGGTAAAAGTATAAAACTTACCTTCAACACCCTCGCTGTCAGCATCCAGCGCGGAGTAAAACCCTCCTTCAGGCGAGGTAAGTTCCCGTGCCACAAAATAGATCAGCTCCGCAACCAGCATTTTGAAGCGAAGTTCGGGCCTCCATGTGCAGGCCTCGGCGTATAAACTTATTAGCTGTGCATTGTCATACAGCATTTTTTCAAAGTGCGGCACATGCCACAATCCATCAACCGAGTAACGGGCAAAGCCGCCGCCAATATGATCGTATATACCACCATTGGCCATTTTTTTAAGTGTAAGCTCAACAGCCGATGCAATATCCTCATCGCCGGCTAAATGTGCATAACGCATCAGGCTAATCCAGTTGTTGGGCATCGGGAACTTGGGCGCGTTACCTATCCCCCCCTCAACGCGGTCAATGTGTCGTTTCCAGTTTTTAATAATCTGCTCCAGATCGGCACGGGTATACTGCGGTTGCGCTTCCATCCTATCCAGCGTTTCAAAACGTTGTATGCCGTCTGTAAGCCTCACCGCGTAATCCTCTGCTTCTTCCGGCTTTTGTTTATACAGATCGGCCAGATTAAAGAGAATGCTTGTCCAATCCTGCTTTCTGTAATAGGTGCCTCCGTATATAGGTCGTTGATCTGGCAGGCAAATGCAATTAAGCGGCCAGCCTCCCCTGCCGCTCATTAACTGCACGGCGCTCATATAGATCTGGTCAACATCAGGGCGCTCCTCCCTGTCTACTTTAATACATATAAAGTATTCGTTCATTACGGCTGCTACATGCTCATCTTCAAAGCTCTCATGCTCCATTACATGGCACCAGTGGCAAGCCGAATAGCCTATACTAACAATGATAAGTTTGTTTTCGTCCTTTGCTTTTTGCAAAGCTTCGGCACCCCAGGGGTACCAGCTAACGGGGTTGTTAGCATGTTGCAGCAGGTATGGAGACGTAGAATTGGCCAGTTTATTCATAAGAGTAGATATTATAACAAAGATGGCAAAAGCTACGCCAAAATCAATTCATAATCTCACCCACGTGGCTTTCTAAAACCCAACATAAAATTTGGCAACATTATTGTATTAACCTCATCACTATGAAAAACATCACTTTTGAAAACATAACCGACGCCTACCAACTGGTAATTGGCGCGAAGATAAAAGGTAAAAACTACGACGAGGTTTTTGAGTTAGGCGCTTACGATGCTAACAAACGCGGCTACATTCTGTATGCTTACGAAAACGGCCTGCGCTTTGATGATTTTAACGTTGTGATATCAGAACATGAGTTAAAGAACAACTATCTGATTGAGAACGTTAAGGTTAGCCAAAAATTGGCTGCGTAAATTGTCCCGGATATTTTTTTCTTTGTTAACTTTTAGCATCTTTGTAAAAAAATTACAGAGATGCTACGTCTAATTCACTTCCGCTATAGGCAACCAATGCCGGCACGTGTGCCGCAGCGGAAGGGATACGCATTATCTGCTTCTCTCTTCGCCAGCTTTGTTTAGATAACGTTTAAACAAAGGCTTTCAACAAACTATTTATTAATGCGAAATACCGCAAGGTATTGAAGCTGTTTTAATGCATTTTATATGGAAACATATTATACTATAGAAGAAAAATATCTGCAGGTACTAGACGAGTTAAATTATGGTGAGCGCCCCAAAGCGTTGAAATTACTTAACGAAATAATAACCAACGACCCTACATATGCCCGCGCCCACTATCAGCTTGCCTTGCTATATTATTATACTATAGAAGATTACCAAATGGCCGGCTATCATTTTAAGTTGTGTGCCGAACTGGAGCCTGATTTCCCCGAGGTGTATGAACATTATCTGCGCCTGGTTATATTTTTAGGAATGGATAAAATGGTGAACACCATTTACCAAAAATCGCTTACAGTAAAGGGCGTTAACCAGGCTATTATCAACTCGCTGCTGGGGCTTTTTGCAGAAAAGAAGAAGGATTGGGCCAAATCTGTAAGCCACTATCAACTTGCATTGCTTGATGCTACAAACAAAGAGGAACAGGATAATGCAGAAGCAGATATAAAAAGAGTGAGAGAGAAGCTTAAGGTTACAACCCTATACAACTACATTCTCTCTTAAAACAAAGCAGGATGGATCATCCTGCTTTGTTCATTTTTCCTCGCTTAGAAATATAATTTTGCTTAAGGTTTAACGGACAAAATTATATTGTATATAGCAGCATCACGCTTAAACCCTGCATCTTTTTCATCGTCATAAATGCAAATAAAACGATAGAGAAGATGAAAAAATTAGCCATAATATCAGCAATTGCCCTTAGTGGTTTTGCTTTCAATAGCGCGAGCGCGCAGGTACATGTGAGTGTTGGATTTAACCTGGGTGGGCCGGTTGCTATACAAAGACCGGTTGTTGTACAAAGGCCGGTAGTCGTGTACGACGACTATTACTACATGCCCGAAGTTGACGCCTATTACAGCGTTGGCGAGAACCTTTATTACTATAACGATGGGTATGATTGGGTATCGGCTGTTTACCTGCCCGGTGCTTACCGCAACTACAGCTGGCGAAATATGCGAAGTGTGCAGATACATGCCAGCCGCCCGTACATGAACCACAATGTTTACCGCACCCGCTACCGCGGCAACCAGTTTGACTGGAGGCGCTATGATAACCGTAACGACCATAGAGATTGGGACAGGAACGCGGGCAACAACCGCCCCGACTGGAACAGAGGAAATGATAACCGTGGAAATGACAACCGCCCGGATTGGAACCGTGGAAACGGCAACCGCAACGAGAACAGAGGTAACGACAACCGTGGCAACGGTGGCTTTAACAGACCATCGCAACCGGGCCGTGGCGAAGGAAGGCCATCGCAAAATGATGGCCGCGGACGCGGTAACGATAACCGACCTAACTTTGCCAGCAATACCCCTACCAGGCGTGGTTTAAACTAAAAGCGCAATTTCCCCTATCATATATATATAATACCCTTAAAGGCTTCGGTGATTGACCGGGGCTTTTTTATTTGGCAAGCGTATACTCGCCTGAAAGTTCTGTGCCCCCATCCATTCTAACCCATGTCGCGGTGACGTCCGCCAATACCTTAGCACTCATCTCTGGCGGTATTTCGGCCATACCAACCGCACGAATGTTACCAAGCGTTGGTGCATTTCCGGGTATAGGGTTTACTTTTAACTTGTATGAAATTTTTCTGCCGTCATTTGCAGAAAGCCCTATCAGCTTAAATTTAAGAGCCATTTCTAAAGTATAAGTTTTTTTAACGTCAATCAGCTCGGCTGCCTGTAAACCCTTGTCGTTATACACAGATACCAACGAATCAACGCCCTCAACACCCTCAACTTTTATATACTTATGGTTCTGTTTCAGCAATTTATTATTGTCTGCCACATCAGTCTCAGAAACCTCTCTCATCATATATAATGTATTGCCTTTAAACGATGGGGATATCCCTTTTTGGCCAGCATTATAAGGAAAAGTGAAGTTTACATCCTTGCCGCTTTGTGGGTTTTTAACAGCCAAAGTAAGGCCCCTGTCGATAATTTTCTTGAAAGCATACTTGTCACTGGTTTGAACGATCAGGTACAGATCCTCATCGTTATTAGCCATTGTATAATAAAGATCTGTGCTGTAATTATGAGCCTCAAACTTGTTGCTCCATTCAGTTGCTTTGCCGTCTATTTTAACGTTAGCAGGGATGCGAACACTGGCTTCCTGTTTATTAGGTAGTTTTTGGGCGTAAGCGCTTGTTAAAGCTGAGGTACACAGTAAAAGTAGTTGTAGTTTTTTCATGCTATTTGGCTAAAGTGTACTCACCCCAAAAATCTGTAGTGTGAGGACCATCCTCAAAATCGCGTGTAGATAACGCCCCGGGAGTTAACTGCATCATTGTTGTGCCGTCAGCATTATAAACTATATTGTATCCGTTGAAATTTATCGGGTCCACAGCGTTAGACGCTACATGATACAATATTTTCCCGGTGCGTTCCAAACCTCGTTTTAGTAATTTAATATCGATGGCAATTTCTACCGTAAGCGCCATTTTATTATCAAACAGCATGGCAGCCTGCAAACCATGGTCATTGTATACAGAAAGAAGCGAATCGGCATCATCTCCCCGCATAAAAGACATTGTTTTTGCCATGGCCGACAGTCTCCTATTGTTGACTGTTATCAAAGAGTCAGGGTACAATTCTGAGGATATATCAGTTTTACCATCCGGTTTTATGTAATCGATATATTGCTTGGCACGCTCATCAAAAACCGGGAAAGTAATGCGGGGCGCATCCTTCTGGCTTTTTTCTCCGGATGTGTATACAGTGAGCGAAATACCCCCACCAATAATTTTTCTGGCTACCGATGGATCAGTAGCTTTCACTACCAGGTATAAGCTTTTGTCGTCATTACTAACACGGTAATAAAAACCTGTGGGTTTGTTGTAGGCTTGAATGTTATCGCCCCACTCAATAGCCTTACCATCAATTTTAATATTAGCAGGCGCATGCAAGCTAGCCTGCTGCACTTTGGGCAGTTTTTGTGCGTAAGTATTTGCAAAAGCCAATGCTGCTACTAAAACTAGTTGTAGTTTTTTCATAGCTATTTAGCTAACGCGTATTCCCCTTCAAACTCCGTTCCGCCAAACATATTAGCCTGCAGCTCATTTGCAGCCATTTCTGCCTGTGCTTTTAACTCCGGCGATGCTTCTGCGGTTACATCTCTGCCGCCCTTGCCAATAATCATCATGCCCATTGTTGTTGAAATCGGACCGCGTTCTACGGGGTTAACCTTTAATCCGTATAACACCTTGGTACCGTTTGTGGTTGATGGGCCCAGCAGTTTAAGGTTCAACGTCATTTCTAAGGTATAAATCCTTTTATTATCAAAAAGCTCAGCTGCTTTAATGCCATTTTCGTTATAAAGAGATACTAACGAATCCACACCCTCAACACCTGTAACTTTTATAAATTTGTGGCTATCCCTTAACACCTTATTGTTATAGGCCAATTCATCGTCTGATAATTTAGCGGGGGTAAGCAACATATCACCTATAAAAGATAACGAAAGGCGTTCTGTGCCTTTCACTACGTTATATGGAAACGTAAAACTTGCAATTTTGCCACTTTCGGCATTTTTAACAGAAAAGGTAAGCCCCCTATCTATAATTTTTTTGAAAACGTACCGGTTCTTAACCTGAACAACCAAATATAATTCTTCATCATTATTGGCAATTGTGTAAAGCAAATCAGCAGTGCCATTATCCGCTTGAAACTTGTTGTTCCACTCCGTTGCCTTGCCATCTATTTTTACGTTTGCAGGGATACGCACGCTGGTTTCCTGCTTACCGGGTAGCTTTTGAGCGTTGGCATTTGCAAAAGCCAGCACCGATAATAAAAGTAGTGTGATTTTTTTCATAGCTATTTAGCTAAAGTGTATTCGCCTTCAAACTCGGTTCCGCCAAACATTTTAGCAACTTTCTCAGTCATATAGGCCACTGCTTCTTGTCTCTGTTCCGGCGACATTTCTCCTCCGCCCATCATAACCATTTTAGAATTACCATCCACTATTGGGGCTCCCTCTACCGTATTAACCCTCAGCTTGTAACTGATTTTTGTTCCATTGTTTGCCGAAAGTCCTATCAGTTTAAGTTTTACTATCATTTCTAAAGTATAGACCTTATCGTTGTCAAATAGCTCGGCCGCCCTAATGCCATTTTCATTGTAAACAGATACTAATGAATCTAAGCCCTCCATACCTTCAACTTTTATAAACTTATGTTTATCGCTTAACATTTTGTTATAGCCCGCTATTTCTGCCTCCGGAAGTTTTTCCTCTGTGATCATCCCCATACCAAATGATGAGGATAGACGCCCTTTACCACTGTTGTAAGGAAAAGTGATGCTTGCGTTTTTGCCGCTTTTAGGGTTTTTTAATGAAAGTGTTAGCCCCCTGTCAATAATCTTGTTGAACACAAAGCGGTCCTTGGTCTGGATGACTAAATATAACTCCTCATCATTATTAGCCAGCGTGTAAGAAAAATCTGTATTACGGTTGTCCGCCCGCATTTGATTGTTCCATTCTGTTGCCTTACCATCAATTTTAACATTTGATGGTAAACGAACGCTCGCTTCCTGTTTATTAGGCAGTTTTTGTGCGTTAACCTGTAAAAAAGCCCATGCTGCCAGAAAGAATAGTGTAATTTTTTTCATGATAAGGTTTATTTAGTTAAGGTATATTCTCCCCAAAAGTCTGTGGTAGCTTCATTTACCTTAACGTGGTGATTAAGTTGTTTCGCAAAATCTTCAGCAGGTGTTCCGTCATCATTAGTAACCGCGCCAAAAGAAACATCCATGGCATATTTGTTCGGACCGCCATTCAATGTTATATGGTAGCTGAATTTCGACACGTCATTTATTGATAAACCGAGGTTTTTCAGATCAATTGCCATTTCGCAGGTATACACCCTTTTGGTATCAAACGCGTTGGCCACTTCAATGCCCTTGTCGTTATAAATAGATAACACAGTATCCACGTCCGCAATACCTTTGGTATAGATCCACTTAACGTTGGTTCTTAACTTGGTGTTATAAGCCTGCATTACAGAATCGAGCGCATGTTGCAGCAATTCTTTGCGCACATCAGTAAGCTTTGGGGTTGCAAAGTTAACGCGGCTGCCCTTTTTAAAATAAGGGAATTGCACGCTTGGCACGTTACTATCATTTCTTGAGCCGTTTTTTTGTACACTTAACTTAAGGCCGCCGTTTACTATCTTGTTTATCAAAAATCTTTCGTTAGCCTGAAAAACCAGGTACAGCTTTTTGTCATCATTAGCCAGCGAGTAAAATATATCTGTAGCGGGGTTATAGGCCTGGAATTGGGCGCCCCATTCATCGGCCTTGCCATCAATTTTTACATTGGCGGGAGCACGAAAACTTACCTTCTGTACAGTTGGTAGTTTTTGAGCATGAACAGAGCAGCTGACCAGCGCCAGCAAACTTATTATAATTGGTTTCACGATTAAAGGTTTACTAGCGCCAATTTATAACTAAATTTTTAGTGAAACAAGAGGGCTGCTCTTTTTTCTAACAAAAAGGAGTCTTTTCTTTGCGATCGGGACGGGTCAAGCTAATGTCTGTTGCAAAGTGTTGCATGTGTAAACATTTACTTTGCACAAAAATCTAACGTTCAAAGCTTTACAAAAAATGCTGTTGCCAAGCGTTGCAACTGTTGCATATATTTCTGCAACAGTTACTTTATGTAAATGTATCTTTGCCGCTAATGACACCCGATTTGAAAATAGTGGCCACTGCGGATGGCTCCAACACCATATTTAACCCACAGGTTGGCGAAAATTACCACTCGCGCCACGGCGCCTTGCAAGAAAGTAAGCATGTATTTCTGAAAGCGGGTTTGGAATATTTTATTGGTCGAACCCAGGCCGCCGCAGTATCTGTTATGGAAGTTGGCTTGGGTACGGGTCTTAACTTTCTGCTCACTGCAGATTATTGTACAGCAAGCAATACACAACTAAGCTACACCGGCATTGAAGCCTATCCGCTTAGCCAGGAAATGATAAGCCAAACAGGTTACGAGCAATATGTACCACCAGCTATTTGGCAGGCTTTTATGGATAACTACGAGGCTTCGATGCAAACAGCCGTTAAACTCAATGCTTACTGCCAGCTGCAAACCGCCCATTGCCAACTACTGAATTTTCAGTCTGATCAACAATTCGATGTTATTTACTTTGATGCCTTCGCCGCCATCCATCAACCCGAAATGTGGAACGACGAAGCCATTGGGCATACCATACAGTTTTTAAAACCCGGCGGTGTATTTGTTACCTACGCCATAACAGGCAATTTAAAACGTATGCTAAAGGGTATGGGCCTGCAAGTACAAAAAGTACCCGGCGCGCCGGGGAAGCGGGAGATGCTGAGAGCTGTTAGTTCATAGTTTATGGATCATGGTTCATAGTAAGCACCTGCTAACTTTCATCCATGAACTATGAACCATGATCGATAAACTATCATTAACTTTGCTTTCAAAACACAACATGCCACTCATACCTCCTATTACTGCATCAACACCTGCTACCGCCTTTGAACGCCTGCTGGCTATTATGGACGACCTGCGCCTTAACTGCCCCTGGGATAAGAAACAAACCTTAGAGAGCCTGCGCCACTTAACCATTGAGGAGGTGTATGAACTTTCGGATTCTATTTTGGCAGGTGATATGCCCGAGATAAAAAAAGAGTTGGGCGATATTATGCTGCACCTGGTTTTTTACGCCAAAATAGGATCAGAAACCGGCGACTTTGATATAACCGGTGTTCTGAATGGTATATGCGATAAGCTGATTAACCGCCACCCCCATATTTACAGCGATGTTGAGGTTGCAGATGAGAACGACGTAAAACGCAACTGGGAGCAGATAAAGCTTAAAGAGGGCAACAAATCTGTATTAGGCGGTGTGCCTGCATCATTACCGGCATTGGTAAAGGCATCGCGCATACAGGAAAAGGCACGGGGGGTTGGGTTTGACTGGGAAGAGAAAAGCCAGGTTTGGGCCAAGGTAGAGGAAGAAATGCAGGAGTTTAAAAACGAATTTAACGCCGAGGATAACAGCACCATTGACCATGAAAAGGCCGAAAGCGAATTTGGCGATCTGCTGTTCTCGCTCATTAACTACGCCCGTTTCATCAATATAAATCCGGAGGATGCTTTGGAGAAAACTAACCGCAAGTTCATCAAACGTTTTCAATACCTGGAAAGCAAAGCCGCCGAAAACGGGAAACAGCTAAAGGACATGAGTTTAACAGAAATGGATGTTTTTTGGGAAGAGGCCAAGAAGCAATAACGCTACTTAAACCGTATTGCCTTAACGGGTGTAATGCGCGATATAAGCATTGACGGGATGATAAGTACTACAAGGCAAACCACCATTGTACCAATATTAAGCAGTACTACATCGGTTACGGTAATTTCTACCGGAACAAACGTCATGTAATAAGAGTTGGCATTCAATTTAAAAAAATGGGTATAATGCTGAAACAACCCCAGCCCCACGCCAAAAAGGTTACCCAGTAATAAACCAACGCTGATAAGGTAAGCGGCGTTATACAAAAATATCTTTTGTATAACCCAGTTAGTGGTTCCCATCGCCTTCATCATACCTATCATTGATGTGCGTTCCAATATCATTATCAGCAGTGCAGATATCATATTTATCACTGCCACCAAAAGCATCAGCACCAGCATAACCTGCGCATTAACATCCAATACCTGCAGCCAATCAAATATATTGTGGTAGCTCTCTGTAATAGTGGTAAGTCTAAGTTTTATAGGCAATGCGCTGTTTATCTCGCCTGCAACGGTGTCTAATTTGTCAAAATCTTTTATCCTGAGTTGATAGCCGCCTATCTCGGACGGTTGCAGGTCATTTACTTTTTGTACTATGGAAAGATCCCCTATAACATACGTTTTATCTACTTCCTGAATACTGGTATCATATATCCCGGCAATTTTAAACGGACGAATCCTTGGCGGGTTTTGCACAAAATACATCAGTATCTTATCGCCTATTTTTAGCCGCAAACGGTTAGCAATAGTTTGCGATACCATTATTTGTTGGCGTGCGGCGGCAGGGTCTGCAAAGTTTATAACATCGCCCGCTACCATGCAGCTTTTAATAAAGTCCCAGTTATACGTTTTATCAACCCCTTTTAGCACCACGCCTTCCATATTGCCGGAAAACTTAATTATGGCGGGTTTATTTGCGTAAGGCGCTATATACTCAACCGCCTTGTTCCGCAATAATTTATGTTCTAAAAGCGTATCCCTAACAAACGGGGTGTTTTCAAAAGATGTATTAAGATCATACTTTATCACCTTCATATCGCCATCAAAACCCCTTATTTTTTCACGGATCTCGCGTTTGAAGCCCTTTACTACTGCCAACGACAGGATCATTACCCCCAAGCCCAGCATAATGCCAATAATAGCAATGCGCACAATCAGTTTTGAAAACGTGCGTTTTGATTTAAAGGTTATCCGTCCGGCTATGAATGATGCAAAACTCAAGGAAAAGTATTTTTTTGTAACTTCGCAAATATGCGGTTTTAACGCCTATTATAGTACTTTTAAATGGCACCGGTATTTATTTTTATGAAAAGCATAAAATCATTTTTTGATATGACATTGCCCGCCGCCCTGCTGTTTTTTATTATAACACTGCAAACCAACTGCACATTTGCGGGCAAACCCGCTCAACCTGATAGCATAAAAAAAATTGTTACCGGGGCCGAACGTATTCCGCTGTATTTTGACTATATTAATGCGAAAAATATAGGCATGGTAGTTAATCAAACATCGGTTATCGGCACACGCCAAACAACTACGGTTGACAGCCTGCTTACGCTTGGTGTTAAGGTAAAAAAGATCTTCGGCCCCGAACATGGGTTTAGGGGTAACGCAAGTAACGGTGCTGTTGTTGGCGATGATGTTGATGCCAAAACCGGCCTGCCCGTTATATCGCTTTACGGAAAACATTACAAGCCAACCCCTGCTGACTTGAAAGGGCTTGATCTGTTAGTTTTTGACATACAAGATGTTGGCGCAAGGTTTTACACCTATATATCAACCCTGCACTATGTAATGGAAGCCTGTGCCGAAAACAATATTGAACTGGTGTTGCTTGACAGGCCGAACCCCAACGGATTAACCATAGATGGGCCAATACTGGATACCACCTACCGCTCGTTTGTAGGTATGCACCTGGTACCCATATCCCACGGCATGACGATTGCAGAATACGCGCAGATGATAAACGGCGAAGGCTGGCTGAACAAAGGCATAAAGTGCAAGCTTAAAATTATAAAAATGGATAATTACAGCCACGCAATGCCTTATAAATTGCCGGTAAATCCATCGCCTAATTTAAATACCTATCAATCTATATTGCTTTACCCAAGCGTTTGCTTATTTGAGGGCACTACGCTTAGTTTGGGCAGGGGCACAATGGAGCCTTTTCAAATAGTGGGGCACCCTGGTTTAAAGGGCAAATACAGTTATTCGTTTAAGCCCGTAAGCATTCCAGGCATGAGCGAAGATCCGCCGCAGAAAAATATGATTTGCTATGGCATCGACCTTAAAAATTATAATGCGGATAGCCTGCGTAAAACAGGAAAAATCAACCTATCGTGGTTGATAAAAATGTATGCTGATTTCCCGGACAAGGCAAAATTTTTCAATGCCTATTTCAGCAAACTTGCTGGTACAGAAGTTTTGCGCAAGCAAATAGAACAGGGGTTAACGGAGCAACAAATACGCAACAGTTGGGAACCCGGCTTAAGTGCATTTAAAACCACGCGCAAAAAGTATTTATTGTATCAGTAAAAGGTAATTTTACAGCTAAAATACAGCTTGCTGTAAACAATTTATAGAGTTTTTTATTTAGAAAGTTTAGTTTTACAGGTAACATCACATCGCTATTATTACTATGAAAATTGTATTTATGGGCACTCCCCAATTTGCTGTTCCTTCGTTAGATGAATTAATCCAATCGGGTTGCAGTGTGGTAGGTGTAGTAACCGCCCCTGATAAGCCTGCGGGCAGAGGACAAAAATTGAATGAGTCGCCTGTGAAGAAGTTTGCAGTGGCAAATGGCTTAAAGGTGCTACAACCAACAAACCTTAAGGACCCTCAATTTTTAGACGAATTGAGAGCCATGGGTGCTGATCTGCAGGTGGTGGTAGCGTTCAGAATGTTACCCGAGGAAGTTTGGACAATGCCATCAAAGGGTACTATTAATTTACACGCCTCACTACTTCCTCAATATCGGGGTGCGGCGCCCATTAACTGGGTTTTAATCAATGGCGAAAAAGAGAGCGGCGTAACTACTTTTTTCCTTCAGCATGAAATTGATACAGGTAATATATTGTTTACAGAAAAGGTTACGCTTACCGGCCACGAAACCGCCGGCGAGCTGCATGACCGCTTGATGAACAAGGGCCCGCTATTATTAGTAAAAACAGTTAAAGCCATTGAAAGTGGGCGTTACAATCAGCATGCACAATCAACTTTGTTAACAGAGGATGTTGAATTAAAAACCGCGCCCAAACTAAGCAAAAAGGACGGGCTGATAGACTGGAACCAACCATCAGAAAATATTTATAATCATATCCGGGGCTTAAGCCCATCGCCGGGGGCATACACTACGTTAAACCAAAGGACGTTTAGAATATTCCGCGCGGAAACGCAGCCCGCTACACCAGGAATACTACCCGGCGGCTTTTTAACCGATAATAAAACCTACCTTAAATTTGCTGCCCAGGACGGCTATGTGTTAGTTACCGATGTGCAACTGGAAGGAAAAAAACGTATGGGCATTGAAGAATTTTTAAGAGGCGTGAAGTTATAAGATTAATAGCGACTATTAATTGCGATGTCACTTCAATAGAGCAGAGGTGGGCAGATGTAACGGCGCGAAAGAGAAGTGATGTTGGGTGTTAATCGCTTGGAAAAGATTTCTCACTCGAACTGACGCTTTGTCTAACAGACATCGAGAGTAACGAATTTGATAACTAATCTCTGATCAAGCCATCTCTAATCACTACCATTAACTATCAAACTTCTCCAGCAACTTTAGCAGCGTTTCAAAATCTTTGGGATAAGGGGCATGTATAGTAACGTCTGTGCCGTTCAAAACCTTAAAGGTAACCTGATAGGCATGCAAGGCAAAGCGTTTCATAATGGGCAGTTCTTCCTGTTCCTTGCCTAAATGATATTTGCGTTTAATGGCTGATAGAAAAACAGGCTTGCCTTTATACATTTCATCACCGGCTATTGATGCGCGTTGTGTGGCTAAGTGTATACGGATCTGGTGCATCCGGCCGGTAACCGGGCGACACTCAACCAAAGTGTAATGTTTAAAAAACTTTAACGACTGAAACCACGTTTCGGCGCGCTTACCCTCTTGCCTGCTAATGGTTACGTTGCCCTTGCCCACATTTAATATAGGCAGATCAACAAGCAGATTATCAAAAACATGGGTGCCATCTATTACGGCATGATACACCTTATTCACCTGCCGCTTTTCAAACTGCATAGATACATGGCGGTAAGCCTCGGGGTTTTTAGCGATAATTAATGAGCCCGAAGTTTCTTTATCCAAACGGTGACAGATCTGCGCATCATCAGAATAAGCTTTTGCCATGCGTAAAATGCTGATATCACTACTCCCCTCGCCCCGCTCATCTAACGAACTTATAAATGCCGGTTTGTTTATCACTATCAAATCATCGTCTTCAAACAATATCAGGTCGGCAAATTTTGGAATCTTCATGTATTTGTATTAGCGGGCAAAAATACAGTTAATAATTTAATTTCTTTTTAAAGTGACTTATTAGCTGCTTTCACCACTTTTCTTACGCTAAAACAAAACATGTTTTCTGTTGGTTATTAATGCAATACAAACATCTATCTAACAGAATTATGAGTTATAACGAAACCAAACCTGAAGAAAAAGGATTTTTTGAGAAGGTTAAAGAAACACTTGAGGAGCTTTGGGAAGGCACCAAAGACACAGCAGAAGACGTAAAGGACGTTGCTGAAGAAAAAATTGACGACTTAAAAAAAGCTGTTGTTCCCAAAAAAAGAGCGGCTGAACGCAAAGTTACCACGGCCAAAGCATCCGTTAAAAAACAAGCGGATAAAGTAGCATCAACAACCAAAAATGCGGTAAAAGAAACTAAGGCTAAGATTGAAGAGGTTAAAGCTAAAGCGGAAACCAAGGCTAAAGCTATAACCACAAAAGCTAAAACTGCAGCGGCAAACGTAAAGAAAAGCGCTGATGCAAAAGTAAAGGCAGTAAGCGTCAAAGCTAAAACAGAAGTGGCAGCCGTTAAAAGCACTGCCGAAAAGAAGGCAACGGCTACAAAAGCTGCAGTAGCAAAAAAACCTACCGCAACTAAACGCAAACCTATGTTATAATACAATGGCAATAAACATCAAAGGCCCCGAAATTTCGGGGGCCTTTGATGTTTATGCTTCAAACTTGTAGCCTACGCCTTTAACGGTAGCAACTACATCGTCGCCAAGTTTCTCCCTCAGCTTCCTGATGTGTACATCAATAGTACGATTGGTTACTACTACCGAGTCTTCCCAAATATTCTTAAGAATCACCTCACGGGTGTAAACTTTGCCGGGTTTTGATGCCAGCAGGTACAGCAATTCAAATTCCTTTTTCGCTAGTACCACTTTGGCGCCGTCCTTAAAAACCAGGTAAGCCTCGCGGTCAATAACCAGTCCGCCAATTTCAAGCTTATTATCTGCCACGTCCTCAACAGGTGCGTTGCGGCGTAAAATGGCATTTATACGGCTTACCAAAGCGCGCGGCTTAATAGGTTTAGCTATATAATCATCTGCACCAACGTTAAAACCTGCTATTTCTGAATACTCTTCGCTGCGGGCGGTTAAAAAAACCATAAAGGTATTTTTAAACTCGGGCATGGTGCGCATAATCCGGCAGGCCTCAATGCCATCCATTTTAGGCATCATAATATCAAGCACTATCAGATCGGGTAACGAGCGTTTTGCTTCGGCTACAGCCTCCTGGCCGTTATGCGCAGTGTAAACCTGGTAGCCTTCTTTTTTCAAATTGTATTCAATAAGCTCTAAAATATCAGGCTCGTCATCTACAATAAGTATCTTCTGTTTGGTAGAGTTGCTCATTAACAATTTTTTTGAGTAAAAGTATAAGCTTAAAAGAAGATTATGGTTAACTCAATATTAATAAATTGTTAAATAGTACTTTATTTTAACATTCTATTGAGCCGGGGTAAATGTTTTCTTTAAAAAATCTTCAAGGTCAGTACCGGTAATATTTTTTGCAATTATAATACCTTGAGGATCAATAACAAAATTAGCCGGTATTGCGCCAATTCTATAAAGCGTTGGTGTGCTGCTTCCGCCGCCCTGTAGTTCAGATGCCTGCGTCCAGGTTAATTTATCGTCAGCAATGGCTTTTTTCCATTGGTCTTTCTCATCATCAATAGAGATGCCCAATATATTAAAGCCCTTATCTTTATAAATATTGTATTGTTTTACAATGTTTGGATTTTCCTGCCTGCACGGCCCGCACCATGATGCCCAAAAATCCAGCATCACATATTTGCCTTTATAATCTGAAAGTTTAACCGGCTTGTCATTAACACTATTGATAACAAACTCGGGCGCCTTTTGCCCAACGGATACCGGCTTTGCCGCTATCATTCGGTTGATAAAGGCCTGCACGCCGGGGTTGTCTGTAAACAATTTCTTTTCCTTTAACTTTTCAGCATAGGTTATCAGGTGCTGCTCATACCGCATACTATCCAATGATACCATTGCGTAAAACGATGCCAGCGAGTTTTCATTCTTATCCTTAAAATCAACCAATGCTTTGCTGTAATCGGCAACATTATTTAAGTAGAGTGATAAAAATTTCTTTGACAGCGTTTCGCTTTGCTTACCGGCAGCTGCCATTTCAGTTTGATATTGCTCGTCTAACTTCGTATTCTTTTCGCCGTAAAAGCTGCTTATTTTGTTAAACTCCTGTATTTTTTCTGAATTTTCAGAGCCCTTAACCGTGTAGATATGCTTCTCATCTTTCAAATCTGTCAAGAACTCTATCTTGTCGCCATTAGCCGCAATCAGATCAAAAAAGAAACCACCTATGCGCAATTTGTAAAGGTTGGCGTAAGGCGTAAAATGTTTAAATTCAAATTTTCCCTGCTCATCTAAACTTGCCGAATCAGTTATAGTTACCCGGGTTGTGCCTGCTTCAAGCAAATAGATCTTCTTAATGTCGCCCGCGTTTTTTATCACGCCAGAGAGCGTAAAATCAGCACTTTTAACACAAGCAGCCATGCTTATGCTGAATAATGCTAACAGGCAGATGAGGTGGCGTATCTTCATTTTTCTAATTCTTTTATCAATAGCTGATTTGTTTTCTGCGGATCTATTTTGCCTTTTGAGCGTTTCATTATCTCGCCCATAAACAGCTGCAAAACGCCTTTTTTTCCTTTTTGGTATTCCGTTACCTTATCCGGGAACTTTGCCAGCGCTTCGCGGATAAATTCGCTAACGTCATCGGTACCGGCGGTTATCAGTAAATTAAGCTCGGTTGCCAGTTGCTGCGCCGTTTTTCCGGGCGAAGCCAACATGGCAGGGAATAACTTATGCGAAGCTACTGTATTATTTATTGATCCGGCATCTATTAATTTAATTATCCCCGCCAAATTTTCGGGGCGCAGATGCAGATCGCCTACGTGCCCGCCTACCTCATTCAGGTGCGATTTAACCGGCCCCATCAGCATGTGTACTGCTGCTTTATAATTACCGGTGTGTTTTATCAGTTCTTCAAAGTAAAAAGCCAGCTCTTTATCGGCGGTAATTACCGATGCGTCGTATTCATTTAAGCCTAATTGCTCTGTATATTTTTTATGTAACTGATGCGGTAAGGCTGGTAAAGTTTGGCGGATGCGCTCAACGTAAGCATCATCCAACACTATCGGCATCAGGTCTGGCTCCGGGAAATAGCGGTAATCGTTGGCCATTTCTTTACTGCGCAAAACCGATGTTTCGCCGGTATCAGCATTAAAATTAAGCGTGTTCTGATCTATGTGGCCGCCTGCTTCAATAACGAGTACCTGGCGCTCAAATTCGTGCTCAATTGCACGCTGAACGTTACGTATAGAGTTTAAGTTCTTTACTTCGCAGCGGTTACCGTAAGCTGTAGCGCCCCTTAACCTTACAGATATATTGGCATCGCAGCGCATGCTGCCTTCTTCCATATTGCCATCGCAAACATCAAGGTAACGCAGCAATTTACGTACTTCTGTTAGGTATTGGCCGGCTTCTTCCGCGCTGCGCATATCGGGCTGTGATACGATCTCTAACAACGGAACTCCCGCACGGTTAAGGTCGATGAAGGAATCATCGCAAACACTATCGTGCATGCTTTTACCTGCATCTTCTTCCATGTGGATATGGTGGATAGCGATGTCTTTTACGGTACCGTCTGATAATTTAACAGTTATTTCTCCGCCCAAACAAATGGGCTGCTGATCTTGCGAGATCTGGTAGCCCTTAGGCAGATCGGCATAAAAATAGTTTTTACGGGCGAAGTGGTTATTATGATTGATGGTGCAATTGCAGGCCAAACCCATTTTAACTGCATACGCTACCATGCGCTTATTAATGCGCGGCAGCGTGCCGGGGTGACCAAGTGATATGGCACTTACGTGGTGGTTAGGTTCGGCACCAAATGCGGCCGAATCAGATGAAAAAGCTTTACTTTGGGTAGATAATTGCGCGTGAACCTCTAATCCGACAACTAATTCATATTTTTCGCCTATTTCGCCTGTCAAAATCGTCATAAAATAAAATATCGACAATATTTATTGTCTGTAGCGTTCAAATATATAAATTTCTTGTATAAACAGCTTAAAAGTTAGACTTAAAGCATTAGTCCTGTTGTCATTTCGATAGAGCGGAAGAGGGTGTGCGTTGGCGCGAAAGAGAAATCTTTTCGAGCTGTGCTATGACGCGTCGCTTTGAAAAGATTTCTCCTCCTCCGTCACACAACCCCGCGTTAGTCGTCGAAATGACAACAGTTAATTAATCGACCATCCCTCTCGCCTTCTCCAACACCCTGTCTAACCCGCTCACATCTTTACCTCCTGCCGTTGCAAAAAATGGCTGACCGCCGCCGCCCCCCTGGATCTCTTTAGCCAGTTCGCGTACTATTTTTCCGGCGTCCAGTCCTTTCTCTTTTATCAGGTTTTCTGCTACCATTACGGTGATGCCCGGTTTGCCATCATTAGCAGCAACCAGTACAAGGAACAGATCAGACACGATATCTTTTAATTGATATGCCAGGTTCTTAACTGCATCGGCATTAGGCAGATCAACTTTTTGGGCAATGAAATTAATGCCGTTGATGCTTTCTACCTTTTTAGCCAACTCATCTTTTAAGCCTGATGATTTTTCTAAAATACTTTTCTCTATTTCTTTTTTAAGGCGATTGTTTTCTTCAATCAAACCCTCAACACTTTTGCTGATATCTTTTGGATTTTTTAGCAGTTCTTTCAGATCGTTTAACAGCTTGCTTTGGGCAATGATGTATTGCTCAGCAGCTATACCGGTAATGGCCTCAATACGTCGTACACCGGCAGCAACAGCGCTTTCTGATATGATCTTAAAGTAACCGATAGCACCTGTTGCCGGTACGTGCGTACCACCGCAAAGTTCCTTGCTAAAGGTTTCGTCAAAAGTAATAACACGTACATAGTCGCCGTATTTTTCGCCGAACAAGGCGGTAACACCGCTGCTGATGGCAATATCATAAGGTACGTTACGCTCTTCTTGTAAAGCGATATTGGCGCGGATCTTTTCGTTAACTATCGCTTCTATCTGCGCCAGTTCCTCGTCTGTAACTTTGGCAAAGTGCGAAAAGTCGAAACGCAGGTACTCGGCATTCACCAAGGAACCTTTTTGGTTTACGTGCGTACCTAAAACGTTCTTCATGGCAGCGTGCAACAGGTGCGTAGCCGAGTGGTTATTCATGATGCTGGTGCGCATGTTTTTTTCAACAATAGCAGTTAAGGCATCGTCAATATCATCCGGCAGTTTATCTACATAGTGAACAATGAGGCCGTTCTCTTTTTTGGTATCGGTAACATACACCACCTCACCATCCGGGAAAACAAGTTCGCCCTTATCCCCTACCTGTCCACCGCTTTCGGCATAGAAAGGTGTTTTATCTAATACTATCTGAAACTGATCTTTACCTTTTGCTGTCACCTTGCGGTATTTTACAATGTGGGCAATGGTTTCTGTTTCATCATAACCGGTAAACTCAACAGTGTCATCTTCTTTTAAAACAACCCAATCGCCGGTATCAACTGCGGATGCAGCGCGGGAGCGGGATTTTTGTTCGGCAAGGGCAACTTCAAATTCTTCCAAAACTACTACAAAACCTTTTTCACGAGCCATAAGCTCAGTCAAATCGATTGGAAAACCAAAAGTATCCGATAGCTCAAAAGCGAACTTTCCAGCAATTTGCTTTTTTGAAATATAAGGGGCGTAGTCCCAACGATCTGCTATAAACTGGCTTGATTCTTCTTGATTATTTGCAACAGATAATTCTCCATCTTGCTTAAAATAATTCTCGAATCTATTTATACCATTTTCCAAAGTCCTCAGAAAAGAATTCTCCTCTTCCAACACCACCTTCTGCACAAAATCTTTCTGACTGTACAACTCGTCAAAAACACCCTTAAACTGATCAGCCAGCAAAGGCACCAGTTGGTTAATGAACGGCTCTTTGAAACCTAAATTCTGATAAGAATACCTAACCGCCCTACGTAAAATACGGCGGATAACGTAACCAGCTTTATTGTTGGATGGCAACTGCCCATCGGCAATGGCGAAACTAACGGTACGCACATGGTCTGCCAAAACACGCATGGCCACAGCAATGCCCCAATCAGCATCACCCGGTTCTGCACTAGAATTGTATTTCTTTCCCGATTTTTCTGCCGTGAAGTCGATTAAGGGAGTGAACACATCAGTGTCATAGTTGCTTTGCTTACCTTGTATAACGCGTACTAAGCGTTCAAATCCCATACCGGTGTCGACGTGCTTTGCCGGCAACGGTACCAACTTGGTGTAATCAGCAGCTTTGTTTTGACGGTATTTTTTTTCATCCGCACCTTTATTTTGAAGTTTAAAGTCAGCAACGTGCGCTAATAGCGCATTTATGCCGCCTTTTTGTTCATCCCAGGCACGGTTAAACTGCATAAATACGTTGTTCCAGATCTCAATAACCTGCGGGTCATCGGCATTAACCAGGGTTGCGCCATCAACTGCTGCTCTTTCTGCATCAGTGCGGTTATCATAATGGATCTCCGAACACGGACCGCAGGGACCGGTTTCGCCCATTTCCCAAAAGTTGTCTTTTTTATTACCTAACAAAATGTGGCTTTCGGGTACGCCTTGCTGTTTCCAAAAATCATAGGCTTCCTGGTCTTTGGGCAGGTTTTGTTTTTCGTCGCCTTCAAAAATGGTAACGTACAGGCGGTCCTTATTTATGCCGTAAACTTTGGTCAGCAGTTCCCAGCTCCACTCAATGGCTTCCTTTTTAAAGTAGTCGCCGAAGCTCCAGTTGCCCAGCATCTCAAACATGGTGTGGTGATAGGTATCAATACC
>Ga0247814_10000075_pt1 | contig 98702 bp, 95 predicted proteins | sample UWRJL179409R1_FD_179947 | JGI IMG/M metagenome (GOLD analysis project Ga0247814, IMG submission 179947) | Plant litter microbial communities from Arlington Agricultural Research Station in Wisconsin, United States - UWRJ-L179-409R-1 | ecosystem: Environmental > Terrestrial > Plant litter >... | reverse complement strand
CGCGTGGTGGAATTGGTAGACACGCTAGCCTTAGGAGCTAGTGCTTTCGGGCGTGAAGGTTCAAGTCCTTTCGCGCGCACCAAGTCATTATTAAATAACCCTGAATTAGTTCGGGGTTATTTTTTATATCAAAAAAAGACAAGCACGTGGCTCGCCTTTTAAATGCACATTTTAATTAGAAACGAATCTTAGTGATAAGACGTAAGTTTGAAACGTATTGTGATGCATTCACGCCAGCGTGTGACGACAAGTAATTCATATGCTTGTCGATAAATGATAAGTGGCCGTTTTCAGAAGCAGGAGAATACGTCGATACAGTCTTGTACCCCTTGTCCTTTTCCATTGCTACTAAATCAGCGTGCGCTGCTATTCCCTCTGGAGAGGTGATGAAATCTTTGGCTCGTTGGGTGGTATAAACTCTTGAACTATTCACGATATGCCTTTTGGTTATTGCGCTGTAATGTATCTATTATGCGCTTAGTTGTGGAAAAAACCTATTCTAAAGGTGACGACCAATGTGTAACACTTCAAAAGGTAAGAATAATTACATTTTGTCTCATTTTTGTTGTCTCGTAATAAAATTGTGTATATACTGGTTATGTAATGACACGTTAGAACAAAAAAGTAGGGATATGTTTGAATATAATCAGTCAGAAGTTGCGCAAAAGCTTAGCTTAGATAGCTACAACTTTGAGCATGCCCTTGACCCTATTCTACGTAAAAAAACTGGAAGTTACTACACGTCACTTGAACTAACTATACCGATGGTTGCTGAATTAATTGACAGTTTGCCTAAAGACAAACGTAAAAAGATTCATACTTTAAAATTTCTCGAACCGTGCGTCGGTACCGGCAATTTCGTATTTGCTTATATAATGCTCGCAGCTTACGAGTTGAGCATGGAACAGATTATAGAATTAATTGATAATATCTACGTATCCGACATAAACACACAAGCCTTAGACAAATACGCAGCATCATTAAAAAAACTTGTTAAAGAAGAGTTTGGTATAAACCTCACGAAGGAATACTTCGACTCACATATTGGTGGCGGTTTACTGTTTGACGTAACTAATGATAATCCCGAATATATTCCCATTGAAGATATATTCGGTAAAGAAGCAATAAATAGCTTTGATATTGTAATTACAAATCCCCCATACAAAAACCTTAAGGCTGAATCAACTCATTACGAATCAACTGATGCTAAATACTTAGACAAAGCAAAGTATGAAAAAATATCACGCACCGCAAAGCGCCTTCTTCCATTGTCCTCATCTGGTACTATCAACATTTATAAATTATTCGTGGAAGAAATATTGGATAAATACGCTCGTAAAGATGCGCTCGTATCTCTTCTCGTCCCGTCATCGATACTCTCTGATAAAACATGCGAGAGGCTTCGTGAAAAAATTATTAACACTCACCACATTATCTCTATTAAAAATATTGCAGAGAATAATAAATTTATAGATGCTCAACAATCCCTTACTGCTATCCTTATAGACAAAAATAGTCCTGTTAATGATTTACGGCTTACGAACATATGTAAATCATACTCAACTAAAGAAGAGTCGACTGGATTACATATCAAAAGCCTCGCCACAAAAGAAAATGGACATACAATACTCACCTTAAGCCAGCGTGAGCTTCAGATTCTACAACAAATGAGCAGCCATCCTATGGTAAAAGACTTACCTTTTATCGTTAACTTACGTGGCGAACTAGACCTAACGGCGAATAAAGAGTCTATCGTAAGCGAACAAACGCCCTACAATTTACTAAGAGGTCGAAACATTAGCTACTATCAAGTTGTGCCAAAAGGTGAATCGCATTATGTCAGTAAAGAGTTTGTAGCTAAAACTGCCAAAAGTGCATACATTACGATGGAAAGAATAGCGTGCCAGCAGATATCTAATATCGCTAAAGAACGACGACTTACGTTTACAAAAGTCGAACCGATGTCAGTACTCGCTAACTCGTGTAATTTTATTGCCGTCAGAGAAAATGAATTTAATATAGATGCTAATTTTCTTCTTGGATTATTTAATTCAAAATTAATGAATTGGTTTTTTAAACTTCACAGTAGCAACAACCATATAAACAATTATGAAATTAACAATTTCCCTATTCCCCTGAACAAACTGACGATCCAAAAAATATCTAAGTTGGCAGCAAGCATAAAGAACAAAGACGACTCGGCTATTTTGAACGAAATAGACGCGTTAGTTGGCGAACTATTTGGCATAACCGAAGAAAGCACATTACTTATGAAAACCACACAAGATACGCAAAAAGCTAGTTCAATTGAAAAATCAGCATATAAAGATATCCGATATTTAATTCCCCAGATACAATTGAATGACATTCGTGACATTATTTCGGGCATAGAGTCTACCGAATCCTTACTTCTAAAATATGCACCTTCTTTATCAAAATTCGATAAAAAAGTAGTTGAAGGGTTATTAGATAAGTACAAGAAAATATCTACTGGAACGATTCTTAATCACACTACATTCAAATTAAGCGATTTGGACATGGAAATGATCAGGCCTATTCCTCAAGGAGGAAATTGGAAAAATATTCCAGAAGAAACGGTTAATAAGTCTAGGCGTTTAGTGCGCATAACTGAAACAGGTGGTCGGACTACACTCTATGGACGACTGCATTATCAACGTCCAAGCTATACAATCACCACCTATTTCAATAGGCCTGGAAATGGCACCTACGTCCATCCTGTACATGATCGTGTACTTTCCGTTAGAGAAGCGGCACGGCTTCAAGCGTTTCCAGATGATTATTATTTTTACGGTAATAAAACCCAGCTATTAAAACAAATTGGAAATGCCGTACCAGCACTACTTGCTTACCAGATAGGACGTAAAATAGTTAATAAACTTGGTGAGGTAAAGTCAGTAGATCTATTCTCTGGTGCAGGAGGCCTCACGAGCGGTTTCAAAAGCGCCGGGATTAAAACAGTTTTGTGTACCGATTTTAATGAAGCGGCATGTGTAACTATTAAAGTAAATAACCCTGAGGCGAAAGTTATTCACGGTGATATTACAGAAGCCTCTGTAAAAGACGCGGTTATCCAAAGTGCACTAAATAGCGATATTGATATTGTGTGCGGCGGTCCTCCCTGCCAGGGCTTTTCAATGGCCGGTTATCGAAATGCCGAAGACCCAAGGAATCAGCTTTTCAAAGAATTTGTTGCAGTTGTCGAAAAGGTGAAACCGAAAGTGGTGGTGTTTGAGAATGTTGAAGGTATCCTTACTTTCGAGCGTGGCGCAACCTATAAGGCAATCCACGAATTATTTGCCGAACTTGGATACAAAACCGAAGGTCGACTTCTTAAAATCGATAAGTACGGTGTGCCGCAAAAAAGAAAGCGCGTTATTATCATTTGTACCAGAAATGATATTAACCTTAACCCTGCAGATCTATACCCAGATGAAATTACAGTAGAGGATGATACTAAAATTACCGTTGCTGATTCGATATACGACCTAGAGTCTATTGAGTGCTCAGACGATGCACAATTTAACAGCAATGCTCAACCTCATTTATCGGAATACAACAAAGTGCTCAACGGAGCCTTGACTGCTGAATCTTTTCTCAAAAAACTTGTTACCAATAATACTGTGCAGCTAAGTGCGGAACAAACTTCCCTATTCGGAACCAATTGATCGTAATTGAACTGCAACCAATAACCCCCTAAGGGCCTCAAGAGCTTCAGAATTCTTCTTTTGAGTAACCAATATAGTTAAACTTGTAAGTAGTTTCACTTCATCGATGGTTAAATCAGGCGCAAGGTTTCTGTTTTCTTTGTCATTGTATTCATACACAGCAGCGATCGATAATCGAATAAATCTATCAAGCTCACCATGGGCGCGTTTTGTTATGTTACGACCACTTTTAGAAACAATATTTCCTAAAGAGTCGAATTCGTAATCATACAGATAGTCATCGGCATTTGGTGATATTAAATTACGCACCAAGAAGTTAGAGCCAACCTCGCCTAACGATAAGATTCTCATTAGAATATACATGTAATTTGTCATGTTTTGTTTTAATAAGTTCCTATAGACTCCAGAGATTTTTGACTCATTGGTTTCGTAATTTTCGACTATATAATCCCATATTACAGAAGAATACCATGACATCGGATATATACCTGTTTGCGCTTGAATAGCCAACACCTGATCAATTATATCTTTATCTAAACGATCCCTTTTTGCCGAATTATCACTCCCTGTCATTGGCCGTAAATAATGCGAATCGTGCACAAACCCAAGCGAAATCGGACCTACATGGTCAGCGCTTACACCTGCAAAATATTTGCTACCCATAAACCTATTGGCAGCATGCGTATTTCCATCACTCCAATATTCGTACGCCCTACGGTCGCGAGTATAGGTTTTCATGTTTTCTTTAGACCTGCCCTTATCCTCACTCCCTCTGTGGCATCGGTTGTAAGAATGGAACCCGTCAAAACGATCTGGGAAATTAGACATTGCACCAGGGCCTAAGTGACTCACACCTTCAACACGACATCGTTTTTCACAAGCAATCAATACTTCATCTTTGGAAGTCGACGGTAAGAAGGAAGTTTTAAACTTATCATTTATTAAGCTGATAATTTCAGAATCGATATGCCCTTGTTTGATTATGTTATCCCATACATCGTAGATACTGTCATAGATATCGATATCTACCGCGAACGTTTTTATAAGCGCTTTTGCAAAGTTTACATTTGGATAAATATAGGAAATCGACATTGAAATACCACACACTTGGCAAGCTTTCATTTTAGTAGGATGTACGGAGTACATTACTTTGGCAAATACACCTGATTCAATTTTCAGATCGAGTTTCTTAGCTTCAGCCTCTGCCCATTCAATGCGCCGCAGACCTACAGCAGTTTGAGCCGGAGCGAGCCATACAGGAGAACCGTCTTGCTTATATTCGATTGCAAGGTTCTCATAATTCGGATGTGCAATTATTTCTTGTGTATATTTTGTATAGTTTGGATGCCAGATTTTAGTGCTTCGTACCATTTGCCAATTGATCTCTTTTCTGACGTAATTATACCCTATTTCTTAAGTATTTCAGTTGAGCTCATTTTTCGCATTTCAAGAATATCAATGTAAGAACGTTCAATCGCCTCATCGACTACCCAACTCCCCGTCTTATATGCCTTCCATCTCTGCGCATCACCCTTGTCGTAATACGCCCATTTAGACCACAGCTTACTACTGCCATCTCTAAATTCTTCAATAGATATGGCCTTCATTGCATTGCGCCACAGCACCAACTCTTCACGACTGTGCTGTTTATATTCGCCCCATAAAGGTACGACACCAGCATACTCGCGCTCAAACACCGTTGCACAGCCTTCATAAATTGCACTATCCAGCATTGTACGATATTCCGCTTTCGGTCCAATAAAAGTATGGCCTTGTACTAAGTGATACGCTTCATGAAATACTGTCCCACGCAAATCCGCAAGCTGAGCTTGTTTATCGGCAAAATCTGCATCAAATGAAATATTAATAATGTCAGCAGAATATGCAGCACCGCCAGTACCGGTTTGTTTTGTAAGCCAACTGTTATCAAGCCATATACTCAATTTTTCCGGCAACTCCGGCAATAGCTCGCGGACTTCAGCAAAGTAAGCTTCAAGCGGCTCTCGCACGAGTTCCGCTACTTGATAGTTCGGAGCATCATCAAAAAAGTGTAATTTCATACCCGTAGTATAAGCTACGAATCCAACAAATTATGTACCAGGCGTATCACCTCGGCCCACATTACACCGTTCTCGCCTTCGGTAGCGCCGGAGGCCTTGATTCTTCCAGCCATGTCGACAATTTCATCAAAAGTCGGTACAGAACCTGCAAGGTCGCCGTAGCGACCAGCTATGTCATCAGTAATTTGCGCAGCGCGGGCAGCTGCAGGAGTGCCGGTGTCGGCTATGATAGTTTGCAACTCTCTTTTGAGTTCGTTGATATCACTCATACACCTATTATACACCTAGAAATAAAAAACGCCCTTTCGGGCAGTTCTTTAGATTGTGTCGTCACCGACTTTATGTTCTTTAGGTAATCCCACAAAGGCAATAATTGCAGCTGAGAAGATAATCACCGCAGCTACCAATGCTGCGTGGGTTAAGCCAGTCATAAAGGCATCTTTAGCAGCATCAGCAACAGTACTCGCGGCTGGGCCTAGCTTATCGGCCACTTGCAGCGCAACAGCGAGCGAGCTTTCCAACCCTTCTTTAATTGGGCCAACAAACTTCGCAGCTGTGTCGCGAATCTCGTTTTCGTAAGCAGCACTTAGTACTGCACCGAGAACAGCTACTCCTAAGGCACTTCCAAGCTCACGCGTAGTGTCGTTCATAGCCGAACCCATTCCCGAGCGATTACGTGGCACCGACGCCATAAGGATGTTCGTACCTGGTGTCATAGCTGCAGAAATACCTGCCATCATAATAATCATCGTTCCAAATAGGTGCCAGTAAGTCATGTCTTTATTCCAAGTCGCCATTACCAAGAATGCAGCTGCAGTCATCGTTAGTCCAATAGCGATAACATTTCGCGCACCAATTTTTTTCACGATACTTGGAATCATTGGACCAAGAGCCATCATTGGTAACATCAACGGAATCATAAGCAGTGATGCTTGCAGTGCTGAGTACCCAAGGATCAATTGCAACAACTGGCTCATTGAGAAGAACACACCTGACATTGCGAGGAATACGAGCGTGAGAGTTAAGCTCGATACCGCAAAGGCGCGGTTCTTGAATAGGTTCATATCAAGCATTGGTGATTTCGAACGCTTTTCCCAAAGTACAAACAACACGAGGGCAATAAGGCCACCAATAAGGCTCGCCATAACAAGCGGCTCAGTAAGACCTTTCGAAGGAGCTTCTGTAATGCCGAAGACAATTCCAAAGATACCAATCGCTGAAAGTACACCACCAGTCCAGTCGACAGGTGATTCTTTTTCGTCTTTCGATTCGTGCGTCAATACTTGGTTTGCAACCAGCCCAATAACTGCGACGATCGCACTGAAGTAAAACAGCGAGTGCCACGTAAAGTGTTCGAGCAGAATACCGCTCACAATAGAACCGAACATCATACCAACACCCGCAACGGCACCCCAAATGGCGACAGCACGAGCACGCTCTTTACGTGGGAAGGTATTGTTAATAATAGATAGCGTCGTAGGCATAACAAATGCGCCACCGATACCCATAATTATACGAGAAATGAGTAACTCAGTACCGTTGTGTGCAAAAACACCTGCGTATATAGAGCCGCCGACAAAAATAGCCAATCCGATTTGCATAATAAGCTTACGGCCGTATCGGTCACCTACCGCACCAGAGATAAACAGCAAGCTTGCAAATACCAGAGTGTAGCCGTTTACAACCCACGTTAGGTCAAGTTGTGTAAGGTTGAGGTCGATTGCCATTTTCGGCAATGCCATGTTCATACTGGTGTTAGCGAGCATGACACCAAGAAGTGTCAAACACATCGCAACCAAAATCCACCAGCGACGGTGATATGTTTGAGGGTCAATGCCATCAAGCTCTTTTTCAGTCAAAGCTGTTGGGGCAGGTTTAACCTGTCGTTTCTTAAAAATATTCAATGTATTTCCTTTTTGAGTTATGGCGCACGCAAAAGGCGCCAAGATATTACTTTAAGTATAGTTTTTGACTAAAGAAAGGTCAATAACGGTGTAATTTACAACAGTTCTTCGCCCCTGTTAGCGCGCTGGTACTGATTCGAGGATAATTTCACAAGCAGTCATAGGTGGGCTTTCCTGAAGTGCATAACTATAGGCGCCTTTTAACTTACAGTCGGCGTCTTTGCCTTTAAGTGCATACTGGAGGGTTCGAGCGAAGCCCGTTGGTGATTTATCGTTCCCCGTTACGTCAATGCCGTACACAGCACCCACGAACGTTTCTTGGTTCACGCTTAATTTCTCAATAGCAATTGCGCCACCTTGACCAATCTTCGCAAGCTCAATGTTAAAGTCCCTGTCTTCGTATGTTGGTTGGTCTGAAATTATTCCACAATAATCTTGCGGATAGCCATCGCCTAAACATACGACAGCAATTCGTTGATCGTCGATTTCCTTCGTTGTTTTCGGATATACCTTGAAGAACGCTTTATAGGCTTCGATTGTTTCTCGGTATTGCGACACACCTGCTACAACCTGAGTATTATAGGCGTTTTTAGTAATAGCGCCGTACCCAACGGTAACAAGCGAAGCCAGAATCGCAATAATAACAACCACAACAATAAGTTCTATGATTGTAAAGCCAAATTTCGTAAACTGATGTAATTTTTTCACTGATTATTACTGTATCGCTGAACGATAGATTGGTCAATCGTGATTATGTTTATAAGAATTTTTTACCAAACAAAAAGACGCCTAAGCGTCTCTTCGTCGGTAAAAAGCTAGGGCCGCATCTCCGTAACTACGAATGTCCACCACAACATCTCCTAATTCGGTGGGCACCTCACCTTTACCTGGATATGATAATACCATAAGCCCATTAGGTTTTAATAGCCCCAATAATTCGAGTGCTGTGGATAACTGAGGGTCGTGGTATGGAGGGTCTGCAAATATGATATCGAAGTCTTCGCCTTCATAGGTACTTAACCATGCCGAAACGTTTGCGCGACTGAGGTGAGCACGGTCTTCTTCGCGGAGTAATTCGATGTTTTTAGCAATCACTTTTTGGGCAACACGGTCTTTCTCTACAAACACCGCTTCCTTAGCTCCCCTACTAATAGCCTCAAGGCCTAAAGCCCCACTGCCGGCAAAAGCATCCAAAACCCGCGCACCGTCGATTTCACGGCCAATGCTGTTAAAGATTGCCCCACGAATACGCTCACTCATTGGGTGAGTACGGCGCGTACCTGAACCTTTAATAATTCGGCTTCCATGCCAGCCGGCAATAATACGGATATTCACTAAACTTTTCCTTTTTCAGCTGCATACCAAGCAAGACACACATTCTTGATAATAAGCGGTACAAGCTTCTTGCGAGATATATTAGCCAAATGCACAGACCAACCAGTCTTCATAAACTCTTGGTAGGTGCCCATGTCGTCAATCACTTTGATAGATTCCATGAAGTAATTGGTATAGCCTTCTTTTTCAATACGTTCTAAGTCTTTGTCGGTAATACCAGTTTTCTTAAACTTAGCGACCGTTAAAGATGAAGCAACGCCCATTTCATAAAACAAGTGAGCACTGAAGATGCCCTTTGTTCCCCAGTATTCCCAGTTCTTGTTGAGGCTATCGCGTGCACCATTACCTTTAATGATGATTTTATCTGAAGTTGAATTGCGCTCATTGTGCGATTTACCCCAGAGTTCCTCAATTTTCTCAGCAAGCGGAAAATGATGTGCCGGCGTGAGGCCATCGACAATAGCGTGCGAAAGCCAAGCAGCTTCGAAACCTGCACGTATTTCGTCTTCCTTTTTTAATGCGACAGATAAATTGTAGAGGTGGTCTTCGATTACCTTTACAAGTGGATCGTCGGAAGCCGCGTCAGGTGCAATAAAGTGCCATGGCTCGTCAACTGAAGGACTTTTACTCTTAATGCCATCTGGACCATTCTTGCCTTCGAAGTGCAAGATTGTCTTAATAGTCGGGAAAAAAGGCGTGCGGCCTATGTGGTGAACCAGGTGTTTTTTGGCGACTCTATCAATGCGCTGGTGAACGCCAACGAGGTTTCCTGAATAGTGTCTGAAAGTTGTTCCTGAATACATATATTTTTTAGTTTAATGTTGTAAGCCGTTGATAGACTTCAACTTGATGTGCTAACTGAGTATAGTGTACCAGACTGTCCCCTGACTTTGCGAACTGTGCCGCTGCTTTTTGCGCTCGAGCAATGAGTTTTGTGTCGCCTAAGGTCGCTACTTGCAGGTTCAGTGCGCCATGCTGTGCACGTCCATAAATTTCACCTGGGCCACGAAGCCGCAAGTCGACTTCAGCGAGGTAAAAGCCATCTTCGCTTTTTTCAATTTCTTTCAAGCGCTGCGATGGTGCATTCGAACCACTTGGCACAATATAGCAGTAGCTTTGGTGTTCACTACGACCAACGCGTCCACGCAATTGGTGAAGTTGCGCCAAACCAAAGCGGTCACCGTCTTCGATAAGCATAATAGTTGCGTTTGGAACATCGACACCAACTTCAACAACTGTCGTACTAACAAGTACATCCAACTCACCCCTAGAGAAGGCTGACATAACGGCATCTTTTTCAGATGATGGCAACTTACCATGCAACAGCCCGATGCGACGATGTTTAAATACAGAGCCTTGTAGACGTTTATATTCAGCCTGAACGCTTTTTAGCTCATTATCTGGGTTACTGTCGATTAAATTACATATAACATATGCCTGACGCCCGAGCTTAATTTGTTCGTCTATCAATGTATACAGTTGCGCCCGGCTGTTAGGCGACCATATTTTGGTAATAATTGGTTTACGGTTTGCTGGGCGTTCATTCAAAACCGATACATCAAGTTCACCATATACAGTCAGCGCTAGACTTCGCGGAATTGGCGTAGCGGTCATCGCAAGCAAATGGGGCATTTTTTCAGATTTCTTTAATAATTCCTGACGCTGTGCAACACCAAAGCGATGTTGCTCATCAATAACAATAAAACCGAGCTTGTGAAATGACACAGTTTTTTGAATTACTGCCTGAGTACCAACCACAACATCGACACTTCCGTCACGAATAGCTTGGTACAACGTTTCACGAGCTTTCCCCTTTACGCTACCAGTTAATAAGCCTATCGTTACATTAAAGGGAGAAAGCAGTTTATCTAAGGTAGCCGCATGTTGGTTCGCCAAAATTTCAGTCGGTGCCATAACGGCAGTCTGAAACCCTTCGTGAGCGGCCTGCCGAGCAGCCAAACCCGCCACAACGGTTTTACCCGAACCGACATCACCCTGAAGCAAACGGTTCATTGGCGTTTCTTTTTCAAAATCTTGCAAAATATCCCAGGCGGCAATCCGTTGAGCACCCGTTAACTTGAACGGTAAGTTCTCGACGAAGGTCTTAACGATTGGCTGCTCGAAAGGAATTTTCCAACCATCCAGTTTAGCGTTCTCGATGCGGTTCAATTGACTTGCAAGCAATAACTGAAATAATTCTTCGAACCCTAAACGCTCGCGAGCTTTCTCGATATCCTCGCGAGTATCTGGAAAATGCATACCCAATATGGCGTCGCCATAACTAATGAGCTTTTGCGATTTAACGACGCTATCCGGTAAAGTTTCGGGGAGCATGGTCATTAATGGGCGTAGTTCGTTAAGAATTTTACGTACCAAAGTTGTTTTTAACCCAGAAATTGCCCGGTAGGTTGGCAGAATACGATCGGTTTGCACCGGCATCTCACTTGCCTTCTCGGCACTTGGGTTTGTGAGTTGATACTTGTTATAACTAAACTCAAAATCACCAGAAAAGAAGAATTCACCACCGTCTTTTAATTGCTTTTCACGATACGGTTGATTAAACCAAACGGCTTGAATTTTACCAGTGCCATCACTTAATGTTGCCGTCGTTACTCGCATGCCCCGACGCACCGGCCGCGTACTAACGGTTTCGCACGTCGCCTTGACGGTAACTTTACCCGGGCTAATGTCAGCAATTGAAGTAATATGCGAAAAGTCATCGTACGTACGAGGCAAGAAAGTAATTAAATCACCAACTGTCAGAATTCCGGCAGCGGCGAACTGGGCACCGGTCTTCTCACCAACACCCTTTACCATTTGAAGCTTTGTAGCTAAGTTCATACCCTTATTCTAGCGAACAAGGATGAAGTTGTTCTTACCTTTTTTAAGGAGTGCTGTTGAGTTAATGATAAAGTCCTCAGTCGCCTTTTCGCCATTCATAGAAACCGCACCACCTTCAATAAGGCGTTTTGCTTCGCCGTTACTTGCGGCATTTCCAGAAGTCACCAATGCATCAATAAGGGTGCTGCCTACGTTAATAGTAGGAATTTCACCTGCGAGTACATTTAAATCTTCGTCGGTTAAGTCACCAAACGAAGCACCACCAAATAGTGTAGCGGTAACTCGCTCTACACTCGCAGTACGCTTTTCACCATGAACAACTTTCGTTACTTCACGAGCCAACGTCTTTTGCGCCTGGCGAGCACCAGGGTTTTCAGCCACTTGGTTGCGCATTTCAGCAATTTCGTCTTGGTTAAGGAGCGTATATACCTTTGCGTATTCAGTCACACCTTCGTCGTCAGAGTTAAGCCAGAACTGGTAAAAATTAAAGATGCTCGTTTTGTTTTGGTCTAACCAAATCGCGCCGTCTTCAGTTTTGCCGAACTTCTTACCAGTCGCTTTATTCATAATAAGAGGCGTTGAGTAAACATGCGCCTCGCCACCTTCGATACGTCGAATTAAATCAACACCGGCAATAGAGTTACCCCATTGGTCAGCACCTGCAACTTGCAGCGTGACACCGCGGTTTCGGTACAGGTCAAGGAAGTCATAACCTTGAATAAGCGCATAGCTAAATTCGGCATAGCTAATACCGGCGCCGTCTTCACCTAAGCGAGATTGCACAAATTCACGTCCAAGCATCTGACTAATAGGAACATGCTTCCCTACATCACGCAGGAAATCGAGAAAGTTAATATTCTTAAACCAGTCGTAGTTATCGACGATTTCAAATGGTTGGCCTGCAAATACGGTTTTGTACTGCTCAGCAATTGCAGCTTTATTACGCGCGATATCTTCAAGGCTTAGCAAATTACGTTCATCACTTTTACCGTCTGGGTCACCAATCATTCCAGTAGCACCACCAACAAGCAAGAAAGCTTTGTGACCAGCATCGATAAAGTGTCGCACCATCATAGCAGCGGCCAAGTTACCAATAGTCATGCTATCGGCACTAGGGTCTACGCCAAAATAGAAAGAAATAGGACCTTTGTCTAATTCGGTAATGTCTGTGTAGGTCATTTGGTTGACGAAGCCACGCCACGTCAACTCTTCGGATAAGCTCATGCCATCTCTCTTTCTATTATTTATCCCTGTTAGTATACCAAACTTCATCTTGCTTCATCAAACTCGTGATATTCGTGGCCAGCTCGGGTTTTATTAGTTCTCAAAGGATAGACTAAAAGCGTAGTGCAACCCATAAAAAATCAGCCAGGAGCGATTTTTTGTGGCGTGTAACGGTCTATCCGTGAGAACTAATAAAAGTCGTACTGGATGGACTTCTACAAGTTTAAAGAACCATTCGAATTTGGCTTTACGCGCTAGGATTAATGATATACTGGATTAAGAATATTGCTTATGGGAATGAGGAAAAGTGAGTAACAAAAAACCAGCGCGCAAACTGAGCGTGTATTCAAACTTAACGCAAAAGCGAAAGGTTAAAAAAGATGCCCATTCAAGGCGTAAGGCTGAGTATCTTGCAACACTACCAAAGCACCCCGTTAAGAGGCTTTTTTACCGTATGCACCCGAAACGTTTTTGGGCATATTGGTTTAGCCGCGAAGGTGCATTCATGGCACTTAAAATTGCAGGTATTGCAGTTCTTCTTGTTGCGCTATTTATCGGTGGGCTCTTCGCCTACTTCCGTAAAGACCTCGACCAAATTCGCCCAGGTGAAATTGACAAACGCGTTCAATCGACCGTTACTACCTACACTGACCGTAACGGCGAACTGCTTTGGGAAGACAAAGGTGGCGGCAATTACAAGTTGGTCGTTAAAAGTGACGAACTGTCTGACAACCTCAAAAAAGCGACGGTTGCTATTGAAGACCGTGATTTCTTCACCCACAGCGGTGTTAGCGTTTCGGGTACCGTTCGTGCAACCTTTAACAACTTTACTGGTGGCCAGGTACAAGGTGGTTCAACCCTTACGCAGCAATTAGTCAAACAGGTATTCTTTGCTGATGAATCATCAGACCGCGGTTTCGGTGGTATTCCTCGTAAAATTAAAGAGCTTATTTTAGCGATTGAAATTGAACGAATGTACGACAAAGATCAAATTCTTACTTTGTATCTAAATGAATCGCCCTATGGTGGTCGCCGCAATGGTGCTGAATCGGGTGCTCAATCGTACTTTGGTAAGTCAGCTAAAGACTTAACACTCGCCGAGGCTTCATTCTTAGCTGCGATTCCTCAAAACCCAGCAGTATATAACCCTTACAATGTCGAAGGTCACGAAGCGTTGATTAACCGTCAGCACCTCGTACTAAACGCCATGAAAGAAGTAAGTTATATTTCTCAAGCTCAATATGACGAAGCAATAAATGTACCTATCCTTGATAGTCTTCGGCCTCAAGAAAGTCAGTATACAAACATTAAAGCCCCTCACTTCGTACAGATGGTACGTTCACAGCTTGAGCAAGAACTAGGCAAAGCAACTGTAGGTCGTGGTGGCTTGACCGTTAAAACAACCCTAGACCTTCGCATTCAAAACAAGCTTGAAGAAGCTATGTCTGACATGTTTAACTCAACAACTCCTGTACTAGCTGGCTTCAGCAATGGCGCCGCTACTGTAGAAGATTCTCAAACAGGCCAAATTGTCGCCTTAGTTGGCAGCCGCGACTTCAACTATGAGGGCTACGGCCAAGACAACGCAGCAACTGCGTACATTCAACCAGGTTCATCAGTAAAACCACTGGTATACTCTGAGCTATTCGAGCAAAAACCAACCGGCGTTCCAAACTACGGAAGCGGTAGTGTTCTGGTAGACGAACCAATCGATGCTATTTACGGCGCTAACCTACAAAATGCCGACCGTACATATAAAGGCAACGTGACAATTCGTTCGAGCCTCGCAACCTCACGTAACGTTCCGGCGGTTAAAGCTATGGCCATATCGGGTGTAGACCCAACGCTTGAAACGATTCACAAGCTTGGTGCAAAAAGCTACTGTACCGTTGGCGATGACAAAGACGCTCGCCTTGCATCTGCTATTGGTGGGTGTGGTGTCGAACAAGTTGACCTTGTAAACGCCTACGCCTCACTTGCTCGCGGTGGTGTATACAAACCACAATCAAGCGTGCTTGAAGTGAAGAACAGTTCAAACGACGTACTTAAAAAATGGGCTGACGTTCAAGGCGACAAAATCCTTGATCCACAAGCTGCATACGTCGTAACCGACATCCTTACCGACAAAAACGCCAGTGCTTCACTCGGTCGTTACGCAGCTAAAGATATTCCCGGTGTACAAACTGCTACTAAGACTGGTACATCCGACAAGGGTGGAAATGCCAAGGACCTTTGGATGATGAGTTACAGCCCAGCGCTTACTATGGGTGTCTGGCTTGGTAACCCGGATACTACTATTTTGAAAAAAGGTACGTCTTCACTTGGTAGCCCAATTATTGCCAAGGTAATGGAATTCGCTCACAAAGAAGTATATGCCAAAGAAGGCAAATGGAAATCTGGCGATTGGTTCGCAGCCCCAGCCGGCATTCAAAAAGTTGGTAGCGAAGTATACCCTTCTTACTGGAACAAGACACAAGGCCAATCGAATGCTAAATTAATCTTCGATAAGGTTTCTAAGAAGAAAGCTACTGACTGTACTCCAGCAGCTGCTCGAATTGAAGTATCTGTTATTAAATACACCGACCCTGTTACTAAAAAGGATGTGTACTTTAATACTGAAGGCTACGATGCAACCAAGGACGATGACCGACACGTCTGTGGTGATATCCCTCCTACCATTACCAACGTAGTTGCTATCGGCGGTTTTGTCAGAGTATCCGTAAGCGCAGGTACATTCGGCGCAGCAGGAATGACCGTCACAGGTAACGCAAGCACTGGTGCACTTACCTTCACCGACAAGGGAGCTTACTTTGAAGCACCGTACGTTGGACCCCCTACGGGCATCACAGTTACAGCAACCGACTCCGGTTACTACACGGACGACGATTCTAGGTAAACAACTACCGCATCTAAATAAAAAACCTCCGAGCTTATAACTCGGAGGTTTTTTATTTAGATGCGTATATCTATTTCTCGCTATTGTCGTTTCCAAGTAGTTCCATGAGGCTATCTTCTGGACTACGGCGACGGTTGTACTGTTTACGAGGTTGTTGTTGCTTTGGAGTAGACTGACGTTGCTGTGGGGCTCGAGGAGTCCTCTCACGTTGAGTATTGCTAGCTTGAACTTGCTGTACTGGTTCTTGTGCAGCTTGTTGTGCGGGTTTCTGGGTCTGCTCACGTGATTCGCGCGGTTGGCGTGGCTCACGAATAGCTTTAGCAATTGGCTTTGTTCCTAGGGGCTTAGGAGTGGCGACATTGCGACCAGTTTTCTTTTCAGGTGCATTTACTAACTTAGCGAACATCATTTTGCCGGCTGCAGTTTGAAGGCTACGAATAAATTCAATTTCAACTGATTTACCAACCAATTGACCACCTTGTTCAATAACAACCATTGTTCCGTCAGAAAGGTGCCCAACACCCTGGTGTGAATCATTTCCCTTTTGAGTAATTTCAATAAGTGTTTTTTCGCCGGGTAGGTAGGCCATACGGAGGGTCTTCGCAAGGTCGTTAACGTTAAGCACAGCAATACCTTCAACAACAGCAACCTTGTTTAGGTTGTAATCGATAGTACAGATTGACCCATTGTGCTTCTTAGCAAGTTCCAATAGACGGTTGTCGACGCCATCTTTAGCACGTGTACCATCTTGGAAAATTTTAGTTTCAACGGTTGTAAGCGCTTGAAGCTCGTTAATAATATCAAGTCCGTGACGTGCACGTGTTCGCTTTTCGCTATCGGCGTTGTCAGCCAAGAATTGAAGTTCACCAACAACACTCCGTGGAATGTAGAGCGTTCGTGACATAAAGCCAGATTGAGCGATAGCGATAATGCGACCGTCAATAAGTACCGAAGTATCAACGAAAATCGGTGATTGGCTGGTACGGCCGTGTTTTTGAAAGTTAGTGTACGTTAGGTACGTTGCTTCGGCCGCTATGATAAATAGCAGCACAATGATAAGTATGTCCATATGGTCCTTACTTTTGTAGGTAATCAATAAGCGCAGTGCGCAAATCACTTACCGGAGTTATAAATGCTGTTTTATGAGCTGATTTAGGAGCAATTGCTCGCTTAAATCCAAGCTTTTTGGCTTCGGCTATTCGTTTTTCAACTCCAATAACAGAGCGAATTTCACCACCGAGTCCTACCTCACCAAACACGACAATGTCTTCATCGATTTGTCGTCCGGCTGCGGCGCTGGCAATCGCCATACATACCGCAAGGTCTGCTGCTTGATCGCCTAACTTTAGGCCGCCTACTACGTTTATATAGATATCTTTATCGGATAAATTCAGTTTAGTGCGTCGTTCCAGCACCGCGACAAGTAGGTTGAGCCGATTTAAATCGAACCCGCTAGCAGTACGCTTAGGATACCCGAAGTTGGTAGGGTTTACAAGGGCTTGTATCTCTACCAGTAGCGGTCGAGTGCCCTCAAGAGTCGCTAAAACCACCGACCCGTCAGCCGATTGGCGTTCAGCAAGCAATGTCGCCGATGGGTTTTCAACAACCCGCAGGCCTTGTTCGTACATTTCAAAAATAGCCGCTTCGCTCGTTGAACCAAAACGGTTTTTTGCTGCACGTACAACTTTAAAACCACCATAACGGTCACCTTCAAATTGCAATACAACGTCAACCAAGTGCTCGAGAACCTTTGGACCAGCAATACTTCCCTCTTTGGTAACGTGCCCTACAAGAATTACTGCAGAACCTGCGGCTTTCGCAGCCCGAATTAATACATTACTGCTATTTGTAATCTGACTCACCGTTCCAGGAGCGCTGGTCATTTCATCAAGTGACATAGTTTGAATTGAATCAACCACCACTAACGAATAACCGTCATTAGCAATCGTTGCTGCAATATCATTTGCACTGGTTGAAGATGCAAAGCTAAGGTTGTCATGTTTATCAGCACCTAAACGACCGGCACGAAGCGCAACCTGGCTAGCGGATTCCTCACCACTCACGTATAACACTGAATTATGTGCTGAGATATTCGCTGTTACTTGCAAAAGTAGCGTACTTTTACCAATACCCGGCTGTCCCGCTAGTAGCGTTACTGAACCAGGAACAATGCCGCCACCTAAAACAATATCAAGGTCTTCGACGCCCGTACTAATACGAGAGCTGTCAGCAGTGTTACTAATTTGTGAAATAGATTGAACAACTAACTTCTTACCACTATTCCCAGCTTTAGCAACATTCGATTGCGCAACCGAAGCCATTTGCTCTACGAGCGTATTCCATTCACCGCAGTTCTCACAGCGCCCAGCCCATTTGCCATACATTGCGCCACAGTTCTGACATACAAATTGTGATTTAGATTTTGCCATTAGTTTTGCTTTCCCCTACACAGTAGGTGTTTCGCCTAGTGCTTTAAAACTGTCGATACTGTTATTAAGCACTTCAATTTGCGAAGCGAGTACTTTGTACTCATCATATAATTTGTTGTACGCCGTGATGTCAGCATAAATTGCTGTTCGTTGTGCTTCAAGCTGCGCAGACCGTTTCACTAACACTGCTTTTTCTGCATTAAACTGACTTACCGAGTCGAAATCACCCCGATTTGCACGTGAGTTAAAGCTTGTAATATCTGCACTTAATTGCGAAACGTCTTTATCGTACGTCGCGCTTCGAGTTTCAATGCTTTCAGATAGCGTCTGCATTTCGGTATACAACGTATCAGCGCGACTGTACAAGCTTTGATAGACTGCGTTGTACTTTGTATGTAAATCTAAAATCGCTTGGCGATCTTCGAAGTACTGGCTGTAATAGTCGTCAAGCTCACTCCCCAAGTTCCCCATTTCAGTACCTAGAATTGAATGAAGCTCATTAGTAATCGCTTCAGGCTCAGTACGTTGGTAATATTCCATGCGCTCGCGAAGCTCGGTACTTGCGCCTTTTTCGTATGCAGCCGTAAGCAAGGCGCCAACCCTTTTTTGTTCAGACGCACTCATTCGGTACCACACTGCGTGCAGCATCTCATGAGCGGCCGTCACCTCTTTCATTCCATCAAGCTGTTCATTATTTACATTGAACACATAGATACGATCTTCAGAGGTGTAACAACCAAGGATTGGGCTACCCGCTTCTTGACGAGGGCATTTACCGTTGAATTCACTCGGCTCAGCCATGACCGGCTTTGTTGCATAGAAAGTAAACAAACCTTTATCGGTAAACTTTACCTTATCGTCCAGGTTCATAATTGTAGCTGACGGCTGATAGTTCCAAACCGAAAGTTGGTCAAGCGCGAACTGGCGATTAAAGAATAGCCAACCGGCAAAGACAATAGTAATAATACTAAGACTAAAGGCAAAGCCAGTCCAAATGCGGCTAGTTTTCGACGTCGACATGTACTACTAATTTACCCTTTACTGCGGTAACTTTCAATACAGTTCCCTTTTCATATTCGCCCGAAAGAATCCCGTCGGCAATTTTGTGCTCGAGTAAGTCTTGCATAGCACGACGCAAAGGACGTGCACCGAACTTCTCATCGTAGCCTTCTTTGATAATCAACTTCTTAGCGGCCGGAACTACAACGAGGTGAATACCCTTTCGAACCAGACGTTCTTGAAGTTCTGCAAGCAAGTTTTCGAATATCTTACCCACTTGTTTTGGAGTGAGTGCCCTGAAAGTAACAATCGAATCGAAACGGTTGATGAGCTCTGGGCGCATAATCTTTTCGAGTTCTTTTTGGGCAGACACAGCGTTTTCAGCATGAACCTCATCAAGGTGAGCTTCTTCTTTCTTGGTTTCAACCCTGAATCCAAGCGTAGATTCTTTCATCATTTGTTCAGCACCCAAGTTACTTGTAAGGATGATAACCGCATTTGAGAAGTCTACAGAACGACCCTTTGCATCAGTAAGCTTACCGTCTTCTAAAATTTGAAGGAGAATATGGAATACTTCGCTATTTGCTTTTTCAATTTCATCGAACAGCACAACACTGTACGGCTGGCGACGAATCTTGTCGGTCAATTGGCCGCCGTCTTCGTACCCTACGTAGCCGGCAGGCGCACCAACCAAACGGCTGGTAGAGTGGCGTTCGCCAAACTCGCTCATGTCAATTTTAATAAGCGCTTCTTCGCTGCCGAATACTTCGCGGGCAAGTACCTTAGCAAGCTCTGTCTTACCAACACCAGTTGGACCCATAAATACGAATGAACCAATTGGGCGCTTGCTGCTTGCAACACCACTGCGGCTTCGGCGAATAGCGCGAGAAACTTTTTCGACAGCTTCACGTTGGCCAACAACATGTTTTTCAAGGTGAGCTTCAAGGTTTCGAAGCAATTTAGCTTCCGATTTTTGAACACGCTTTACAGGAATACCCGTCATATGCGCAATCGCCTGAGCGATATCATCATCGTTTAGGACAACCGGAGTTTTCTTTTCGTACTCAGCCCGTGAATCATCAAGCTTTTCAGTAAGCTGGCTAATACGAGTTTTGTAGAGTGCTGCACGTTCGTAATCTTCGGCAGTTACCGCTTCTTCCATCTTTTCATTGAGGTTTTTGAGTTGCTTTACGTAGTCACGAACTTTACTTGGCTTGTGGCCAGTTTTAACACGTACCTTAGCAGCAGCTTCGTCAATAACGTCAATTGCCTTGTCTGGCATAAAGCGTTCGCTTACGTAGCGATCAGCCATGTATACGGCGTCTTCAATGACTTCGTCGCTAATACTGACACCGTGGTGCTTTTCGTAGTAGCTTCTAAGGCCCTTCAAAATCGCAATAGTATCTTTGAGGGTTGGCTCAGGTACAACAATTGATTGCAAACGTCGTTCAAGCGCAGTGTCTTTTTCAATGTGCTTTCGGTATTCCTCGAGCGTTGTTGCACCAATAAGGCGAACTTCGCCACGCGCCAAAGCAGGCTTCAGCATGTTCGCGGCATCAAGTGCGCCTTCGGCAGCACCGGCACCAACAAGCAAGTGGAGCTCATCAATAAACACAATAATATTCTTTTGCTCTTGCAGCTCAGACATCACCTTTTTCAGGCGCTCTTCAAACTCACCACGATACTTCGTACCGGCAATCATACCCGCAAGGTCAAGTTGAATAATGCGCTTATCAAGTAAGTGCTCTGGAACATCTTCGCTGGCAATGCGCTGGGCAAGGCCTTCAACAATAGCAGTCTTACCCACACCAGGTTCACCAATAAGAACCGGGTTGTTTTTCGTACGACGACTAAGAATAGTCACCATACGGTCTTCTTGCTCGTCACGGCCAATAACTGGGTCGAGTTCACCAGCTTTAGCACGGGCAGTTAAATCAGTACCATACAGGCCAAGAGCGCCTTTTTGGTTCGTTTGCTTACGCGGTTTTTCGATTTCTTCGATACCATTGCTATTATCGCTATTACGATCGAGGTATTCCTCAAGTTCAGATAAAATCTCACTTGTGTCTACGTTCATATCGCGAAGCAGTACCGTTGCACGGGCATTCTTTTGTGAAAGAATGCTATACAGAATATGTTCAGTGCCCAAGAAATCTTGGCGGAATTCTTGTGCAACATCCCAACTCATTTTCAAAGTCAGCTTAGCAGTTTCGCTAAGGTTTTTAGTCATAATACCAGCGGTAAAATTATTTGTAATTGGCACAGCGCTCAGCGCAGATTGTGCCTTATCAAGTGTAACTCCAGCATCAGCTAGAATTTTCGCACCTACCGATGCCCCTTGAGCCATTACGCCAAGTAAGAGGTGTTCTGTACCAACGTAAGGACTACCATACCCCTGTGCAATCATTGTTGCATGGTGAAGGCTGGTCCGAGCATTGTCGGTTAAGTGAGAGATGAAATCAGCAAAGTCATCAGACATATATCTATTATCTATCCTCCATAGTGAAAAGCCAAGTACTACTTTCGAGTAATGTTACTTTCATATACCTAGTATAGCAAAATTAGCACTCTATGCAAGTGAGTGCTAATTCATTTTTGTGTCTTTTTAACTACACTAAATCAAAATCTAAAATAAGGCCCTGGTGATCAGATGCGACAACAGGTGATGCATAGAAATCATTCACAACAATCGCTTCATTAACAAAAATATAGTCGCATACTTCAGTTTTGTGCGTAAGGGTATTGCGAGTTGTTTTTAGTCCAAATTCAGTAGATAAATTACGGAAGAGTGGCTCAAAAACAGCAAGCGATTCGCTACCTGGTTCCAAATTGAAATCTCCAGTAATAATGACAGGGCCCTCAAGCGTACGTGCGTATTCAAAAATCTGCTGACATGCTTTCAGTGTAAAGTCGTCGCCTCTTTTGTGCTGCGCTATATGATACCCATGATGATTAATAAGGTGAAACTGTTTACCATCTTCGTTTTCACTCACAATGTGTTGAAAGTTGCGAATGTTATAAGAACTTTCTTCGAGTGAAAAATCTGCATCATATTCTGAGTTTGTGAAAACAGTATACTTGTCATGAAGTGGTAGGTTGCTAATAATCGCGTTTCCGAAATCTACCTTTCCTAACATGTACCGAAAGCTATACACTGGCGAAAAATAGCTATGATGGAATCGTGCTTTATCCATAAATTCCGAAAGGGTCGGAAAAAAGCCAAGTTGTTTATCGGATTCCGGAATCTCTTGCAACGCTACAACATCAGGTGCTTCCTGATTAATTAATTCCACTACGCTGCTCGATAATCTCAGTGTCCATGCATTTAATTGAAGAAGTTTCATTGTGTTATTGTACCAAAATTAAAAAGACCCTCGCAATGAAGGTCCTTTTAATTGAGCAGTAGTTACTATCTCGTTACAAACTAAGCTTGTGGCGCTTCGTCCGTATTCTCTTCAACGGCATCAAGAAGGCTATCTTCGATATTCTTCTTAGGACGTTCTGCTGGTTTAGCAGCGGTTGCTTGTTCGATGTCGAGTTCGTAACCAGTAAGGCGACTTGCAAGACGAACGTTTTGACCACCACGACCAATAGCAATTGATTGTTGGTCTTCGTTTACGAATACACGGGCACGCTTGTCAGCCTCGTTGATTTCAACTTTGCTTACTTCAGCTGGGCTTAGTGCATTTTTGATGAATTGTTCAGGCTCAGCATCAAAAGTAACGATGTCGATTTTTTCCTGGTCACCAATTTCGTTCATAACGGCTTGAACCCGAGTACCGTGGCCACCGACGAATGTACCAACTGGGTCAACGCCAGGTACAGTGCTTGCAACAGCAAGCTTAGTACGACGACCAGCTTCACGAGCGATGGCTTTAATCTCTACAGCGCCAGTTTCAAGTTCAGGAACTTCTTGACGGAAAAGGTATTCAACGAATTGTTCGTTACCGCGGCTAAGAATAAGTTGTGGACCACGATTTTCGCGTTCGATGTCTTTAATGAATACTTTAATACGGCTACCTACGCTGTAGAATTCGCCTTGAATTTGTTCGCTTTGTGGAATAATACCATTCGCTTTACCAATTTCAATTCGAACAACACGCGGTTCAACACGTTGCACAGTACCGTTTACAACTGTACCAATTTTGTCTTCGTATTCAGCAAGAACAACTTCGCGTTCAGCTTCGCGGAGGCGTTGGAGCACTACTTGCTTTGCAGTTTGCGCAGCGACACGACCGAAGGTTGTAACTTCGTGTGAGTTCTCGATGATATCACCAAGTTCTGCATCTGGTTTTTCTTTTTTAGCTTCTTCGAGGCTAATTTCGTGAGCATCGCTCCCTACTACTTCAACCACTTCACGGCCAACGAATACAACGGCAGTACCGTCATTTGCGTTTAGTACAGCACGTACTTCTTGGTCACGTTCACCGTTATCTCGGCGCCATGCAGCAGCGATAGCTTGTTCGATTACTTCAAGAACGACTTCCTCTGGAAGGTTCTTTTCGTCGGCGATAGTTCGCACAGCAAGGGTTACTTGCTTAATGTTAAATTCATCCATAATAATTTCCTTTCTTTATGAAAAAATCCGACCTGCCGGCCGGAATAATGTACTGACGCTATTATAGCACCCTTTAAGTTTTCCTACAATATTGGCAACGCTTCAACCGGAAGCTTAAGAACACTCGCCAACCTTTCAATTTGCTGGAATTTACAATATTTAATTGGTTGGTCAAAGGCGTCATAAATTCGATAGTAGTGATCGAACTCTCGCACTTCACCCTTAAAGTTTGTTGATTTTGTCGGTTCGTCGATTCTTTTAATAAACCAGCCCGGAGGTTGCTCGTCGAGAATACGTTTCAATTTTGCATAATGATTAAAAGCCATAGCCCTATTATACCTGTGGCAAAGCCTGAGTTGGGCACGTATTGAGTATATTGAGCATTGCGTCGCGTTCTGCAGGTATTACCCACAAGGTATACTTTTGCTTGACTGCTACCTGCCGGGCTATGTATTCACACCTAAAGGCCTTATTTGGTGGCAACCAACTGGCAGCATTCGCGTCGCTCTTTATCTGGTTCTGTTTTCCAGATACCGCTATGAGTTCTAGAGGGTCATTGGCGAGTTGTTGCCGGGTTTGCGCACTGAGCTGCTGCGCACCCGTCTGCCAGGCATCCGAGAGTGCAATGACATGGTCGATTTGTATCGCACTTGCGTTCGCTTTCGTGAATTCAATCACTTCGCCCGTATAGGTATCATTCAAAGTACCCGATGCGACTGAACACTCATCCGACAAAACAACATTTGTTAAATCGCGGAACATAATAATATCTCGAGTGCTACAACCATTTACCGTTGCCCAGCCTGAGCCAAATTGGTCACGGGAATAGCCAGTTTTAGGGGCACGTCCTTTTACCTCTAGTGTGTTTAAAGCCTCTAACGCCGAACCCGCAGGAGCTGGCTGGGTTACGGCTGGTTGTTGCCATGGAAAGGTAATGTCGAGCGCTGGGCTTTCCTCAATCAGCTTCGGCATTGCTCCAGCAAGAAGAGAGAGCAGAATACTTCCCCCGATTAAAATTAATGTGGCTCGTCGACGTCGCATACTCCTACTATGGCATGGTAATTCTTAATTTTGATAGAGTATTTTGCTACACTAGAGTAATGCAACTTGTAACTAGACTTATCGATTTATTCATTCCAGAGCACTACGACCTCTCTATCAACCTAAACCGAACCGAACGTACATTCGCCGGCACGGTCACTATTAACGGCTCGGTTCAACCAAATGCCGCTGATGTTCGTTTCCATGCAAAAGACCTAACAATCACCTCAGCAGTTATCGATGGCAAAGAAGCTACCTTTAGCTTCGCACCAGACGATGAACTCGTTATTAATCACGAAGACATCACCGAAGGCGCACACGTTTTCGTTATCGCTTTCAACGGAACAATTACCGACAACATGAACGGTATCTACCCTGGCTACTACGAGGTAAACGGCGAAAAGAAAGAACTTTTGGCTACGCAATTTGAAAGCCACTACGCACGCCAAGCGTTTCCTGTTATTGATGAACCGTCAGCAAAAGCAACCTTCGACTTAACCCTTACAACCGAACAAGACGTTACAGTGCTAGGCAACATGCCTGTTAAATGGCAGCGTAGCGAAGACGGTCAACTTGTTACCGCCTTCGAAACGACACCTAAAATGAGTTCATACCTCCTCGCTTGGGTTGTTGGCGACTTGCAAAAGAAAACCGCCAAAACAAAAAGTGGCGTCGAGATTAACATCTGGTCTACGCTTGCGCACAATAGCAACAACTTAGACTTTGCGCTTGATATCGCTACTCGTACTATCGACTTCTTTGATGATTTCTTTGGCGTGCCTTACCCACTTCCAAAATCGGACCACGTTGCACTCCCTGACTTCTCAGCTGGTGCAATGGAAAACTGGGGCCTTATTACCTATCGTGAAATCGCATTGCTTGTTGACCCGGAAACAACTTCAATTGCTACGAAAGAATACGTTGCGTTAGTTGTTGCTCACGAGCTCAGCCACCAATGGTTCGGCAACCTCGTAACTATGGAGTGGTGGAACGACCTGTGGCTGAACGAGAGCTTTGCTGAAATGATGGAATTCGTTGCTATCGATGCCTTGGAACCGGAATGGAATGTTTGGCTTGAACACGCTAGTACTTCAGTACTCAGCGCACTTCGTCGTGATTCACTCGACGGCGTTCAAGCAATTCAAACACCCGTTAACCACCCAGATGAGATTAACAGTATATTCGACCCGTCCATCGTGTACGCCAAAGGCGGTCGATTGCTTCGCATGCTTCAAGCGCATCTTGGTAATGGCAACCTTCGTGCTGGATTAAAGCTTTACTTTGAAAAGCACCAATACGGCAATACGAGTGCCCAGGATTTATGGCTCGCACTCGGCGAAGCATCAGGAACCGATGTCGCAAGCTTCATGAATGCTTGGATCACTCAATCCGGCTACCCGGTCGTTCACGCTACTTTAAATGGTACAAAAGTAACTCTTACTCAAGAGCAATTCTTTGTCGGCCCGCACGAGCCGTCTAATAAACTTTGGCCAATTCCCCTTCATAGCTCATGCAAAGAAGCGCCAGCAATTATGGAAGCTGCCAGTGCAGAGTTCGAGCACGTTTCCGATAAGCCACTTACTTTCAATAAAAGCGGCACGGCTCACTTTGTCACTCACTACGACGAAGGGTTGATGGCGCGCATTCTCGACTCTATTGAAACAATGCCAACTATCGATCGCCTAAAGCTGCTTCATGAACAAACATTACTCGCTCAAGGTGGAATCATTCCAACCGCTGCGCTTATTCCACTCATTCAGCGCTACGCAAATGAAACCGAGGAATCTGTTTGGGGTATTATCAGCCTCGCTATTGGTGAGATGAAGCGCTTAGTAGAAACAAACGAAGAAGCCGAGCTAAAACTTCGTGAGCTTGCTGGTGTTGTATCAAAGGCTCAATACGAACGACTTGGTTGGGAATTCAAAAAAGGTGAACCTGAAAATGATACCAAACTACGACCTTTGATTATTAGCCTTGCCCTGTATAGCAAAAACCCAGATGCTATCGCCACTGCAAACGAACTGTATGCTAATCGTTCAAACGTTAAACTCGATACCGAACTACGAATTGGCATTCTTGCGAATGCGGTACGTGAAGCGAACGACAGCTCGGTTGTCGACACGTTGCTCGATGAATACGTAAAGGTTTCTAGTAGCGAACTCCGTGACGATATTGCATCAGCCCTAACTGCAACAGACAAACTTGACGACATAAAGCGCTTCTCCACACTCATCAAAGATTCGAAAGTTGTTCGCCCGCAAGACTTCACCCACTGGCTCGCTTGGTTAATACGCAACCGTTACGGCCGTGACTTTATGTGGCAATGGGTTCAGGATGAATGGGGTTGGATCACTGAGAAATTTGCCGGTGATTCACACTACGACATGTTCCCTCGCTACGCTGCCGGTGGTTTAGTAACGACCGACCAACTTCAACAGTACCGTGACTTCTTTACGCCAATGTTGAGTAACGTAAGCCTAAAACGAAATATCCAACTTGGTATCACCGAAATTGAAGGTCGCGTTGCGTTGATTGAACGTGATTCACCTGCTGTACAGAAAGCGCTACTCGACCTCTAGATATTCAAGTTTGCCGGCTGTAATTGAAACGACGGCAAGCTTTTGATTCTCAGCCGAATGAGAATGCGTCGCATAGTAATACTCGGCCGCAAACCTCATTTGGCGCAGTTTTGTTTTCGTAATCGCCTCTAAGGCTTCACCTGCTTTGGCATTTTTTCGATATTTTACCTCTACAAAATAAGTAGTGTCTTCAAATTGCGAAATAATATCAATTTCACACCACTTTGTTTTCCAATTACGAGCAATAATCAGATGGCCTTCTGCTTGAAGAAACTTACAGGCTTTGTCTTCGCCGCTATCACCCACTTGTTTTGTTGTTGGTGAGTTCGAATGCTTTTTCGGCTGTTTCAGTTCAGCATTCACGATTTTAGCAATGGGCGCAAATGATGTCCGGTGCAATGGCGTAATGCCTAATGTATCGATAGCACTTCTATGCAAAGCGGTGCCGTAGCCAACATGCTTCTCAAACCCGTATCCTGGGTACTGGACGACTTGTTCCGCCATAAACGCATCACGAGCCACTTTTGCAATGATAGACGCCGCAGACACGCTAGGAATAAGCAGGTCGGCTTTTGCTAAGGTGGTAACGTATTTGCCTTTTGAGGTTTCTTTCAAAAAGTTTATAGTGCCATCGATAATAATTTCATTATATGGAGTATGCACCGCTTCAACTGCTCGAATTGTCGCCACGCGAAGTGATTCAGCTAACCCTAGTTGGTCAAGCTCCTCGGCATGCACCCACCCAAGACCCCACCCGGAAGCATGTTCACGAATGAGGATGTCAAGTTGGTCACGGCGTTTTGCAGATAGCTTCTTGCTATCAGTAAGGCCTTCGATTTGAGCATCACCTAAAACTACCGCCCCAACAACAAGCGGCCCCGCCCATGGACCGCGTCCAACTTCATCAATTCCAAGTATCATACCCCTTAGTATACCTACCAAATATTAAGTCGGTATAAAATAAACGCCCCTTTATTCAAGGAGCGTTTATTATTTAAAGCGAAACGAGTTGTTTACGCTTGTTCGTGACGAGCTTCGACTTCAGCTTGCTTTGCAGCGAGTTCAGCGTCTGCAGATGCTTTTTCAGCAGCTTTAGCTTCGGCAGCAACGTGAGCTTCTTCTTTCAAACGAGCAGCTTCTGCTTCGGCGTGAGCGTCAACAACGTTGTTAACAGCTTCACGGTCAAAGTTAACACTCTTAAGGCGAGCGCTCTTACCACTTCGTTCACGAAGGAATGAAAGGTAGTTACGACGAACCTTAGAACGGCGAGTAACTTCAATTTTCTCAACCAATGGGCTGTGAATAAGGAAGCTTTTTTCTACACCAACACCGCTGGCAATTTTACGAACAGTGATACGTGCTGTGTGTGAGGCCTTACGGTCAACACGAATAACAACGCCTTCAAAAATCTGAATACGTTCTTTAGCGCCTTCTTTAATTTTTTGGTGAACACGAACTGTGTCACCGCTCTTAACATCAACAACCGCAGGCTTGCGTTGTTCGTTGTTTACTTTTTGAATTAGTGCAAAACTCATTATCGTCTCGTCTCTCTTGCTGGCTGCTTAATGCATCGCTTAAACTTATTAGTACAATCAGTGGTTTATTATAACAGTTCTTCCCTGTTTTTGGAAGCCCCTAAGAGGAAATTACCTAATATCTTAAATTACTCGGTTTATCTCATCTAAAGTAGTATCGCCCTTGAGCGCTAGAAGAACACCATGTTCTAGTAAAGTAACCATTCCATCGGCGCGAGCAGCTTTTTCAATCAAGTTTGCATTAGCATCGATAATATCACCACGAAGGAATTTCTGAACGCTTTCGGTAACAATCATTTGCTCCATAACAACAATGCGCCCAACGTACCCAAACGGTGAATTTTCGCTAACAACTGGTCGCCATAGTTGAATGTTATCGAGGTCAGGCTTTTCAACGTGCTCAGGAAGGTCTTTCAAAGCATTGCGTATCCATTGCTTTGTTACTTCATCAGGTTCGTATGCCTCTTTAGTCGTATCATCAAGCCGACGAACTAAGCGTTGTGCAATCACTAAACGGATTGCAGTGCTGAAGATTGGGTTTACACCGATTAAATCAACCATGCGACTGAAGGCCGCAGCGGTATTATTAGCGTGGAAGGTTGAAAGCACCAAGTGGCCAGTAATTGAGGCCTGGATAGCCGTTTTAGCAGTATCGGCGTCACGAATCTCACCAACCATCACTACGTCAGGGTCTAAACGAAGTACTGAACGCAGGTGATCTGCAAAGTTCTGACCATTCGTCGTATCGACAGGAATTTGTGTAACGCCTGAAATTCCGTATTCAATTGGATCCTCTAAAGTAATAATCTTTTTGTCGGTAGAGTTGAGCGCACTAATCATGCTGTAAAGGGTGGTTGATTTACCACTACCAGTTGGGCCAACCATCAACACCATTCCACGTGGATGGCTAATAATCGAATCAATTTCCGCGCGCTCGTCAGGACCGATACCTAAGCGGTCCAGGTTCAGCATCGATTCGTCGTAGTTAAACAAACGAATAACGGCGTCTTGTCCGTACATGGTTGGCACGACTTCAATACGCATATTAAGCAGGTGTGCTTCACCATCTATCATCACTTCTTTTTGCATATGTCCTGATTGCGGCTCGTTCGATGCAGTTGAAATGTTTGCACGAGAGGCCAAAGCGCCTAAAATAACCCGGTATCGGTCGGAGTCGAGTGTCGCAACTGGGTGCAGAGCACCATCGATACGCATACGAATGCGGATACCGTTTCGCTGGTTTTCAATGTGAATGTCGCTGGCACCAAGCTTATCGGCCTGAATAATAAGGAAATCGAACACTTCATCGCTACCGACACTGTTGAGCGTTTTACTAACTTGTTCGATAGTGTCGCTGTCACCTTCACCGGCAATTGAAATATCATCGTAGATTGTTTTAATAACCGGGTCGTAACGGTTCATTAAGTAGTTGAAACCGCCTTGGCTAATAAGATAAAAGACGACATTTTGAGCATGCGCAGCATATTGGTTATGAAGCTGACGAGTTAATGATTGCGGAGTTTGAGAAGTAATACCAAATTCCCATGGCGCAGAATCGTTACCGGCAACCAATGGGACAATCCTGTTCTTGTGCATGTCTTGTACATCAATAACATCTTGGATTAATTCGATAGCATCTTGCACCGTACGGGTGTCAAGATACGGCAAACCTAGAATCGCAGCGCGTTGCTGCGTACTGCGCTCATCGTCATCGCGAGCTCGCTGCTGAATTTTGTCTTCGTCCATTACTCCTATCCTAACAAAAAGCGTTAGCATTTTATAGAGGCATTTACGAGTGGTATACTACCTTACATGCCCGAAATTATCGTTATTGCCCACAATATTCGCTCAACTCACAATGTTGGAGCAATATTTCGTACCGCTGAGGGTTTCGGAATTACTAAAATTATCTTAACTGGGTATACTCCCTACCCTCTCCTTAAAAAAGATGGCCGCCTGCCACATATTGCCGAAAAGCTTACAAAACAAATCAGTAAAACAGCCTTAGGCGCCGAAGCTATCGTGCCTTTTGAGTATCTTGAAAAACCACCACTCGGTGAATTAAAAAAAGCTGGCTATCGCATTGTCGCTCTTGAACAAGCTTCGAATAGTATTCCAATGGCCAATTACTCACCACCTGAAAAAATCGTCTTACTGCTTGGTGAGGAAGTTGAAGGCATTACGTCAGAACTTCTTGCTGAATGTGAAGATATCATTGAAATACCAATGGTTGGCAAAAAAGAATCATTCAATGTAAGTGTTGCAACAGGTATTGCACTGTACGCTTTAACGACAAACCCGGCTATTTAACAACAACTGCGTCTTCGCCAAGTACCTTCACGAGGCGTCCAACGAGGTCGTCACTACCGTCAACACGAAAGGGCATTTTAATAGCAGATTGTTTATCAGGGCCAAGCACTAATACGATATCGCAAAGGCCAGGGAACAAACCGCAGATCTTCTTAATCTCAATAAGAGCTGCTTGATCGTCAGGATTCTTAACATGAACGTAAACTTTTTTCAGTGTTTCTTCCATTGGTGGTTTCATCGCAACTGCTACTCCTGTGTTTTTTTCTATTTCAGTTCGTGATGGCGGTGCTTTCGCATAGGTTCGGCGAGCATGCACTTCTGCCTGTTTTGGTTTCATCATTTTCTTGCCAGTCGGCTCGTATAAACGAAGCTCGTCATCATTCACGATTTGAATTTCATCGACAATCATTTTCACATCGGTGGTTACATTGCCCTCTTTATCACGTGAGCTTGCCTTACCCGATGCTCGAATAACGGTATCTTGAATTAGCTTGGCACCAATAATCTCATATAGTCGAGGGAAGACAATAAGTTCGGTTTCGTGTGTTTTATCTTCTAATTTAACGAAGGCCATTTTTGTACCACTCTTTGTAACAATACTGCGAACCGAAGCGATAATACCGCCAATAGTGAGGGTACGCCCGTCCATTTCCGGAGTCATATCCATAAGAGGAGTCGCCTGCTCTTCAAAGTATGTCGCATAGTGATCGAGTGGATGGGCGCTAATATAAAGGCCGAGAAGTTCTCGTTCCCAAGTAAGTCGTTCTTTCTCTGTATGCTTCACCGGCGCAGTTGCAAGCGCAACTTTTGGTTGTACTGATGCCATGTTTGCCATACCGCCGAATAAATCAGTTTGGCCACTAATGGCTTCTTTTTGGATTTTAGATGCAAAACCTTGAATAGTTTCGAGGTTAAATAATAGGTCAGAGCGGTCAGCTAATGTGTCGAAGCCACCGGTTTTAATAAGTGAATCCCAAGCTTTTTTATTAAATTTCGAAGTTGATACCCGACGGGCAAAATCTTCGATACCAAGAAATTTGCCATCCTCTCGGGCACGAAGAATTTCTTCAACAGCAGCCGTACCAACACCCTTCACCGCAGCCATTCCAAAACGAATTTGTTTTTTGTGTGGCACAACCGCAAACTCGACGAAACTTTCGTTAACATCAGGAAGCAATACTTTAATGCCCATTTGCTTACATTCGTTCATTTCAATCGCAAGGCGGTCAGTATCATCAGCATCGCTGGTCATGACAGCAGCCATAAAGGCATCTGGGAAGTGAGCTTTCAAGTAAGCTGTCCAGTAAGAGATGAGCCCGTAACACGCAGCGTGTGACTTGTTAAAACAGTAAGCAGCAAAGTCTTCGAGCTGCTTCCAGAATATTTCCATGTCGTCCCTATCCGCACCAGATAATTCAACAGCACCGTCAACAAACTTTGTCTTCATCTTATTCATCATTTCAACGTTCTTTTTACCAATCGCCTTACGCAAGGTGTCAGCTTCCCCTCCGGTAAACCCGGAGAGTTCTCGTGAAATTTGCATGACCTGCTCTTGGTAGACCAAAATACCGTAGGTTGACTTCAAAGAATCTTCCATCTTTGGGTCCATATACGTAATTTCACGCTCACCGTGTTTTCGCTTAATGAAGTCATCGATAAACTGCATTGGACCTGGGCGATACAGCGCTACCATGGCAATAATGTCATCGAAAACTGTCGGCTTAAGCTCACGAAGGTATCGTTTCATTCCCGCAGATTCCAACTGGAACACACCAGTTGTGTCACCACGCTGGAACAGGGCAAATGTTTCTTTGTCTTCTAGGTCAATTTTTGCTAAATCAATATCAACTTCATATACCTTTTTGATAATACGAAGGGCGTTGTTAATAATTGTTAAGGTAGATAAGCCCAAGAAGTCCATCTTAAGCAGGCCGATTTCTTCAACAGGACCCATAGGATACTGCGTTGCTACTACACCCTTTTGTGACATTTCAACTGGAGCGAACTTAACAACGTCATCAGGGGCAATCACAACACCGGCAGCGTGCACACCGTGGCTTCGAATAGTACCTTCAAGCCTAATTGCATAATCAAGAACAATTTTAGAGTTTTCGTTTGTGTCATATTCGTTTTTTAAGTCTGGGTCGTCAATAATACTGCGTGCAAGTGGCAGGTGTCGCCCTTGAACGGGCTGTGGAATAAGTTTTGCCAATCGGTCGCTTTCAGCATAAGGAACCTGCAGCACCCTGGCTACATCCTTCACCGACGCGCGCGCCGCCATAGTACCGAATGTCACGATATTAGCAACGCGTTCAGAACCATATTTTTGAGTACAATAAGCAATTACCTCGTCACGGCGAGTATCCTGAATATCAATATCAACATCTGGCATGCTAATACGGTCTGGGTTTAAGAAACGCTCAAACAGCAGGTCATACTTCAACGGGTCGAGTTCGGTAATACGAATAGCGTATGACACAATCGAACCAGCGGCACTACCACGGCCCGGACCAAAAATAATACCTTGGTTTTTACCCCAGTTAATAAAGTCTTGGACAATAAGGAAGTACCCGTTAAAGCCCATTCTATCAATGACACCGAGCTCATAATCAGCTCGTTCGAGTGCCGCACTTGGTGTTATTTTACGCGCCTCCTCGATAGTCATACTTTCAGACTGTTCTGGCGTCGCATCACCATAACGCCAAGCTAGCCCCTGGAATACCAATAAATGAAGGAAGGTCTTTTCATCATGACCCTCGGGTGTTTCGAAAGTCGGAATCAAAATCTTGCCAAGTTCAAGTTCTACGTTACAGCGCTCAGCAATAATTCCAGAGTTGGCAATCGCTTCAGGGTGAGTACTCCCCCAGCGCTCAATCAGTTCATTCGGGTTAGTAACATGCAGCTCGAAATCTTTCAAAGACATACGTTTTTCGTCAGACAAAAATGAGCCAGTACCAACACAAAGTAAGATTTCATGGGCAGCTTGGTCGTCATGAGTTAAATAATGGCCATCGCTTGTAAGAACAAGAGGAATATCAAGTTCTTTTGAGATGTTTTCTAGGTGGCCGTTAATTTTGGTCTGAACATCCCAGGCAGTTTTTGAATCTGGGTGGCCGTGGTCTTGAATTTCTAAATAATAGCGGTCGCCAAATACTGATTTATACCAAGCAGCAATTGCCTTACCTTCTTCGTAATTATCGACTTTTAAATTCTCACCAAGCTCGCTACTGGCACAGCCAGAAAGAATAATAAGACCTTCGTTAAATTCCTCTAAAAGCTCGTGGTCAATACGCGGCTTGTAGTACATACCTTCAAGGTTTGCTTTAGAACTGAGTCGCATAAGGTTTTTATACCCCTGGTCATTCATTGCGAGAATAATAAGGTGGTAGCGGGCTTTGTCTTTCTGCGGATCGCGGTCGTGACGACTACGAGAGGCAACGTACGCCTCCATACCAAGTATCGGTTTAATTTCCGCAGCCTTAGCAGCCTTATAAAACTCGATAGTACCTGACATAGTTCCGTGGTCTGTAAGGGCCACAGAGGTCATACCCATCTCTTTCACGGTGTTCATAAGCGCGGGTATCTTTGATAGCCCATCCAGAACGCTGTGGTGAGTGTGGTTGTGTAAGTGAACGTATTGAGACGGCTTCAAAGTAGCCACCTCAACCGATTCGGTTTTAGTACTAACCCCCATAAGTACTACTTAGTATAGCGAACTGGTCGCTAACTGTCTGTAGTAAAAATGACGGTTATGATTTTGAACTAGATTGTACGGTGTCGACAATATATTGGATGAAATCACCAGTACCACCAGGAATATCAGCAAGCAGTGTAAGTATCCAAACAATCAAGGCTACAACTAACGTACCGCCAATGACGGTGCCAAAGCCCAGAAAGATTCCACGGAAAAAGTTCATTTTGTAAACTTGTGCGCGTGATGAATTAAAATCGTAAAACAAATCTTCCAAAACAGCTCGGCGAGCGCCTTGTTCTTGATTCTTCTTTGCGTTATTCTTCAGTTTTTCAACAATCTTAGCCATGAGAGCTACTTCTTCTTAGGAGCAGCTTTGGTAGTTGCTTTGGTAGTTTTTGGTTTAGCAGCAAGAGTTTTCTTAGAATCTTCAGTAGCTTTTTCAAAGTTGCCCTTAACTGTCTTAGCTTTAGTTGTAACATCTTTCGCAGCTACTTTTGCTTTAGCGTATACTTCATCAGCTGTTTTGGTTGCGTCACCTTTGAGTTTTGTAGCTTCTGCTTTCACCTTAGCGGTTGTAGCTTTCACTTCTTTTTCAACATCACCCTTAAGCTTGAGTGCGTCTTTTTTAATATCGTTACGAGTTTCTTTGCCGCTTTTAGGTGCGAGTAAAACGCCGCCAACGAAAGCTGCTGCTGATCCAATTAAAGCTACGAGAGCTAGTTTACCTTTAGCCATATTATTTCTTCCCCTTTTTCGTATATTTCTTAATGTATTTACTTATTAATTCAGCTGCGAACAATGGCGATGAAAGTCGGCTAATACCGTTAACAGCAGAGCCAACATGATCGACAGTTGATTGAGCAGTTTTAGCTAACTGACGGATTTCCGCAGTTAATTTAACTAAGTAGATGCCGAGAATAATCGCAACGATTAGAAAAATCGATAGGACACTCGAAACAATAATGAGCAGGATTTCTGAAGCGTTTTGTATTTCCATAATTTGCCCTTTTAGTTATTAGTGGTGCTATATATTTTTAGTATACCCTATTAACAGATACTCGCAAGTGTTAGCTTAAGCAAGTTCCTGGCGGATAAGCTTTTGAGCAAGCGCCGGGTTGGCCTTACCTTGTGATTTTTTCATTACCTGGCCCACTAAGAAACCGATGGCTTTATCCTGGCCGGCTTTTATGTCAGCAACTGATTGCGCACTTGCAGGATCATTTAAAACTTCTTGAACAATGGTAAGAATAGCGGATTCATCACTCACCTGCAGCAAGTTTTTAGCTTCAGCAATAGCACGTGGAGTTTGAGAACTTGTTAATAGTTCTTGGAACACTTCTTTGGCAGCAGTACTTGATAGCTCATTCTTCTCTACCATTTGTGCAAGTTCGCCATAACCTTCAGGTGAGAAGTTGCTCGCAATAATTGCAGCCTCTTCGTCATTTGTACTGACAGAGCTTGAGAACCAGTGAGCAACGCGACGAGCAATATCATCACCGTAATTTGTTTGAATTTCACTAATTAACACTGCATAGCTTTGGTTACCTAGCAATGATTCAATAACTGAACGGTCAAGCCCTAAAGTGCTCCATGATTCACGGTACGCCGCAGGAAGCGCTGGAAAGTCAGCTTGCATTTCAGCGATATCGTCACCAGTTAAAACAACTGGCGGAATATCGGCATCGGGCATATAACGGTAATCCTGAGCATCTTCTTTGCTTCGTTGGGAAGTAGTTTTACCAGTAGCATCGCTCCAACCGCGAGTTTCCTGAACGATCTTTTCACCCTTTTCTAATAATTCAATCTGTCGAACAAATTCGTATTCAGCAGCTTTTTCAACACTTCGAAAAGAGTTAAGATTTTTCACTTCAGCACGAGTACCAAGTTCAGTAGCGCCTTTCAATGCAACCGAAAGGTTAACATCAAAACGCATGTTACCGTGATAAAGGTTGCCAAGTGTTACGCCGGCATAAGTCATAAGGCGGTGCAGTTCAGTTGCGAATGCTTTTGCGCCTGCTGCCGAGTGAATATCTGGTTCAGATACAACTTCAATAAGCGGAGTGCCTGCACGGTTAAGGTCTACAAGGCTATAGGTGCCATGGTGCGTTAATTTACCGGCATCTTCTTCGAGGTGAGCATGGTGAATACGCACGCGAACCGTGTCGCCATCTAGCAATGGTGCGTCAACGTGACCACCAATAATAATCGGCTGGTACATTTGACTAATTTGGTAGCCCTTTGGAAGGTCAGGGTAAAAATAGTGTTTGCGGTCAAAACGGCTAATGTGGGCAATTTCAGAATTTAAAGCTTTTCCAGCTCGTGCTGCAAGTACAATCGCCTGTTTGTTTAATACCGGCAACATGCCTGGAAGTCCAAAATCAATTGGGCTCGTTGCAGTGTTTGGCTCCATCTCACGAGCATCGTTATCGGCGCCACTAAACAGTTTACTGATCGTAGCAAGCTGAACATGACATTCAATACCAATCGTCATGTCGTACTTGTCGAGAATCTCTTGTGATAACGCCATTATATTGCTCCTAAATCTTTCAGACCTTGCTTATACGCAACCAAGGCTTGTTTTGCACGCTCATAATCAATTGATGCATCCGTTTCGTGCGCAAGGCGGTTTCGAACTTTATGCGCAGCCCAAAGGCCATTACCGTTTGTCCATTTACCCTGGCAGCTCTTCATGCGTTCTGCCATGGTCTTACCAGTAATTCCCCGGTCACGGAGTGCTTGGTCAAGCAGCTTATCGGCATTAAGCACACAGAGAATGTGGCTACTTTCGTTATTGCGAGAAAGCGCAGTTTCGATACTTAACCAACGGCTACGGTATTTTTCGAGGTCGAGTTCGCGTGGGCTATTCTTAGCAATCGATACGAAAACGAAAAGCAAACCACCAATAATTAAGATGGCAGCGAAAAATAAAATAATTGAAGTTGTTTGATCCATCATATTATTCAACATCCTTGGCAATAGCCATTAGTAAGCTGTCAGACTTTCGGGCGCCGATGAGTTGGACGCCAATTGGCAAACCAGCTTCACTTTTTCCTGCCGGTACGCTAATAGCAGGAAGCCCAGCTAAGCTTGCAGGCACCGTCATAATGTCAGCTAGGTACATTTTTACAGGGTCACTAGTGTTTTCGCCAAGCTTAAAGGCGGGTGTTGGCGCGACTGGACCAATCAGCGCGTCGTACGATTCAAAGAGTGTATTAAATTCGTTAATCAACAAAGTTCGAGCCTTTTGTGCCTGCAAATAGTAAGCATCAAAGAAGCCACTCGAAAGTACATAGCTACCAATCATAATACGGCGTTTGTTTTCAGGCATAAAACCATGGTCACGCGAAAGGCCATATACTTCACCAAGCGATGAAGCTTCAGCGCGGTTGCCATAACGGATACCATCGTAACGGCCAAGGTTACTGCTAATCTCTGCGGGAACAACAATATAGTAAATAGCCAAAGCATATTTAACTAAAGATAAACTTACCTCTTCAACAACGTGACCTTTTTGCTTCAAAGCTTCGAGGTAAGTATTCGTGGCTGCTTTAACTTCAGGGTCAACACCATCGTCCATAAATTCTTTAATGATACCGATTTTCTTTGGACCGTCCAGCGTTTGCGGAGTAAAGAAATCGGGTAATGTTGTCATGTCTTTTGAATCTTTACCGCTTAAGATATCCATAACGGTTTCAGCATCAGTGACAGAACTTGCGAGCACACCAATAGTATCAGTACTACTTGCCATAGCAACAACGCCGTATCGGCTGACTGTTCCATATGTCGGTTTGATTCCTACGACATTATTAAAACTCGCTGGTTGACGAATTGAGCCACCAGTGTCCGTACCAAGTGCAAAAGGAACAATAGCAAGTGCAACAGCAACAGCCGAACCGCCACTACTTCCGCCAGCAACACGCTCTTTATCGAACGCGTTTTTCGTTGGGCCGTAAGCTGAGTTCTCAGTACTACCGCCATGCGCAAAAGCATCAAGGTTTGCCTTGGCGATACAAATAGCGCCTTCGGCTTCGAGCTTTTCAATAGCCGTTGCTTGTAGCGGAGCTTGGAAGCCTTTCAAGAAGTTACTTGAAGCGGTTGTCGGCGCACCTAATGTTAAGAAATTGTCTTTAGCGATGAATGGAATACCAGCAAGTCGTCCAGTAATTTCACCCGCGTCAACTTTATCAGCACGTTCAAGTGCGCGAGCTTCAGAATAAGATAAGATGGCATTAAAGTCTTCGCTTTCACGAGCCTTAGAAATAGCCGCGAGAACATTTTCACGCGCTGACTTACCAGTAAAATCTGCAATAGAACTCATTTATAAAACCTTCGGTACTTTAATTTGGTGAGCTTCAGCTGCCGGTGCAAGCGCCAGCAAGTCATCTTTAGAAATACCATAATCATCAACCGCGTCTTCACGCCACACATTTTGTAAATCTGTTACCTGGTATGTAGGCTCCACGCCGGTCGTATCAAGTTCTGAAAGCTGCTCAATATACCCTACGATATTCTCGAGGTCAATTCGCAGGCTTTCTACTTCGCCTTCATCTAACTGCAGGCTACTAAGTTGTGCTAGGTGTTGCACTTCATCGGTTGAGATTTGCGTCATACTTGTTTTATTATACCTCATATAGCGGTAACGAAAAGGGTATATGTGCTTTGAACTCAATAAATTTTACAGCCCCAGCTTGTAAGTGAACTATTTTACTACTCGAAATCCAACACTTACCTGGGCAACATTTGTAGATACCCCGATATAGTAAATGCCCGCATACGTACCACTTCCATACGATCCACCGCGCTGTAAGTATCGTGCACTCGCATTTGTTTCATTGCGATTACTGTAGACTAATCCAATTCCTTGTGCAGATGTCCAGCCACTCGCTGCAGGCGTGCCGAAGCTCGGACGATTATTTGCGGCTACTGCTCCTAAAATAAGTGCTGGGTTATTCCACTCCTTCGCACCATATGCGGAATCACTACTCAAACCAACTTGTTGATTTCCTGGAATACTCCCCTGAGTCCATTCCCATACATTTCCTGATAAATCCCAAATTACTGACCCGTTAGATAGGGTTAACGTCCGTCGTTGCGAGTTACCTTGTAAACCGTACGTTGCAGCTGTTTCGCCACTAGAATTATTTGTCCCTACATAGCTATTACTATCATTACTATCAGCTGATGCCGCATTGTTTGGAACCGAATCGGAATGACCGCTAAATATATAACCGCTTCCTACCGAACCGCCGCTCCAGTTGCTAGCTACGTTTATAACATTCTGAGCTATGGTTAGACGTTCGGCTTCAGTCATAAGGTGACAGCCCGTACAATCTGCGACATTTGCACTATAGGTAATTGCATCTGCATAAGAAATATTATCCCAGGGCGTTCCACTTGCGCGAGATACCGGTACGGTGCCGGAAGCTTGTTTCATTTCATACTTCGCTACACAGAAGTCTGACGTACCGTAACTACTATTTCCCGGAACTGTAACAAAACCAGTAGGACAACTGTGTCCCGAACACTCTCCTTGCTGCAGTGATTTATTGGAAGAGGAAGCGAAGTAAGTGAAGCCGCTATTTACGCCCGTTAAACAATAAGAGTTGTTGCTGCTCGTATACGAGTATTGATACGTAGTACCTGCGCTTGGCTTTAAACCAGCTCCAGAGTTGGCCTCGGCTGCGGACGCCGGATATGTGCCGTTTGATACGTTATCAACTTCCAAGAGTGTAATAGCGTTGCTAATGTCAGATTGAAGCGCAGAAAGCTTAGCCCGTTGCTGGATACCGTTATAGGAAACAATGACAATCGCAGCTAGAATCGCAATAACGACGATTACAATTAACAGCTCGACAATAGTAAAACCTTGTCGCAGTCTATGAGCGCGCCGTATTAGCCTTTTATCTCGCATATCTATATATAACTATGAAGCATGAGCAGGATGAGGTCAATGCTACGGGTAGCCACAACCCTTGATATAACAAGCTGCAAGTTTTCAAATTACATTTTTGATTTAATATCTTCTATTAAATTGCGTAGCTCAGCCGCTTTTTCAAATTCAAGGTTAGCGCTTGCTAAGTCCATTTGGCCTGAAAGTTCCTTCACTAAGCCGGCATATTCATCTTTAGGAATTTTGCGTAAGTCGAGTTTTGCTTTTTCGTCCGGCTTCTTAGGAATAATCGCACGCAGCCCTTCGCTAATTTCTTTATCAATACTTGTAGGCGTAATGTTATGTTCAACGTTATAGGCAGTTTGAATAGTACGGCGCCTATTTGTTTCTTCAATAGCCCGTTGCATAGAATCGGTAATTCGGTCGGCATACATAAGTACCTTGCCTTCAAGGTGGCGTGCGGCACGACCGATATTCTGAATAAGTGCACTAGTACTACGAAGGAAGCCTTCTTTGTCGGCATCGATAATAGCTACCAAACTTACTTCGGGCAAATCGAGCCCTTCACGAAGCAAGTTAATACCAACCAACACATCATACACACCGCGTCGCAAGTCGCTAAGAATATCGCCTCGTTCCATCGTGTCTACTTCGCTGTGAATATAAGCTGTTTTAATATCCAGTTCCAATAAATACGTCGTAAGGTCTTCAGCCATTCGCTTTGTGAGTGTTGTGACTAGTACGCGCTGGCCTTTTGCTGTACGGTCACGAATTTCAGCGATAAGGTCGTCAATTTGCCCCTCAGTCGGTCGAATAATAATCTCTGGGTCAATAAGCCCAGTTGGTCGAATAATCTGCTGGGCGGGCTCTGGGCTATGCGTCAGCTCATATTCGGCTGGTGTTGCAGATACGTAAATAGCCTGGTTCATATGACGGTTGAATTCGTCGAATGTGAGCGGACGGTTATCTAATGCACTTGGCAAACGGAAGCCATGTTCAACCAGCACTTCTTTACGGGCACGGTCGCCGTTATACATACCACGCACCTGAGGCAATGTCATGTGGCTTTCATCAACAAGTAGTAAGAAATCGTCAGGGAAATAATCAAGTAAAGTTGCTGGTTGTTCGCCAGGTTCACGGTTAGTTAAGTAACGGCTATAGTTCTCGATACCCTTTACGAAGCCGGTTTCTTCGAGCATCTCAAGGTCATACTTGGTTCGCTGTGAAAGGCGTTGCGCTTCCAAGAACTTATCGTGTTTTTCGAAGAAATCCATTCGTTCGTCGAACTCTTGTTTAATGCCACCAATGGCACGCTCGACTTTTTCTTTAGGTGTGACGTAGTGACTGCTTGGGAAAATATCAATTTGCTTTGGCTCACCTAAAATCTCACCAGTAAGCGGGTCGATGCGCGTTAAGCGTTCGACTTCATCACCAAAGAATTCGACACGGTATGCGACATCGCTACCGGCCGGGAATACGTCAACAATGTCGCCCTTTACACGGAAAGTTCCACGGTGGAAGTCTATATCATTTCGTTGGTACTGGATATCAGTTAAAAGGCGTACAAATTTATCTTGCTGGCGACGCTCACCAGTTACGACAGTAATCGACATTGCAGAATAATCTTCAGGTGAACCAATACCGTAAATACAGCTTACACTGGCGACAATAATAGTGTCGCGACGGGTTAACAGTGCCGTTGTGGCAGCGTGGCGCAGACGATCAATCTCGTCGTTAATCTTACTGTCTTTTTCTATGTAGGTATCACTACTGGCGATGTACGCCTCTGGCTGATAGTAATCGAAGTAGCTTACAAAGTAGTGAACTTCGTTATCAGGGAAGAATGCCTTGAACTCGCTATATAGCTGAGCTGCCAAAGTTTTATTGTGCGCCATGACCAAAGTAGGCACCTGACGGTTAGCAATAATGTTTGCCATCGTAAAAGTTTTACCAGAACCAGTCACACCAAGCAGTGTCTGCTCTTTGTCGCCGGCTTCTAAACCTTTAATCAAACTAGCAATAGCCGTCGGTTGGTCACCGGTAGGCTCATAGTTAGATTGTAGTACGAATTTCTGCTCCATCCCACTAATTATAAGTGAGTTTGCATATTTTGTAAGTACTACATTTTTTTAAGAAGGCTAAACGCTTCTGAAAACGCTTTTTGATACTGCTGAAGTAAGGCTGCGTCGCTTGTACACGTAGATTCCGCCAATGACAAACCGTAATCAGTTCCATCAACGGTCGTTGTTTTAGCTAGTGTCGTTGCTTCATCAGCCGAAGGTTTTTCGATTATCGAAGCAAACTCACCAATATCGTCAGTGCACTTAGTACCTGCTAATTTAGCCGAGCTAAATTGTACATATTTAGTACCACTTCCTGTTCGAAGCACTTCGTAGTCAAAACCATCAATCCCCTTTACATACGAAACGGTTATAGACATGGGCTCAATAGTGACGCTTGAAGTGTTTGCAGCATCGATAGCGGATTCACTGGTCACCTTTTCTGGTTCAGTCGTTGCAGGCTTCTCAGTGTTGTTAGCTTCATCACTAATTGATGGAGTATCTTTTTGGGTAGTGTCGTTTGATACAGCAGGTTCGGGTTGGGACATTGATTTAACAATTGCAACAACGGCAATTATTAGCACCAAAGCGCCTATCGCAGCTATTGCTACAAAAAGCTTTTTCCTACCCCTCTTTTGTACCATCCCTACCTCACAAGTTTAGTTGTTCTAAGCATATACACCATGCTCCGGAATGTAAATACTATTACGTTCCGAGTTCTTTGTGGTATTCGCTCGTTTTACTGAATCGGCTCTTCTTCGTTTGAGCATCTTTGATGTATTCAACAATGTCATCGTAGTTATCGAAAATCTGGTACAAGTCGGTATCGTCTTCGTTAACGGTGTGGTAACGATCAAGGAGTACTTCGCGAATAAGCGTATCAAGCGGTCGCCAGAAGTCACTTCCAACAAGAATAACTGGGTTCTGACGAATTTTACCAGTCTGGATGAGCGCAAGGATTTCGAATAGTTCATCGAATGTTCCAAAACCGCCTGGGTAGTATACATAGGCACTTGCATCAAGCGTCATTGCAACTTTACGGCCAAAGAAGTGGTTAAACTGGAAACTTTGTGTTGTGTAATCATTAAGGCTTTGTTCGTTTGGAAGTAAAATGTTAAGACCAATTGAATCACCACCAGCTTCATACGCACCACGGTTCGCAGCTTCCATGACACCATGGCCACCACCGGTTACAACTGCATAATCAGCACGCGCTAAACGAGCAGCTAAATCATACGCACCCGAGGTGATGTCGTCATTTTGCGGCTTGCGTGCTGAACCGAAAATCGTTACTGTCTTTTCGTGTTGTGCCAGCATACCGAACACTTGTTCGAATTCTTCAACAACGCCAACAAGGCGGTTGTTTGCAGCTTTAATAAGTCGTTCACGAACTTCAAGTTGGTTCTTTTGTTCAAGCCGTTTCATATTTGCACCACGGCTCATTTTTTGCTTAATAAGTGGAAGACGCTCAGGGGCAATCATCTCGTTATCAAGTTGCTCAAGTACTTGAGCTGCAAGGTTTTTGAAACCTAAATAGCGTACGAAAATTTCATTCCAAAGGCTTTCACGCATATGATACGCATAGCGGCCTTCATACCCTTCTTTGTTAGAGTACGCAAAGCTTACGTCGAACAAGTTGAAAGCAACCGGGAAGCCATCGTAGTTTAATGCTACGTAGTCACGATCTTTCCAGAACTCGAGTTCAGGGTCAAGTTGGTACATCAATTCTTCGGCACGGCGCCAGTGTAGATCTTCAGGCTGAACATGTGGTTCGAAGGCAATCTTATCCACTGAATCTTCTTTGTGCTTGCCAAGATATCGTTGAATAACACGCCAGTGAATGTTTTTACCAACAAGCTGCGTTCCGCTACCTGGGTCAGCAATAAGAGTATTTACGACTGTTTCACCAAAGTGCGGTTTTGCGCTCTTTAGTTTAAAGAAGGTTGAATACAACTTAACTTCGTTCATATAGTGAAACAAAAGAGGCAGTGTTTTAAGTACAAGGCCGCGCATAGTTTTCGCGTGCATAGGCACGACTACGATGATTCCCATTTCTTTAGTATGGGTAACGTTGTGGAGTTTCTTTTGAACAAAATGCGCTGCGAGGTCAACGTACTTGTCGTGGTCCATAACAACAATACGTAGGTCACGCTCTTCGTAATCGTGTGGAGTTACAGTCTTGAAGAGTTCGTTGTACTTTGTAAGCCATTCTGGACCTTCAGAGAAACGGAGAGCTGTGTAAATTTCGTCGAAATCTTCACCGGCAATCATCTGGTCAACAGTGCCGTAGCCGAGTTTTTCCATAAGTTGCTTCGGTGGCATAGTGCGAAGGAATTCTTTCGCTTTTTCGCGCTTAATAACGAATACAGTACGGTTAAATTTAACACTATTTGCAGCGGCAACCATAAATGGCACCAAGTGACGAACATCGTCGCTTTCAGTGGCACCGATAATTTTAGTGAGGCGCTTAATGTCTTGTTCAACACGGCCAAGCAGCGCGTTATACACTTCTTCACCAGTTGAGGCAGCCGGGTTAAGGCCTAATTGACGAAGGTTTTCGTGAGCCATAGCAGTAATATCACCAATAAGCTTCGTGTCTGCACCGGTTTTTCCGCTAATATCTTCTAGTTGTCGAATTGACGCAGTAAATGTTGGCTCTTCGGCATCAAGCAGATCCCTTAAAAATTTTGACATATTAAAATTCTTTCTCCGTTAGTGGCATGTCGTGTAATACGGTACCTTGATGTAATATTCCCTCTTTTGCGCCAATTTTCTGTACAACAGAAGTTGAGTTAGCACTTGCAAACACAATCGACTCTTTTAGTGAGTGGCCTTGTGAGTAGTAGGCTAAGAAACCTGAACCGAATGCATCACCGGCGCCAGTACGGTCAAGTACTGGGACGTCATCGTACATGCCAGCAGTAATAACAGTTTTACCGTCAGTCGCAACAACCCCATTTGGACCATCGCTCACTACGACAGTAGGTACGTAGTGCAAGGCGTGGCGTGCGAGCTCTTCAGAAGTTTCACCTTCAACAACTTTAGCCGCTTCTTCTTTATTCATAACAAGTACATCTACGCTTTCGAGCAGTCCGCGCAATTTGTCGGGATCAGCAAGTTCGGCTTCGCCTGGGTTAAAGGCAATTTTAACGCCAGCAGCCTTAGCGCGTGTAAAGATAACGTCTAATGCTTCCATAGCACCAGCGAATGATGATACGTACAGCCAGTCAAAGTTTTCAAAATCGATGTTTTCGTAATCTTCAGGAGTGTGTGAGTTTGCGGCACCGCGATATACCAAGATAGTACGTTCGCCATTGTCAGCAAGAAGTACTGTAGAGTACTGCGTTCCAAGGCTTTCATGATAAATAACTTTTTGAGTATTTACATGCTCTTTGTCGAGTTCTTCAAGTACGCCATGAGCAGCAATGTCACTCCCAAGTTTACCGATAAAACTACTTTGTAAGTGTTGACGAGCAAATGTTACCGCAGCATTCGTAGCACCACCCCCAGTAGCGAATCGTACGGTATCTACGGTGATTTTGGCACCTAATTTAAAATCTTGGCTGAACTCTTCCATGTACTCGTTAGTACGTGGATCGAGCTGAGCATGAATGCCCTTTCCTGACACAAAAACATCTTGAGAAGCTGCCCCTAGGGCGCATATTTTAACCATATGCATTATCATACCCCATCTGGTATACTTATGACAATGTCAAATCTTCACAAACTTCACCGACCATTCAATCAAAGTCCTTGGCTTGATAACCTCAGCCGAGATCTCATTAATTCAGGCAAACTTCACTCGTACGTAGAGGACGGAATTCGTGGTGTTACATCGAACCCGACAATTCTTGAAAATGCTATTAAATCGAGCTCTTTGTACGACGAACAAATTAAGCGCCTCGCTTTTGAAGGCAAATCAACAGAAGAAATCTATTGGAAAATCATCATCGATGATATCAAATCCGCTGCCGGCATCCTTCTTCCTATTTGGGAAGAAAGCAACGGCGAAGACGGCTACGTTTCACTCGAAGTATCGCCAACACTTGCACACGATGCTCAGGCTACGCTAGAGCAAGCTCGTTGGATATGGAACGAAGTTGGTGCTAAAAACCTCATGGTGAAGGTTCCAGCTACTGAAGAATGTATCCCCGTTATTCACACCCTCCTCCAAGAAGGTGTCAACGTAAACGTTACTCTTATCTTCAGCTTGCAACACTACCAAAAGGTAGCAAAAGCACACGCCGACACTCACCTACTTGGTACGACCAACCCTGCTCGTAGTGTCGCCTCGTTCTTTATTAGTCGTATGGATTCTGAAATCGACAAACGACTCGATACAATTGGAACACCCGAAGCGCTTGCTCTTAAGGGCAAAGCTGCGATAGCTCAGGCACGGCTTGCCTACGACATCTTCCTTGATGCGTTCTCGAAAGCGACAGTGCTCGAACCAACTACGCCAGCTATTCAACGTTTACTCTGGGCCTCTACTTCAACGAAGAACCCTGAATATGACGACTTGCTCTACGTTTCAGGCCTTATTGCACCATACACAGTCAATACTCTTCCGGAAGACACTATTGCGAAAATTATCGACCACCTTCCAGAAGACGCTTTAAGCCTTACGCTACTTGATATCAAAGAAGCGCTTGATACAACCGAAGCATTACGCGCTGTCGGTATCGACTTCAACGACGCCAGCGAAACACTTGCAAGCGAAGGCGTTCAAAAGTTCCAAAACTCATTTACGTCTTTGTTCGAAGCCATCGAATCTAAGAAATAAGTTTGTCAGCAATTAAAATAAGCCTAGAAATTTCTAGGCTTATTTTATTTGAACGAGTATTCAGTTTAGCTAAGAACTAAACAACAGCTTTGTCGGCAGAACCAAACGCGTCAATCTTCTCTTCAACAACTGCTTGTACAGCTTGAATAACTGGAGCCATGATTTTCACAATCGCGAATTGCTCAGGGTTTTCAGCAAGAACCTTTTCAAGGGTTGTGCGGAATGCGTAACGCATGTCGCTGTTGATATTCACTTTGCTTACACCAATTTTTGCAGCTTCTGCAAAGTAGTGAGCAGGTGTACCGCTACCACCGTGAAGGCTAATTTGAATGCTAATGTTGTCACGAATTCGTTGCAATAGTTCTAGGTCGAGTTCTTTGGGAACTGGGTACTTACCGTGGAGGTTACCGATTGCAGCTGCAAACGTATCAATACCAGTAGCATCAATAAAAGCTTTTGCACCTTCTGGTGTGCTAAAGGTCTTCTTAATTTCTTCGTAGTCGATACCTTCAGTGTGAACGTTTGAAGAACCACCAAAGTAGTGTGGCTCGCTTTCAACAAGTGCGCCCGTAAATTTAGCGTATTCAACAACTTCTTTTGTTGCACGGATAATTTCGTCATCGGTTGCTTCGTGGTTAGCTTGCGATACGTCAATGTGAATAAACTCAAAACCAGCATCAATACCAATTTTCGCTTCTGCAACAGAAGGGCTGTGGTCAAGGTTAATGTACATTTCAATACCGTATTCACGTTTGTAGTTATCAACCATGTCACGAATGTTATCAGCACCCATTGATGCAATTTCGTCGTGTGTTACTTCAATAAGCACTGGTGCATTCTTTTTTTGTGCTGCTTTAGAGATTGCAATAAGAGTATCTTGGTTGTCTACGTTAAACGCACCAACTGCAAAACCTTGTTGGCGGCTTCGTTGCATTAAGTGTCGTGCCCTCAGTGTGTTGTCGCGAATTTCGCTAATTGTTAATCCCATATGTCCCCCTTTTAAAATTCTTGATGATATTTAGCTGTTGCTTCGATCCATGACTTAACTTCAGGCGCAATTTTACTACCGCTTAAGTTGAAGTGTTCCATAAGTTCTGCAGGCGCACCAGATTCACCAAAGCGATCAAGCATACCAATGCGCTTTAATGGTGTTGGAAGCTGTTCAGATAACAGCTCGGCAATCGCTCCACCAAAACCACCAGCAGCCTGAGCTTCTTCAGCAGAAACCGCACGACCAGTTTTACGAACGCTCGCAAGGATTGTTTCGTTGTCGAGTGGCTTAATAGTTGGAACGTGCACTACTTCTGCATCGATACCTTGGTCTGCAAGTAACTTCGCTGCGAGTAACAATTCATATGTCATGGTACCTGTACCAAGTAGAGTAACGTCAGCACCTTCTTTAAGAATGTACGCTTTACCAATTTCGAATGGTGAATCTTCGGTACTAAATACTGGAGTCTTTTCACGCGCCAAGCGAATGTAGCTTGGTTTACCGTTTTCAGCAATTGCTTTTGTCGCCTTTTCGGCTTCAATACTGTCACCAGGGGCAACAACCACCATGTTTGGAAGTACGCGCATAAGTGCAATGTCTTCAAGCATCTGGTGAGTCGCACCATCAGGCCCGACGCTTACACCGGCATGCGAACCAACAATCTTAACTGGTTGGTTGTTCAAAGCTGCAGTTGTGCGAATTTGTTCCCAGTTTCGGCCTGGGCTAAATGCAGCGTAGCTACTCGTAAAAGGAATCTTGCCGGCACGTGCAAGTCCACTCGCGACAGTTACGAGGTTTTGTTCAGCAATACCAACTTCAATGAAACGCTTAGGAAATGCATCTCGGAATAAGTGCATTTGAGTACTCTCGGTTAAGTCAGCACACAGCGCCACGACGTTTTCGTTTGTTTCACCTGCAGCTTTTAAACCACGGCCAAAACCTGCACGTATAGGTTCAAGTTTTACGTCGTCAGAAAATAGTTGTGGGTTTAGTTGGTAACTCATACACCAGCTCCTTCGTGAGTAATTTGGCCACCAAGGGTTCGTAAATCTTCCAAGGCTTCTTTTGCTTGTTCGGCATTAGGTGGCATACCGTGCCATTTGTAGTTGTATTCCATAAAGTTAACACCCTTACCTGGAATAGTGTGAGCAATAATAACTGTAGGGCGGTTAGTGATTGCGCGCGCTTGGCTAGTCGCATCAATAATGCTGGCAATGTTGTGGCCATCGATTTCAATAACGTGCCAACCAAATGCTTCCCACTTACCCTTAAGGTCTTCGAGCGGCATGACGTCTTCAGTCGTGCCATCGATTTGAATATTGTTGCGGTCAATAAACGCTACAAGTTGAGAAAGTTTATACTTACCAGCAAACATTGCAGCTTCCCAAATGTTGCCTTCATTTAGTTCGCCATCACCCATAACTACGTACACAAAACGGCGTTGTGGGTTTTCGTCGATGTATTGCAAGCTATACGCATAGCCTGATGCCTGCGATAAACCAGAACCAAGAGGACCGCTCGTATTTTCAAGACCAGGAAGCTTTTCGCGTTCCGGGTGACCTTGTAAACGACTTCCGAGTTTACGAAGCGTTACTAATTCCTCTACAGGAAAGAAACCAGCTTCAGCCATTGTTGCGTATTGCACAGGTACACAGTGGCCATTACTTAGGAAAATAACATCACGGTCAGCCCATTCAGGCTCTTCCGGACGGATGTTCATTACGTTGAAATAAAGGGCAGCAAAAATGTCAGACAACCCTAGAGGCCCAGCACTGTGGCCACTTCCAGCAGCTGCAAGCATCTGGATAATATCACGACGAATATCATTCGCCTTCTGCTCAATTTGAGGAATTGTTAATTTAACCACCCTATATCACTCCGTGTTTATTAATTTCTTTGACTAATGCTTGGTACGCTTCAGCAGGATTTGCCGCATTGGCAATTGCACCGCCCGTATTAAGCACTTCTACCCCACCCTGTGTCAGCGTGTACGCATTCTCTATATTCACACCACCGTCCCAGCCAATTTCGGCAGTCGGGTTGATATTTTTAATGAGGCGAACTTTTTCAAGTTGCATCATACTCGCTGTGCCGCCGTGTTTTCCCAGCTCACCCGAGAAAATCATAATATGGTCGGCAAGCTTCAAGGCTTCTTCAATAGTTGAGGGTACAGTCGATCGAAGTAGCGCCAAGCCAGCTTTAATACCAGCTTCTTTAATTCGCCCTAACAGCACAACGATGTTTTCTTCAACCTCAGCGTGAATAACAATAAGGCTTGGTTTCATTTCAATCAGCTTAGCCAGGTGTTCAGAAGGCCGAGCTACCATAGCGTGAATATCAATTTCCCATTCAGGTGCCCAATATATTTGATTCTCATCAAGTAAGAATGTTGGGGCAAATTCGCCATCGCTCAAATCAATATGAATACGACGCGCAAAAGGTGCAACCCTTTCAGAGGCCTCGCGAAACTCTTCGACAGTTTCTACGGTGATTGTTGGAACGATGACAGCCATATTACAGCTCGTCCAATTGTGCGTTACGACGCTTATAGCGTGGTGCGCTTGCAAATGGAGTATTAAGCCAAGTTTCTACAATACCCTGCCAAGCTGAGTCTTCAGTTTCATCGAAGATTCGTGAAGGAATACAAAGAATGTTACTGTCGTTATCGTTACGGGTCATCTTTGCTTCAAAAGCATCCCACACAACGCTGGCACGAATACCGCGAAAACGGTTTGCAGCCATAGCCATACCTTGGCCACCCCCACAAAGCAAGATTGCTCGAGGGTCGCCCTCTTCACCAAGAACCTTAAGGGCAGCGGCTTGCGCGAAATCAGTGAAATCGTCTTCCGGATCCGGCTCGCGGTCGCCCACATCTTCAACTTCGTACCCGTGTTTAGCAAGGTACGCAAAAAGCTTTTCCTTTAGATGATACCCGTTATGATCGCTGCCCAAAAAGATTTTCATAGTGCGATACTTATTTGTTTAAAGTTTTACCTAAGTCAGCAACAAGTTCTACGAGGCGGTTTGAGTAACCCCATTCGTTGTCGTACCAAACCATAATCTTCGCAAGGTTTCCACCAACAACTTTTGTAAGAAGCAAGTCAACAACACCAGAGTGGCTGTTACCGATGTAGTCGCGGCTTACAAGTGGCTCTTCGCTCACGCCAAGGATACCTTGATAGTAAGGTTCAGTAGCAGCCTTTTTGAATGCATTGTTAATTTCTTCAACAGTCGCGTTTCGTTCGAATAATACAGTTACGTCACTGAGTGATACAACTGGAGTCGGAACACGAATACTCAAACCGTCGAACTTACCTGCAAGTTGAGGTAATGTCTTAGTTACAGCAATCGCTGCACCAGTACTTGTTGGAACGATGTTTTCAGCAGCGTTACGGCCTTCGCGAAGGTCTTTTGCTGGTGCATCTTGCAACGCTTGGCTTGCAGTGTAACTGTGCACAGTTGTAAGGAGTGATTTTTGAACGCCAAATTCAGCGTCAAGAATAGCCATTACAGCACCGAGTGAGTTAGTAGTACAGCTTGCGTTAGAGATAACGTGGCTTGCACCTTCAATCTTGTCTTCGTTCGCACCAAGAACAATAGTATCAACACCTTCGCTCTTAGTTGGACCACTAATTACTACGCGCTTAGCGCCAGCTTTAATATGAAGTTCTGCTGTTTCTTTTTCAGTGAAACGGCCAGTAGATTCGATAACGATATCAACTTCGAGGTCGCCCCATGGCAAAGCTGCAGGATCTTTTTCAGCCGTAATTTTGATGTGGTGATCATTAACAATGATTCCAGTATCGTCGTATCCTACTTTGTTTTTGTAAAGGCCGTAGTTGCTATCGTGTTGCAACAAATATGCCAATGTCTTTGTGTCAGTCAAGTCGTTAATTGCGACAATCTCAAGATCTGCACGGTCAAATGCAATTTTAAAAGCACTTCGGCCAATACGTCCGAACCCATTAATTGCAATTTTCGTTTTAGCCATGGTTAATACCACTCCTTCTTAAACATTAGCTCTATTGGTGGTTATTATATAGCAACTACCGTAAGTCGGCAATCTTTCGTATACTACTTATATGAAGAAAGGTGAACTACTCGAACACGCCCGTCCATTTTACGAGGAAAATGAAATCCTTGAGCTTGAACATGCCATCGATATCGCCTCAAAAGCCCACACCGGACAGAAGCGTAAAAGTGGCGAACCGTACATAATTCACCCTATGGCTGTCGCTAAAACCTTGATTGATTGGGGCATGGATATCGACACTGTTCTTGCTGGTGTTCTACATGACACTGTTGAAGACACCGACCTTTCGGTAGACGATCTAGAAAGCCTGTTTGGTAACGACGTCGCTTTCTTGGTTGAAGGCGTTACTAAAGTTTCAAAGGCACGTGCTGGCATGCAAGACCTTGCTGAATACTTACCTCAAACCAAAGACAACCTTTCTAAACTATTGATCGCCGTCGGCCAAGATGTGCGCGTCATCATTATTAAACTCGCCGATCGCCTTCATAACATGCAAACCCTGCAACACATGACTCGCGAGAAACAGTTAAAAATCGCCCGTGAAAGCATTGAAGTATTTGCACCAATGGCCGACAAGCTGGGTATGGGTCGTGTCCGTATGCAAATTGAAGAGCTCGCATACAGCTACATTGACCCTGTAGAATTTAAACGCCTTGAAAACATGATGCGCAAACGCCTTGGCAAAAGCACTCGTAAGCTGGGTACTGTTCGCGAAGAAGTTGCACGTGCCCTGAAAGCACAAAATATCGATAACGATATCAATGGGCGCGTTAAAAGCATTTATAGCCTGCACAAAAAGCTAAAGAAGGTCAACGGCAACATCGACGATGTATACGACCTTATGGCCCTTCGGGTTATTGTTGAAAACAAAGAAGATTGTTACCGCGTGCTCGGTATTCTTCACTCTATTTACCAACCGATGATTGCTCGTATTAAAGACTACATCGCTGTTCCTAAGCCTAACGGGTATCAAAGCCTTCACACTACCGTGCTCACCCCTAGCAAGCAAATTGTTGAATTCCAAATTCGTACCTATGAAATGCACGAGTTTGCCGAACGTGGGTTAGCTGCGAGCTTCCACTACCACGAGCAAAAAAGCTCGAAAGATTACACAAAGAATAAAAAAAGCGCCGTGCTACCTGCAAACATGCAATGGATTACCCAGTTACAAGAAATTGCCACAAAACTTCGAAGCGGTGAAGAAATTACCGAGTCACAACTCAATATCGATTTATTCGGAAACCGTATCTTCGTATACTCACCAAAAGGTGACATCTATAACCTTCCCGAAGGTGCGTTCCCTCTCGACTTTGCCTACCTCGTACACAGCGACCTTGGCCGGCACGCCTATGCCTTCCGCGTAAACGGCTCTATTCATGCTTTCGACAAGCCGCTCCATAATGGTGATATTGTTGAAATTACGACTCGAAAAAGCATCACTCCAAAAGCAAGCTGGCTTGAGTTAGTAACCACTACTCACGCCCGTGCCAAACTTCGTTCTCAACTTCGTAAGGGTGGCGCTATTGAAACTATTAGCCAGGCCGCTGGCATCATACGAGAAAAAACCCGGAAGAACCGGGCTGTTTCTAAAGCTACAAAGGCCGAGAAAACTAAAACTACTTAGTTAAATTGTCCCAACGAACAACTGCTTCGTGGATAATTTGTTTCGCCTCAGCAATATCGCCAAAACCTTTCACAATAGTGCTACCTGGCTTCTTCAAGTCTTTGTAGTGTGTAAAGTGGTGCTCAATTTGCGCAATAAGTTGCTTTGGCAAGTCTTCGAGTGAGTTAATTGCATTACCAGTATTACGGTCGTCAGCAGGTACAACAATAACCTTGTCGTCAATTTCACCGTCATCTTCAAATTTCATTACGCCAATAACTTTTGCTTCGAGGAAGATTCCAGTTGCAAGTGGGTCATTCGTAATAATAAGCGCATCGAGCTCGTCGCCATCTTCGTCAAGTGTCTGAGGAATGAAACCATAGTTTGTTGGTTTAGCGAAAATCTTTGGGTCAACGCGGTCAAGTTGGAATACCGCTAATTCGCGATTCCATTCAATTTTGTGTGAACTTCCAGCGGGAATTTCGATTACGACGTTTACAACACCGCCGTCAATATCACCAGGTGTAAGAATTTTATTAAAATCAGCCACTACGTTTCTCCTTTGTTTATCTCTGTTATTTTAACAGTTTTTTATTTGCGAGTACACCTTAGAACCCAATACGCCCTGTTGGTAATGCTATAATACCTATAAATGAAGCTCGTAACTCCTAATGAATACGTCGCGCAGGCGGCCGAACTTGTGCGTAACGCCAAACAGCGCGTGTACTTAATTTCAATGGTAATGGCAGACCACCCAAATACCAACGAATTATTTTCTGCAATTAAAGCAGCTGCGCAGCGTGGCGTCGAAGTTACCGTCGCTGCCGACATCTTTACTTTTGGTGAAGTAAACGGTGGGTGGCTGCCTTTCCGTTATTACAGCCCCGGCACCAAAGACACAAATCGTATGGTAAAGGTACTTAAGAAAGCTGGTGTAAAGTTTCACTGGCTTGGCCGTAGTCGCGTCACTATTTTCAACGGTCGTACGCACAGCAAGTGGTGTGTAATAGACGACACGTCTTTCGTTTTCGGTGGCGTTAACTTATATGATGGCGGTATTGATAACGTCGATTATATGTTTCGCGTTGATAACGACCCGAAACTTGCGGACCGATTAGTCGAAGAGCAGTTGCGTATTTACCGCTCTGAACGAAAATCTGGCAACTATCCAAGTATCTCAGTTGAACAAACCGACAAGAAAATATTAATTGATGGCGGCATTATTGGCCAATCGATTATCTACCGCCGAGCCTGCGAATTAGCTGAAGAGGCTAAGAGTACTGTCTTCGTTTCACAGTATTGCCCTACCGGAAAATTAGCTCGTATTTTAAAACGCAAAAAAGTAAAACTGTACTACAACAAAGCCTCAAACACCGAAGGCCTCAATAAACTGGTTATTTCTTTCAGCCAATTCGTAAGTGGCTTAAATACAAGTTACCGAAAGAAACGCTACCTTCACGCCAAGTTCATTATCTTCACTATGCATGATGGCACAAAACGAGCAATCACCGGTTCACATAACTTTGCATATACCGGCGTACTACTAGGAACTCGTGAAATTGCCTTAGAAACGGCCGACCCGGCCATTATTAGTCAGCTTGAAGAATTCATAACAAAAAAGATCGCCTAAGCGACCTTTCAAGTGAGCATCAGAAATTATTTAAGCTCGGTCAAATTCGTCAAGATATTCACGAAGAGATAGCGCAGCAGCTGCACCCTCGCCTACTGCACTCGCGATTTGCATAGTTGCACCACTTCGAACGTCGCCACTAGCGTACACACCTTCAAGTGTTGTCTGAAGCTTCAAATCAGTCTTAATAAGACCAACTTCATCCAACTCTACGCCGCTGTCGGCTAAGAAACCAGTGTTTGGCATAAGGCCTACGAATACGAAGATACCATTGGTAACAATTTCCGCAGGTTCGCCATTTTCAATAATCTTAACGCTTGTTACACGACCGTCAGTATCAACAATTTCTTCAGTTGTCGTGTTAAGGTGAACGGTAATTTTACCTTCGTCTACAAACTTCTGTAGCTCGTGCTGTAGGACATCGCTTGCCTTAATAGTACTGCGTACCAATAAATCAATGTGTGTTGTGTAACGAGTTAAGAAGATAGCTTCTTGGAAAGCAGAGTTACCACCACCAACAACTACCAATGTTTTGTCGCGGTAAAAAGCACCGTCACAAGTTGCACAGTAGTGAACTCCACGGCCGTAAAATTCTTTTTCACCAGGAACGCCAAGTTTCTTGTAGTCGCTTCCAGTTGCGATAAGTACCGCCTTCGCTTTTACGGGTTCGCCATCAACAGTAACGATTTTGTACTTACCATCAATTTTGATTTCCGTAACGTCACCGTATTCAATTTGAGCGCCGAAACGTTCAGCTTGTTTTTCTAGGTGACCAGCTAATGTTAAGCCTTCAATACCATCAGGGAAACCTGGGTAGTTATCAACCATGTCAGTAATAGCAGCCAGGCCGCCAATTGCAGACTTTTCGTAAAGGACAGTATCAATGTCTTCACGGGTTGTGTAGATTGCAGCAGCAAGCGCACTTGGGCCTGCGCCGACCATAATTACATCTCGAATAGTATCACTCATATTAGTTAATCAATCCTGCGTTATAATATTGAATTAATTTTGCTGATGGTTCAATTTGCTTAGGTGTTGGAATAACCATCACAATAAACTTAATTGGGGTGTTTGCAGGAATATCCTCACCACTTCCAGTTTCACCATACGCCTGCGCAGAAGGAATAGTTAGTTCGCGAATACCGCCAACTTTCATACCAACAGCACCCTTTGTCCAGCCTTCAATAACACCACCTGGAGTTACAGAGAATGGTGCTTTTAGCCTAGTGCCCTCAATAGAACCGTCAAAGACTTTTCCAGTTGGGTTCCAACCTAAGTAATACGCAGTGAAGCTTGATTCTTCGGTGAGCGTATCGCCATCACCTACAACAAGGTCGTTAGTTTTAAGCTCAGTAACACTTGCAGCATCAAAGGCAGTCGGGCGGTTTGCATACTGGTTAAATGTATCGAAGTACTTTGCAGATAGTTCTGTTTCTTGGTCAGCAACTTGTTTTTGATATTTAGAATACTCAGCTTGAGCCAATTCTTTATCTGTTTGTTGGTTACTATTCGCAAGAACGATAGCGATAAATGAACCAACAGTTCCTACTAACATAAATGCGGCGATCGCCCAGATACCAATACGTTGTGCTTTAGTTGCAGCCATTAGATTACTCTCCCTTTAGTAGCTTCCAGTACGCGTGCTATGACGCCATCAATTACAGCCGTTACTTCTTCGTTTGTCAGTGTCTTATTATACGACACAAGCTTAATTCTAACTGTGTTGTTTTTCTCATCACTTCCCTCTGCTTGGTAAATAGCCAACGGTTCAACTGAAGTGATTAAATCGGTTGCGGCCAAAGCTTCTGTTGCTTCGTTTACAATTGCTTGGAACGTAACATCTGCTGGTGTTTGGAATGTGATATCACGCTCAGTGCTTGGGTAACGACTCAGTGCTTGGTAGCGAACACCAACTTGAGATACAGCTTCGTGAAGTGCCCGCGGGTTAATTTCAAAACCAGCAGTATATTCAGGGAGCTTGAAGCTTTTTTGAACCGCTGTTCGGTATTCACCGACAACACCCAAGTACACACCTGAAGTTACATCGAACACAGCAGCACTGCGCGCAGGTTCGAATGGAGCAGTCGCTGCATCACCATCGGTTAACGCTTCGTAGCGAAGCTTAAGCCCAAGAATATCCGTAACGTATTCAAGGTAGTTCTTCGCGTCGTAATACGCATCACGATTAATTTTATTTGTTTTTGCACGAGTAATAATGAATGCAATACTATCGAATTCAACTGGAACACCCTCTTCGGTTTGACCCGCAGATTTTCGGTGCACTTTATTGCATTCAAATACAGCAAATTCATCGTAGCCTGCTTTTCGGTTCGGGTGAACGAGTGTTAACAAGTTCGGTGTCAAACTTTGTCGATAGTATTGCAGGTCTGGGCTAATGCTGTTTGTGATTCGGTAAGCATCTTCAGGGTTTTGACCAACCTTCTTCAAAATATCACCGTGAATAAAGCTGTACGTTAATACTTCATTTGCGCCAGCGCGTACAAGTAGCGAACGAACTTGCGCTCGAAGTTCATCAAAAGCACTTGGGCGAGTTGCAATAAAGTCGCGACGTGGCAATGTAACGTTAATAGTATCGAACCCAGCCAAGCGGCCAACTTCTTCAATGATATCTTCAGGAATGTGAATATCTTCGCGCCAGTACGGAACAGTGACGGTTGCATCGAACTCGTCGAAGGTTACGCCAAAGCCTACGTTTTGTAGTAATTCAACAATATCACTGGCACTGAAGTGGGTTCCTAGTGTTTCATTAATGTGTCGCTCAGTTACCTTTACGATAATTGACTCACGCACACCAGGATATGCTTCGGTTAAATCGCTTGAAACAGTGGCGCCGGTATATTCAGAAAGTTGGCGAACAGCTTCCGCAAGAACAGGGCCAGCAAGCGGTGCAGGCACACCTTTTGTAAAACGAGTAATCGCTTCAGAGAAAATTCCATGGCGCATTTGTGTTGAACGTAGGTGGTATAGGTCGAATGTCGCAACTTCAACAAGAACATTTTTGGTGTCTTCATCAACGATAGTATTAGCGCCACCCATTGCACCCGCAAGCCCAACAGCAACATCACCGGCAGCAATAACGATATCGGCTGCATCCACAGTAATTTCTTTGCCATCGAGCAATGTAAGCTTTTCGCCTTGGCGGGCTGAACGAACACGAATACTAAAATCATCACCAGCAAGGGCTTTGAATTTATCGTAGTCGTAGGTATGTGACGGTTGGCCAGTGAGGAGCATTAAGTAATTCGATACATCAACCGATGCACTGATAGGTCGAACACCACTTCGAGCTAGGTAGGTTTGTAGTTGCACTGGAGATTGGGCTTTTTCATCAACACCACTGAGTACAATTGCAGTAAATCGATCAGACAGAGCTGAATCTTCAATAACGACAGCAGGTGCTTCAAGCGTTTGGTTAGAAGTAAAGTTTGGAACAATATCATTCAACCAATCAGGTGTAACGAATGGCTTTCCTTGAATACCAGACACTTCTCGGGCAAAGCCAATAACGCCAAAGGCGTCCGGCCGGTGAGTTAATGATTTATTTTCAACTTCAAGCAGGTGGTCATCAAGTTCGTATAATTCAGCAAAGTTCGTACCAGGCGCACAATCTTTATCAATAACTAAGATACCAGTGTGGTCATCAAACAAATCAAGTTCTTTAGCGCTGGCAAGCATGCCATTACTATTTACGCCGCGAAGTGGACGAACACTTAATACAAACGGTTCGGCATCGTTAAATGTTTCCGGCACAGTACTTTGTGGAGGCAGCCAGGCAACCATAATACCGGCACGAACGTTTGGCGCGCCACAGACAACTTGGACTAAGCCGTTTTCGTCACGTTCAACGTTTTGCGCAACCCCACCATCGTCAATTTTCGTAACATTCAGGTGGTCAGTACCTTCAATAGGCTCGCATGTAACAACCCTGGCAACAATAACGTCGTTATACTTAGCGCCAATGTGTTCAACGCCTTCAATTTCTACTAAACGCGCACCAATAAGTGTGGCGAGTTCATCAACCGGCATGTCGATGTCGGTGAACTTTTTAAGCCAATTTACAGAGATAATCATGATTCAAACTTCCTTAAAAATGCCAATTTACCAGATTCGAAGTGGCGTAAATCTTCAATGCCGTACTTAAGCATCACAAGGCGCTCAACACCACCGCCCCAGGCAAAGCCACGGTATTGCGTTGGGTCGATACCCGCAGCTTCAAGAACGTTCGGGTGAATCATTCCACAACCAAGCATTTCAAGCCACTCGCCTGGTTTACCACCAATAACGGCCGGCTTTTCAATCAAGAACTCTAAACCAGGTTCGGTGAATGGAAAATATGCTGGTTGAGTTTTAACGCGAAGTGTTTGGCCGTAGTATGTTTCAAAGAAACCACGAAGTGTACCAAGCATCTGGCCAAGTGTTGCAGTTTTACTTACATATACGCCTTCAACTTGATAGAACGTGTGTTCGTGTGTTGCATCAACGTCTTCGTTTCGGAAAACACGACCGTAACTAATAGCGGCAATTTCGCCACCAGCTTCGAGCTTTTCTTTACCTTCAATAAGTACACGGTTTTGCATAGTAGAGGTATGTGCAGGTGGAATAAAGCCTTCTTCAGTTCGGAACGTGTCATAGCCATCGCGCGCTGGGTGGTCTTCTGGAAAGTTCAATGTACCAAACATGTGGTGGTCATCGTCAATTTGGCGAGATTCAACAGCTTCGAAACCCATACGAGTAAAGATATCGATAACATTTTCAAGTTCTTTAGTAAGTGGATGTTGCGTACCTTGTTCGGTTGGAAGCAGTTCTGGCTTCTTCCCGTTTACAGACCACGGTGCGGTCACATCAAGTGCAACAACGTCAGCAGATTCAAGTTGCTCTTCGCGAGCTTGGACCGCATTCTCAACGGCAACTTTCACTTCGTTTACTTGGCGACCAAAAGCACCGCGCTCTTCAGGCGGCAATGTGGCAATAGCGCTATACATTTCTTTAAACTCAGGTGCTTTTAAAACTTCACGAGGCATCTCGCTCGCAGCAACTTGCTGTAGCAAACTTTGAAGAACACCCTGGACATCGTATGTAGACATAATTAATACCTATTATACGCTACAGCTAGCGTGTAAGCGAGAGGCTAACGCCATTAATTAACCGAAATAATAACCAGCCAAATAGCCGCTACGACAATCGCTGCAATAACAACAATCCACACCCAGCCAAATTTGCCGCTTAATTCTGTACCTTGTATATATGCCGAATCATCTACGCCATCAGGCAAGTCAGCCTGTTTAGCTTTTTCGCGTGCACGGTCTTGTAGCTCTTGTGCAAGCTTTTCTTGAAGTTGCGAACGTGTGTCGCTTTGTTTTACGTATAATCCCATACAACTACTATATCACTCCTGCTTATCCCAAAGGGAATCTTAAGTGTTGACTCGAATTGTTTATGGTATACTGATGGCATATTTACCATAAGGAGGGAAATACATATGGCAACTAAGAAGGCCGCTTCTACTAAAAAGAAAGCTCCGGTGAAAGCTAGCACTTCATCAGCAGCAAAAACGACTGTCAAGACTGTCAAAACCGTCTCTGTGTCAGCATCTGCATCACAGACTGGTCTTAGTTCTCACATCGTTACATCACTACGTTCAGCAAAACTTTGGCGTGCTTTGGCCGCAGAGTTCATCGGTACATTCTTACTCGCAGGAGTAATTATTGCCGGTCAAGGTCAACCAATCTTCGTGCTATTCGCACTAGTTGGTATCGTTCTACTAATCGGTGCAATTTCAGGTGCACACGTTAACCCAGCTATCACTATTGGTGCTTGGGCTACTCGTCGTATCGGATGGCTCCGTGCTGTTGGTTACATCGTCGTACAATTCCTTGGTGCTGCTGTTGCTTACCTAGCATTCAGCGCATTCATCGGTGGTGCTGGTGAAGTTTCTGAACAACAACAACTTTACGGCCAAGCTGCTCCAACTTTGTTTGCTGCTGCTGACCTCGCTAACGTTGCTGGTAAAGAATGGTATGTCTTCTTCTCTGAGCTTCTTGGTGCAACAATCCTTGGTTTCGCAGTTGCCAGTGCAACTCGTACCCTTGATCGTCTTACTGGCGCATTCACAATCGGTCTTGGTATCTTCATCGCTTTGATGGTTACTGTTACTGTTTCTGGATACGTTTCAGCAAGTGCAATCTTTAACCCAGCTGTAGCGCTTGCGCTTCAAGCTTACCAACCAATTGTCTGGACATACGCTGTATACGCGCTTGCACCAGTAATCGGTGGTGTTATCGGCTTCATCGTACACGACCTCGTCCGTACAAAAGAAGTTATCTAGTTTAAACCCTAGAACATTTAAAAACCCGCTTGCTAGAGCGGGTTTTTATTATTGACAAAATATAATAAATGTTCTAATATAATACACTGCAGTTCGCCTACCATTCATTGGATGTGCGAACAGCGCACCCCACAAGCAGAGAGAATCATTATGACTCAACTTATTACAGCTGTTCGATACGGCGACTCCCTGACGATCATCACTCACGTGTTTTCAGTCAACCCGGAAGATAAATCTTCGGAGGGTGAGAAAACTGTTCCGCAGTTTCCCCTCTTCGTCATCAGCGAGAATCAGACAAAGGAAGAGTTCGCCGAATCCTTCAAGGAGTCGATGAAGGCACATCCAGCACAAGACATGCTGGACATGTACATCATTCAACGAGGCAGCTCGTTGTATTTCGGCCTCAACCAGGTAAGGCAGCGATTCATCGCCGCGGTGAAAGACACGTTCGGATGGACGCAAGATCTCGACATCGAGTATCCCGTTTCCGAACAGTTCTCTTACCAACACGAACTTGTTGCGTTCCCCTATCCGCTCGTAACACCCGAGCAGATCGTGACGAACATCCTAGTCGGCGAACTCTTCCCTTCGAAGATGAGCCTGGAACTGTATAACGACCACGTTACGCAGATGCGTAGCCTCAAACAGTGATCGCAGGGGGTGGTGAGATTACTTACCACCCCCGCACACCTGATTCTCTTTGCTTGTTTAACTCCTTAACCGGAGTTATTTTAATTTGAATTATACACAAACAATGTTATAATATACTTAATTTTGGTTGAGCAAATACTTACAGAAAAATCATCTGTCGTTCTCGCTCCCGAAATGGAGTTAACGACAACTAATCCTCTTGGAGAATGATGTCTGAAACATTAACAACTTTAATCGAACGTTTCTCCCCTACGCATGAGCGGAATGTTGCATCTGTAATGCGGGTGCAAAAAGATGGCGCGCGGCACAGCCTTCGTGCATTCGAAGCTGCTTGGACACCCCATGCCGTCATGGAATGGTCTGTGACCAGTCCTTTTGAGCCAACCGATAAGAGCAGTCTTCTGCCCATTGCGTGGGTAACCGAAAACCAGCAGCTATTGGTGCCCAAAATAAACTATGCAACGTGCAAAGATTCCAAGCTGCTACTCGCGATTACACCCGAACAGGTTCGTGTGCGCGATCGCGACAACCTCACCCTCGGGCTGAGTGGCGAGTTCGAAAGAATCGAAGCCGGGTTCCAGGACGCCAGAAAAAAGGCGCTGTCGAAATCAATCGACAGAGCCATCGAACGCGTTCGCGGTACCTACACAGACAAGGTAGATACCCGAGTAAGAGTTTTAATTAACAGCCTGCTAGACCCAGCCCTCGACAACCAGTCGTACGCTTCATGTAGAAACCAGATCGTAGAGTCGTTACTCGATTAACCCTCCAACCCAACAGCCCGTCGCTACAATGCGACGGGCTGTTTTACATTTCGAGGTTAGTCTTCGTCTTGCCGTGGCTTATCAATAAGCAATGGTTCAATACTCTTATTGCTACCCGCTATTTTCACAACGTCCGTATCAATCTTGCCAAGTTCTTTATGTGCATTGTTATAGTGCCCCACAGTTGTACCAAGCGACTTTCCAAGCTTGCCCATGTAATCATCAAACGTCGAAATATGGCGCCCTAGCTTGCCTACCTGTATTTGGATATCTTTTGCTTGCTCTTCAATTTGCAAGCTTCGTAGGCCCTGTAGAACGGTTTGCAGGTATGCCATAAAGCTGGTTGGGCTAACAATAATAACTTTTTTCTCGCGGAAGCCGTATTCAATAAGGTCACGCGCACTCGAACCAGTTCCAACATCACCAATTAATAAGTCGTAGTACAACGATTCACTTGGAATGAACATAAAAGCAAAATCCATCGTATTTTCAGCTGGGCGAATATACTTCGCTGTTTCATCAATACGGCCCTTAAGGTCGTTGCGAACTTTCTTCAACCATTCCTCGCGCTCGGGCTTAGTTTTCGATGACACCATGCGGTTGTAGTTCTCTAAACTAAACTTACTATCAATGGCAAGAATCTGGCCTTTGTCTAGAAACACCACTGCGTCCGCAATCTGACCATCGTTAAACGCATACTGCATTTTGAAGTTCTTGGTTGGCAGAATGTTCGCGAGCACCGATTCAAGATAATACTCACCAAACACGCCACGCTGTTTTGGGTTTTGTAACACGTTTTGGAGTGTCTTCAGCTCATCGGCAACATCGACCACTCGCCTGTTTGTTTCGTCGAGCTTGGTAAGGCGTTGCGATACGTCGTTCACCAGCTTCATACTTTGGCCAAGTTGTTGTTGCATCGAGGTTTGCATGTTGGTCGCGTTGCGTTCTAACTTGTCGCCAAGCGTTGTTTGAAGGTTCGCAATAGTACGATTTAATTCCGTAACATCAGATTTAATCATTTCAACGCTGCTACCCGATTTCAAATCACGCAAGCGTTGCGATATAACATAAAGCCCCGCACCCATACCGGCGGTAACAATAAGAAGTAAAATAACCACAACCATTTCCATGGTTTCAGTATACCATTAGCGGCAACTAGATAACGAGAAGAAGGCGGATAGCCACGACAGTCACAAGTGCCATAATAACTGCACCTGGGAACCATACAATACGGGCAACCATGCCGAATAGCACATAGCTGGCAGCGTACAGGGCAACGGCCCAAAGAATCGCTTCGTACCAAGCAAGGCCACTTAAGTATTGGCCAAGTGTCCATAACACTGCCGCAGCGGCCACAGCAATAATGATTGGACGAGGTTGAAGAGTGCGAACCAGCGCAAAGGCGCCAATAACCGCAACAATAACCGTCGCAATAGCACCAGCAACAGCTGAGCCATCAACACAAGTAGCCGCGTTCGCAAGGTCGCGACACGCTAGTGGCTCAATTACATATATGCGCAGTAGTACTGTCAATACCCACCAAACTAAACCGAGGAGTGCCCCGATAAATACTATTCTAACTCTCGCCCACCACGGTTTTACGACTACTGTTCGTTCGTCTGCTATGACTCTTGCCATGTCCGTGTATCTCCCTATTCTCGTTGATCGTTCTTGGTTGGTTACTGTACCATAAAGCACCTATCAGCGCAATTATAACCCCTGCTGTGACATCGAATGGTGTGTGAACCAAAGCGATGACACGACCAACACATACTAGTAGCACCATAACCGCGAGGACAATAGATAATTTCTTCATGCGGGTTTCAAACCAAACAGCGGCTGCAATGGCCGTTACAAATAGCGCATGGTCAGATGGAAAGCCTGGGTTGTCGAGATATGACGCACCTGGGTTTACGCCAAGCAATTCAAACGGACGCAGGTCAGATGGTTGGTAGATAGTTGCCAAGAACTTTGCAATTAAATACGCAGTAAGCCCAGCCATAAGAATGCGTGAGTAAGCTTTGAAGCGTTGACCTTTAGGAATCTTGAATACTAACGCCCATGCCCCAATAAGAATAATGACGAAGACGAGGTAATCGGCGATGAGGTGGACGAAGAAGTTATCAACCATATGGGTATATTATAGACCTCAAATTGAGGAAAACGCTAGGGCTTATGGAAAACTCAGGAGAATATCAAAAAAAGTTATTGAAAATTGGTTATATGGGCGTAGAGTAGAAATATAAACATATACATTAACTACGCAACGGGCAGGGCATTTTGCGCGAATTTCAGTATATAACCTCTTTCCCGATAAATTCAAAAAGCTAACTGGCTGGATTAGGTGCTTAGTCGAAGCGTCTAAAGTTTACTTTTATAGAAAGGAGAAAGCATGAGTTTTACGATTCTTGAAGCGGTCACGGATGAATCAGTCCGTGGAAAAAACCAACTTACAAGCCTCGCCACTGCCAACGCCTCAGCTGGAACACCCTGGCTTGACTGAGCCTAGCTCAAGCCCATAGCGCATAGAGGAGTGGATGCTTTCTAAAGGCATCCACTTTTACGCTATTCGATTTATAACTTTGTAAAATTCAGAATTGGAGATGTTTATGATTTCACTGGAAACACAGGTCGTCAAGATGACGAAAGCACTTGAAGAAAAGAAGAATATAGATGAAATATTACTCAGCGAAATTGTTAAATCTTTAATCGAGTCAGAGTTACAACCGGGAGGGCCTTATTTGTTCAATGGACATTTAAATTTACTACTAAACGCTCGGATTTTAAAATTATTTGCTTTACTAAACAAGCCTTTACCGAACGTAAGCCAATTTATTGATAATTCCATTGAAATCCAGCATGGATCAATACGGGAAAAAGTTGTTCAAATCCTAAAAGAGGTAAATGATATTAAGCATAACAAAAAATCAGTTGATACAAACTTTAATGTCGATGGTTATTATAATTTTTTTTCTTCATATTTCAATATGTTATCTCCGGAAATCCGCCAATCTACAGTATTAACTGGCGAAAAAGTTATTAGTATGGATCGACTAGGAGAAATAACAAAATTATCACTACTGTTCTCGGAATCGATAACTTATATTCATAAGATGAGCCTAGGTGAATTGAAAATACTAGGGCACGCAAATTTCATGGTATGGATATCCTATTCTCTCTACGATTCAGTCTTCGATAATGACATGGGATCAGACGCAGTTCCGGCTGCAAACATCTTCATGAGAAAAGCGCTTGAACTTTATATTAAATCTCATGTTGATTACAATTTAGCCATAGACTATATGTTTAAGGTAGACACTGCAAACTCATGGGAAATGGCTCATTGTAGGTTTAAAATCGATTCGGAAAATATCATAATAGAGTCCATTCCCGGCAATATGAATATGGAGAAATTATTAGAAAACAGAGCGATAGCACACATTATCGGCCCCCTATCTATTGCCAAAAAATATGGCGTTAAGAATTCGGATTTAAAAAAAATCGAAAAAGCTTTGAAAATGTATTGTATTGCACGTCAATTGAATGATGACTTACATGACTGGGTAGAAGACTTTGAAAACGGAAGAATGACATACGTTCTAGCTGAGTTATTTCGAAAAGCAAAAGTCCCAATTGGCTCAAGCGATGCTCAGTTTATTTTAAAGCGGTTGAAAACTATTTTTTACGATAGCGAACTTGAGCGCATTTGCTTAGTTACTGAATCCTATATAGACAAATCTATCCAATTATTGAACACTGTGGACATAATTGCTAACAATAATGAATTTATTAAACTTTTTATTCAACCTATAAAGTCGTCTGTTTCTAAAGCGGCCGAACAGCACCGTATGAATAAAAAAAGCATCTCTTTAATGTATGATTAACACTGTCCTCTTGGATGAATTTAAATATAATGAGTTAATAAATTTCATGGTGTTGTTTCAAGATAATCCAATAGAAAACGGGCGACAAACCAAAAGTTTGTCGCCCGTTCCTTTTTCTAATTCATCGCATCCAGGAAAGCCTCACCATATCCTAAATGCATCCCATCCAGATTAGGATGGAAACTATCAATTGTCGGTCCTCCATCTGTAGTGTTTCGCTTAACGCCATTTATAAATGACTGTTCTTCGTCACAAAGTCCATGCCCTTCAAACGCAGGCAAAGGAACATACACCACCCGAGATGAATTAACACTCTCGACAGCGTCTTGAATCACCTCGTTAATGTCATCAACTCGGTCATTCATCCAGATTGCGTCCGCATATGAAATATAGACAGAATTAACAGTAGTCACCCCAGAATAAACTGTACACGTAGCACCTCCAGGAGCACCGCTATCAACAGAATAGTTAGAGCTGTCACTGCCAAACAAATGCGGATAACCAGCAATATAAACTGTAGCGTTGGGCGCTTCAGTAGTAACCGCGTTCAGTATATCTACATAGGAGTGGATTGTTCTGTTCGGCAGACCAACGGTGTCAGCCGGAGGTGGACTCGTAGCAGAACCAAACCCGGCTAACTTACTAATACGGCTCGACGTGTTAGACATGACCGTAGCATCGTTCGCACATCCAAAGCCAGGATGTAGTGTATACTGCACACATTCATTCAGCACATCGGAAAAGCCGACGTCATTTCCTCCAATAGTCAAGGTAACGAACTCAGTATCCACGTTCAAACGTGACAACTGTCCACTGTAGTTATAGTTTCGAGGTGATTCAATCATGAAGCTAGTGTAGAGATCATCCGTCACCGCACCAGCACATGGAATGAAATCTGGCGGATTTACAATACTATTGTCCGACAGGTAGAAGCCGTACGCATCGAGCGAGCGAGTGCAGTAGCCTCCATTCAAATCGTAATTGTCGTTTCCGACGCCCGAACTGTACGAATCGCCCATTGCAACGTATTGATCGGCCTTAGTCAAGAAGTTGTACGACCCGTATGTATAGTCACCTGCGGCATTCATACATACTGCTCGCAGGGTATAGGCATACCAGGGGTTACTGAAACCATTTGCAGGGGTCACCTCAATAGAATAGCTCCATGATCCAGAAGAACTGGAGGCGACTGTAGCACTAAAATCCGTGCCGAAGTAAGACGCACCACCATATGAGGCGTTACTTTGGTCATGAATATCAATCTCAACAGGCACGTTTGCATCACAGTTCGTTAGCGAGCTAAAGGTGGCTGTTCCCCATATGTTGGTTTTATCTACAGTGACACCTGTTGTCTGACCAACTACGGTCATACTAACGGCATCGTACTCCATAGTTGACACCCATGGCCATCCTTCAGCGCAGTAGACGGTCAAAGAACCGCCACCTAGTGCTGCGTTGTCAGGAACGCCAAATGAACCCCTGCTCCAACTTCCGCTTGAGGTCGTAGACCCGATATATATTTCCGGAAAAACAGCATTGTTGGAGTCGGTAAAGGTGCCTAGTAGATACTGAAAATCGTTGCCTGCAGTTGGTGTTGGACAAATAGCATCGGGGTACACATACGTTCTCTCACCGGGTTGCAATTGATCGAACTGCAATTCGGTTGTATAACCTACGGCGTGTGCCGGGGATGACACAACAGCCGATATAGATAGAGCAAGCACTAACACAGCAAATATGCTGGTAATTCTTCGAACTATTGTACGCATTTTTCGCCTTCTATCAAAATGGGTGCCTAACATACACAATTGACTTGAATAGTTAGATTAAAGGAACATTAAGCGGAGCTTAACTATTTAAAACTACATTCTTAAGGAAATTGTGTCAACGTTTTCAAATTGTCCACATACTCTTTGTGTCATGTTATCGGGGTGTGCTAAAATTATAGTTAATGAAAAATATTACAAACAATGCTATTAAAAGAAACTTAAAATTAAAAGATTTTATCATAATTATCGCCGGATTAATTTCACTTGCAGTAACACCACTTATCGCCAAGATTGGCTTAATAATTACAGAGTCGAATTGCATAAAAAATGAATATGACAGTTGTACTTTTGCGACCTCATATACCGGAAATGTTCTCGCCACATATGTAGCGATAGGGTGGGGTATACTTGCAACAACAGTAATAATTATTGGGTTTATTGTATTGTTTAATAAATCACGTCCAAAATCAAAAAAAACTAAATAATATCTTAACAATTGCTCTATACAGGTAACTAATTGCGATGGCATTTATCCATCTAAACAAGTAGTACAATAAAAATACGCGTAACGTACCTGAAATAATAAGACCGCCCTTTGTGGGCGGTCTTATTATTTATTAAAACTTAACTATAGAGTAATGAGCGTCCAAGTACCTCCCTGGTTAATGACAATCTTTTCCCAGACTTTACCAGCTTCATCAAGAGCGTAAAGCATAGTTCTACCATCGTTAACTACTGCTGTTATTTGCACAAACTTAGCATGTTTTTCCATGTTTTCCTCCTATTGAATTGCACCACTATTATGGACCTCTTTCTTTAAAAGAGTAACTGGTTATGTTAAATGTAATTGATGGTGGAATAATTCTGGTAAACTATAAAGCAGTGTTGTAACAACAACGTCAAAAACTAAGATGTAATTTACACCGGTAGGTAAATAATAAATAAACAAAGTAGTTACTTAGAGTTGCAGCATAGCCGTGTTATCGTATATACTATATATCATAAGCAAAAACACTAAAGCTTGTGCGTTTGTTCCCGGTTGCAACCTATTAGAAGACTGAAGATATCAGTCTTCTTTTATTGGGCATAGAAAAAACCCGTAATGGTAATACGGGTTTTCCTAGGTTTAAGCTGCCTAAGCCTTAACTTGCGTTTGTTCCCGGTTGCAATGGGAGCGGGGCTTGGAGATATCTATAACTTACACCCCTCAGTATATTCTGGCCTGAATATACATCGGTAATTTCTAGTATACGATAAGCCCAAGCGGAATTCAAGTATTTTAAAGGGTTTTAATTACCACAGTTGAGCAAACTTAATTATATTTGCCAAACAAACAGTAATGCTTTAACTTCATAATAACGCACTAGCAATTTCATGCGACTTGTGCTATAATAGATACATTGCATCCGAATGGATACCTCACTATTGTCTCAAGCCGCTCAGTCGCGGGCCCAATTGGCAAACAAGTAGTTGGAAAGGTTTTCGCTGTTCGTCTGCAGCGACAACATACCAATTCATAACCCCTGAAAGGGATTACTATTTATGGCATATCGCCCTAGCAACAACTCATCAACTCAACCTCGTGGCGCTCGTCCTGGTCACCGTTCATTCGGCGGTCAGTCTTCTGGCGGAAACCGACGTCCATCAGGCGGTAGCGGCGGCGGAAACCGTCGTGGCGCTTACATCCACCCAAGCAAGTTTATTAACAAAGCTGTAGCTGCAGTAGACGAAGTCGTTTACGAGCACAAAAACAACTTTGCAGACTTTCCTTTTACTGCTGCACTTCACGCTAATGTTGCAAAACGTGGCTACACTGCACCAAGCCCAATCCAAGACCAAGCAATTCCATTTGTACTTGAAGGTCGTGACGTTATTGGTTTAGCAAACACTGGTACTGGTAAAACAGCAGCCTTCTTGCTTCCTATCATTAACTCACTTACAACTAACAGCCCACGCGGTTCAGTGCTTATTATGGCGCCTACACGTGAACTTGCAGTTCAAATCGAAGAAGAATTCCGTATCTTCTCACAAGGTATGCAACTTTACGATGCAATCTGTGTTGGTGGTACTAACATCGATCGTCAAATCCGCGACCTACGTCGTGGTGCACACGTAATCATCGGTACACCAGGTCGTCTTAAAGACCTTATGAACCGTCGTGAACTACGCCTCGACAACGTAAAGACACTTGTTCTTGACGAAGCTGACCGTATGCTTGACATGGGATTCATTAACGACATCCGTACAATTGTTTCTCAAACTCCTGCAGACCGTCAAACACTCTTCTTTAGTGCAACAATCACTCCTACAATTAAAACTCTTGTAGACACTTTCCTAAACAACCCAGCTGAAGTACAAGTACGTACAGCTGACACGAGCGAACGTGTAGACCAGAACATTATTGAAGCTGATACTAAAGAAGCTCGTCTTGATATCCTTACTAACATGCTTAACGAATCTGAATTCGAAAAAGTTCTTGTATTCGGTGAAACTAAGTTTGGCGTACAACGACTTTCTGACCACCTCGAACGAAGTGGACACTCATCTGTTGCCATTCACGGTAACAAGTCACAATCTCAACGCCAACGTGCTTTGAAGACTTTCAAAGATGGTAAAGCTCGTATCCTTGTTGCAACTGACGTTGCTGCACGTGGCCTCGACATTCCAAATGTTAGCCACGTTATCAACTATGACCAACCTGCTACATACGAAGACTACGTTCACCGTATCGGCCGTACTGGTCGTGGTGGTGCAAGCGGAAAAGCGCTGACATTCGTACCAACTCAAACTCGTCGTTAATCGACCTTGTTACAAAAAAACCCGCTCTTTACTGAGCGGGTTTTTTGTTTGGAATAGTTTCGGTAATCTCGTTAGCGACAAACTTTACATACCGGCCTACGATTTCATGGCCAGTTCGCAGCTGCTTAGAAACTATGTTTGAATTGCTTTTAGCGAGGCTGCGAATATTCGAACCAATAACAACCGGGTCAAGCGCACCATACAAAATAGTAATAGGTAACTTTAACTTCGCTGCGTCTTGCATAGAAGTTTGGTTAACAATACTACTTTCAAGTGCAGCAAAATACGCAGCTACGTTGCCAGTGTTCACATCAAAGGCTTTACTCGCAAGTTTCAACTTCACAATAAGTGGCGACAGCGATTCTAATGTAAGTGGGTATTTTTGCGCACGGCGATACAAATCTTTTAATATGGCATCCCGTTGCAACAAGCGGCGCTTCTCTTCAGTTTGTTTGTAAAATGGCGGGCTACATAAAATTAATTTCTTAATTCGAAACCGATAACGTTTTGCTAATTCAACAGCAACCAGGCTACCGAGTGAATGGCCTACAATTGTCGGTGCTTGTAATAGGCGAAGCTTCAGTAACGTAGCATTTACCGACCGCGCCTGCGTTTTTGCATCATACACCGCCCAATGCGGCACCGGCGATTGCCCAAAGCCAAGCAAGTCTATTCCTATTACCCTAATATTCTTAGGCAACAACGGAATTAATTCTTCCCAAGCTTTCGCCGAGTTGCCAATTCCGTGTATTAAAATAAAGGTCGCTTTTGGCCGTTTTGGCGACAAAAATTCAGTCACGTGCAACGTGTAGGGAATTTTTAGCCATCGGTGAAGTAACATGTCCATCTATCTATCATAACAAATCAGGGTCCGCCGTGCCAAAAGGGTTATATAATGTTTATAACCTTGTAAAATAGTCGCTTTTATTGTACAATATTATACGACTCAACTGAGAAACTTTTTAAGCCTCTTGAGATGTACCTTGTCAAAGAGGAAGACCACAATGATAGGAGAACCATGGAAGTCAAAGGCCTATGGGAGATTATTTCTCCTCGCCTGCGCGACCAAGTAACCAATGGAGTAATCGAGGTGGAGCAAATTGCAGTTTTCTGCAAGGCAAACCCCATCACCGTGCGCTCCTGGCTGAAAGGAAATCACCCACCGAACGGCGACAAGCTGTTGCGCCTATGGCACATTCTTGCACTCGGAGGCCCCGCCCCCGAGCTCGAGAACCTGCCGGCGCTAAACCGAATTCTGTCCGAGCTGTACGCCTTCGACGTTCTCGACATTCGAGAAGTCCAGACGTACGCCGGTATGAACTCGGCTCACATCAGCAACGCCTACGCATCGCTTCGCGGCCAGCCGCTTTTGCGCTGGTCTATCGAACCCGCTGAGCTTGAAGCCGAGTATGGCGACAAGCTTCGTGCGGCCAAGCAGGCAGTGAATGTTCAAACGGCACCCAGTGTCGTAACGGATGAAGAAGTTCCCGTACCCGCCGCAACGCCTTTCCAGGCTGCGCAGCCCGCACCCGAACCAATTCCCGACGAGATCCCGGTACCAACAGAACCGGCTCCGACAAGTGCTTCAGTCACTAACGTACTGAGCGCCGATCCGAAGCTGCTTCTGGCATCGTTGCTTGGAGCTTCCGCTCCACTAGCAAAGGTGCTGCTTTCCAACGCCACCACGGCCGAAGAGCGCAGTGAGTTCCGCGATCTCATCAGCACCGAAGTACTGTTCGAACTTTCCAACACCCTAGGCGCGCTTTGCTCTGAGCGAGCGCGCGGATTGGCCCGATAACACGTGGACATGACCATCGATAAGCCGAACCCCGCCAGTGCAACACTGGTGGACTTTTCCGAGGTCAACTTTCACCGTGGTAACACGCTGCTGAAGTTGTCCAACACCTACCCGTCGCTGCTTTTGACGGTCATCGAATCCATCCAGAATGCCATCGACGGCATGGGCACGCGCATCTTCGTGGGCATCGACCTGCGTACGCGCAGAGTCAGCGTTGCCGACAACGGCAACGGTGTCAACGTACAGACGTTCGAGAAGGCGCTCACCAGCGTCGGACAGTCCATCAAGTCGTCGGGCAAGCTGGGTCGCTTTGGGCTGGGACTCATCTCCCCGCTCAACAAGTGCAAGAGCTTCACGTTCACCAGTGCGCCGTCGGAGGGTAGCAACCGCAACTCCACTCGCTGGACGTTCAATGCTGAAAGCATCAGCGTCCAGCACCGCGAGCTGACCATTCCGCGAGCTCGGCTTCAAGGTCTCCCCGGGGTATACAACTGCTTCAAGCAGTACCTCGTAGGAGAATACGACCAGCCGTACCGAACCGTCGTCAACATGGACAAGGTCACCGAAGATAAGGTGATCTCGATTATGAACCTCGACGAACTCGAGAACGAAACGGTTTCGAAACTCGGAACCGCCATGCGTCGCAGCAAACAGCTCATCAAGATCTTCGTCGTCCTCATCGACGACAAAGGTCAGGTACAGCAGCGAGAAATCACCGCAAATGATTTCTCGGGCGAGAAGCTGCCGGAAGTCGTCTACAATGACGCCAAAGCAGGCACCGTCACCATCTCGCTGTATCGAGCTCAGCGTCGCTCTGGGCATCGCAACGGCCTCGTAAGTGTCATGGAGGCTGGTAACCCTTCAAGTATTTCCATCAAGGACTTCGGCCGTCAGGCACGAATGACGACGTGGAAAAACGAGGTTACCGACTTCATCACGGCGTTGACCTCGGGTTACTTCGAAGGCACCATTTCCTCCACCGCCATCACGATGTCCTCGGAACGCACCAAGTTCGAGAACAACTCAGCGCTTCGTGAGCTGTACTACGCCCTCGGCATCTGGTACGAAGAGCACGGCAAGTCCCAGTTCAAGAACGAACAGGACGCGTCGCGCGAGAGCCGCTACCAGGAGCTGGGTCTGCAGAGCCAGGAAAGAATCAAAGACTTCCTGAATCAGCCTGCAGGCGCACGCATCATGGCGGCACTCCACGCAAGCATCAAGTTCGGCCGGCTAGGAGATGGGCATGCAGACCCTACTACTGGTAAGCTGGATGGCGTAGAACCGATCGGTTCAGTTCGTGTAGGTCAGGGTGGTGCAGGCGTTCCGCGCAAGCCCACCCAACCGTCCGTTAAGCCCAAGCCTCCCAAGGTTGAAGGCAACGACGAACCGCGACAGCCCGGCAAGGATCGGCCTGGCGACACCCCGTTCGGTGTCACCGGCCCACGAGGCAAGCAGCGTCAGGTCATCAAGGGCGACTCGCTTGGCCTGTGGTACGAACACAGCGATCTGGCTACCAGCTCGAGGCTGTGGGAGTTCGACCTCGAACTAGGAGTTCTGACGTTCAACGTTCGGCACCCCCTTTGGACTCGTCTCGACGAAACCGGAGGGAAGCACCTGAACAAGAACAAGCGGTGGATTCTGCACCTGCAGGAATGGCTCACTCTTCAAGTCCTCAACCTCCTGGTCTTGTACCCGGATCCCAAGGATTTCGACGAGCACCGTTCCATCATCGATGACCAGCAGCGTCTGTACATCGAGATGTTCATCATCACGAGTCCCACCACCTGACAAGGAGGCTAACGCCAACAACCCCGCATCATCCAGATGCGGGGTTTTCCATATCTCAAAGTTTTTAACCCTTACGCTTATCTGGTATAGTAAATAACAATGTCACGCGAAAATATAGAGTTTCAAAAACATATTCAAAAGAAGAAGAAAGTCACCGTACTAGACACGTTGGTTATCATCGCATCTTTCTTATATCCACTCAGCAGTATCCCTCAAGCCATACAAGTCTTCCATGGTTCAACAGACGGTGTTTCGCTGTATTCATGGATAGGCTTTGTTATCTTCGCATCTATCTTTTTGGCATACGGTCTTAAACATCGCATCACACCAATGATCATCACTAATAGCATCTGGATTGTTATGGATAGCATTGTGATTATCGGCCTGCTACTGAATAGCTAGTTTTCTACAAGTGAAAGTATATTGCCCGCTGGGTCTTTAAACCAAGCAATATTTGGGCCTTGGTGAAATTCTTTGCCACGCAATACTCCGCGCTCATCTTGCGGCGCCGGCATTCCTTCGTACCTTTCAAAGGTAATATTGTGTGCGTTCACCAAATGGTCGATAGCGACATTAATGTCTTCAACAACGAAATTCAAAACAGTAAATTCGGCCGGTACATGGTCAGCCTTTTCGTAAATGAATAATTGGCCACCGCCCGGAAGTTCAACCAATAACCCCATACTGTCGTCCGTTAACTTCAATTCTAAGGTATCAACATAGAATTCTCGGGCTTCATCAAGGCTCGGTACAGATATTCCACTGAATGATGAAATTGCTGTAAGCATATACTTATTATACTCCCCTTCTATTGTTGTGTGTAAATCCAGGCACGCATGTAGGTACGCGAATTGCCGTCATCAATGAACTGGTCAGTTTGCCTATCAAGTGCACTAACAGCAGCATTCTTGTCGCTTAGTGCCGAGTACATCAGCAAGTAATCACCAAGTGCCACGTTGTAGTTATTCGGTTTATCTTGCTTTGCTAATTTGCCTTTAATATCGTCGCTCTTAAATACTTCCATAACCGGGCTCATTGGGAGTAGTTGAATACCTAACTTAGCATTTGATTCATCGCTAAAGAATGTCGTATAGGTTCGCTTGCCACCAAAGCTCAGTGAAGCAACCGGGCTGGTATACTTCGACAAATACTCAGCTTTCGTATCAACGCTGCGCCATGCGGTATTCGCCGTTGCCGTTTCATTCGACAGCATCCACGTACCGCTTTTCTTCAACGTCTTATTTCCAATCACATCCGCCCATAGCGCAACGCCGTTATAGGCATTCAACGCTTCGGAACTTGATTCTTGGTTATTACCGTCTTGGAATGGGGAAAGCCCTGCCGCCCAAGAGTGTGCAGAGTACGGGTCGTAGGTTCGTTCAATTGGAAACTCCGAGTATGTTTCATACGAAGCAATGTCCGCAACTAACAAATTCACTTCGTCTTTATACTCATCAACGAATGATTTGTCGTACTTACCTAAAATACTCGCAGCGTAAATAAAGTACCCGTAGTGGAAATGGTGGTCGTTAAAATCTTCAGAACCAAAACCGGAAGTTAAAGCTGCAACACCTTTTAAACTTGTGTCGTAGTAAAAGTAATTCTTTCCAAGTCGTGCCGAGAATTCTCGTTTCAATACAGATGTTAATTGCGTTGCAATATCATCTTGGTCAAGCTGGTGAGCAATATCAAGTAGCGTTGCCGTTCGTGCTAAAGCCTTGCCTGCGTAGTAACTATCCTGTGCTTCAATAACAATATCTTGGCTATCAGCTTGCAAGTCACTTACAACTAAACGCTTCTCCTCGTCAGTCAGCGTGTCTAGTGAAAGTTCGTTAGAAGCCGTTACAAGCGGAACGCTGGCAGTAAACTCGTTGCCTTGGCGCGATGGCATGTCGCCATAGATACTTTTGTACTTTACATCGAGCTCTTTACCACCCTCAATAGTTTGATAAGGCAAATTACTAAATACGGTTGGCTTTTGGTTTGCTGTTTTATAATTGAATTTAGTTAATGAGCTTTTATCGTTCTCATCGTGGGTAACTTCAACGGCAGTTACTTCGTTTCCAGAATCTGCAGCCAAAGTATCGCTTGCGCCTTCGGGTAATGCGTAGAATGTCGCCAAGCCGCCTGCAGGTATATTAACCGTCGCCTGCTCACCATTGAATAGAACCTTAGCTCCATCATGTGTTGCAACGTAATAGGTTTTACCAGCTTTTTTGTAACTAAACGTGCCGTTCTCTACTTTGCCACCAGCTGCGCCATCAAGCTTAATAATTGTGTCGTTCACTGACCTATAAAAAACATACGGTGAGCCTTGAGCAATGGTCAGCTTACCAATATTCTCTGTATTCTTTAAATACGTAAGGGTTGCTGATGTTTTGTCAAAACGGCTCAACTGAAATTTAGTAGCGCCTTCAACCTTTGCGTCAATTTCAGCAACATGTCCACCGGTAATAGTTTTTGCGTCACTGGTTACAGTTGGTAAGCCAACTTCAAAACCTGTATCGAGTGCTTGAAAACTGAATGGCATTGGAAATACTGCAAGTGGCTTTGCTTGCAGTGCTAGTCCGCTAATCCACGAATTCGTAGGTGGCGTTACGCCATTTGCTAAGTGGTCAAAGTTTGCAGTCGAAGCGGCTTTCGTAGGCAGTTCTTTTAGTGCATCTTTGCTTAATATTGAAGCATCACTTGAAAACAAATCGCTTCCTTCTGGCGTATTTTTATACAGTAGTACTGCCGTGATACTACCGATCAGTATGACAGCGAGCGCAGAGCCCGTGATTGTAAATAGTGTTCGGCGTTTCATTTATTATCCCTTCTTAGGTGTAAATAGATCCTGTACAACCTTTAGAATGTTCTGGTACCACGTGTCTTGGCGAAGGTGAAGCTTTGCATCAACCGGTGTTCCAACAGAGAAACGGAAGTCGCTCATATTAGCATCTGTAATTTTTGCCTTTACAACTGTATCAACATTTTCCTCGTCCTTGCTACTCTCTAGTGTAACGGAAGTAATGCTACCGTCTTTTTTAGTATTGTCAGGGAATAGCAGTTCAAGTGAACTATCTTCTTCAATACGTGCGTAATCTGGTGGCGCAAGTTGGAAGTGCGCAGTAACAAACAGTGAATCTAGTACATACACAGTTGTTATCACTCCGCTGGCGGGAATGTACGCACCTTCACGGTAGAAAATTTCGTCAATCACACCGGCACTGGTTGAACGCACTTCAATATTCTTCGTGTCAGGGTTTAGCTTAAACGGCAAACTTGCTTCGGTAATTGCACCAGACGCTAAGCTTGTTTTTAATTGCTGGCTTTCGATTTCGAACAGTACTTCGTTCTCTGAAACCTTTTGGCCTTCTTCAACGTTTTGCTTCACGACCAACCCTGGGTAATCAGTACCGATAGTACGAGATTGCGCATCGAGCGTTGCTTCAACTGAACTTGATGTCGACATACTTATATTTAAAAATATGGTTAAAATTGCAACTAAAATTACTACTGCGATAATTCCAAAAAAGAATTTGATCTTTCCACTTAGTTTCATACTGCTTCTCCTTCAGGTGTAATTCGCTCGGCTGGGAATTGCTTAATGATAATTTTCTTCGGTGCTCGTTCAGCGCGCTTCAGCGCACGCCCTTCGGCAGTTGCAACAAATACGAAGTAACCAAATACGATAGTGTTGAACAAGTTCCATACTAACGAGATTGATAACTCAAACGTATAGAACGCTTTCCAAATTCCTACTAAACTTGTCAGGAACAAGAATACAAAAATATAAACTTGTGCGCGTACGTAATTGAATGGTGAATCGTAATTTCCAATTGCATTCGTAGCTTTCCAAGCTTGGTCGCGACGGAATAGTGCATTAAAGAAAGCCTTAATGTAAATTGGAAATGAAACGTTTGCCAAAATGAGTGTCTTGATTTTCAAACCGCCCATCGTGTAAAACGCGAGTACGAGTTGAGTGACATAGAAACCACTGTACATCAACGCCCATTGCCATACAGGAATGTCGGTTGAAATTGGCGAAAGGTTAAAGAAAATTTGTAGCGGCGGCAATAATAGTAGTAACAGTACAGAGAACCCAACAAAGTAATAAGAGGATGTTGTTAAGTACTGCAACCGCTGGTCAACGCTAAGATTCTTAATAAATAGCGGGTTCTTACGAATAAACACTTCGAAGCTACCAGTTGCCCAACGAAGCTGTTGCTTCGAATATGCCATTAGGTTTTCCGGTGTCTTACCCACTGCAAGCAATGTTGGAATATAAATAGACTTCCAACCTTTTTCGTGCAAGAAAAGTGATGTCCAAATATCTTCTGACTTTGATTTTTGATACACACCACCAATGTCTTCAATAGCAGCGCGTCGGAATACAACGTTAGTACCGACACAAAAAGATGCATTAAATTTATTCTTACCTGCTTGAATAAGCGAATAAAATACGTGTTGCATAAAACTTGCGCCACTTGAAACGAAGTTTGTTTGGTTGCTGTAATATTGTGGCGTTTGTACAAATGCCAATTCTGGGTCTTCGAAGAACGGCAGTGTTTCATACAAAATATTCGGTTCAGCAACAAAGTCGGCATCGAGAATTAAAAAGAATTGCCCGTTAGTCTGGCTTAGGGCAAAGTTAATATTCCCCGCCTTTGCGTGCTGATTTGTTGGGCGACGAATATACCCAACGCGAAGCTTTTTCGCCAAAGCCTGCACTGCGTCAGATTTTCCATCATCAAGAATGAATGTTTTGTGAAGACCATACGCATCACGGGCTGCAATAGCGGTATCGCGAATATCTTCCAACGGCTCACCATATACAGGAATGAAGACATCAATTGTTACCGGTTTTTTATTAAGCTCCATCGGAATAGTTCGAGCAATTTTCGCTGTATTAGCGTTAATTGTTTTAACTGCCGATTTTCCGCCAGTCTGCCCGGCAAATAAGCGGTCTTGAGCGTGGTGATATTCGTAGCCTCGCGGGTTAAAGCGTCCGCTTAAAATAGTCCAGAAAGCCATAAGGCCCTGGAAGATAATAAATATTTCAGCAGTAAGCGCCAGTGTGTACGGAAGCGGATCGCCTCGAAACTCTGGTTTAATTAGGTACCCTAGGTAAATCAGTGCTCCAACACTTGCTAGAAACAAGATGAGTGTTACAGATGGAGACTTGATTTGACGTTCGATACGGTTCGCTGCTTGTTGCAAGTCTTCAACTTTTGACACGTGTCCTCCAAATTTTTACAATTTATTGTTCCCAATGTTCAATAACTACTATTGCATAAGTCTTTTTTGGGCGCAACGGCTATTAGGCCTATGGTTTCGATATATAGGCGTTATCGGCTATATAAAAACGCCACAGTACCTCCGTTGCTTTGCTTATACCAATTCTTTTTGTTTGCTTAATTTTCGCCGTATCGAGTGGTTTTTGCAAGATAAGCTTCAGTGGTGTTTCCGTTAAGTCATGACCATTTAATCGCTTGTCAATATTGAGTGCCTGGCAAAGTTTTGCTGGACCATTACTCAGCTGCACACCACTCACCTGTCGTAAATCTTGCATATATTGTTCACCTTCAACAGGCTCAACTGCCCGAATTAATACTGCAGCGCCCGTACCTTTTTTACCCGTAACGACATTGCAGCAATAATGCATACCGTATGTAAAGTACACATACAGGTGGCCAGGTTCGTCGAACATAATTTCCGTTCGCGGTGTCTTGCCTTTATAACTATGGCTGGCGGCATCCGATTCATCGTAGGCTTCGGTTTCAACAATGCGTACCCGAATAACATTCCCATCAATTTCACGCTCAAGAATACAGCCTAAAAGCTGGGGCGCTACCTCATATGCAGGCTTTTGTAAGAATTCTGACAGTACGGTATTCATGTATTTATTATACTAACAACAAATATAATGCAGAAAAGAGGCGTATGTCAGAACCATCTCCCGAATTAAAAGCGTTAACCCTTATTTGTACGCTTACACCTTCTCCTGGTGATTCGTCATCAGACAAGTTGGCTCACGACGTTGATGCTGAACTGAGTAAATATAACGTTACAAACGAATTTATTCGAGTCGTCGATTTTAATGTCAAACCTGGGGTTGAAACCGACATGGGCGATGGCGACGACTGGCCAATGATTCGTGAAAAAATGCTCGCGGCTGACATCTTTATTATCGCTACCCCTACTTGGGTTGGCCAAATGTCGAGTGTTGCCCTCCGCGTTATCGAAAGGCTTGACGCTGAGCTGAGCGAAACCGATGACGAAGGTCGCCCACTTACTTTCGGAAAAGTCGCAGCCGTAGCGATTGTCGGTAACGAAGATGGAGCCCATAAAATTACTGCCGATGTATTTCAAGGCCTTAACGACCTTGGTTTTACTATCCCCGCCCAAGGTGCAACCTACTGGAACGGCGAAGCTATGCAACAAATCGACTACAAGGACCTATCTGAAATTCCCGAAAAAGTTGCAAGTGCTAATGCAACCCTTGCCCGTAACGTTACCCACTTAGCAAAATTACTTAAATCAAATGCATATCCTGTTGCTGAGTAATTAATTATTGGAGGAAAATATATGGCAAAATATGGACCAAAAGCTCAAGAAAAAGTTGGCAAAGCTATCCACGAGATGGAAGAAGGCAAACTAAAGAATGGAAAATCAGGCACAAAGGTTACAAGCAAGAAGCAAGCAATAGCCATTGGCCTAAGCGAGGCGCGAAAGACAGGTGCAAAAGTACCAAAGAAATCTAATTAATAACAAAAAATGCCCGCATGATAGCGGGCATTTTTATTATCAAGCAATTATGGCAAATGGTTTCCACCGGTTACACCAACTACCTCGGCGGTAATATAGCTTGATTCTTGACTTGCTAAGAATACATATGAAGGTGCAAGCTCCGCTGGTTGCCCAGGGCGTCCAAGTGGCGTGTCAGAACCAAACTCCACTAACTTCTCTTGCGGTTGACCGTGGCTTGGTTGAAGCGGTGTCCAAATTGGGCCAGGTGCTACGGCATTGACGCGAATGCCCTTACCCGCCAGCATTTTTGCTAAGCTTTTTGTAAAGGCAGTAATTGCACCTTTAGAAGATGCATAGTCTAGTAGCCCAGGCGACGGTTGATACGACTGAATGGATGTTGTATTAATAATACTTCCACCCTCCGGCATGTGCGGAACTGCCGCTTTGGTAATCCAAAACATCGAAAAGACATTCGTCTTAAATGTTTCTTCAAACTGCTCAGTCGTTAAATCTTCTAAGTTTTCAACGTAGACTTGCTTACCAGCATTATTTACAAGGATATCAATTCCACCAAGTTCTTTGACGGCCGTATCAACCATCCGCTTACAGCTTTCTTCGTCGGTAATATCACAAGGAATACCAACCCCCTTCTGCTCAGCACTCTTGATTTCAAGAAGCGTAGCTTCGGCATCGTCTTTCTCTTCAGGTAAGTAATTAATAGCGACATCTGCACCTTCACGAGCAAAGGCGATAGCTACTGCCCGCCCAATCCCAGAGTCACCGCCGGTAATAAGTGCCTTCCGGCCTTTTAATCTTCCAAGTCCTTTATAGGTATCTTCCCCATGGTCAGCGAATGGCTTTAAGTCCGAATCAAGCCCCGGCTCTGACTGGCTTTGTTTCGATATAACATCCGAAGTTGGATATTGAGTAGTTGGATTTTGCATCGTATATTGATCTTTATCGCTCATAGAGTACCTCCGTTGCGTTAGGTTTCAATTATCTTGCGGCTCCAAAGTCGCACTACTAATTATACCAAAAAGCTTGTGGACATTTAATGTCTAGTGCGCAACATCGGCCATTGCGGAAGCCGATAACTTGTACCTGCGACCTGCAGTAGACCAGCCAACAGTATGGTCGTCGTTGAACTTGTGCAAGAAAAATACTTCAACGAAAGCTATCACGTGAATTGCAATTTCAATAAAGCGAAGGAAGTAAAAGTATGGCATTACCCCAACTAAGTTCCAGCGTTTTGCAAGCACTGAAGCAAACATCGCTACACCGAAGTTCAAAATAAAATCGAGGGCAATCATACAAAGCACCGTAAGTGCTCCATTTTCGGTCGTAAAGAAAACAAATGGTGCAATAACAAAAACTTGTACCAAGAAGAAGAATGTTAAGAACATTTGGAATCCAAGAATCGCATCGATACGCTGACCATGCAAGCCAATGCCGTATTTCTTAACGCCTTGGAAAAAGCCGCGCATCCAACGAAGGTTCTGTTTACAGAAATCGCCTAGGTTTTGCGGATCCTGAGTGTAATTGACCGCTTGAGGGATATACAAAATATTACCAAGTTTCTTGCGGTGGACTTGCAAAGTAATATCAAAATCTTCCGTGAGGCTTGGGCCTTCAAAACTTAACTTATCAATAATGTCAGTTCGTAAACAAGTTACAGGGCCAGGAAAAACGGTAATCATACCGAATGCCGATTGTAATCGACGATCAACCTGTTGGCCATGCGTATAGGTTAACGCTCGGTAGCTGCTAATCCAGTTACCACGGAGGCTTTGTACAAACCCAAGGGCTACGGCATATTTTTCAGGGTCGAGCTTTTTACGGTACACATGGAAATAATCTTTAGAGAAAATACTATCAGCATCGGCAACGTGTAGCCATTCGTAGCGCTCGATAATCTTAAACTTGACGGTAGCTTTTTTAACCGCCAAAGCCTTACCGCTTCGCTGTACGTTTAATACGTTTGACTTGCCTAATAAGCGCGTAGCAATCTGGCGTGTATTGTCGGTTGAGTTATCGTTCACAACATAAATATGTTCGATAGCTTGCCCAGCGGCAATTGCAGATTTAATAGTAGCTTCAATAATGAGTTCTTCGTTGTGAGCTGGTAAAAGTAACGCTAATTGTTCTTTACCGGAAGCTTTCCGTTCTACAACTATAGGTTCGACCTTCGACGTTTCAAGCTTCAGCGCTGCTTCATCGGCAGCAACATCTTGAGCTATCTGCTCATAGGCCTGTTCGATAATCTTGTAGTAATCAACGATTGCCTTAAATTCTTCATCGATCTTTTGTTCAACATGTTGAGGTATGACAGGTTCGGTACTATTCTGAAGAAGAATACTTCCCCGTTCTGGGATAAATAGTGTACCTCGAGAGTGAGTTGTTTGGCGACCGCGCACCCTATCAAAATGTTCCTGTCGTTCAGGCACATAAAGAGTTCCGGGTGATCGTTCTCCTAACCTACTCATAATCTATGCATTATAGCATAAATTGTATTAAAAGTCAATATAATTGTGCAGTAGTACTACTGTTACGATACTTTTTCGTAGCGATCAAGAGTGAAGGTATACAGCGTACGGTATTGATACCAAGTACCTGAACAAGTTTGAAGCGTTAATGTCGGTGCTTCTGTTGGCTGAATTAATGAAACATCACTTGGGCTCACTGCTTTGAATGTTTCAAGTGTGTAATAGAATTTATAGCCGTTATCAGTCGTCACAACAGCTTGCATTCCAGCTTTAGCATCGCGAAGGTTGCCGAAGATGTCATTTGCATTGTGACCATAAATAAAGGTATTACCGGATTTAGAGTTAGCGGGTGCGGTCATTGTTCCATAGAAGGCCGAGGTATCACTGAGTGTCCATTTGCCATTCTTAGCATTATAATACCCCTTCTCTACTCCAATGCTTACCTTAACGTCGGGAACGTCAATCTTCACTGGGGTACCCTGAATAGCTTCGGCCGCAACGACCGATTGGTCAACTGCCATTTCCGGGGCATTAGCAATGTTGCCGATTGCTTCAGCTTGAACGCGTTCAGAAATCGCATATCCATTGAGCACAAAAGCACCGCCAACTATTAAAGCGGCAGAGAAAGCGAATAAAGAGATAGGGATAATTTTTTTCATAATAAATACTTCCAAAAATATAAAACGGCTTTAAATGCGCGAACGCAGTTGTAGCCGTTTTATATTTATAGGATTAGATAGCCTCTGTGAAGTCAACTTCAGTGAGGTTTTTCTTGCGAGCGATTAGTACTGAAATGACTAATACTGCTACACCTAGTGCAATCATGCTTGAAGCAATGACTAACAAGGTTGTGTTGCTACCTGTGAGTGGAAGGGCAACTGCTCCGCCAACTCCTACGACTTTACCATATTGCATGGAAGTGCTCCTTTAAGGGCCAAAACAAAAATCATCCTCATGTTTTAAATGAGAAGTTTCCCTCTGGCTCACACATTAATATTGAATTGTACGTCCACCGTCTCTCTAAGGCCATGGGCAATGCAATTTAAATGCATTATACACTAATTATGAATATTTGTAAATATTGTTATATATTACATTGACATTACTCTAAAACGGATGTATAGTATCAATAAATTGTTTAATGTTAACGGATGTGTACTATGAAAAACCAAGCTAAACTCATTTTCGCTGCCTTTCTCCTGCTCGCAGGACTCTTTACTGGCACTGCGAAAGTTTTCGCCCTCGATACTAATTTAATTGCCAATGATTCAGTCGAAACTGCAAGTGGCACAAACCCTGCAAGTTGGACACCTAACAGTTGGGGCGCTAACACTTCATCACTCTCTTACAAAGCAGAAGGACACACCGGTACTAAAAGCCTTTACACTTCAATGACAGCTCACACCGATGGTGATGCAAAATGGATCCACGAAGCAGTAAGCGTTTCTCCAAGTACTTCATACACATACAGCAGCTGGTACAAATCAAACGTTACAACAGAAATTGACGTTATGTACACCAGCACAACCGGTGTTGTTTCATACGCCTACCTAGATGAAATTCCAGCGAATGCTAACTGGACCTCATACACAAAATCATTCGTTACTCCTGCAGACGCCGCTAAAGTAACTGTTCTGCAAATCGTTACTAATACTGGTTGGCTACAAACCGACGACTTCAACTTGGCTACGACTACCGTACCTACTGGCGACGCATCGAACCTTATTGCAAACCCAGGCTTTGAACTTACAAATGGCGCACAACCAATTGGCTGGACAAGCAACACCTGGGGTACAAACACCGCTGCATTTAGCTATAACACAACCGGCCGTACCGGTAAAAGCACTACAACTACTATTAGCAAATACACTGACGGCGACGCTAAGTGGAGCGCTGACGCTATAAACGTCACTGCTGGTAAAACTTACACATACAGTGATTACTACAAATCGAACATCGTTAGCCGTGTAACGCTTGCACTTACAAACGGCACAACGACTACCTACCAAGAACTTGTGAACGCACCTGCAAGCGCTACAGCTTGGGTAGCCTACACTTCAGACTTCACTATTCCAACTGGCGTTACTAAAGTAGCTATTTACCACCTTATCGACAAAGTCGGTAGCTTGTCACTCGACGATACTAAATTAGTACTCGCTGCTACTCCAACCACTCCGACTACTCCAACAGAACCAACACCGACAGCTGCTATCGTTAACCCGTCTATGGAAACAGCTAACGGCACAGCACCTGCAAACTGGACACCTGCGAGTTGGGGTTCAAACACTGCTGCGTTTACTTACGAGCCAACAGGTCACACTGGCACAAAAAGCACTAAAGTCACCGTTTCAAACTATGTTGATGGTGATGCTAAATGGATGTTCGATGGCATTAGCGGACCTACTACAGCCGGTGCACAGTACAACTTTACTTCTTGGTACAAAACCAACACTGCGCCACGTGCAGTTGCTATGTACACACTAAAAGATGGTTCGTTCTCATACGCTAACCTACCAGTTGTACAACCTAGTACAACTGCCGCTACAACTTGGCAACAATACAAAGGCACATTTACTGTACCTGCGAACGTAGCGAAAACAACCGTATTCATGATTTTGAACAGCAACGGCTGGCTACAAACTGACGATTACAGCATTGATGCTTACAAGCCAACTGGTTTTAATCGGGCAATGGTATCAGTTACCTTTGACGACGGTTGGGCAAGCGCTTACACGCAAGCTCGTCCAGTATTGGCTCAATACGGAATGCTTACTACTCACTACATAATTTCTGAAGAAATTGGCGATAGTGCAGACGGCTACATGACAAAAGCTCAAATTAAAGCATTGTCTGCGGCTGGCCACGAAATTGGCGGACACACAGTTTCACACCCGGCACTCACTACCCTCACGGCTGATATGCTCACTGTTGAGCTGAAAAGCTCACAGACTATCATTCAGACTGCGGTTGGCAAACCGGTCAATGCTTTTGCATCCCCTTACGGTGATTACAATGCAAACGTTATTACCCAAGCTAAAAAGTACTACACATCTCACCGTACTGTTGATACTGGCTACAACTCAAAAGATAGCTTCGACGCATATTCACTTCGCGTACAAAACATCTTAAATACTACAACACCTGCAGATGTTGCTGGTTGGGTAAAGCAAGCGCAAGCTGACAAAACTTGGTTGATTCTTGTGTACCACGATATCAGCACAACACCTGACACGTACGATAGTTCTATCGTCAACTTCAAAACTGAAATGCAACAACTTTCTGCAAGTAAAGCTCCTGTGGTAACAATCGCAAAAGGCCTCGCTGAAGTTAAAGCTCAGCTATAATTCGACTTCGGTTCTCTCTTATAAACCGACGAATAATCTTGTATTCATCCAGGTCAAAGTTCGGCTCAACGTCCATAATAACTTCGTTGCCATCTTCATCGTTAAACCGTTGAACAATCCAGTTGTTAATAACGACTGTTTCGCCAGCCTCGTTTACAGGAACAAGTATTGAGCCTTCGAATGGCCATTCCGACAATTTACTGCGCTCAAGTGCCGTCTCGAAACGTTTGTTATACGAGGCGGCATCTTCTTTGCCAATGCATGCACCCTTGCAGCGGCCTAGTGAATACGAGAAGCATGCGCCCTTCCCCTTTTCGATTCCCATAAGTATTGGACACAGTTGATACGCGCGGGTCAGCTCAATAATTGTCTGTTTGGCTTTCATGCGGTTACTATATACCCCATAAATTGTACTCAGATCGGTTTCATTATCAACGTTGCCCGACACTACAGCAAGGTTCGCATAACCATCATGTTCTTTCTTTACTAACATTGCATACATAGATACCCTGCGCAGCATTCGGTTATACAGCGGCTTCAATTCTTTGATAAGTTTAGATTCAAGCAACAGCGCTGCCAGTTCGCTTCCAGTTGGAATTGTTTCAACGTGGTGCACTTGTTGGCTAATTTTTAACTCTTTAGGGCTGGTGCTTTGAAAGTGCGATACTACTCGTTTTTTTAGAGTTACGCTTTTACCCACATATACCGGTTGGTGCGTTTCGTCTTTGAAAATATATACGCCAGGTACATTCTCGATTGTTTCGAGTTCATTCAAATCAAGGTTTGGCGGCAGTGATTGTGTTTTCAATTGGTGCATTAACGCATCAGCAAAGTTTTCTGGGCCATGTTCGTCAAACGCTAATTGCGAAAAGTATAAAATAGCTCGGGCATCCTCTAGGGCTCGGTGCCTCTCCAGTACAGGAATAGAATGGCGGGCAATAAGTTTTTCAAGGCTATGCCCTTTTTGCTCTGAGTATAAATATCTCGATAACCGTACTGTGCAAAGTAAGCGTGGATTAAAGCTAGTACCAATCATCGCAAACTCTTGTTTCAAGAAAGAATAATCGAACCGAACGTTATGCGCGACAAACACTGCGCCATCAAGAATTTCCAAAAGCTCATCAGCAACATCTTCGAACGTCGGTGCGCCTACTATGTCCTTATCGCTAATACCCGTAATTGAGGTGATAAAAGGCGGAACTCGCGTGCCAGGGTCAATGAGCGATGAGAATTCTTTTACTATTTCACCATTCTCAAAACGTATCGCAGCGACCTCTAACACGCGACTATTCCGGTAACTCCCTCCGGTGGTTTCAATGTCTACAAAGACAACTGGATACTCAAACATCAACTCTTATTATACGCCCTTTCGTAGTGTGAAATATCTTACAGCCACAAAACGAAACATCAAGTAATATATAAGAGATATAACATAAGGAGGATTATGGACAATACGAACCCGGACCCAGCAAACATCCCCGACGATGATTTACAACTACAAGGGTACCAAGACGATCTTGATACGAGTAATTCTATAACGGACTCTGCTACGCACGATTTAACGGATGACCCTACTGAAGAGCTCGGCATTCCCCCAAAAGAATTTAAAAATGAACTTGATAAATATGCCTTTGAAAACTCACACGATGAAGATGAGGGTGATGACGACCGTCGCGAAGATATTGAAAGTCGAGATATGGACACAGACGTAGACGCATCTAACCAACCATAGTTAAAGGAGGTATTTATGAAAGCAGTTACTTGGCAAGGCAAACGTAAAGTTTCAGTTGAAGAAGTTCCTAATCCGGTCATCCAAGAACCGAACGACATTATTATCAAAGTTACTTCATCGTGCATATGTGGCTCAGACCTTCACTTGTACGAAGTAATGGCACCGTTCATGGACAAGGGCGATATTATGGGACACGAACCAATGGGTATCGTTACCGAAATAGGAAGTGCCATTACGAATGTAAAGGTTGGCGACCGGGTTGTTATTCCGTTTAACATTTCATGTGGCGATTGCTACATGTGTAATCAAGGCTTGCAATCACAATGCGAAACGACGCAAGTACGTGATCAAGATCGTGGAGCTGCGCTATTAGGCTACAGCAAACTTTATGGCCAAGTTCCCGGTGGCCAGGCTGAATACCTGCGTGTTCCACAAGCTCAATATGGTCCGATCGTTATTCCTCAGGAAGGCCCAGACGACCGCTATGTATACCTATCTGACGTCCTACCTACCGCTTGGCAGGCAGTTGAATACGCTAACATTCCAGAGGGCGGTTCGGTAGTTGTTATGGGGCTTGGGCCAATTGGCGATATGTCTACACGTATCGCAAAGTACCGTGGGGCTGGTAAGATTATTGCTGTCGACCTCATACCAGAACGTTTACAACGTGCAAAAGATAACGGTATTGATGTTATCGACCTTACTGAACACGAAGATGATTTACGCGAAGTAATCCTTAAAATGACCGATGGTCGGGGTCCAGATTCAGTCATTGACGCAGTTGGCCTTGAAGCACATGGCTCGCCTGCAGCTAAATTCGTTCAAAACGCCGCAGGGTTACTCCCTGACCCAGTTGCAGCAACGATGATTGATAAAGCAGGTATTGACCGTCTTGCTGCCCTATATGCCGCTATCGATACAGTGCGCCGCGGTGGAACCATTTCACTTGCTGGTGTGTACGCTGGCAAAGCAGACCCAATGCCAATGGATACACTTTTCGACAAGCAAATCCAAGTACGCATGGGTCAAGCAAATGTAAAACGATGGGTTGATGACATCTTACCACTTCTTACGGATGAAGACCCGCTAGGTGTGGATACCTTCGCTACTCACCATCTTCCTCTAGAAGAAGCGCCTTACGCATATGAAATCTTCCAAAAAAAGCAAGACGGTGCGGTTAAGATTATTCTTAAACCGTAATACTACAGCGTAGTACGCCGGGTAGTGCGTTGTTCTAAGCGGTGGTTAATTTCTGCGCCGAGTAGAATAATAAATGCTGACAAGTTCAACCATACCAATAGAACAATGACACTACCGAAGACATTATAAATATTGCTATACACCGACAGATACTTTGCGTACAAAAAGAATAGCGTTGTTCCTGCAAGCCAAATAATGCTCGCTATCGCTGCTCCCCATGTTGTCCATTTATAGTGCGGGTCATGGTTACTTGGTGCAAACCTGTAAAACAAAGTTAATGAACCAGCAATAATTGCAGCTAGCAATATCCAACGTAAAACCGGTAACGTAATTGCAAAGAATTCCGGAAAGCCAAAATGCATTAATGCTGTTTGGTCCACAAGCACCAACCCAAGCGATACGGCCGTTATAACAATTGCAATCAACGCCATTACAAAACTCATGCCAATAAGCTGTGGCGCTTTTCGCTTTTCGTCCTGGTCGTATGCTGTATTTGTGGCACTAATAAGTGTCGCCATTGCTCGCGTTGCGCTATACAGCGCAATCACGATAGCTATAATCGCTACGACAATGTTACGTAAATTATATTCATACGCCGTTTCTAATTGCGATCCAATGAGCGCAGCAATATCGATCGGAAAGTAAATTTCGATTGCCATAAGCGCCTCATTTAGTTCTTGGACGTCAACAGTATAGGCAACAATAGCGATAGTACCTGCAAGTAATGTAAAGAACGCTAAGCTCGCGTAAAACGCAGTGCCAGCCGAAAGTATCGGCATCTTTTTATCCCTTAGGGCAATGCGTGTTTCAAGAATTACGTAGCGCCAATCGCGCGCAGAAAATAAATGCGGACTGGTAACTGCCTTTCGCGGTTCATTGCCAGTTAGAATAAAGAAACGAGCGATAAGTTTACGAAGTTTTTTATTTTTAAATTTGAACAACATAGTTAATATATTTAATCACAACTTACAGTATTATGTGTTGGCTTTTCGTGGTTTTATGACGAGCGATTAGTGCATCAACACGCTTTTTGTCATTTGCATTAATATACATAACAACGCTATTATCTGCTTCGTTTTCACATAGCCATGCAAAGTAGCTTATGTCTTGCTCGGGGTTGAGATTGAACGCGCAGACGGTATCACGTTCTATATCGGTTAGTCGAAGGCGACCAAGCGTATAGCCTGAACCATCAGAAAATGCGGTTCGTCCAATATGCCCTTCTGGCGGGTATACATATCCATCCTCAAGCGGATAACTTATACGAGTAGTGACAATAGGAATATTCGAATCGAGGGTGTTATTCACAAGTTTAGTGAAATCGATATTATCGAAACCATGTACCGCTTTTTGGTTCAATACCAGCATGCGCTCTGCGGGAATACCTTGGGTAACTTTAAAGGTGTCATATGAATGAGGCAAAACCTGCCAGTTTTCAGGTTTTAACGTACTTAAGAATGCATCAACTTCTTTGTCGAATATATCAACAAGTTCCTGACGTACAGAATCCTTGCCTACCTCTTCTAATATTCCTTCGGAAACAAGCGGCGATATACTTTCCATAATAGCCCTCAAAACTCTTTGTCGGGCTGGAGTATCCGGAATATACGTTCGAAGTTTCGCGAAATCATTGCGATTATCAAGGTACTCAACAAGTAACGGGAACATGTGAAGCAAGCCAAGGTCAACCTTTTCGGGGTTTAGGGACATAAAATCGAAAGCAGGTGCAAGTATTTCTTTCGAAAGGGTGATTTCGGTGTTATCTGGCATTTCGTTAGAGATTTCTTCAAGTCGAGTGTCGATGGCACCACTCGCCGACTTGGACATATTCTCATCCGACCACCCTTCTGCTATCATTTCCTTTAAATTGGACCATATAATACTTAGAACTTGCCCGGCTTCGCGTTTTGCAAGGTTCTTGTAGGCACCTAACGCTTCAGTACCGGCATTACGCCAGTTCGCTCCGCTAATAGCTATTGTTTCTATAAGACGCTCTTTTTTAAGAGGCAAAGGCGTGCGCGTAGTCGTATACGCTTCAACTAGGTTACGCTGTGCATACAAAGAATCCCATAAGTTAGGCACTATACCTTGGTTATGCAGCTTGGCGTACATGACGTCTAACTCAAGAGCACGATCTTCGTTATCAACGATAGTTGCGATATCGTTCGCACGGTCGCCTGCCGTAACTGGCGCATCATCCATGCCGAGTGGCACTCCCCTAACGGAATCAAGGTCGATAATTCCACCAAGTATCGTAACGTTTGAAAGGTTTGGAAATGTATGCACAAAATCAGCATTGTGGAGTTTTGCTATATTTGTACCAACTAACGTAGGGAAAATTTCCCTAAAGAAATGTTTTCTATCCGATTCGCGTGCAGGTTGAAGCCGTTTGAAATTCTCATCTTCAGCATGAGTAGCATTGTAGATAGCAAACACACGTTGCAGGCGTTTTCTTGCTAACTCGGGCGTATCTCCCCGGAAATCCGCTAAGCGGTCATTAATTTCCATCGAACGGCCAGTAATAAAGAACGTCATAGGTTCAATTGCAGCGGCAATGTTCATCATCTCTTCGAGGCCACGTTCGTTCGCAGTATCAGCAAGAAGCCGTCGTTTGTACTCTGCTTGGGAAACCCGTTCGCCTTTGTAAATAAGTTCTTGCGGTTCAAATACGCGGTTTATCCATTCCGTCGAAACACCGGCCTCGCGGAGCATACGGGAACTGCGCACTACTCTAAGGAGCGAATCGCTTTCAAGCAACCCCATAGGAATATACCCGGATGGCGCCGTCATAGACTCCATAAGCGTTGAATGCGTAAAGTTATTGCCCTTCAAAGAGTAGCTCGTATAGTTATTGTCGTATTCATCTTGCCACATCGCAGCCCGGCCAAGGCGGTTTTGTGTTCTATCGGCATTCGGACCGAGTTCGTACGAACGGCCATGGTTTGCGCTCACCCGAAAAAGCTCAATTTCAGATGGTGTGTGTGCCGTTGTATGTTCAGGGCGGATGACGGCAGGAGTATGGGTATCACTTAATATGTCGTGCGCAGGAACACCCTCATGACTAATAGCCTCACCTTGCAGTGAAGTATGAAGCCACCCTGAAATGTCAGTAGAGGGCAAACGGTCCATAAAAGATATAACTAGCTTTTGTTAGACTTGCCGTCAGACATGCGCTTTGCTGCCGTCTGAGTAGGAGTTTCTTGTGGAGTTGCTTCTCCATTCAAAGCTCGTAAAGCAGGTTCCCAGCCTTTAAGCTGAGCATCGAAAATTTGTGCATACGTTGCATCAGGCGCTTTTACAGCAGTGTCGCGTGCTTCTGTAATACGACTAACAATTTGATTTGTTGCTGCTTCAGGGGTTACTCGGCTACGGCTATCAGCACGAAGTGTATCAGTTGCCTTAATAAAGTTCGCAAGAGCATTCACGGCAATAGACCCTACGAAAGGATCATTCTTTAATGCTTCATTAAATTCGGCATTCGCAGTTTTAACTGGTTCTTTGGATAACCACTTTGGTTCACGGTTCAACGGCATACTATTCTCCTAAATAATAGTTAACTATGACACAGAATTGCTAGATATACAATATTTATACATAGTAATGCTAATTAAGTTCATGGTGAGTATCGCCCTCAGCAATTGCTATGTGTTTGACTCTTGATTTAAGGCTACTTCACTCTCAAGTGCTACCTTAGCCAGACCTTCGCTTACAGCTTCGAATAACTTATCTTCATCAAGCTCAAGTTCGTCCGCTGGAATTTCAAAAACATTAGCTGTAGAAATAAGTGATTCAGGAAAAAACCATCCTGGTCCCCTTTTAGACATGACGTAATTCGCGTGACGGCTTTCACCACTATACACACTGGTTACACCAGCACTATTCGTTTCTTTTCGTTCGGTATTAAACATGGTTAAACTATAGCATAAATGAGAACTCTGGGATGAGGGATTCGAACTAAAAATTCCAAGGTGGTGTTTTGCCTTGCAAAACGGGGGTTCTCGATGCCAGCAACGAGCCAAGAAAAAAGACCTGCTGAAGGCAGGTCATTTTTCTTGGCTGGGGATGAGGGATTCGAACCCCCGAATGTCGGCACCAAAAGCCGATGCCTTACCACTTGGCGAATCCCCAGTAATACACCGATGTATTATACCGCAACCGGGGTAATCGCTCAAGCTCTACAGGCTATTTCGCCTTTTTAACGCCTTTTGATCGTTCAACGTGGGCAAATTCCCCATGAATTTCGAACAAAAAGTATCCAAGTATCGCCAACCACACAGCTCCGAAAAGGATTGTGATAATAAAGCTGAATATACCAAATGTTAGTGTCGCGTTTACTAGGAGTGCTGCGCCGCTTACTAGCCAGCTAGCAAATAGAAGCACCCACCCTTTTTTTTGCTTTTCTCGTAAAGGACGAATTGCTAAGAATAATAGTACAACCTCTAAGACCAAGAATGACACACTAACAATCACCGTTAATATCGCCCAGTCCGATTGAACCGACGACGCAGCCCATGTACTTGCAACTGTACCTTGTAGTGATGCCTGCTTTTCTAGGTAAGACAAACCTCGTAGTATATTAATTCCATTAATAATCACGCCAATAATGGCAATCCACCATACGTTCTCACCAAGCCATTTACGAACATCTTTCGGCAAGTTAGGAGCAGTCTTAAACCATCCAAATACTGTTTTTTCAAGTTTATTTAAAAATTCCATCATATAACTCCTCTGCTATTGCCTTCTATAATACCGCCGAACAAGTAATTCGACAATGTTTATACTTCTTTACGCTTACCTGGCCATAAGCCCCAAGCAGACCATATTGCCAAAACTCCAAGGGCTAACGTAATGAAAATAGCATAAAAACCTGGCAGTATCGACATAAGGCTGCCTGTGGATTGCGTCGAAACATCCGGCGCACCCGACAGCACGACCCAAAAAGCAAGGAATATCCAAAGTACAGCAGCGAGCAAACCAAGGTACAGGCTAACGTATCGGAAAAGCGGGCTTAAATCCATCCTGAGTAAGTACGGTAAAGCAAACACTTGCGCCACGACCATCAGTGGCAAGAACGCGTAATTCAGCCCACTTCCAAACGGAAAATTGAGCGACTGAATATATAGAAGAAAGTCTTCGAAGTTGAATAGTTGAATCACGGCAGCGGCGGTCAATATAATTGCATATAAAATTGACACTTTCCAACTATTTATAGTTCTAGGTTTCGGCGCAACTGTTGTTTTTACGAAAAAGCTCATGCTCAACAGTATAGACTTCACTTTTAAGTTACGCAAATCGTTGTTATTTTTAACATTACGCTTGCGCTTTTGGGCGTTGCGGGTTACAGTAAACAACAAGCGAAAGTTACGTAAAAAACAAAAACTCCAAAAAAAGAAAATGTTGTAGCTATAAAGTCGCTCTACGATATCCACCACAACATCGAAGGATTCCCGCCCAAAATTGGCGGGTTTTCTTTTGGGAATTTATTTTGACCTAGGTATTATTCTGACGCTTTAAGAGAGTTGTCAGCACGCCACTTAGCAATAAGTGCGTGGTTGCCACTAACAAGTACCGGCGGCACAGCCATGCCGTTAAATTCGGCAGGTTTGGTGTATTGAGGAAACTCTAAAGTTTCGCCATCTGAAAAACTTTCAATTTCAGCACTAGCTTCACCGCCAAGCACACCGGGAATAAGGCGTACAATACTATCAATAATAGTCATAGCCGGTAGTTCTCCACCGGTAAGTATGTAATCGCCTACACTCACCTGTTCATCCACAAGGCTGACAATTCGTTCATCATAGCCTTCATAACGTCCACAGATGAAAATATAGCCGTGGTCAGCCTCTGACCAATTTTGAGCAATAGACTGCTTCCAGCGTTGCCCTCGTGGTGTCATAAGCAACACTTTAGCAGTTGGGTCGTTCTTCTTCGCTTCAGCAACAGCCGCAAAGAGAGGCTCAGGCTTCAAAAGCATACCATCGCCACCGCCATACGGAGTATCGTCTACTTGTTTGCGCGGGCCGATTCCAAAATCACGTAAGTTAACGGTGCTAAGTTGCACGATCTCATCGCGTTGAGCCTTCCACATCATGGAGTTCTCAAACACGCCGGTAAACATCTCTGGAAAGAGTGTAATAACTTGGAATTTCTTCATTCCTACTAGTGTACGGCATATTGACTAATCTGTAAATATGTTATAATATACTTCAAAGCAATCGCTCGCTCTTTTCAAGCCCCAGTGGAGCATAATCATGGTATATAGTCTTCCTCGTATTACAAGTGAACCGCTCACCGGTCCGCGCGCAGTTGAAGTAGGGTCTCGAATTATCGTTTGGGATCATTTCTATCTCCGAGCTTTTTTTTGTTGGTAGAATTATTGCCGTCAGAGATGGCGTCGAGGCAATTGGAGAAAATTTCGTTCACACCCGTGGCTCTGACATGCTCACGGTATGCAATCGTCTTGACCTTCGTAAATGCGGAGTTCTTCCCCTAGACGGAACAACAGATACCCTATCTGGCCGTTTTCGTACCTATCGGCTGCGAAACGACATCGACCCGATGAGGTATGTCGAGTTTAAAATCACTTTCGTGACACCCGAGCAAAAAGCACGCAATAAGACGCGTCGTTCCTCGCACCAACCCGCACCACCCATTCGAATCGAACTGATAGAACTTCAATGAACGTAAATACGTCACTTGACTCCAACCTGAGAGAAGGCTCAAGCATGAACGCTGTATCGAACGAACGCAACCCACTTAGTGAGTTTGCCTTGACACGAGCAGACCTGCTCGACCCCGCAAACTATCACCCGGATCCCCTTGTTTTTAACGAAGAAGAATGGTTGCCGTTTATAGTAGTAGACGGTAAGGAGGTTACACAGGACGCATTTACCCACCGTGCCGGTATCACGCCTTATGCAACCGAAGCATGGACATGGGAAACAGAAAACAGCGATAGCAGTAGTGGTATCGACCTTCGCGTTATCGGCATCATCCCCTGGGAAGATGGTACGTGGAGCAGTTCTTATGTCGTCGCAAATGCCAAAGCGTCGAAGCTTATCGCCCAGCTCCTCGCAAACACCTAAGCTCATTGAAGAAAGCCTGCTGTCGAGTTGCAATTGCAACTCCAGCTCGTAGCTCTTCAGTGGGCTTTCTTTAATTATTGAGCCAAGAAATAAAGCCAAAACAAAACACCACCTAAGAAGGTGGTGTTTTTATCACATAAGCTCTCAACAAATGGTGATTTGTCGCTCGCATGAGCTGTTGTCTCGCAGTTCAAAGGTTTGGTGTTGAACTATTAAGAATTATATATCAAGGTCATCTAGTTCTGC
>Ga0247814_10000074_pt1 | contig 99317 bp, 91 predicted proteins | sample UWRJL179409R1_FD_179947 | JGI IMG/M metagenome (GOLD analysis project Ga0247814, IMG submission 179947) | Plant litter microbial communities from Arlington Agricultural Research Station in Wisconsin, United States - UWRJ-L179-409R-1 | ecosystem: Environmental > Terrestrial > Plant litter >... | reverse complement strand
CGATAAATGACATTTATCATTTTGACAGCATCGGTCTGAAGATATTTAAAAATGACGCATAAAAAAAGCCGAGTCATTTCTGACTCGGCTTTCTTAATATTTAGTATTAATTACTTAATACTTATTTGACCTCTTCAAAAATAACCAATACTGAAAATCAACAACTTATAAAACAATGGTACAAATATGGAACAAAGTGCTTATTTTATTTCACAAAACAACACATTTCCTTTCTAAAAATCAATCTTTTTAAACTTTATTAGACAGACTTAGTTTGTGAATAAACTAAGTTTTTTTAATTAGAAAGAAATCCTCCTTCATCATTAAAAAGGAAACTATATCTCCACTTTTTATCTTTTCTAAAATCTTACTGTTATAATCATTATACTCTATCAGCGTAAAACATAGTCATGAAATAAATAAGGATTGATTATTTAAGTATAGCCATATCAACATATCTAACAGGTTAAATTAATCCTCGTAGGTTTCAATCCTGCTCTCCCCACGGAAAGGCCTAAAAGGCGGAAAACTCAAAGTTTTCATTCTTTTTAAAAAGCCACAAAAAATGTCTGAAGACCTGCAAATTCAAGGATTTGCAGGTTTTTTTTATTTTAGGCCTGTTTTCAATATTTATAAATCCTCACAAAATTAAAGGTGCAGAATCGGTGCACTTTCAGGCGCGCAGAAAAGTGCACCAGAAACAGCAAAAATCCCTTATATCATGGGGGTTAACGAGATTAACGACTTGATTTGGCAGTAATATTATTCTACATTTATTAATTTAAAAAGTAGGATTATGTTGGAAAGTAGTTTTGGTTTGGGATTCTTTTTAAAAAGACCCAAAATAGAAAGTAAAGAATGGATCGTATATTTCAGAATAACTGTTGACGGTATCCGTAAGGAAAGCTCAACTAAGAGAAAATGGGATAATACACGATGGGATCAAAGGTTCGAAAGAGCAGTCGGCTCAAAGGAAGATGCAAAGTCGCTGAACTTCTTTTTGGATTCGCTGACTTTAAAAATCAATGAAATCAAAACCGAAATGATGTACAGCGGCAAAACCATAACCGCTGAGAAAATTATGGACGAGGTTCTGGGAAGGACAGCGCCAAAGATTAAGGTGCTCGAAGAATTTCAAAAGCATAATGATGAAATGGAGGCGCTTCTTGGAAAAGGCTATGCAAAAGGCACCCTTGACCGCTTTACCATTACTAAAAACCATTTAACAGCTTTTATCAAATTCAAGCTTAAAAAGCACGATCTTGAATTTGCGGATTTGAATCTTGAGTTTGTAAAGGACTTCGAGTTTTACCTTAGAACTGTACGCGACTGCAGCAACAATACCACCCTAAAGTATATTGCAAATTTCAAAAAGATTGTAATCCGCGCCATTGATAAGGAGTTAATCACCAAGGACCCATTTAAGAACTTTAAGGGACGTAAAACAAAACTGGTGAAAAAACCACTCACCGCACAGGAATTGTACGAACTTGAAAGTCATTATTTCACAACTGACAGGCTCAATGTCGTAAGGGATGTATTTGTCTTCCAATGCTACACTGGCCTGGCTTACATAGATGCTTATCAATTAAAGAAAACTGATATCAAAGAAGGCATTGATGGAAATTTATGGATTATGTCCGAAAGGCAGAAAACAAACTCATCATTTAATGTCCCTCTTCTTCCCCAAGCACTGAAAATAGTTGAAAAATATAAAGGGCACCCGCTGTGTACCCAGCGTGGAACCGTGCTTCCTGTTTCATCCAACCAGAAAATGAATGAGTATCTAAAAGAGGTGGCAGTCTTGTGCGGCTTTCCTTTTACATTAAACACGCATATGGCACGCCGTACTTTTGGAAGCACTGTGACATTAAATAACAACGTCCCTATTAATGTAGTTAAAGAACTGCTGGGTCATGCATCGGTAAAACAGACTGAGGCATATGCTATAACTGAGCAGGCCACAATCGGACGCGAAATGTCTATTCTCAATAAAAAACTCAATAAAACTGCGTCCAAAATGTCTAAGCCTGATTTGGCGGTTATCAGCAGGCTCGAAAAGGAAATTCAGGCAATCAAAAAGAAATACAACATTTCTTCGTGATAAATAATTTCAAAATATATCTAAACATAAAAGAGGCTATCTCAAAATATTTGAGATAGCCTCTTTTTACACAACTTAACTTCGCTTTTATATCCGGGATGATAAGATGGCGTGTACTTAATGTATCCTAAATCCTGAAGCTGTTTAAAATACTTATGATAAGTCGGTAACGTATTGACATGTGACAGCTCCATAATTTTACTGCGGCTGACTTTAATCCTTCTTCTTTGTCCCTGCCTATAGCCTAATCCCAGTATTGCTGTCAAAATTGATAGATGCCAGACATTTAGTTTAGGATCATTACTATACATTGACAGATAACTCATTATATAGCTTTCTTTTAATCTTTTAGTGTTTATCATCATCAAATAATTTTTGAAGATCTTCTTTATTGTAGTAATACGAGCCAAGCACTTTTTTGAAACGGACTTTTTGGCTTGTTCTAAGATTCTGTACTGAACCTGCTGAAATATCAAGCAGTTTTCTCACTGCCTTGCTTTTAAGCCATTCAGGTTCCAAAGTTTCTTTCCGTCCAGAATCCTTATCTTTAAATACAGCCTGTATTTTATCTACTAGGAGAAGACCAAACTGTCTCAGATCTTCCTTGGTTACAATTTCATTCATAATACAATTTCATAAAATTATTAATTGCAGAATCTTTAACTGTCCGCATCAGCTGAAAACAAAAAATATACTTCACTGCCACGATTTTTTTTAAAAGATGGTCTATACTTTATGTATCCATACTGATGAAGTTCCTGGACACATTTATGATACGTATTTGCTGAAGAAACTTTAGCAATAACAATAATCTCCGAGCTGAATACAAAAATTGGATTAATAAAGCCCTTAACGGATCTAAATTGTAATAGAGCTGCATAAATGGCAATATGCATCGGACTAATCCGGTAATCATTCTCTATTGCGGTAAAAAAATCCGATAAAGGCTTTAATTTTTCCATAACTTTTAAAGTGAGGGAGTTTTTCTTTTCTTTACTTTATTATCTTTCCTCCCTGAATCACCTTCATCAGAATCTAGATTTTTTTTTTGATCTTTAGATACTGATTCTTTTTGAGATTCAGCCTTTTTCTCTTCCTTACTCTCTCGATGATTAATTCTTTGTAAATTTTCATCATAAACATTAACAGTCTTAAACTGGGGATTTGCCTCCACAAACATTTTACTTTCAACACCGCTAACTACGAAAGTCGCTGACTGAAGATTTCCTTTTTTAAGGGAATTTAAAAGGTCTTCTTTATACTGCGGAATATTCAGTTCCTTGATTGAATGTTTTGCCAGACTTGCTTCCAAATCATACCCATAATTCTGATGGTATTGGTTCAGCTTAAAATTACCATTGTCAGATTGTTTAAAGTCGATTTTCAGCCAGCAATTATAGCTCTCCCCTTCTTTGTTTTTAAGATCTTTATTGACAGATCTGCCTTCCATCAAATTATAAGCCTCTTTCATTGTAATGCTGGCGCTGTCTTTGTTGATGTAGAAGGTCTGTTCCAGACCAGGTTTGTTTTCTTCTTTCTGGAGATTGACATGATAGGAATTAAAAAAGTACATATCGGTCTGCTCAGACCTTTTGAAATTTAATTCTACAGTTAAGGTATCCTTATTTGGCAGACCATTGTTCATAATGCCGGTGTGCATAATTTTAAAATCCTTATCTCCCTTCATTATCTTCTCTCGCAGTTCAGCATCGAACGTTTCTCCAAATCCAGTATATTTTAACTGGTCTTTCAGGTATTCTAAATTTTTCTCATTCATTGCGTTTTCATTTAAATTATTTTCTAAAATTTCTCTCCTATCTATTTCCCTTTTGGCAAATCCAGTAAGTTCTATTGCTTCATTTTCGGAAGTATCTGCCCCGCTATTCAAAACTGCTCGCAAGTCGTCGATAACTGATTCAATCGGCAGGCTCTGAAAATAATTCGCATCATTGTTCATAACCAGACAGTACTCCTTCGCATCCAATGGGTTTCTAAAAAACTCAATTGTATCGGTATCAGTCACCTCATCTGTATTAAAGGCAGCAAATCGATGGCCGTTATAAGCCATTTCCTCAGCAAACGACAGCATCATTTCAGTGTCAGCTAAATTGATTATCATAATTTATTTTAAAGCTTAAAAAGTGTCACTGCTTAATTCGGAAATCGGAAAAACCAGGTCAGTCAGATTATTATTTATATCTACTTCCATATGTCTTCCGCCGTTTTTTTCAATCATCTGAATCGTTAGATACTTATTCTCAGGTATAGTAAATTTCTCCAGCGCATAGACTTTTATTATTTCAGATTTATAAGGAATTACAGAAGGCGATGAAGTTGCATACAAAGGCTCCAATTCAATTTCCTATGAGGCAGTTCGTTTTGATTTTCTCTTATCCCTGATAAAAAAACGAAACTGATCAATATCGTAGTTAATCTTTGATTTGTTTTCAAAAACAACACGCAGATACAAAACATCCTGCTGTATAAAGATGCCGTTCACCTCCAGTCTGATCTGATACTTTGATTTTTTTAGACCACTGATTTTTTTCTTTTTGGAATATGCAGCCAAAGCACACTGTTCAATTCTTTTCTGATTTTCGTTTTCTAAAGAAAACAGCACATCCCTGCTTGCAACCACTGCATTTTCAGCCTTAAAATTTAAGTCAGGGCAGGAATCGTCATAATTCAGTACAAAAACGTACAATTTCCCATCAGAAGTTACAACTGTCAGATTGGTCTGTAAAAAATGCTCTTTAGCCGCTTTTACAAGAAGTATATTCTCAACTCCTTTTGCTTTCTGTACAAGCACTTCTGCGCTTCCTTTATCTATGCTCTTGATTGTATAAGGAAAAATAATGCTTGTGGTTTTAGAAAAACCTACTTGTAGATTTTTATACTGGTCTTCGTAAAAGACAGTTTCCCTTGCGTTTGACTGTGGATTAACTGAAACACAAACCAGCAGCAAGCTGATTAAAAACAAATAATTAGCTCTTTTCATATTTTCTCTCTTTTAAGGTTTTAAATTCTTTTGTTTTTCATCATACAGCAGCACCTGATACCCTGCCTTTACAACCACTTTTATGAGTTTTACCTTTTTGCTCATAAGACTTTTGGCTGCCTCGATGCCCATACCTGCGGCCTGTGCTCCCCATGAATCCGAAATCCCGGTAAGACCGAGAGTCTGAATGGATCTGTCAGCTGATGCTTTAGCCACATCCCTGTTAATCGCTCCGGGAATATAGATGCCGTCAATCCCGTCCATATCATAGACAGCCAGCTCGACGGGAAATATCGAATTATTGTACTGGATGTTTGTGATTTTTACCTCAAGCCTCTCCCCTTTTAAAGCCGCCATACCATACAGAAAAGTATTTCTGGGTATCATTTTTCCTTGAAGAAAAATATCATTTGTAAGTCTTAATTTAACCACCGAGCCATTGACAATAGTCTGCGTCTGATGCACAACTGCCTCAATAGAATTTTGTATTTCCTCAGCAGGCTGTGCTTCGTCCAGAGAATAAAATTCATTTGTTTTCAAAGAGGTCTGCAAATCGGCATTCCGCTGAAGTAAGCTTATGTTAATCTCTGCTTCTTTTTTCTGCACTGAATATATTTTGCCTTTCTTGCTCTCAGATGTTTGTTTAAGCCTTTCCTGCACGCGCTGCGGATGCTGTATATCCAAAATATTTTCCAGCATACCGCCTAATTGCTGAAGTTCCGGATCAGGTTCCTGCGGTACGCTCATCGTCGACATTAGCCCTTCAAGTTTTTTAATCTCTTCCGATTCTCCACGAGAAGTGCCGTAATTTTCAAATTCCCTCATGTCCTGGCCATAAGTCGGGACAGCAGGCTGGCTGATTATGTTTTCAAGAGCCCTCAGCTTCTCATAAACTTTCTGTTCATTGCGGTCCTGAAAAGACTGAGAATTAAAAGCTGATCTGTTTTTTGGAAGCATGCGGGATTCAAAATCACTTGTGGAAAAAGAATCTGCTTTATCTTCCGAGACTTTATTACCAATATAGTTAGGATCTTTTTTTATCTGCTCTCGCAGTTTTATCGAATCAACTGTCGCCTGATCGTAATAGCTCATCTTATCCAGTGCTGAATCTTCTTTAAATTTAGGCAGTGGCAGATTAAAATTGAATCCTTTCCTTTCATCGTTCCCTGCCATCTTGGCTTCTATTCTTCCGCCGCCTAATGAATAAAATAAGAATGTGAGAAATGGAAATGTTATAAGAGGCAGCATTAAAAGCATCTTTCTCTTTTTAGATTCCTTTGGAGATAATGTTTTCTCTTGCATAATTTTAGTTTTTTAAATTGATTGTCTTAATTTTTGAAGCTGTTGAAACCTCAGCTTGTTTATAAAATGTCCTATACAGGTTATAAATTAAATAACCCGATGTCAAAACCGTAAAGAACAGAAGTCCCCAGATCAGTTTTGTTTTAGAGAGCCCATCTGTGACTCTCTTCATTTTTTCTGCCCATCTTTTCTGCAATAGCAGATAATACTTGTGATACACAAAAGGCTCAGTCTGTCTTGTAAAAAAGGATTTCATAAATCTCTATTTTCTGGTTTCTGCGGAAAGATCTTTGTTTTCAATCGTATTAAACCGCTCGATAAGAAAACCATGCGGATTATTATCGCTTCTTGATACATTGCGAAGCGCACCTTCTGTAAGCAGGCTTCTTTTCAAAACACTGGTAGTACGGATAATGTTCTGTCTGGCATAACATCTAAAACGGTAGGGATATTCACGGATATCAATGCTCACACTGTCAATCTGGATGGTCTGGCTGATATTTCCTGATATAATACCCGAATAAAAATTGTTTTCCTTCAGGTCATCATAAATCCGTTTTGCACTGTCGTCTGCCAGATATAGCGCTTTTGTGATATTCGTTTTAATGACCTTATCATCAGGATCAAGGGTAAAGAAAAACTTGTGAAAGGTTTTCACATGGTCCCTTGCTTCAACAGCAATGTTATCTTTTCTTTCCGAAGCGTAAGCTTCCAGCGCTTTACCATTTGCCAGAATATATACTTTATCCTGCATAAGGCTCACTGTCTGGAAACTTTTATAGACAGCATAGCAGCTTATTATGATGCAGCCTGCAATTACAAGCATCGTGAAACCTCTCACATATCTAAATGCCGTATCAATGTTTTTCATTTTGGTAAACATATGCTCCTGTTATTAAGTCTGTTTAGAATTTCCTTTAAGCCTGTCATTCATATAGTTTCCTTTATCAGTAAAATAAGGACTGCTTCCTGCTGTCGCAGCCATGCTGCTGGTCATTCTCCGATCCGCATCTCCCATCGCATCAGCAGTCATTCCAACCGCATTTGAAGAGGTTCTCACAACAGAATTGGCTGAATTTCCAAACATGCTTGTCACCTTATGACCCAAGGCTCCTCCTCCGCCTGCATGAACTATATAATTGGCAACAGAAGGCACGGTAAAATATCCTATGATGCCTATTATCATGAAAATTAAATATGACATATCGGTCCTGCTGAAAAAAGTGTCACCTGTTGCCTGCACCTGCGAGAGGTCCAGCTTGAGCATGAGTTCCTGAATCTTTCCTATAATACTTCCGAATATATTGGCAACAGGAAGCCAGAGGTAAATATTGATATATCGGGCAAGCCAGACAGTGAGCGTGTGCTGGAAACCGTCAAATACTGCGATTCCAAATACCAGCGGACCTAAAATGGAGAGCACCACGAGCTGAAAGGTTCGAAGGGTGTCAATGCATAAGGCGGCCGCTTCAAACAAAACCCTCAGCACCTCGCTCAGCCATTCCTTAACCGAATTTCGAAAACTGTAAGAAGCTTTTTCCATAGCAAATTTTACATCATTGCCTATGCCTGCGAGCATGCTCTCATCCGATGGATCAGCACCGTCATGCGTATACTTATACCATCTGTCCCGATCACCCGTTCCCGCAGTCCCGACATACATCTTCCATGGATCGGTTTCTTTAATTGCTTTTTCTTTCTCTTTAAGCAGAACAGCAACTGCATTGTTAGAGCCTGTTACCATAGCTGCGGTAGCTGTAACAGTCGGTTTCATAACTCCGTTAATAAGTGCCAGAACCGACGGAAAAATCATAATGCAGAATCCTATAACAAAGGGACGGAAGAGCGGATAAAAATCAATGGGCTCGGCACTTGCAATATGTCTCCACACGCGTGAAGCGATGTACCATATAGTTCCAAAGCCTGCTATTCCCTGCCCTACAGCAATTAGGTTAGAACACAACGGCATCATTTCATCATAAAGCTGGTCTAAGACCCCATGAAGACTGCCCATCTCGTCCCCTAGTCCCTGTGCTATTATTCTGCAAGGAAGCAGTAATATGATAAGCATCACACAAACTGCTTTTTTGTTTAATAGGCATTTCATACTCTACTCTTTAAATTCTTGAAAACTCTTTGAGACATAAACATCATTTTTCTCTTTTGATCTCTGAAGGGCCAGCACATTAGATGAAGCATTAAAGTTTCTTAAGAAAAGTAGCTTATCCTGCATCTGCTCATAGATATCGTCAACGGCCTTTAGCCTCTCGTCATCCGACATCCTGAGCTTATCCGCAGTTATGACCATCGTAAGTTCATCGAGATTTCGCAGGCTCTGATTAAGCAGGTTTCCGTAAACTTTCTCAAAGTAATTTATTTCCTGTCCGCTGAAATTTCCGCTTTTTATAAATCGGTTCATTCCGTTGCGGCTTTCCTTGACTATTGAAATCTGATATTCTACTATCTCTGCTACCCTTTTGTAATTCTTTACCGCTGGACTTACCTGCATAAGCGCATCTAGAAAAGTTTTATGCAGGCTGAAGTTTCCTTCAGTCATATCTTTCACCGTTTTGTATCCACCTGAAAGCAGCTCATATCCCTTTTTCATATCACTGAGAATTTTCTTGAACTGGGATAGCTTTTCGATATTCAAAATCAGCTGCTGAATTTCTGCTGACTGCCCCATTGATTTAACTGGAATCATTAACAAAGTGATCAATATTGTCAAAATCAAAATCTTTTTCATAGTAGCTTAATTTATAATCCATATAATTCATCAACATTCTTAGAATCCTTTTTATCGGCAGATTTTGAAACTGACAGCAGTCTGGCATCCCTGCTGAAAGAAAGACAGAAATTATAATCCTCCAGCATAGTTTTGTGCAGAAGATCAATGCGCTCAAGCCTCTGGTCATCTTTTAGCTCTAGTTCTGCATCGGTGGTAATAACAAGCAGCTGGTCAAGAGTCTGGCTGCAGTTCTGAAGAAGTTTCTCAAAAGACCTCTCTATATAGTCCAGTTCATTACCATGAAACAAATCAACAGTTTTAAGATCTGACAAAGTCTTTCTACAGAGTTTCATTATTTTAAACTGCATTGAAATGATCTCAACAGTTTTATAATAATTCCGAACCTTTGGATTGATTTTTAAAAGTGAAGTAAAATAGTCACCATGCAGGTTGACTTCACCTTTTCTCGCATCCCCAATAAAATTGAGTCCCTTTGATACTGCCGAATATCCTTTCTTTGCATAGTCAATGTAAACCTGAAGTGCCGCTATTTGAAGGATTAGTTCCTTCCTCTGCTTTGCCTGCCCACTCATACTTTGATTAAAAACACAGAGCGCTACTAGTAGTACAGCTATCTTTTTCATGTTTTTTTTATTGAATTATGGAATTCCGTAAAATTGTTTCACTTGGTTTACATCTGCTTCTGTTTTGGCCCTCTGAAGACTCAGCAGTATGTTCTGCTGGTTAAACATTGTAAGGTCGTCGTAGTTCCCATCAATCTGATCAGCAGCCTTGTTGATGATTTCAAGACGTTTGAGATCGCTCATCTGGGTGGCAAAAGAATCCAGAATCAAAAAAATCTGGTCGATATTCTTCACACTTTCCTCGAGTATTCCTGTATATACGCGCTCCATATACTGGATTTCGCTGTCTTTAAAATGGGTATCCTGCTTGAAAAGATTGCAGGCTCTTTCATATTCCTGAACAAGCTGTGTCTGCTTTTTGGTAATCTCTCTTATCCTCTGATAGTAGGTAATAATTGACTTTACTTTTGCGAGTTCTTCATAGTAGCCTTTGTAAAGATCCTTCTGTTTCTGAGTCCAGTCCGAAATCTCATCGAGCTTCAATTTGGAAAGTACATTTTCCACCTGCTTCTGTGCATTCTGAAGCCAGATCGTTTTATTCTGTAGCCGCTGGATTCTCAGGTCAATGGCTTTAATTACCTTTTTCGTAACAGCTTTTACAATTTCCAGTATCGGCAGTACCGCAACTTTTTCCGCAGGTCTTGCCGAGGTGCCCACTAGCAGCAGGCAGACCATCAATACTATTAATTTCTTTTTCATTATTCCTTTTCATTTAATTCCATTTCTCATATCCTGAGCCATTGCGGCTATTCCTTTCTTTATGTCCCCGCCAAACTTCTTCGCGTAGGCATTCATTTTCACTTTCTCGCTTTCCTCTGTCGTGTACGCCAGATATTCCTCGAGCGAAACTTCGGTTCTGTAGACCTTTGAAAGCATCCCTCCCAAGGAGATAAACACTTCTTTGTATTTCCTGGCTGGATCATTGGATTTATTTACAGAAAGTACAAGTGCCTTTTCTTTGTCTGTAAGTCCCAGCAGCTCCTGAATCTGGTCAAACTTATTCTGATATTTGCTCTGGTCCAGAAGGATCTTGCAGTCGCTGTTGTTGATAATAGCCTGCTTGACCACAGGTGAAGAAATAATATCCTCCACCTCCTGAGTTACCACTATTGCTTCCCCAAAAAATTTACGCACAGTCTTAAAAAGATACTTTATGTAATCTGCAAAACCTTCCTTCATTAGTGCTTTCCATGCTTCCTCAATAAGTATCATTTTTCGGATACCCTTAAGTTTTCTCATCTTGTTTATAAAAACTTCCATTATTATGATGGTCACTACTGAAAAAAGAATTGGATGGTCTTTGATATTATCCAGCTCGAAGACAATAAACCTTTCTTTTAGAAGGTCCAGATTTTCTGTCGCGTTCAATAGATAATCAAACTCGCCTCCCTTGTAATAAGGCCTGAGTACATAAAGAAAATTATTCACGTCAAAGTCCTTCTCCTTTACTTTATCGCCTTCCAAAATTGAGATAAAATCCTCTTTCAGGAAATCATAGAAGCTGTTGAAACAGGGAAATATCTCTGCATTATTATCCAATTTCTCGTAATAAAGCTGAAGGGCATTTGAGAGTGCTACATACTCGCTCCGGTTAAAGGTTTCGTCGTCTTTTTTCCATAGTGCAAGCAGAAGCGTTTTAATGCTCTCTTTTTTCTCCGTATCCAGACTGTCTCCTTCTGAAATATAAAATGGGTTAAAACGGATAGGATTCTTTTCATCGTAAGTAAAATAATACCCGTTTACCATATCGCAGAGCCCTTTATAGCTGTGCCCAACATCCACCAGCACAATATGCGTTCCCTGCTCGTAATAGCTTCTAACCATATGATTGGTAAAAAAGGACTTGCCGCTGCCCGAAGGTCCCAATATAAACTTATTGCGATTGGTGCAGATTCCCATTTTAACAGGCTCATCGCTGATATCAACATGAACTGGTTTTCCTGTCAGCCTGTCTCCCAGCCTGATACCGCAGGGACTCAGCGAAGATCTGTAGCCGGTTTCCATATTCAGAAAGCATACCGCCTGTTCCGTAAAGGTGTCGAAGGTGTCATTCATAGGAAAGTCCGCAGCATTTCCAGCCATTCCAGCCCAATAGATCTGAGGAGCTCCGACAGTTTCCTGCTTCGTTGCCGCATCCATCTGCGCAAGAGCTGATGACACTTTATTTTTAATCTCTTTCAAGTCTTCCTTATCCGTGCTCCAAGCCAGTATATTAAAGTGAGCTTTAACCGGAAGCCTCTGCTGTGATACTGCCTCGTTCAGGAAATCATTCGTCGCGTCCCTGGCAATCATATTCTCGCGGCTGTAGGCAGAGAGTGACTGCAGCCTGAGTCGCTTGCTTTCCAGCTTTTGAATGGTTTTCTGTGCGTCTTCAATGAAGATATACTGATTATAAATATGATTACAGGATAAAAGTTGGCCAAGGGTTGAAGCAAAACCAATGCTGAATTTGGTCTTATCGGTCGAATAGCGGTCAAAATTAATTCTTGATCCGCATAATCCGGGCAGATCAGCTGCATCACCAAGTGTAAACAATTGGCAGTGTTTATCCCCTACTGCTAATCCTTCGTCAAACCTGATATCCTTAAATAAGAATGAATTTTCCTGCTCTGATAAAAAACAGTACTTTTCCACCAGCCCGATTCTTCTGCTCTCGCTTCTAAGCGATTCATTTTGCAGACGCTCCAGCTTTATAAATCCGCTGTCTTCCATAATTCTCTTAAACTGACCGCAGGTATCTGCAAAATCCTGCAAAAGCTGCGGTTTTAATGTTTCCTCTGGAACTATGGAACTTCTAAGCAGATTAGAAAACAAAGAGGTTGCATTTCTTCTTCCCGCCGGTTTCTTGGTCAGCATGATATAGCAGGAATGATCCAGAAATGGTCTCTCGTTAAAGAAACGCTCGCTGCTTCTGGTCAGAAAACTGCTGTCTTCACTTGAAAAATTAGCTTTATAAGCACTTTCTAAGAACCAGTCCTGTTTATGAAAAACACAAAACTTCGGTAGCACCTTTAACGCCTTTATCCACGATTGGTGGAAAGCTTCGTACTCCTGGTCTGACAGCGTAAAAATTTCAGGCAGTTCTGCCTTAAAAACTATAGTTACATCGCCCTGTTTTGATAAAATACAATCATGCTCCACTGCCATAACCGGCAGCTGCTCTTCCATCCTCTTCTCCATCCTTTCTCTATTATATCATTAACTCTCTACAGCTATAACTTCATAAAAACTGCTCTGCTGTAAACTTTAATCCACTTAGGAATCTGTTTTTTAGCCAGAGCCTTCATCATTCCGTATTCACCGTAAGTATTACTCATTCTGTATATTTTAAAAACAAGAAAACCTCCCGCCGTTCCAACAAAACCAATGCATATCAAGGAAGGAATTCCAATTATATACAGGACAGCAAACAGAATCATAAGACCTACGACACCTCCGCCCAAATACCAGATGTACTGCGCTTTAAGTCCCTTAAATTCTATACTCTGATTGATTCCTTTATTGATTGAATAAACGCTGTTACTCATCTTCTCTATCGTTTAAACCCCGAAAAAGGATTTAATTACAGTAGCTACTACCACCAGAAACACACAGCTTCCAAACCAGGCTGCTGCCACTTTTCCGGTATCAGGATCTCCGGCATTCCATTTCTGGTATACTTTTACTGCCCCTATCAGCCCGAGAATCGCTCCTACTGCATACATTAATTCAGTGCCGGCATCAAAGTAACTTCTCACTTTCTGGTTGGCTTCATTAATGCCCGCCACACCGTCCTGGCCGTAAATAAAATTACTAACCAAAATCATCAGGAGCGACGATCCCATAGCTCTAAATCTTCTAAAAAGACTTTTTAATTTCCATCTGCATTTTTTCATCACAAATCATTTTTAAAGTTATTCTTTAATAAAAAGAAGAGGAATACCGCCGTTGCAGCTCTATTTTTCCTGTCACATAAAGCCATACCGCACCAGAGAGAACGGGGAATATTCCTCCTCTGAATTTTTTAAAATACCGGTCCTTCCCAGAGACTGTCTGCTTCGCTAAGCGTTAAAAGCAGAGTGGGATGCTTTTGAGATTCAAAGACCATTTGTTGGTTAATGTTTTCTCTGAGGGAGGAAATTTTGACATAAGGATATTCATTCAGAAGCATTCGCAGGTAGTTTTGAAACTGCTCTTTTGTTAGTCTCTTTTCTACACTTTCTTTAACTGCTTCTTTAATACGCTGCGATAGATCTTCCGCATCTTCCAGGGTATCAAAAGATTTCGGAAATGAATCGGATATCGATTTTATTTCCTGTAAATTTTTAGAAGTTTTTTTTAGAAATGGTATTTGCAGTTTCTTTTCACCTGATAAGATTCTTTTTAAATCACGACTGTGAAATTTCAGTAAGATTATTAGATACCAGAAAATTATAGCAATACCAGCCGCGGTCAGATAACCGCCCCATGAAATATTTGTAAACATAGCTTCTCATTTTATCGTTCAACATTTTATCCTCCTCTATGAAAATCACCATCCGTTAAATTTTGATGGGATTTATTCTACAGGTCAAAGGAACGATAAGAATAAATTTTCTACAAGTACAACTTTTCTGTACCCTTTTTGTACCCTTTCAAAATGCCCGAATTTAAAGGGTTGTCAGATTACACAAGACAATAAAATCTAGTACGTTTTTATCTTACGGATTATTTTTTCAAGACTTTCAATCGCAATTTCCTTATCACGATCTTCTGCAGTATATGACTTGCTTCTCACTGACTGGTAAGAAAGATTTCTTTTTACGGGAGTAGAAAGATAAGGTACTATACTTTTAAATATGTAATTCATAGACTTAGCTTTAATAATTCTCGCCTCATCTGTAGCCCTTAAAATAAGTCCAATCTGATCTCCTGAAAGTATACATTCAAGTTTTGAATCTGTCTTCTCCACAAATTCACTTCCGACAGAAGCATCAATCTGTTCCTGCATTAGAATTGCAGCCTTTTTTTTAGCAAATCTGATTTCGCTGGAGAACCAGTATTCCAAAAATGAAATAAGATTCTGTTGAGATGGATTAAAGGTTAATTTTAAATCTGCGTTTATTTTAGACAGTTTCTTGCAGAAGTATAGCAGCTTTTCAAGTCTTTCAGATAAATTCTCAAAACCTTCTAAATACCTGCCTATTCTAGTAACCAATCTCTCGGTATATTCTCTGGAATTAAAATTCATTCTTATAAGCATCAGATCAAGATTTGAAAAACCTTCGGATTCCGTAACTGGATAATTTAATTTTCCCAGTTCGATGATTATCTCTCTATAATACAAAATCTGGCGATAGGTATACTTACTCTTTCTGCTGTTTTGAAGTGGCGCAGCAAGAAGATTAACAACAAATTCCAATTCTGGATCATTCTCCCCAGTATTTTCTTTTTTTTTAATCACACTCGTTAAAACCTCAAGTGTCTCTTTTTTCCAAATTGAAAAATAGCTGTAAGACACCCTTTGGTCCAAACTCATAAAGGAAGAATATCTGATTTCTACAAATGACAGCAAATCGTCCAGGGAACTAACAATCAGTTCAAATATTCTAAAAAATTCAGGAGAATTAAATTTTTCGATCATTCTTATTTCTACTACCCTGTCTATTAAAAAAACCAATGAAGAATGATATTTTCTTATAAGAAGTCTAATTTGCCTTTTACTTTTCAGTTCGAAAAAAGAATCTTTAATATGAATTTTAATTTTTTTTGATTCAGATACTATGGTTTTACTCAAATTCTCCAATTCATATTCCGATACTTTTACAGAAGAATTATCAGTATCAAATGAATTTATAATCAACGAATCAAACCATTCCAAAGGATACATTTTAATCATCGTCTTATCGTTTTAATTAAACAATCTTTGGCAGAATAAGGAGCTATTTTGGCAGCTTACTTTTTATTAGAACGAAATTCGGTTGGCAGCATACCAGTATGTCTTTTAAAAAATACGCCAAAGTTTTCAGCGCTGCTGAATTCTAATTCGTCGGCAATATTAGCCACGGAATAATTTGAGTCCGTAAGAAGATTTTTTGAAACATTGACAAGAGCTTCAATTATAAATGCTTTAGCTGTTTTACCTGTGCTTTCTTTTACCATCTTATTCAAATGTCCTGGAGTGATAAATAACGCTCCTGCATAAAACTGAACATGATGCTGTTTTCTCAAATGTATTGATAATAGAGTCAGGAATTGTATTACAATGCTCTCTCTTCTTGAAAAGTCAAGATTTAAGTCGGGTTTATATTTCGAATGTATAAACTTGAGTTCATATATAAATAAATTAAAGCATATCCGGCGCAGCTTAGTAATTACTTCCGGTTTGTCATTGCTGTTCTGCAATACATACATTAATTTATAAATAAGTGACAAAACTTTAAAATCCGTTTCCTGAAGACTAATCTTTCGATCTGATTTTAACATTAGAAAACTAAAAGCATCCGAAAGCTCTTTCTCATAACAATTATTAAATGCAAAATCAAAATTTGTCCTTATAAGATATAGCTGGATATTATCCGTGGCTTCAAGCTTGGTGCATATGGAATTAAATGGGATTACCAATAAATCTTTCCGATTAACTATATTAGTTTCGTCATGAAATCTGATATTCATTTTACCACTTTTGATTAAAAGCACTGAAAAATTTGAAATGGAAAATGGGACCGTTACAATATTTTTTGCCCTATAGTCTGTGATGTATACTACATCAATACCATCATTTTCAATGCTTTTAATCTCAGTATTTAAGATTTCTCTAATCATTTTTGTTCTTTTAGTTTAGATCTCCTTTTAAATTTCATCATTGAAAAAATATTCCATCCATGTAAAAAACTGGAAATATAAATTAGACAAACAGCAGACGTATAAAATATACGCTGTTAATCTCGGACTCTCAATTATATTGTCCTCGTAAAGTACGTATTGAACCAGCTGATCAGCAGCAAAAAGCTTCATTATAAAATAAAGGCTGCAAAGATTAAAAAGGAACAATAAAATATAAAACAAAGCTCTCTTTTTCATAAATCAGATAGATTAGAAAATTATTAATCAACTATATTAAAGCAGGAAGTGATTCAACTTCAATCACGTCGTTATATCATTAATGTCCGGTACTCCTACTGGTGGTGGATGTCTCCCAATCTCTGTCCTTTCTGTCCTTTTCACTAAATAAAACTGCTTCCGAAATTGAGGAAATAGATAAAATGGATTCCTTTTCGTCTGTTAGAAGTGTTGAATCCTGTCTTTTTGAAATCTCGTATTGAATTATAAAATCATCCACGATGTGGTACTGCTGGCCGCGAAGATTTCCGAGACTGACGATATAACCTTTGAGATCAAGTTTCAATGATGATCCCAGTGTACTTTCATCAACAATTATAAATAATGCTGAGAAAGGATCCTCTGTAGAAGAAATTGTATCTAATGCAGAACTGTTTTTCTCAAAAGTCTTTAGTTCATTTCGCCCGGGTTGGGCTTTTAATACTGAAATGATCTTTTCTTTTAATTGTGCAGGAACTAGAAGTACGTAATCTCCCGCCTGAACTTCCTTAAAGTTTTCCTCTAAAGCAGACCCATTTTTAAAATCTGCAGTTTTCTCTTTGCTGATTGCTTGGCTGGAAACCAATCTTAAATCAGAATTGTCAAAATCGTCATTTGAACATGAACCTAATAAAACAATTAAACCAGTTAATAATAAATTTTTCATAATGCAAAATGGTTTGGTTAATTGAGAACTTGTCTCAGTCCATTTTACCCGGGCCAGCAGAACTTTTGCTCAGTACTTTACTGAATCTTTTGCTGTTGAATTCAAGGCAAATCTAAATTGCAAAAAATCATAAATCAAGTGCATGTATGTGGATTTTCGGAAAATCCACTGTCGATTTCCATGAAATCAATAATGTATTTTTCTTACATTAAATATTGAAATTCAAATAATTCCATTATTTTTGAAAGTTGCTCTATAGCGACTTCTACATTTTTTTTTTATTAATCTGATTTATGCTTTCATCAGAGCATAAGCTCAAAATTTCTATGTATTATGAAATGTAATTTATCGGTACTGCTGCTTCTATTTCTAATTAAATCTTTAACTGCCCAGAATACTCCGAACAGAATTCCTGATTCCCTTATTTTTAAAAGTTATGGATATCTGGATGATAAAATTTATCAATACAAAAATGACAGTCTGAAAGCATCTCCATACTTATATGCCTATTTAAGAAAAGCGAGCAGTGAAAAGAATCATGAAGAGTTAGTTAATGCATATCAAAATATGCTGCATCAGTCACCTATGATTCTCCGTTTAAAATATGCAGACAGCATGATACAGACAGCTGTAAAGTCAAGAAGTAATGAACTGATCGGATCTGCTCAGCTATCCAAAGGAATAGTCTATTACAGCCAGAAAAACTATGTAAAAGCCTATGATTATTATATTAAAGCAAATGAAAGCATTTCCAAAACCGAAAATGATTACCTAATCTACAAAACCAAATATCATATTGCTCAGATTAAATATTATCTCGGCTTCTATGATGAGGCTATTTCTCTTTTTAATGACTGCATTGAATATTTTAAAAAAAATCAGCCCCGCCCCTATTTAAATTCACTGCATTCACTTAGTGTTTGTTACAATAAGATTGGAGATTACAGGAAATGCTCTGAAACTAATGCATTTGGAATTAAAGAATGTGAACGGCTTAATATACCAGAAATGGAATTATTTTTTAAGCACTCCGAAGGAATCAACCAGTTCTTTCTAAATAATTATCATACTTCGATTCAATTGCTTCAGGAAGTCATGCCGCAGTTAAACAGCATGACAGAATTTGCAAATGAATCAATCGCCAATTTTTACATTGGAAAAAACTACTGGAAACTACAGCGTCAGGCAAAAGCAGTTCCTTACTTTAAAAAGGTGGAAAAAGTATTTATTGAGAAAGGTTACATTCGTCCGGATTTAAGAGAAGTTTTTGAATTAATGATTAAATATTACAAGAAAGAAAATAACCTGAAATCCCAGTTGTATTATATAGACCAGCTTTTAAAAGCAGATTCTATATTAACAGATACCAATAAGTACCTAATGGGCAAAATTCACAAGGAATATGACACGAAGGAAATTCTGCTGGAAAAAGAAAAAATACAGCAGCAGCTTGTAAGAGAAAAATATTATGATGTTATTTTGATCAGTGTGGTTGTCGTTCTATTCTCCGCTGTCATTTATGGGACCTATAACCATTTTGAAACTAAAAAGCGCAATAAGATCAAATTTGATCTGCTTCTGAAAAAAAATGAACAGAGCAGCTTACAAAAACAGGCAACCGATAAATTCGAAATAACAGATATTTCGCAGGAGACTGTACAGCAGATAATAAGACACATTGAAAAATTTGAAAGGGATAAAAAATTCCTGCACAAAGAGGCAACACTAGCCACTTTAACTGTACGGTTTAATACAAACAGCAAATACCTTTCAAAAGTGATATACCATCGCAGCGGCAAGCGTTTTGCCGATTATATCAATGATCTAAAAATTGATTATCTTGTGGAACTGCTTCAAAACTCAAGCATGCATAGAAATTACTCCATAGGATCGCTGGCGGAGGAAGCCGGTTTTACTTCCACTCCCCGATTCACCAATGCATTCCACTCTAAAACAGGAATTTCGGTCAGTTATTTCCTTAAGGAATTGAAAAAAGAGAATTCATGAAAATATTTCTTTAGCAATACCGTTTTCATTTAAGGCAAAATTTTACTTTTGCCCACTTAATTAAAAAAAATTGTATTATGAAAGACCTTGTTGCAAAAATCAACGCTGAAATCGAAACATTCAAAACAGAAGCTGAATCATTATCAGAAAAAGGAGTTAAAGCTGCCGGTGCAAGAGCGCGTAAATCTTCTTTAGAAATCGAAAAACTTTTAAAAGAGTTTAGAAAGGTTTCTATTGAGGAGTCTAAGAAATAAATTCATCCTTACTTTTACTTACTTAGGCCTTCCAGATTTTTTGGAAGGCTTTTTTTAATGTATTAGTCTATGAAAACAATCCCATTTACCTTTTATATGTGAAAAGCCATTATTACTTGCTATAGTGACTAAAGACTTACTAGTTTCCTTAAATCGCAGATAATCAAATCCATTATATAAACATAAATATTAATTTCTAAGACAACTAGTTTTAACCCAATGTAGACTTTCCGTGATTTTTTACACTTACACTAAAGCAGTTCTCCAACTTGCAGCTTTTTGCAAATTTTGAATGTTTTTTAGACTATAAATAATAAATTAAAATGATAGTTAACTGAGAATATTACACGTAATAACCACATTTTATTACGACTGATTTTTAATCAAATCAATCAGATAATCATACTTTTCTTGAACTTCCCATCTATTTGATTCCATTTTTAGTGTCGTAAGTTCTAAAGTTGCATTATTTAGAACAGATTCCATTTCTAGCTTCTTCTCTTGGTTGAATGCAAATTGACTATTTAGTAAATGATTTAAAGAGCTTACTAAGTTTATTTCAAGTCCATTTTCTATTTTAAATATTCGATCTTTTACATTTTTTTCGTTAGTAAAGTCCATAAAAAGATTTTCCATTTTCTCAAAAATAGGACTTGTTTTTATGCACTTACTCGTGTATTCATCTATTATAATTCTAGGGTAATTTGCCAAATTTGTTTCTAAATCATAAGCTTCAACCATCGCAGGTCCAAATAATGCACCATTCTCAACATGTACTAATTCTCCAATAGTTATAGCCCCTCTAATTAATATTTTAAACTCATTCCAAAGATTATATATTAGTCTCCCAATATATTCAAGTACTGACATTACATTCATTTCATTCTCCATTCCAACAGATATAACTATACTATCCGAGAAATGCGTAACTTGAATTGAGGACTCTCCTTTTAATGCTTTTGAAAAAAGTGCAGCAACTTCTTTTACATCCTCCAACTCATTTTCTGGAATACCTGGCATCATTCCAATAAACATCTCATTAGAAATATTTTCTGATTTCATAGCATTAAGTACTGCAAAAATTTTCTCTGTTAATTTTTGATTATTTGCAGTTTTTGAAACAATATTTCTAAATCCCAAAATATCTATGAAGGCAATTACTCTTTTTTGATACATGTTTTATTTTTTTGTAATATAATTTTAAAATGTTAGTTATAGATAGTGCTAAATAGAACTTAACTGCACACGATGCCAGTATGAAAGCTGGGGTTTTATTTCTCTAAGTTGACTTATTAATAAATGTTTGTCATCGGTATTAGCGAATTGAAAATTTTGCGTTAAATAAATTGCCGTTTCTCGAGGAATATTTAATTCAATAAATTTACGTGTAACAGGCATAAACGCACCGAGTTCAATAAATCTTGTAAACATTCCCTCTGGCTCACTTATGTCATAAATAGGTTTTAAAAGAAGTGGCAATCCATAAGATATTTTGTTTTGTAGGTCGCTAATTGTTTTTTCAATTTTGGAAGAATCATCATAATATGGATCACTAAAAAGATCAAATAACGACTTTTCTTTAAGCCATTTCTCAGTTAAAATACACATTTGTAAAATATTGTCAATTTCCTTACCATTATTTTTCCTTGCATTTTCTATTCCAAAATATCTCCCATAGTAAATTGGGAAGTCCTCTTTTAACTTCAAAAGAATAGTTTTTAATCTAATAGCAATATTGTTTTCAGAGGCACTTGTCGGCAAACTATATTTCATGCTTGATTTGTATAATCGATCTAAATCAATTGGATCCCAATATCTATTTCTTGAGCACACTTCTTTTGGAACTTTAAGTCCCTTCATTGCTAAAGAAATTACCATAAATTCTTGGTCATTGAGATTTATACCCACCTTTTGTAAATATAGAATTGCATTCTTTTCATGACGTAAAATAGTTTGTCTTATATATGTTGTCAAATATGAATAATCTTGGTTATTAGTTGTTTTTCCTATATTATTTTGAAGATCATAATTAATTTTTTCATAATGTTCAACATATCTACCTCCATATCCAACACTTAATTCTTTTGTAGTGTTTTTAAAAATATCGAGCTGCTCAGTCTTAGTATCTTGAAAACTTTGCTCATCTAATATAAACGTACGTCCAACAAAATCTTTTAATAACCTTCCTGCACGCCCTCGCAGATTTGCTATTTCATAGTTTGATAGTTTTACTTTACCTTCTCCTTTTTGGACGAATAGGTTTGGATTTCGAATTATAATATTCTGAACCGGAAGGTTTACGCCTTGTAACAAAGTAGTTGTTGAAACAATAGTACGGATCTTCTTTTGTCTTATCGCATCTTCAATCAATATTCGAACATGGAATGGTAATTTTCCATGATGATACACCACACCCTTTTTGACAGTATCAGTCAATGGAAATTTAGCGTGAACAGTAGTAGAGATAAAATCCGATAACCCTTTTAAAAACTCGTCACTTTCAAAATCGTCATCTTCTCCTACTGATGCCGCAATTTTACTACACTGCCCAGATGTAGGAGAAAAAATTAAACTGCACTCATCATCTCTAAAGGAAGACATTAAAATTTTAACATAATTCAGAAATACGTCATCATATCTTACTTTACCGTATCCTTGAATTTTTTCTGGGAACATTATTAATATACGCTCAATAGAATCCAGAAGGTCTGAATAAACATTAAAATAATAATTCTCACCGTCTTTTGAAATTGAGTAAGTTAAATTCAATACAGGTGATGCATCAGTTTCATTCTTTGTAGCTTCTGAACCAAACAAAGATTTTCCTAATTCATCAATCTTTATAATTTTTGGTCCCGATATAACAACATGCTCAATGTTTGACGAATTTCGTAATTCAACAATTAGATCATATAAAACCTTCGATCGTTGATCATCAGAATCAGCAACTTTTTCAACATTTTGAATTTCGTCAATCACTACTAAACGTAGATCAGAAAAAGGATTGTCAGACTGGGAAAATGCAGCAATAGCCTTTTCTTGTGTCAATACATATACAGATCTTTTTGAAGTAGTTGCTTTATTAAATGTAGATTCTAAGGAATAATCTAAATTAAAAAGATTAAGTGCTTTACGAAAATCCATCATAACTTGTGAAACAAGACTTAATGTTGGAACTACATAAATTATAATGCCTTCTTTTTTTAAAATTAAATCTATAGCTTTTAGTAAAATAATAAAAGATTTACCAGCTGATGTTGGTGCCGAAATTCCAACAACTTTGTTCTCTTCTATTGAGTTCCATATTTCGTATTGAAAATCGCTGACTAAAAACTTATTTTCGCCTACAGTTACTTCACACGTTGCCTGTTCAATTGTTACTGCAAATTGATTTAATAGACTATCCGAAGCAGCGTATTGATTATCTTTATAATCATCATCAACCATGATTGAGGATGGCGCAAATCCAGCACGAGATAAAAATAATATTAAATAATTTTTAAGACCGTTCAAGTTACGATCATGATATGTCCACAGAAGTGCACATATTGCAATCAATTGTTTTTTCTCGTATTCATTAGGTTTTATTGATAGATCATTCAACACTGAGATAGCTTCTATCAACAAATCCTTTTCGAGTACAGATTCATTATTAGTATGAATTAGACTTAATTTTTTTGCATTGGCTATCAGTTCAAATAAAAAAAGCTTCTTAAGAATTTCTTTAGGAGTCGTCATTTACCAATTAACTTTTGAAATTGAATGATCAGTTTGTCAAGTTCCCAGACTGGAAATAAAATATAATTAAACCTTGGGTGGAGTCCACTATCAATAAGATCGAATAATGTTCTTTTAACATCTGCACCACGATCACCAATTATCTTAGCAATATCTTCTTTAATTTGCTTTTCTGAGTTTTTTTCAAAAACATTAGTTTCCTCATACGTCACAACGGAAACAAGATGAATCTCAGTGTTTTCTAGAGTACCGTTTTTATAATTTCTTGCTATATCTATAAGCTCTTGACTTATGAATGAATCATAAATATAGAGCCCTAACTCTTTGCGATGATTTGTATATGTCTTTAAAATACTTTTAATAGCATCCTCCAAAGCAGCATTAAACTTATACTTACTTGTATACGTTTTCGCTTCACCAAGAAATAATAAATGTTTGTTATCTTTAAAATTATAGTGAATAGCATCTGCTCCAAATCTCTCCATTTCTGAAGATGTGGTCAATGGCATTTTTCTCAACAAAGGTACAGCGTCAAAAAAAGCTTGCAAAAAATTAAAAAGCAATAACTCACCAAACTGTCCTTGAAGTGTTATGTCTCTTGCATCAGAATTCCGAAATTTTTCAAAAGTTTTCATTGCGAAAGCAGTTTGCGCATTTAAACCCGACCTGCCTTCTGCAATGAGGTCATCAATAATTGTAGTCGCTTTAGCATTATTATATACCCATTCAGGAATAGTATTAACTAGTTCACTGCAGAATTCTTCACGAAACTCCTGCAAATCAACAAAATTAATACTTGTTCCGAAGTGATCCCTCGAAGGAATCAAATTGAATGACTGTTGAACCCAATGCACATGGTTCATGAACATTTTGGTACAGGATAATAGTTTTTCTAAATCTTCCGGTGTCATTCTAAAACAAAATTAAGATTGTCAAGTTACAAATATCTAACATAGGAATTCTTTCGATAATTACAACTTTTTTATAAATATGTAATACCAAACATAAGAATCCTTATTTATTTTTTTTTACGGTTTTCCATAATTTCCTCTTTAAGTGCCAAATTAGTTTTTAATAAGCAAACAGACCCAGTATAAATACGTGTTTTTATAATTTCAACTAAATAAAATAAGATGCTTGCTAGCATCTTATTTATGAATATCAATTTTATTTAAATCGAATTCGAAATTAAGTAATTCTTTAGGATGTATTCCTAGTCCAGTTGCTATACTAACTATCGTTTCTAGAGTTGGGTTTCCAGTACCCACTTCATACTTATGATAATTACTAGAATCAAATTTAGTTTTACTATCTACCCCACTAAGGGTTTTTATTTTTTCTGCCCTAATCTTTTTTAAATTTTCGCCAAAGGCTTTTTTGTAAGCTTTCAGTAGTTCTTCTTTAGCCATATTACTATTGTTTTATTTAACAATATTTGACTTTTATTGAAAATATTTATGGTGATATATCACCATAAATATTTTTTTACATATATTTGTAACAATTCATATGAAAATGAATTTATATATTTGCGATTCTTCAAAACAATATTGAAGCATTCGCTTTGAATCTCGTTTCAGAAAATTGGCGTTTTTACAACCACGAGATGATAAGTAAGATGCTCACGACCTTATGGGCGTGGGCTCGCTTATTTGTGGTTGGGTATGCCAATGCCTCTGAAACGATAAGTTGAGTTCCGCGTCCTTTTTTATTCGTTACTCGCTTAATTCTTAGCTATATCACTTCTATTCTTGTTTAAGCTTCGCAATTTTTGTCGAACTTTTATCAATATTGCCCGTGAATTAACCACAATCCGAATTTGCATATTTATTAAGCACTTAATTTAATGCATAAAAATGGCCCTCTATTTCGTCGCCAAACAACCATAGAGGACCGATAGCTAATCAAATCATATTTAACTAACCAATCCCAATATTATGAATTATTTTTCATTTTACAAGGGTGGAAGAGCTCTTTATTGCCTAATTTTTCTGGGCTTTATATTAGCTTTTTCATCTTCTTTAGCCGGCACAAAACGGCATTTCAGGTTTATGCCTCAACAATCCCAGGTTCAAGGAACTATAACCGATGGGTCCAGTCCTCTGCCAGGTGTAACCATAGCAATTAAGAATAAAGTGAATTCCACCGCAATTTCTGATTACAATGGACAGTATTCAATTACCGCATCACCATCCGATACTTTAATTGTATCTTTCATTGGGTTTAAAACTTCTTATATTCCTATCAATGGAAGAAAAATTGTTGATATTAAACTTCTTTATGATACAACTACACTTCAGGAAGTACGTGTCAATGCCGGATATTATTCCGTAAAAGAAAGCGAGCGCACCGGCAGTATTGCACGTATTACTTCTAAAGATATCGAAAACCAGCCTGTAACTAATGTACTGGCTACCATGCAGGGGCGCATGGCTGGAGTTTCTATCACACAAACTACTGGTGTGCCTGGCGGTGGTTTTGATATTAAGATAAGGGGACAGAACAGCCTTCGAGCAGATGCGAATGCCCCACTTTACGTCATTGACGGGGTTCCTTATTCTTCTGACCCGGTAGGCCATGGCCAGACCACCACTCTATTTCCTGCACTTACTAGTCCACTCAATGGAATTAATCCCGACCAGATAGAAAGTATCGAAGTACTTAAAGATGCAGATGCAACTTCTATCTATGGTTCTCGCGGTGCCAACGGTGTGGTTCTTATAACCACAAAAAAAGGTAAAAGCGGGAAAACAACTTTCACTGTAAATGCCTCAACAGGTGCAGGAAGTGTTACGAAGTTTGTCAAACTGATGGATACAGCGCAGTATTTATCCATGCGCCGGCAGGCTTATGCAAATGACGGTATCACGTCATACCCTGCATCAGCTTACGACATTAATGGTAAATGGGACCAGAACCGATATACAGACTGGCAGAAAGAACTCCTTGGAGGCACATCTGTTTTTACGGATATACAGGGGACAGTTTCAGGCGGGTCGCAAAACACAAACTTTCTTCTTAGCGGAAATTATCATACAGAAACTACCGTCTTTCCAGGCGAGTTTCTATATAAAAAAGGTGGTTCACAATTCAGCTTGAACCATCAGTCTGAAAACCAAAAATTTAAAGTACAGTTCTCAACAGGCTATACTATTCAGGACAATGACCAGCCCTCGTCAGATCTTAGTACTATTGCACAGACCCTGGCCCCAAATGCCCCAGCACTATACAACGGTGATGGAAGCTTAAACTGGGAAGGCAGTACATGGCAGAATCCGCTTCGAAACCTTCCTTCAAAATTCGAATCTAAAAGTTATGATCTGTTGACCAATACAGTGCTATCCTATGAAATACTGCCTAAATTTTTAATAAAAAGCAGCTTTGGCTATAGTGATCTTCGGCATTCGGAAACCAGGATTTCACCCTCAACCATATACGACCCGAAACTTAATTACAATAGTTCCTACTCAACGCTTTTTCTAAATAATACCAGCAGAAATTCATGGATCGTGGAACCCCAGTTATCTTGGGGAACCGGCCTTAGTGCGGGAGAACTGGAAATCTTGATTGGCGCAACATTTCAAAGACAGTCCACAGATCAGCTAGTACAGTCAGGAGCCGGCTTTCCTTCCAATAATCTCATTTATAACCTTTCGTCTGCCACGACAGTGCGTGCAGTTACAGATACAGAAACCCTTTATAAATATCAGGCCTTTTTCGGACGGATAAATTACAATTACAAAGAACGTTATATTGTAAATTTCACTGCTCGCCGTGATGGTTCAAGTCGCTTCGGTCCGGGTAACCAGTTTGCTTTTTTCGGAGCTGGAGGTGCTGCATGGCTTTTCTCAAAAGAAAGTTTTTTAAAGGATGTTCACTGGCTTTCATTTGGCAAATTAAGAACCAGCTATGGAACAACAGGAAGTGACCAGATCGGTGATTATAAATTTCTTGACACCTACTCCGTTTCTGGTGTACTGTATAATGGGCAGACAGGGCTGCAGCCGACTGGTCTTTATAACGAAAATTTCGCATGGGAGACCAATAGAAAATTTGAAGCAGCCCTTGAAACAGGCTTTCTTCAGGACAGAATATTTTTTACTGCTGCGTGGTACAGAAATAGATCCTCTAATCAGCTGGTAGGTATACCAATGGCATCAACTACAGGTTTTCAGAGCCTGCTGTCCAATCTTGACGCAGAGGTAGAAAATTCCGGTTTAGAATTTACATTGCGTACAGTAAACCTCAGCCAAGGTCCTCTGCAATGGATTTCAAATCTGAACATCAGCTTTTCAAGAAATAAACTCTTGAGCTTTCCCGGCCTTGCTGGTTCAACCTACAGCCAGAGATACCGTATAAATGAGCCCCTTAACATTGTCCTATTATATGATTATAAAGGAATTGATCCAAATACCGGACTTTATCAGTTTTCCGATTTAAACAATGATGGTAAAATAACTGCCGCAGGGGACAAGCAGGTCATTTACAATCTAAATCCGGAATATTTTGGAGGATTCCAAAACCAGTTGATTTACAAAGGGTTGAAACTGGATTTTCTATTTCAGTTTGTAAAACAGAAAAACTACAATTATCCAATAGGTGCGGCAGGCCAGATGTACAACCAGCCTGAAAAGCTGCAAGCAAGCTGGCAGGCACCAGGAGATACATCGCCTTATCAGATTTTTACTGCCGGCAATAATGCCGCAGCCGTAACAGCAGGCTCAAGATTCAGTGAAAGCACCGCAGCTATTAGCGATGCCTCGTATATCAGACTTAAAAACATTTCACTATCCTACGATCTTCCTTTAAACGGTCTGAAGACTACATGCAGACTGTTCACTCAAGGCCAGAACCTGCTGACCTTCACTAAGTATAAGGACGGAGATCCAGAGTTCATCAGCGCCGGCTTCCTACCTCCTTTAAAAGTCATAACTATAGGCATTCAATTAACTTTTTAATTAGAAATCATGAAAATAAAAATTAAAAAATTATTCCGTAAAAAGGAAAGAGGTACTCAGAATATTATTTTATTAATAGCTTTTTTCCTTGCCTCTTCCTGCGATTCATTTGTGGACGTTGAACTTCCTGAGTCCCAGCTTATCAAAAAAAGTGTTTTTGAAGATTATCAGACTGCTGATGCCGCATTGACCAGCATTTATTCCAAAATGAGGGATACAGGACTTTTAAACGGTTCAGGTGTGGGAATTTCTTTTCAGCTTGGTTGTTATGCAGATGAATTAACGTGGTTTGGAAGCCCTTTAAATACAACTGAAAATTTTTACACCAACAATCTGCTGCCATCGACAACTTCGGTAAATGATTATTGGAAAACAGCATATAATCAGATATACGCAGCAAACGCCGTTCTTGAAGGCAGCAGGGCTTCTGCATCTCTGTCGCCAGCAAATAAACAGAAGCTCGAAGGGGAAGCTCTTTTTATTAGGGCACTACTGCATTTCTATCTGGTCAACTTATTTGGCGAAATTCCTTATGTAACCACGACAGATTACAAAACCAATACTGTTGTGTCTAAACTTCCGAGCAATGAAGTGTATAAATTGATTCTCTCTGATCTTTCGCAGGCGGGGTTAAATTTAAATACTGCCGAACCAAGCGGTACAAGGGTACGGCCGGGAAAACATACTGTGAATGCATTGATGGCAAGGGTATATCTTTATGCAGGTCGCTGGGCCGAAGCCGCCAACAGCGCCTCTGCAGTGCTGAATGAATCGGGCACTTTTTTACTTGAGAATATTGACAATGCATTCCTGAAGGATTCCAAAGAAACAATATGGCAGCTGCAGCCTTCTGCAGCAGGCAAAAATACAGATGAAGCAATTGCATTTATTTTTGCCAGCGGACCGCCGCGGACTGTATGCCTAAGCAGCAGTCTTGTAAATTCTTTCCCGCTCAATGACCTTCGCAGAACACATTGGATTGGAACTGTTTCAAATGCTACCTCAAAATGGTACTACGCCTATAAATATAAAAAAAACAGTACTACACCCGCCTCTGTTGAATATTCTGTTTTGCTTCGTCTGGCAGAACAATATCTTATCCGTGCAGAAGCGCGGGCACAACAGGGAGATTTTATTGGTGCCAAAGAAGACCTCAATAAACTACGAGAAAGAGCCGGTCTTAAAGAGACCACGGCAAGCACAAAGGAAGAACTGCTTAAAGCAGTTGCACAAGAACGCAGACATGAGCTCTTTACCGAATATGGCCATCGCTTTTTTGACCTTAAACGGTCAGGGGAAATTGACAGTTTGCTTTCAAGTGAAAAAGCAGGATGGAATCCTACTGATATATTATTTCCTCTTCCGCAAACCGAACTGGAACTAAATCCAAATCTTCTTCCCCAAAATGAAGGCTATTAATAAATGATATTTTGGTTATGAATATTTTAAGTATAAAAAACAAGGTCTGCTTCGCAGTTTTCCCTACCATAGTTTTATTTTTATTTTTTATTTTGCCATTAGTAACCTGTCCCCTTTGGGGGCAGGCGGTGCAAAAAAAAAGTTTGACAGCATCTCATTACGATTCCTTTGGTCACTTTGTTTTCCACAAACCCTCCGAGGATGGAAATTGGAGCTGCTTTTCAATGTTTTACAAAAACGGAAAAGATACTCTTTATCTTAAAAACACATTTAGTAAAAAAATATATTCGTTTCCTATAGGCTCAAAACCAGATTTCCTTGGAAACAATCATTTTATTTACCAGACGCAAGAAGGACTTCATATTTTAGATCTTCAGCACGGCCACGAAAAAAACGTTTCTTATGCTGTGAATTACTCCTATTCAAAGCATTATAAAATGTTGGTTGTACTCACAAAACCTTACAAATTAAAAAAACAGCAAATTATTGTAATGGATCTGAAAGGAAGGGTTTTAAAAAAAATAGAAAATGCGGGCACCATGAAAATTAGTCCTGATAAAAAAAAACTTCTTTTTACCGTTGATAATCAAAATACAAATTCAATTGGTTTTTTAGAACTAGGCCCAAAAATTAAAACCACTTGGATCAGTGAGGGAAATTTGGGTAAATTTAAAATGCTTACATGGGAGAAAAAAGGAAGGGCAATTTCCTTTTTGAATGAAAGCAACACCAACAGTAAAACAAAAATGCTTTACTACTATGTAATTGGCAGAAATCCTCTCTACTGCCTTGATCCAAAGATTACAAAAGGTTTTATTTCGGGAACCCAGATTAATGAGAGGCCGGAATACACAATCACGATAAGTGATGATCTGCAAAGGGTATTTTTAGGAATAGATCCTATCAATGAGGTTAATTCTAAATCAGATTCATCTTATGATTCTATAGTGGAAATATGGAACAGCAGTGACAAATATATTTTCCCGATGATGATGAAAAAATCTCATTCTGAAAAACAAACCAGGCTGGCAGTATGGCAGCCCTTTTCTAATTTTTTTATGCAAATATCATCTGCTGAAATACCAAAAGCAATGCTCTCTGGAAATGGAAAATATGCAATTCTTTCCAATCCTAAAACATATGAACCACAATTTCAATATGATGCGCCCCGTGATTTTTATATCATGAACCTTCTGACTGGTAAAAAAAAGATCTTCCTGCAAAATAAAAAGATAAGTCCCTCTGAACCACTTCCCGTCTCTTCTCCAGATGGAAAATATATCAGCTACATGCTTCAGGACAGCTGCTGGATCTACAATACGATTTCAAAAAAACATATAAATATTACCCGAGGAATTAGTGAAAATTATCTCCCAGAAATACATAATAAAGATAGTAATAATATTGTATTTATGCCTGTAGGATGGACCCGGCTCGACAAACAGATTGTTCTGTATGACGGATATGATTTATGGACTTTATCACCACAGGGTTCTAATCTGGAAAGACTAACACATGGACGTAAAAAACAGATTAAATTTCGAATATATGAACCCGAAGATTTACAGGGCAGTGAAAAAAGCTATGACGGATGGATCAGTAAAACAATCAGCCTTTCAGGGGGGCTAATGCTTAAAGCATCCGGTGAAGATGGAAAGACAGGTTTTTTCAAATGGACAAAAAAAACAGGAGAAATTGCTTTGGTGTACGACAACTTTTACATTGATAAATTGTACACTGCAGCTAAAAATAAAATTTTATTTTACCAGCAGCAAAAATTTGACCAGCCGCCTAAAATAATGGTTCAAAAAGAAAAAAGTACCGCTCTACTATTTCAAAGCAGTCCGAATCAGGCTCAGTACCATTGGGGAAGCACTGCTTTAATTAAATTTGAAAATGAAGATGGAAAAAAAATGCAGTCTCTCCTGTATTACCCAGCGGGATATGAACCAGGTAAAAAATATCCAATGATTGTAAACATCTACGAAAAGCAGACTCAAAATCTTTACAGATATTGTGTACCAGAATTGGAAAATGAAGCTGGCTTCAATCCTGCAGTTTTTACAAATCAGGGATATTTTGTGCTCTGTCCGGACATATTATCTGAAAAGCAGAACGAAGGTCCATCTGCTTTATATTTTACAATATCAGCAGTAAAAGAAATAATAAAAAGAGAACTGATATTTCCAGATAAAATAGGTTTGATAGGCCACTCTTTTGGTGGATATGAATCTGTTTTCATTCTAACTCAGACTAATATTTTTACCGCTGCTGTAGCTGGTGCCGCAATTACCAATATAAGCAGTTATTATTACACTGTTGATTGGGATACGGGCCGCCCTACTATGAATTACTTTATAAACGGACAGTTAAAAATGATAGATCCGCCATCCCAAAAACCTGAAGTTTACACCCGCAATTCTCCAATCGAATATGTCCAAAATGTAACAACTCCATTGTTGTCATATGCAGGCAAAGAAGACAATCATGTAGACTGGCATCAGACACTGGAATTTCATATGGCACTTCGCAGACTGGGCAGAAACAATACAATGCTGCTTTATCCCAACGAAGGGCATACTATTACAAATCCCGTAAATCAAAGGGATTTGACGCAGAAAATAAGCCAGTGGTTTGGATATTATCTTAAAAATGAAAAGCCTGAGCAATGGATGGAAAAAAACTAATTTTCCTCTAAACAACAATGCAGTTCATTTAGAACTGCATTGCTTTTATAGTTTAACATGGTTTAGTTGGAAGGGCGATAAAGGATTTCCGCACAATTATTATCCTTCCCTTTTGCCTGTTCCCCAAGAGGAGCATAGCTTACGCGGCAGACTTGTGTATTAAAGTCTGTGCTGCAATCCACTTCCTTATTACAAGGAACATTATCATCGTCAGTAACATATCCTATTTCGGGAGCAGCTTTCCCTGCAGTTTTCTGCATTGAAGTGGTTACAAAAGCCCCTGCAGTACCAAATAGCACTATCGCAAAAGGCATCATTTTTCTTAAAAATATCCTTTTCATAACTGTATATTTAAAATTAAACTTGATCTACTTTTTTCTACAGGTTTTCGATCTTTCTTCCTGATATCGGCCGATATATTTTTAGTGTCCCATTTTAAATTCTGATTCACCTTTCATTTCTTTTATAAGCAGCTCACCTAGATTAAATATCATCAAATTAGCACCTGCCGTAACATAGAGATTAGTGCTTGTCACATATATGTTTTGAATCTTTTGGTCTGGAATTTCCTGTATGTAAAAACTTAACACATAGCTGTTATTCTCTAAATTATAAACGTCTATTACTGAAGATTTTCTCCATAATTTCTCATCTTCAAATCTGCCTTGTACTTTTGAATTGATAAACAAAAGATTATTTCTCACAGTACTTATTGAATTTACTTTTAATGGCGGAGCTCCCATCTGCCGTTCTGTATTGTTCTTGAGATAAGCTACTTTAATTTTAGCCCTTGTATTGGTGTCAATTGTATTGGTTCTCCTAACAAGCCTGCCCTGATTGTCTGCTGTAATGAATTCATTTCGATAAAAATAAATATAATGTATATTGTTTTTCTTCGGGTTGTAAAGCAGCATACCATCCGTGTCAAATATTCCGTCAATCTGCCTTGTTAAAAGCTTAGGAAAATACCCTAATGCATGAGTCGATGCATTATAAATCCCAATAACGTTAGCTCTTTCTTTAGCGGTATTATTACGCAGTACAATTGTAACACTATCCATTGGTTGGGCAAGACTAAATTTAGGTACTTCTTTCAGCTCTGTTATCAATTTCCAGTCTTTTGTATTTCCTCTGTAAACACAAGGCATTGTGCCGTCAAGCAGATAAACATAAGGCCCCTGCACAATGATTTTAATTGCTTTAAATAGAAGCTGCCGATGGTCAAAAGACAGTTTTATTCTTTCCTGCTTCGAAATACTGTCAATACAAAGCAAATGGAATGGGTCTGTATAATTAGCCAGATAGACTCTATTATTTTCATAACCTGCAAAATAATAAGAATTCCATTTTAAGTTCAACGTAGTATCCAGTTCTACTGCTTTTTTTGGATATCGTCTGATAAATGGATTTTTATGATGTATAACATCCTCAGAAGATAGGAACAGCAATATAACTACAGCCCCTGCAGCTATAAAAGAAAGTAGTACATACTGAAACTTTCTTATATTCCTTGTTCTCTGAATTCCGTCATCCAGCAGTACAATTGCGATGACAGCAAGCAGCATAAATCCTATATTAAATAACAGATGCGTATCCCACGTCATTTTCTCCAGAATACCACCACAAGAACAAGGTATAAATGAACTGTAATAAAGAACAATGAATATATAAACGGTGAACGTACTCATCAAAATAAATGCACCATATAACCCGATAATTTTTATCTTCGGCATAAACAGCAGCACTGAAATAATAAGCTCAACACCAATCACAAAAAAAGATATCCAATGGGCATATATACTCAATATAGGAGATTGGGCAAGCTGTACCTGAAACCTTTCAAAATCCAAAAGTTTACTTACTGCCGCATAAACAAAGAGCAATAAAAATAAAAGGCAGATTACCTGAACTATAAAACTTTTAATATTGGAGCTTGAATTCATCATCTAAATATTTTTAGTTAGGCAATACTTTTGAAATCAGTCTTTATACATAGAAGAATCTACCACAAATGTAAATGAGATATTTCTGATAAACACTTTAAAAATCAAGCCAAAAACTTTGAAAATCAGGCAGTTTTACATTTGAGATGGCATAAAAAATAAATGCCTGCACTTTGTAAGAATCGCGCAGGCATTAAATCATTGTAATTGTTTTTGAAATCAGCCTTTTATCGAGGCGCTGATTCCGGCAAGTTTTTCATGCAGCTCTATAAGCCCTGCTTTTTGCAGGCACTCTTGAGAGAGACTCTCCAGTTCTGTCCTTCCCTGCTCACTTATGCTCTCCAATAGTACTGAAGATCCTTCTCTTATCTTCAGCCCGTCCTGTATCAAATGGCTTAAAAGCAGCACATTTTTTCGTGAAATTTTCAAATCCATTTTCACCGGCTCATTCATGCCAGGGATACTGAGCACCGTATCAAAAACCTTGGCCGCATCATTTGCTGTAATCATACTTCATCATTTTAAATTAATATTTCAATTACCGTAAAATTATAAAGTATCATCCCTATTTACCCTACTCAAAATTTGGGGAGGATTGCAAGGCTTGGAGGCCTTTTCTAATTTAGCTCTCATGTAAATCCCTAGAACCTGTTCAATTGGTGCATTTAGATTTTTAAAGCAGATTCTAAAATGGATTTTCCTTAATTTTTAATAGGGATGACAGCTGCTTCTTAGCTGATTGCTAAAGCTGAAAAAAGTCTTTTAGAAGCTTTCGGACTGCGGTTTTTTGGCAGTCAGCAAGATGTCTGGTTGTATCACAACCAAAAATCTTGCTGCCCCTCTGCTCGGAACTCGCTGGCAGTGAAACTTAAAGGTTGAATGAAATTGAAACAACGAAAAGAAAAGATCATGGAAGAAAAAAACAGTAGCAGAAACAGATGGCTGCACATCCGGCTGACCAAAGAAGAATTCGAGCAGATTGACAGAAATTTTAAAGCTTCAGCCTGCCGCAAACGCAGTGAATTCGTCCGCAGAAATCTGCTGAGAAAACCCATTGTTATGAGATATAGAAACGAGTCTCTCGATAAGCTGCTGCAGGAGCTTATACAGCTTAGGACACAGCTTAATTTCATGGGAAATAATTTCAATCAAAGCGTTAAAAAACTCCACACCCTTTTTGAAATTGCCGATTTCAGAATTTGGATTCTGGCTTTTGATTCCGACAGGAACAAATTTTTTTCGCTGGTTGAAGAAATAAAAAAAAGCATTGAAAATCTCGCCCAAAAATGGTTGCAGTCATAAACACAGGACACTCGATAAGAGGCATCCTTATCTATAATGAGAATAAAGTTTCCCAAGGTGCAGCTGTGTGCATCGGCGAGGGAAATTATCCCATCGATATTGAAAAAATGTCAGAATCTTTTAAGCTCGGCGTATTTCTAAGACAGCTCCAGCTCAATGAAAATGTCAAGCGCGGCGCTGTGCACATTTCACTGAATTTTGACCGGTCCGATAAGGATTTATCAAAAGAGAAACTCATGCAGATTGCCTCTTCTTATATGGAGAAAATTGGATTCGGCGCACAGCCTTATCTGGTCTACCAGCATCATGATGCGGGACATCCGCACCTGCATATCGCAGCAATAAATGTGAGGGCAGATGGCTCAAGAATCAATATGCACAATATTGGTAGAAACCAGTCCGAAACGGCCCGCAGAGAATTGGAGATTTCTTTTAATCTGGTTCGGGCAGATTCGAGAAAAAAACAGAGTCCGATACTTATTAATGCCATTGATGCGGAAAAAATAAAATACGGGGCAGTGGATTCCAAAAGAGCCATCGGCAGTGTACTCAATGCGGTCATTCCGAACTACAAATACACAACCCTGGGTGAGCTGAACGCAGTATTGAACCTGTATAACGTGAAGGCGGAAAGGGGAAAGGAAAATTCAGAAATGTTTCAGAACAAAGGGCTGATCTACCAGATTCTGGATGAGAACAAAAAGACTGTCGGGGTTCCTATAAAAGCCAGCAGTTTTTATTCCAAGCCTACTCTTTCCCGGCTTGAAATTAATTTTGCCGCAGCTAAAACTTCTCGTATGATAAACATGAAAAGAACCCGAAACGCGGTGGATCTGCTCCTTTTGAAATACCCATCCATAACACTCTCGCAGCTCGAAACACGGCTGGCGAACCAGGGCATTACAGCAGTTGTCAGAAAAAATGAACAGGGGTTTATATACGGCATGACCTACATAGATCATAACACCAGATGCGTTTTCAACGGAAGCAGTCTCGGACCAGGATATGCCGCCAAAGGGCTCCTGCAGCGTCTGGGCCAATCGTCCCATTCTGAGAAGCAGTATACGGTTCCTGATGGTACCGCTCAGAAGCACGGCTCCTTTATTTCCGCAGGGGAAGTGCAGCGGATAATTGATGAAGTGCTTTACGCCGGAACGCCGTCAGATTACGTTCCCAGAGAGCTTAAAAACAAGCGGAAAAAAAGAAGGAGAAAAGGACAGTCCGATAATAATTAACACATAAAAATCAACAGCATGCAGACGGGAGAAAATGAACAGGCGCTTAGAAAAATTTTAGATATGACTAGACTGATGGGCATTACAGTGCTGCTCATCCATTTTTATTATTACTGCTTCGATTCCTTCAGGCATTGGAATCTTGCACCGGATTTTGCCTGCAGGATAATGGAGAATATTTATCGTACTGGACTTCTGGACAGCTTCCATAAATCAAAGCTTTTTGCACTTGGACTCTTGGTTATTTCCCTTATGGGTGCCAGAGGAAGAAAAGATGAAAAGCTCCATTTTAGAACTGCTTTTTATTATATCTTATTGGGGCTGATGATTTACTTTGGTTCCTATCTGGCTTTTGTAATATTTGCGGATACTGAGGTCTGCTCCGTACTATATATCTCACTGTGTTCTTTGGGCTATCTGATGACACTTTCCGGGGGCACCCTGCTCTCCCGCCTTATCCGAAGAAAGCTGGGTTCAGCAGATATTTTTAATAAGGAAAACGAAACTTTCCCTCAGGAGGAAAGGCTTATTGAAAACGAATATTCCGTTAACCTTCCCGCCCGCTATCACCTCAAAGACAAAGTGCGCAGCAGCTGGATTAACATTATAAATCCCTTTCGAGGCATTCTGGTTCCAGGCACGCCGGGTTCGGGAAAATCATACTTTGTAATCCGCCATATAATCACCCAGCATATTGCCAAGGGCTTTTCTATGTTCATGTATGATTTCAAGTTCGACGACCTCACCGTTATCGCCTATAATGCCTGGCTGAAATTCCGACATCTTTATGCCGTGGAACCAAAATTTTACATCATAAATTTTGACGACCTCTCCAGAACCCACCGTTGTAATCCTCTTGATCCTGCGGCAATGACAGACATTACCGATGCTGCTGAATCTGCCCGTACAATCCTTATGGGACTCAACCGGGAGTGGATTAAAAAACAGGGCGATTTCTTTGTGGAATCCCCTATAAATTTCCTGACGGCCGTCATCTGGTACCTGCGGAAATACAACGATGGCGAGTTCTGCACCCTGCCACATGTCATTGAAATGATCCAGGCAGATTATGAAAGCCTTTTCACGCTTTTGAGAACTGAAAAAGAGATCGAAGTGCTTATCAATCCCTTTGTCAGCGCATTCCTAAATGAGGCAGTCGACCAGCTGGAGGGTCAGATCGCGTCGGCTAAAATCTCGCTGGCGAAACTCTCCTCTCCCCAGCTTTACTACGTGCTCTCGGGCAGTGATTTTACACTTGACATTAATAATCCATCTGATCCAAAAATTGTTTCAATGGGGAACAATCCGCAGAAAATACAGACTTACGGGGCAGTGCTTTCCCTTTTTGTAAGCCGTCTTATCAAGCAGGTAAATCAGAAAGGAAAACTTAAAAGCAGTCTTATTTTTGACGAGTTCCCCACGATCTATCTCAACAATATAGATAGTCTGATTGCAACGGCAAGAAGCAACAAAGTGAGCACCTGTCTGGGGATTCAGGACTTCAGCCAGCTTCGTAAAGACTACGGCCGCGAGCAGGCTGATGTGATCATTAATATAGTCGGAAATATTGTCTGCGGACAGGTCAGCGGAGATACGGCCAAACAGCTCTCAGAGCGTTTCGGAAAGATAATGCAGGACCGCGAAAGCCTCTCCATCAACAGCAGCGACACCTCCATCAGCCGTTCGCGACAGCTGGAATCCGCAGTGCCACCCTCGAAGATTTCTTCGCTGAGTTCGGGAGAATTCGTGGGCATGACAGCCGATAACCCGGACTGCAGAATTGAGCTTAAAACCTTTCACTGCGAGATCATCAACGACCACGAAAAAATTAAAAAAGAAACAGATAATTACAAAGAAATTCCGATCATACGGACAATTGACAATGTGATCATCCAGAAAAATTATCTGCAGATCAAAATTGAGATTCAGGAAATAATCCACAGCGAAATGGAACGGATAATCAAAAGCCCGGCACTTTCATCGCTGATTCTGAAAAAGGAAAAGTAATCTCAATATAGAACTTATTTTTTAACATTACAATTAGCTTACTAAAAATAAATATTTCATTATGTATCATTCATCTGTTTAATTAGTTTTTCTTGATTATTTCAAACTCTATAATAAAAACGGTATTTAAATCTAATAATTATATGAAAGCGCTTCTAATCAATTATTCTCCCTAAAATCTCTTCTAGTTCTAAGGTTCTCTCTCTAATTTTATTCATGAAATTTTTTGCAGACACCAATATCCCTCCGCTTCCTATTTTAAATTGTAAATCCTCAAAAGAATAGAGAAATTCCTTTTCAAGACGAAACTGTTCTTTCCAGTTCTCCTGTGTTGCAATAAGTTTTTCCTTTTGAATAGATGATACTTTTTTCAATAATGCCTGATATATATTTTCCATTTCCCTTTCCCACATGTCACTATGTTCTTTGATGCATTCCCCCCACTCAACGTTATTTTCCCACTTACAATTACGATAAGATTTGTCTATCCAATGCTCCTTTTCTTCCTCACTTCCAATTGAAAACCTTCCGCTTCGGTTTTCTAGTTTCTCATCAAGGCTTTCTAAAATCTTAGGGCCGTTTTCAATTACCCAATTTGCGTTCCTTATATCATAGTCAACTCCATGTGCAGCATTATTTAGGGTTTTTATCATGTCCTTTAATGACTTAGTTTCCGGATTGTTTATGATTTCCTTACTATTTAAAGCATCAATTAATCGTGAAATAGAAAACTTGCTGCTTTCAATGCTATATTTATCGGCTAAACTTCTTAACCTCTTTTCAATTTCAATTCGAAATCCGACCAAAGCCAATTCTTGATTTTTCTCTGCTATTTCAATAAAAGAATAGGTCTCAGAGTTAGCTGTGTTTTTCAAATCATCAAAACTTCCTTCAATATCCGGCTTAATCAAACCTGCCATTTTAGCTTCAACCTCAATTTTCTGCAAATCTTGGAATTCGACTTTCAAACCTCCCGGAAGTTCAACAGATTTAAGAAGGGGCTCTAGCCATGGTATTATTGCCAATATTATAAGAGTTATAAATATGGCATCAATTTTTACATCAGGAAATATCAAATGTATCAGGCCGACAAGAATCGCTGCTGCAGTAATGAAAAATTGAGTTTTTCTTTTTAATGTCATATTTACTTTTTTTAAAAGGCGGAGAACTACTGTATTATTTTATGGGTGATCTCTTTTTCTCTTAGATTGATTTTTTCAAATGTTATAATTCCGTCTAAAATTAGTTTAATCCGCAGACCAATAAGTGTGAAATATTTTCCGTTTCTAAATTCTGTCATAATACCAATCAGACGATAGTCAATTGAAGGTTTAGGTCCGCTGTTATCAATAATCATAAGCCAGACGCCGCATCCGCTGATCCCATAAAAGTGAGTTCCCGTTTTTGCTGTTTCACCATTTTTAATATTCGTTCCTTTTCCATTCATCTCAAACATATAGGTGATTTCAGGTAAAAAATTATAATAATCATAAACTTTACTAGGACTTGGTTTTAGATAATATGCTTGAGCTATAGGCTCAATTCTCTCATCAATTACTGCAGTGCTTTTCTCAGGATAACCCATAACGCAGTAGTTCATTCCGTCAAGTAGTTTTCGATGATCTCTTATTTGCGAAAGTGGAAGAAAGATGTAAGGCCTTTGCAGTTCAGAAATAATACGCTGGTCAATTTTTACATATGCTAAATCAGTCTTTTCATCTTTATCTAAATCAGTTTCCATTAATTCTCCAACCAGAGAAACATAATTGCTTTTACCGATTCTAATATAAAGCTGATTTTGATCAGACCAATCTTTTGTAACATGTGCGGCAGTCAGTAGGAAATGGACATCACCAATTACAATAAAAACACCGGATCCATGTGGGTTAAGTTTTCCCTTTTTATCTTTAGTGAGTAACTGGCAGGTATGGCGTAGTATTTTTTCCCCAGTCATTTTGTTAATTAATTCATCTATTTCATCTGTGTATTTAATATCCATAAAATTATCAATCAAATATTTTTTCTATTATCAAACGGCATAAATATACTAAAACAGCAGATAGATAATATTTTTTTTAAGCTTTAATTGCCCAGTATAATTAAATTAACTTATCTGTTAGTAAGTTCATTTATAATTTGTAGAGTAATTTCATGCTGCTCTCCATTGTAATATTTTTCAAGCACCTGCCTGAAACATTCAGGCGTTTCAGGCAGAAGTCCGAACAGGGTCATGCAGGATTTGAGTTTTCTTTCATCTGGCCTGCCCAGAATTTCAAGTGCCGTTTTATTCTCGATCTCAAGCATTGCCTGGGTAATTTCCACAAGCCGTTTTCCCAATACAGGATGATTGAGATACTGCTCGGCTTCCTTCAGGTTTTCAATGCCATAAAAGATATTATAATCCGTAAATCCCAGTCCTCTTATCTGGGGAAAAATAAACCACATCCAGTGGGTCTGTTTGCTGCCCTGCCTGATCTCGTGCAGTGCGTTGTTATACGTTTCCCTTTGTGCCTCTAAAAAACGGTCAAGATCATATTGCTTTTCCATTGCTGTGCTTTTTTGTCACCTGAAATTACAAAATATTTCAATGCCGATCCCAAAACAGGCATCTGAAATATGACTTCTGACCGCTGTAAAGATTGATAAAGAAATTTTCAATGAAAACGGATTAAAAGAGCCGCGAAAATAGCACCCGCAGGCTCCTGCATGCGCATAACGGCCTTGCCGCCCTTCGGGACTTATAGCACTCCGGATCCTTTATCGGGCGCTTGATTTTGTGCTTTCTTTTTTCCCGTTTTTTCTTTGAAAAATTTCATGCGGGGCTTGAGAAAAGATAGAAAAAATATTCACTTAAAATTTTATATCATGGAAATCTCAGGACGAATTACAAAAGATGCCGTAACGGCAAAAGTTTCAAATGACAGGGAGGTGGTAAATTTCTCCATTGCCATAAACGACAGCTACAGACCAAAAGGCTCCGCTGAGCTTAAAAAAATTGTAACCTACATCGACTGTTCCTATTGGATGGGTTCCAAAATGGCGCAGTGGCTTAAAAAAGGAACTGTGGTTGAACTCTTCGGGCGTATAGGTATGAATGTTTACAATAATGCCGAGGGCAAAGCGCTCGGTTCGTTGACCTTTCACACCAGTAACATAAAAATACTGGTTTTCCCGAAAACAGAAAACGCTTCAGCTGTTCCTGCAGTCCCAAATAAAAATGCGCCAAAAGATGAACCCGACGACCTGCCTTTCTAATTGGAATATATACCGTTTCACATCAAAATTTATAAGCCATGAAAGCCTTTGAAAAATCAGTTTACATAGAATATCCCGTATCCGCCCTGTTCAAAAAAATAGTCCTTTCCAATATGGAATCTTATGACGGGACAAAAAAGGAGCAGTTAAAATCTTTCTTGGAAGACCTGCAGAAAAACGGATGCATCTGCGGGATGATTTCAGAGTTTGTCTACAACTCGGACTGCAGGAAATTCTATATCCAGCATTTGGATGATTTAGAAAATATCCGATATGAAATTGAAGATTCCCTTGGGGAATCTGTCAAAAACCGCCACCGCATGCCCCATTACACCTTTGTATGCTGGCTCTGTTTTGAAGAATACTGTTTTGACATCTACAGAAACAGTTTTGAATAACGCTTTTTCAATCTTAAATCTTCCTTTATGAAAGCATCAGATAAATTTAAAAGCGCTATAGAAAGCTACCTGAGCGAAAAAGCGCAGAACGATGCCGTTTTTTCAGCGGACTATAAAAAAGAGAACAAAAACCTTGACAGCTGTTTCCATTACATTTTCGGCGAGGTCAAAAAAACAGGGGAATGCGCCTTTGACAATCAGGAAATCTTTGATATGGCTGTGAAGTACTACACAGACGACACGATTGGAACGCCTGCCCCTGTTCAATGCAGAGTAGCAGTAAGCACCCCTGCCAAACCTGATCTGTTCTCAACTGCTCCCGCAGTATCTCAAAGCACAGTTCCAAAAATAGAAAAAGTGCAACCCGTGAAGCCTGTACAAACCCTAACACTCTTTGACTTATGATACCCAAAACAGTTATAGAAAAAGAAATCAGCGCCTTAAGTACCTCCCTAGCCCCAATCACAGCGCAGATGCATCAGTGGGCAGAAAAAAATATTTTCCTGAAATGGGCGGTACTCTCAAGAGGAAAATTCCATTGTCTGGAATGCACCCATTCGTGGAAACCCGACAGCCAAAGCCAGTCCTGCAAAAATTATATTAACTGTACCGCCTGTCAGGGGAAACTTAAAATGCATCAGCACAATCAGGTGCATTTCAAAGAAATCGAATATTTCGCCCTCACCGATACCTGCTCTGGGTATCAGGTGGTGCGCATCATCTGCTCACACAAGAACATGAAAAAAAATGTTCTTCCCGCCTATTCCCACACGGAAGTCATGCAACATTGGATAAATCCAAAAGGGGAAGTGCGCACCATCTCAAGAAGCACCAATGTTTTTTCCAATGCCTATGATGCATGGCAGTACTATTCCCCTTTGGAAATCCGTCCAAAGGATTTTCAGAACTCGCCAAAATACCGCATCAATCCCTACAAGGTTTATCCGCACATGAAAGTGATTCCGCTTTTGAAAAGAAACGGTTTTAAAACTTCCGTGCACGGCATTGCACCGCAGATACTCTTTACTGCACTTCTAAAAGACCCCATTGCAGAAACCCTTTTAAAAAGTTCGCAGACCTCTCTGCTCAAGCATTATCTCACCTCCCATGAACAGCATCTGCGTGAAAACTGGCAGGCAGTAAAAACCTGCCTTAAACAGCGTTATCAGATTCAGGACATAAAAATTTGGGAGGATTATATTGCCCTGCTCCGATGGTTTAAAAAAGACCTCAGCTCCCCTGCTCTTGTCTGCCCTGAAAATTTAGACCAGGCGCATGACAGGTTTGTTGCCAAAAAAAGGGACATACAGCGCAGAAGGCATCTTGCGCAGATGCGTGCTGAAATACAGAAAGCAGAGCCGATTTATGAAAATGATAAAAAACAGTTCTTCGGACTTTCTTTTACCGATAATGACCTTACCGTAAAAGTCCTTGACCGTGTGCAGGATTTTCTCTATGAGGGCGACACGCTCCACCACTGCGTATTTACCAATGAGTATTATAAAAAGAAGGATTCCTTAATCCTTTCGGCGCAGATTGAAAACAGACCCGTGGAAACCATTGAAGTGTCCCTTTCGAGAATGGAAATTATCCAGTGCAGGGGACTCCGCAATAAAGCCACTAAATATCACAGCAGGATTCTTAGGATTATAAATAAAAACCTGCCTGAGATTGCCCGGCGGTTGAAGAAACGAAAAAAGCAGACTGCACCTGCTTAAACCATTTTACTATTGATACCGCAGATTTTACACTGCGGTATTTTTTTTGCGCGCGCAGACACTTTAAGGTGCAAGAGGCAGTCCCGGCTTAGGGGCTATTGTGGAATGTTAAGTCAATTTCACCACAAAGTTCGGGCACGTCCTTCGGTTCTCCGCAAAAAATTCCCCCATAAATGCAGGGCTGCGCTCCTGCTTTATTGCGTTGCTTTCTGCGTTCGCTCGTCCCTGCCCGGGCAGCGGTGCTGTAATTAATCTTAAAACTACAGCAATTATGAAAAATCAACATCAAAACACAGACTGGCAGAAAGTATCAGAAATCGAATTGATCTATAAAACCAAAGTAAAAAGCAATGAAAGACCGTGTATCACTTCTTCCAGAGATGCTTACCGCATACTGCTTGACAGCTGGGATCCCGGCAAAATAGAATTCTTTGAGCAGTTCAAAGTGCTGCTGCTCAGCCAGTCCAACAGGGTTCTGGGAATCTACGAGGTTTCTTCAGGAGGCATCTCGGGAACTGTGGTGGATATGCGCCTGCTTTTCGCGGCAGCCCTGAAAGCTGCCGCCGTCGGGATCATCATCACCCACAACCATCCCTCAGGAAAGACAGTCCCTTCCGAGGCCGACAGAAATATGACCCGAAAAATCCGTGAAGCGGGAAAACTGCTGGATATTCCACTGCTCGACCATCTGATTGTAACTCCCGAGAACTATTACTCTTTTGCAGATGAAGGCGCCCTTTAAGGGCGGTTTCATCTTTCATGCCCTTGTGCTGTTCTGGTTTTTTAAGTAATTTTGCCCTATGAATCATGAAGAAATAAAACGATATTTTGAGAACAATCCGCCGCCGAAGGAAGTACTGTGGACCCAGTGGGCAAAGATTACTGACACTCAGGTTTTCCTGAACAGCTGTTATACCACTATCAAAAATTTTAACGGCCCGATAGACCGCTGTCCGGCATGGTGGCATTTAAGGGAGTTTTACATTCTGATGAAGAAAACAGCAGGCCAGCCGATCAGCGAAGAACCTGCTTCAGAATAATTCTGATCCTTCCGTAAATTCTTAATAAAGCAAAAAAGCACCGATTTGGGTGCTTTTTTTATGCCCTGAAAAATAAGGCTTTTTCAATTTTGTTATTATTTAGAACATTTTATTTTTAAAAATTGTCGCTATCTGTACTAATTTTGGTGAGTATAAAATGATTAAGATTATGAGCCGGGCTATTGTACACATTGACATGAACACGTTTTTCGTATCCTGCGAAAGACTGACAAATTCTGAACTTAACGGCATACCGCTAATCATTGGAGGCGGTGAGAGAGGCGTTGTGGCTTCCTGCTCTTATGAAGCCAGAAAATTCGGCGTGCGTTCTGCAATGCCGATCCATATGGCCATGAAGCTCTGCCCTCAGGCAAAAATTATGAAAGGAGATATGGAGCTCTACTCTAGGCTTTCCCATGACATTACAGAAATCATTCAGGAAAAAGCGCCCGTGGTGGAAAAAGCCAGCATTGATGAATTTTATCTGGACATCACCGGCATGGATAAATTCTATGGCAGCTACAGATGGACCGATGAGCTCGCCCAGCGCATTACCAAAGAAACCGGACTTCCCCTCACTTTTGCGCTTTCGGTCAACAAAACCGTATCGAAAATCGGCACCGGTGAAGGCAAACAGAAACAGAACCTTGAAATTCCCGAGCATCTGGTACAGTCTTTTTTAAATCCGCTCTCCATTAGAAAAATCCCGATGGTCGGCCAGAAAACCTTTGAGCTTCTTTCCCGCATCGGCATCCGCACCATCCGCACACTCTCTGAAATGCCTGCCGAATCCCTGCAGCAGATGATCGGCAAAAACGGCACCGAACTCTGGAAAAAAGCCAATGGAATTGACAACAATCCTGTAGAGCCTTATACGGAAAGAAAATCAATTTCAACCGAACATACCTTTTCCCAGGACACCATTGATGTATTAAAATTAAACAGGATCCTTCAGGGAATGGTGGAGAAACTGGCCTATCAGCTGCGCGCCGAGCAGTGGCTCACCTCAACGGTGACCGTCAAAATAAGATACGCCAATTTTGATACCGAAACAAAGCAGTCCAGAGTCCAGTACACCTCAGCGGATCATCTTTTGACCCAGACGGTGACAGATCTCTTTACCAAGCTCTACCAGCGCCGCATGAGGCTGCGTCTGATCGGTGTGCGGTTCAGCGGCCTTGTCAGGGGAACCTACCAGATTGACCTATTCAATGATACCGAAGAAATGCTTTCCCTTTATCAGGCGATGGACAGAATGAAGACCCGTTACGGTTTTGATGCCGTGATGAGATGCGCCGGTGCATCTTTCAAACCCAACAATAAAGACGAAATTTTAAAACGTAAAAAATAAATCATGTTTCTTAACTGCCACTCTTTTCATTCCCTGCGCTACGGCACTATTCCGCTGGATGATCTGATAAAACAGGCAGCACAGTGCGGCATTACGGCAGCAGCCTTGACCGACATTAATACCGTAACTGGGATTTATGATTTTATAAAAGGCTGTGAAGCCTCAGGCATAAAACCGCTTGTCGGGATAGAATTCCACTGCAGGCATAAATTTTGCTATATTGGCCTTGCCAAAAATGCTGCAGGGCTTGCTCAGATGAACCGATTTCTGACCCATCATAATTTCACCGGAAATCCCCTGCCGGAAAAAGCTCCGTCTTTTGAATCGGTTTATTTTATCTATACGCTAGAAAATGCGCCTGCAGAGCTCGGCGAAAACGAATTTATCGGCATTGAGCCTAACCAGCTCGGCAGGCTTTTTATGCCTGAACTTAAAAAGAAGATTTCCAAAATGGTTATTCTTCAGCCTGTGGTATTCCGTACCAAAAGGGAATACAACCTGCACAGGATCCTGCGCGCCGTTGACCTCAACGAGCTTTTGTCCAAACTTGGACCTGATGACTGCTGCAGAAAATCGGATATGATGATACCCGAAGCTGAACTTATCGCCCTGTATAAAGATTATCCCGAGATCATCCAGAATACCCGCTGCATCATCGAGCAATGCAATTTCCAGTATGATTTCGAGAGTCCGAAAAACAAAAAATATTACACCAAAAATAAAGCTGGGGACATTGCCCTTTTAACCACCCTTGCTGAAGAAGGTCTGGTATGGCGGTACGGAAGAAATAATGACCAGGCAAAAGCGCGTATGGAGAAAGAGCTCAAGGTCATCAATGATCTTGAATTCAGCGGCTATTTTCTCATTACCTGGGATATCATACGCTACAGCAACAGCCGCGGTTTCCTTCATATCGGAAGGGGTTCGGGCGCCAACAGCATAATTGCCTATTGTCTGGGAATTACAGACATCTGCCCGCTAGAGCTTGACCTGTATTTTGAGCGCTTTCTGAATGAAAACCGTAAAAGCCCTCCCGATTTTGACATCGACTGGAGCTGGAAAGAGCGTGATGTAATCTTAAAATACATCTTCGACCGCTACGGTTATGAGAATGTGGCTTTCTGCGGCACCAATGTAGAATTCAAATACCGCTCGATTTTCCGCGAAGTTGGCAAGGTTTTCGGACTGCCGAAAGACGAGCTGGACCTTCTGGCTAAGAATCCCATGAAATTCCATGAGCCCAATTCCATTGTCAAGCTGGTGCAGGAATACGGCATGATGCTGGAGAAATATCCCAATATGCGCAGCATGCATTCCTGCGGAATCCTGATCTCAGAAGAGCCGCTGACCAATTACACGCCCCTGGAAATGCCCCCTAAAGGTTTTCCAATTGTACTTTTTGATATGCACACCGCTGAGGATATCGGATTTGAAAAATTTGATATCCTCAGCCAGAGAGGGATTGGCCATATTGATGATACGGTAAAACTAATTGAGAAAAACAGAGGCCTTCGAATCAATATTCGGGACACCTCATTATCAAAAAACGAACAGTCAGCCAACAAATTTCTGGCAGAAGGAAGGACAATCGGATGCTTTTATATCGAAAGCCCGGCGATGCGCGGCCTATTGCGCCGCCTGAAATGTGATAACTATAAAACACTTGTGGCGGCATCATCGATTATCCGCCCTGGGGTTGCGCAATCCGGAATGATGAAAGAATACATCTTCCGACATAACAACCCTTCAAAATTTGAATACTTTCATCCGGTTTTTGAAAAGGAGCTCGGTGAAACCTACGGCATTATGGTGTATCAGGAAGACGTGATCAAAATTGCCCTGCATTACGGCGGGCTCTCAGCCGCTGACGGAGATATCCTAAGGCGTGCCATGTCGGGGAAAGGCCGGTCAAAAGCCGCTTTGCAGAAAGTAAAGGACGATTTTTTTGTTTCAGCCGCGGCAAAAGGGCATCCCGAAGCTTTGAGCCAGGAAATCTACCGCCAGATCGAATCCTTTGCAGGCTATTCCTTCTGCAAGGCGCACTCTGCATCCTACGCCGTGGAAAGCTACCAGAGCCTTTACCTCAAGGTGCACTACCCTGTTGAATTCATGGTAGCTGTGATCAATAATCAGGGAGGTTTTTACAGAACTGAAATCTACGTGCACGAAGCCAGAATGGCCGGTGCTGTAATACATACCCCCTGCGTAAATAAAAGCGGATATGAGACTGCTCTTTACGGCAGCGATATCTATCTTGGTTTTATGCACCTGCAGGGTCTGGATTCCAAACTCTCGCAGTTCATCGCTTTTGAACGGGAAAGAAACGGCATTTATAAATCACTGGAAGATTTCATAAACAGGGTACCAATGGGAATTGAGAATGTAAAGGTGCTTATTTTTATCGGCGCTTTCCGCTTTACCGGAAAAACCAAAAATCAGCTACTGGTGCAGGTAAGCCTTCTGATGAATAATTTCAAACCTGAAAACCGCGGGCTTATGCTCATTGAGCAGCCCGCAAAAGAATTTAAGCTGCCTGTTCTGGAGCGCTCGGTTTTTGAAGATGCCTTTGATGAAATCGAGCTTTTGAATTTCCCTGTATCCTGCACCGTTTTTGATCTGCTGCAGACCAGACACCGCGGGGATATAATGGTACGTGACCTACTGAAATATCATAAAAAACAGGTCCGCATGCTGGCTTACCTCATCTCGACCAAGCAGGTGCCGACCAAAAGGGGCAATATGTATTTCGGGACATGGATCGATCATGAAGGAGCCTATTTTGATACGGCGCATTTTCCTGACAGTCTCGTCCAGAATCCTTTTCAGGGAGGCGGCTGCTATCTGCTTTTGGGAACCGTCGAAATTGACTATCATTTTCCGACCATCACCATTTCAAGGATGGCGAAAATGCCTTTTATCCCTGATCCCAGATATTCGGACTCGGAAAAAAGGTATACCACCCAGCACAATATCAAACAGGATGTCAGCAGCACCCAAAGACAGCCTTATCCGCAGGAGCACGAAATTAATCTGCCCCGCCACAGAATGAAATTTTAAATATTTATTTATGCAATGTCCTAAGAATGAATTAAATTTGATAGAGCAGTAAAAAAAGAAATAGAAAAACAAGCATGCAGCACATCAGTTTTCTGCTGTTTATTTCTCGAAGCTTTTGTTTTCGCTGCTCCTTTTCTTTTATAAGTCTTTCAATGCGTTTGATGTCTATTGGGCAAGATTCCATAAGATCGTTTTGTCAAACTTAAGCGCAATGAAAAAGACAAAAGCCCTTAAAAGGACAAATTAGTATCAGGATAAGACATTTTTACAACAGCCTTAAAACGGAAAATTATGTGTTATTACACCCAGCAGAATGCTTCAATAGAAGATCTTAAAAGACGCTTTAATGCAGAACTTGACAACGAAGAGACTTATCTGCAGTCGGATTTCATAAATGGATTTTCACATCCCAACATCCCTGTGATACTCAATTCCTCTCCGCACCTTATCACAACGGATTATACCTGGGGGCTTCTTCCTTCATGGGCAAAAGACATTGAGTTTAGAAAGAACACGCTCAATGCCCGCATTGAAACCATTGACGAGAAAGCCTCCTTCAAAAATATAACCCATAACCGATGCCTTATAATTGCTTCGGCCTACTATGAATGGCACTGGAATGACGAAAAGGGAAAAAGCAAGGACAAATACCAGATCAACTCGCAGGATGATGAAATATTTACCTTTGCAGGCTTGTATTCCTCGTGGACTGATCCGGTTACGGATGAGATTAAAAATATCTACACCATGGTGACCACTAAGGCCAATAAAATAATGGATTATGTTCACAACCATAAACACAGGATGCCTATAATGCTTAAAAAGCACGATGAAACAGCTTGGCTGGACCAGTCTGTTGCCATCACCGAATTTGCCTTTCCCTACGAAGGAAACTTAATTGCACTTCCGTCAAATTAAAAACGGTTTTTATGAAACAGGATATCGATTATTTCAATGGCATGAGCACTGAAGATCTGCTTAATAGATTTATGCAGAAGCTGTATTCTAAAACAGAATTCATACAATATAATGACCCAGATGACTTTTTCGATCCGGAACAGGAATACGGAAATCACATTACACAGTGTATTGCAGAAGAAAGAGATTTTATACGAGAATTAATCCGAAGTACATCCGCCGAAGCCGGAATAATATTAACTGAGGAGCGGATTGAAGAAATTGTGCAGAAGAAAAGAGAAGAAATCACCAAAATGACCGGATCGGCAATCGAAGACTATATTGAAAAGGTTTCAGTTACTTATATTGATCCTGTGCCGGAATGCGGCCAGAGATTTATATTGTATAGATGGTTTTGTAGACTTTGGAAATTTATACAATCAGTACTCAGCAGATAAGTGCTGCAATTAAACCCAATTCTTTGATGGAATAAATGAAAATAGTTAACTCCTCATTTTTCACATTATATTTATAATAAGGCTCATTGATGGTCGACTACATTTAATCCTAAAGATAATGACACTTATGAATTATTCACGTGTAGTTATTGATTATAAATCATGTAAAAACCGATTTGAAAATCAATCCGCTTTTTTAAAATCATTCAATCATGGTATACAAAACTAAAAATACATACAAGAATGAAAATTATCCTTGGCAACCATATATTCCTGAAAAAGCTAATAAGCTAATCCTAGGTACATTTCCAACCTCCGAACGAAACAGGGGCAGCTATGAGTTTTTTTATCCAAATCCCAATAATGAGTTTTGGAAAATCCTGTTTGCTGTGGCTGGGCAAAACTTAGCTGATTATTCGAAAAAAGACCCCGTTGAAATAAGAAAACAGGTTATGAAAAAACTTCAATTAGGTATTGCCGATATGGGAAAAACAATACTTCGACAACGTGGGAATTCAAGTGATGCAAACCTTTTTCCCGTAGAGTTTACAGATATTTTTCAGTTGTTGGATAAGCACAAAAAAATTACGACTATTATAGTCACAAGCAGTAGCGGAAGTAATAGCGTGTTATCTTGGCTACACCAATATTGCAACCTTAATGAATATAACTTTAAAGTCCCTGAAGGAACACTGCCAAAATCAACTTCATTTGATTTTCAAGATAGAAAAATCACAATTAAAATAATTCCATCACCATCAGGACAATCCCGCATAAAAGGCATTGCACGTATAGAAATGTATAAACAGGCTATAAACTAAATCATCTAATAAAAAAGTTGTCAAATGGAAAAACAGATTATACAAATAGAATCAACAACCGTCGCTGAACTAACCGATTTGATTTCTGACAAATTTCTAGAAAAGTTAGAAAAAAGAATTGCTGCCATCGATGAAAAAAAACTCGATGAGGAATTGTTGACCCGCGAAGAAACAGCAAAGTTGCTAAAGGTTAGCATTACAACACTATGGCATTGGACAAAGAAAAAGAAACTGATTGCCTATGGTATTGGTAACAGAGTTTATTACACGAGAGGTGAAATAATGAGCGCTTTAATACCCCTCAAATGAAAATTACATTTTACTGGTCATTTTGTAAATAAAGAAATTAATCAGCTACATGCAATAACCGAGTAGGTATTTGATACTGTAAATCTTTTAATGGTTTTCCTTTTTCTACAGGCTGAAAAACAACACATGGTTCTCCATCTTCACTAATATATTCATCCGTTAAAAGAAAGCCAGTCGCATACTTTTTGGTTATAACTCCGGGAAATACAATTTTCACCTTCTCTCCCTCCCTCCATACTTTCTTTTTACTTTCTATTATTGCACTCATGCTCACAATTGGAAAACCTGAAACTAACTTCTTAGTTTTTAAATCAAATATAGGGTCTATTACAGGATCCATTCCTTCATTATAAAATGACTGGAGGTGAGAATCTAATTCTAAATCAGAGGAAATAATTTTTAAGGTGCACTTTTCCATGTTTGCGCCTATTGCATTCCAGTTTTTATAAAATTTATCGAAATCTGATGGTTTAGAAAGTAAAGGGATAATGTTTCCAACTTTTACAATATCATCAGAACCTGAATGTAAAATTAATCCAAGTGGCGTGTAATCATTATCAAGTTTTGTAGACGTTGATTCATATTGCTTTGTATACTTTGTCTTCTCATACCTTAGAACATTTGTTATTGTTTGTCCAGGTAGTTTTAGGTTGTCAAGGAATTTAAAGCTCCCGTTTATACCACTTTCTACAATCATACAAATAGGATCACCTTCCTTTTTGCTAGATTCCAACATATCATTAAAGTTTTGGACTTCAATATCAATCTCATTCTTTTTAAATCGATGAATTTCTTTACCAAGCATCATAAAATTAGTACTCCCGTTTTCATAGATTGTTTTAACACAAAATGGACCATCATTAAAATTATTCTCAGGATTCCAACTAATTGCTGCAGTTTTCAAACTTCCCATTTTGTTTTCAAGTCCTTTTACTTGACCTTGGCCTTTTTCTAAGAGATCCATCCACTTAGTATAATTAAAATTAATAAGATGAGAATCTTCTAAATCTTTATAACCTGAAAGCCCTAAAATTCTATCAGCTGGTCGTAAACATTCTTTATGAACGTTGCCGACATTTGCCTCCAACCTTATTTCATCAATTTCAACTAAATAACTATCATTTGTGCTAATTTTTTCTTCACAATGTAAGCAAGTCATGGGGTCAGTATTAAAATCAAGCAGTTCCTGTAGAATTTCCGCCTGCGTTATAGCTGCCTCTGTATCCTCTACCTTTTCGATTTCACTGCTTGCACCTAATGATATAACCTTTGAAGATTCATACAATTCAGAATTACTTTCGAGATATCTGTTTAGTCCTTGCCATGTTGCAAATCGTTGAATCAATTTCCATCCATCATCATCCGAAGCACCATTAATTATAACCTTGTCGTCTTCAAACGTAAATTTCTTATTACCCTCATCATTAAATCTAAAGTTTTCGAAAATCAAATAATCTGCTTTATCAACAAATGATTCAATAAGTAATATTTCCTTACCGGCAGACATCAAACTTTTTCTTTTTTGAATTGCTATCAATTCTTTTCTCAAAATAGGAGAATTTGTAGTACCCTTTGTTCTTTCAATATTATTTTTTATAAACTTGTCATCAAGAATTAAAACCATTTCTCCATCCTCATGACCAATATTACCAATAAAAGCACCAATTGGAGTCTGTCTTGAATTATTAGCGGTTAGAACAGAAACGTATTTAATTATTTCTATCACGCAAGTATAAACATTGTCATTATTTTCAAGATATCTGATTAAATATTTTGAGAAAGGACTATGTTGTCCCTTTGGTCCATCAGCAACTTTTTCTTCACCGCCGGATGCAAGCATCCATTTGGAAACTTGTTGGTCAAGTTTATAATAAGTCTTTTCACCTTTCATGCCTCTTGTCCTGGAAAGAAAAGTTCCAGAAAAGCAGGAATCTGAAATTAACCAGACGTGTTGAGCATCAATATCCTCAATAAAATCTTTTATAACGGAATTTTCAATAAATGTATTAGTATTTGCTGTACCTTCCTGAGGAACCCAATAACCCCTATGAGATTGGAGGTTCATTTGACCGTGCCCAGCAAAAAAGATTATTACATTATCTTCAGGTGCAACGTATTGTTTTAACTCATTAAATGCATTATAAATATTCTCCTTTGTAGCATGTTCGTCATAAAGGGGATCAGGATAAAGTTCGAAAGAATATCGTTCAGTAAGGACTTTTATTATTTCTTTAGTATCAAAAACCGCATTATTTAAATCATCCCAAACGCCAGAATCATATTTATCTATTCCTATTGCTAAAAGAATATTTCTTCTTTTCTCTATCATAGTTTACCGCTTAATAAGTTACAAATACTTGATTATTTCATTCTTAAGGAATTTAGGTAAGTCAGAACGTAAGTCATGTATATTTAAACCATAAAAATAATTCATAAATTTCGATTTTTTTATATATAGGAATTTTTTAAAGTGAATTGTTTATTGTTAATTTACAATATTTTTTCATTTTTTTTAAAAACAAGTAGATGAATACTACAACGATTATAAAAGCTATTCGAGATATCATGCGTAAGGACAGTGGCGTTGACGGTGATGCTCAACGTATCTCTCAAATGGTATGGATGCTTTTTATGAAAATTTTTTCCGATAAAGAACAAATATGGAAAAAAACCATCCCAAATTATTTAAATCCTATTCCCGAAAATTTAAGATGGCAAATATGGGCCGTAGAAGATAAATCTTTAAATGGAGATGACCTTATCGATTTTATAAACACCAAACTTTTTCCTGAACTTAAAAATTTAAATCCAACTACAAACGAGCAGGCAAAAATTATTAGAGCTGTTTTTGAAGATACCTATAACTATATGAAAAATGGGACTCTTTTCAGACAAATAATTAATGAAATTGATAAAATTGATTTTAGCATAAGTGAAAGTCACATATTTAATGATATTTATGAGAGTATTCTAAAAGAATTGCAAAGTGCTGGGGCATCAGGAGAATATTACACTCCGAGAGCAATTACTCAATTTATGGTTGAAATGATTAAGCCAAAAGTTGGAGAAACAATTTTAGATCCTGCTTGCGGTACAGGAGGTTTTTTAACGTGCAGTATTGACTATTTACTTGAATCCAAAAGTAAATTAGATTTAAGAAAACTACAAAATGATATACGTGGTATTGAAAAAAAACCTTTACCACACTTGCTTTGTACAACTAATTTAATGTTGCATGGGTTTGACCATCCTGCAATTAATCGTGATAATTTATTAAGTAAACAATATAACAACTGGAAAGAAGAGGATTTACTTGACATTATTCTATCGAATCCACCTTTCGGAGGTACTGAAGAAGATGGTACAGAAACAAATTTTCCTTCTGAATTTCGTACAAAAGAAACTGCTGATCTATTTCTTGTTCTCATTGTCAAACTTTTGAAGGACAAAGGCCGAGCCGCTGTTGTTTTACCTGATGGTTTTCTTTTTGGTGAAGGTGTGCGAACAAGAATTAAAGAGGATTTATTATCAAAATGTAATTTACATACGATAATTCGTTTGCCACAAGGGGTCTTCAATCCCTATACATCAATAAAAACAAATCTTCTATTTTTTGAAAAAGGAACTCCAACTAAAGAAATATGGTATTTTGAGCACCCATTCCCTGCTAATCAAAAAAGTTATAATAAATCACGTCCAATCAATATAAAAGAATTTGATTTAGAAACTAAATGGTGGTCGAAAAGAGAGGAAACTGAATATTCTTGGAAAGTCTCAATAAATGATATTAAAAAAAGAAATTACAATTTAGATATTTCCAGTCCTTATTTTGGAGAAGATGATGATACTACTAGTAGTGCTGAAATTTTGCAGCGTTTAGAGAAATCATTTAATAAAACTCAAAAATTACTTGAATCATTAAAAAATGAATTCTGATGAAAAAATGGACATCCATAAAACTTGGAAATCTACTTACTGAATCAAAGATTATCTCAACTAATCCAGATACAAATAGAAGAATTAGGGTAAAGCTCAATGTAGGTGGTGTTGAAAAGCGACCTGATACATCTGATAAAGAGGGTGCAACCAAATATTACATTAGAAAAGCAGGGCAGTTTATTTACGGAAAACAGAATTTACATAAGGGTGCATTTGGTATTGTTCCCAAAGAGTTAGATGGTTATGAATCAAGTTCAGATATTCCCTCATTCGATGTAGACAACTCATGCTATCCAGAATGGATATTTTATTTTTTCAAGCAAGGTAACTTTTACTTACAATTAGAAGCTATTGCTAAAGGTGTTGGCTCAAAACGTATACAAAACAAACAGCTTTTTGATGTTGAGATTTTACTACCGGAGAAAAGTGAGCAGAAGCAAATACTTTCAAAAATTCATAATTTGCAAGACACAATTGCAATTATGAGTAATGAAATTGACGCACAATTTAAATTTATTTCTGTACTACGTAAGCGAACCTTACAAGAAGCTATTGAGGGAAAATTTACTGAAAAATGGAGAAGGGAAAATTCTAATTCGGCGGATAATGGTAAAAAACTATTAAACATTTTAAGACGTAAAAAAAAGGAATTGATATTACGAAAACAACTCCCAAATCAAATTAGTTATCCTGAAATAAAAGATTCTGAATCAAAATTCGATTTACCTCTAGGATGGACTTGGGCTCATTTGGAAAATATTTTGCAATCACTACGATATGGCACTTCAAAAAAATGTGATTATAATTTAGGAGAAACTGGCGTATTAAGAATTCCAAACATTGTTGACGGAAAAATAGATTTTAACGACATAAAATCGACAAACTTAAATGAGAAAGAACAAAAAGATTTATCCTTACTAGAAAATGATATCTTGATGATTCGTTCAAACGGTAGCACATCGCTTGTTGGAAAAACAGCTGTTATAGAACCGAATGCTAAAGGTTATGCTTTTGCGGGTTATCTGATGCGTTTACGTCCTTTTGAGCAAATTGACTCTGAATATCTACACATCGTTCTAGAGTCTCCTCTTATAAGAAACATTATAGAAAATTCAATAAGAACAACTAGTGGTGTTAAAAATATTAATAGTAACGAAGTCTTTAGGCTCCAAATTCCATTACCCCCAACTGATGAACAAAAAGCAATTGTCAAAAAAGTAAACAGCTTACTAAGTTCTTATAAAGAAATTGAAGAAAAAATCCGTGTGAATCAAGAGAGTGCTTACTTATTTGAACTTACAAAACTTAGCGAGTACTATGGAAATCAACGGAAAATAATTGAAACAAAAAAGAAAAATTCTGAAGATAACGATTCTCAAATGAATAAATTATCTTCAGTAATATTAACCAACAATAATGTTACTATGGAACTTTACGATTTATTATTAGAACATGGTAAACTTTCTGCATTTAACTTATGGCAATTATCTCTCTATAACAAGGATATTGATGCTTTTTATGCTGAACTTAAAATACAGGTTGAGGAAAAGTTGACCATTAAAGAAAGTGATGAAAAAGGATTTTTAGAACTAGTGCAAAATGAGAATTGAAAAAGTAAAAATTGACGGATTTAAAAACTTAATTCAATTCAATATTGAATTAGATAAGGATGCCGTTCACACAGTATTAATAGGACAAAACGCTGCAGGAAAGTCAAATTTTTTAGAAGCTTTAGTTATTATATTCAGAGATTTAGATTTAGCAGAAAAAAAGACTATAATTCCCGACTTTGATTTTGAGATTGAGTATAAATGTAAAATATATTCAATTAAAGTTATTGGAGTTTGTCCTAAAGAAAAAATTATAACTGCTAAAAGTGGAGAGCATTCTTTAGAAAATATAAAAGGCAGTGTAGAATTCTTTGTTGATGGTGAAAAGGTTACCAAAGCAGCATTTTATAGAAAAAAAAGCGATTATCTGCCAAGATATGTGTTTTCATATTACTCAGGGATTAGTAATAGATTAGTGGAGCATTTTGACACTCATCAAAAACATTTTAGAGACGAACTTTTGAAAGGTAATGAAAAACCTTTGCGACCTCTTTTCTATGCTCGCTTAATACATAGCCATTTTGTATTGTTAGCTTTCTTTGGGTTTGGCAAGAAAAACATTGATGAATTTTTAAAAGAATACCTAGGGATTTTGGGTCTAGAATCCATACTCTTTGTACTGAAAAAACCTAATTGGCCGGGAGACAAAGAAATAGGCGATGCAAAATTTTGGTACGCAAAAGGTGTTGTAAAAGATTTCCTTAATGACTTATGGGATGCTTCCCTGGGACCAATACCATTTGAGGATAACATCAGAGTTGATTTTGATAAAAATTTGAAACAAGAACAGTTGTTTCTTTATGTATCCAATCAGGAAAAGTTAGAAAAATTAGCTCAAAAATACGGAACCAACACAAACTTTTTTAAGATGCTTGAAAGCACTTATTTGTCTGACCTAATACAGGAAGTTCGAGTAAGAGTTAAAAAAGAGAACATCAAAGGAAATATAACTTTTAAAGAGTTAAGCGAAGGTGAGCAACAGTTGATTACAGTGCTTGGTTTAATTCGCTTTACAAAAGAAGATGAATCACTGTTTTTACTTGATGAACCGGACACACACCTAAATCCATTATGGAAATGGAAATATATGAGTTTGTTGGAAAAAATTATCGGTAAAGAAGAAAATAGTCAAATTATAATGACGACACATGATCCACTTGTCATTGGAGGATTAGTTAAAGAAGAAATAAGAATATTTTTTAAGGATAAAACCGATAAGGTTATTAAAGCACTTGAACCTAATTTTGATCCCAAAGGACTAGGAGTTGCAGGAATTTTAACTAGTGAGTTTTTCAATCTTCCATCAACTCTGGATTATGATACAGAGCTTGAAGTTATTAAACAATATGAACTTGTTGCTAAAAAAAACACAACAGGTTTAACACAGAAAGAGGAGAAAATCTTATTAGATCTTAATAAATATCTTGACGAAATTGGCTATAACTTTAAATCAATCGATCCTTTGTATGATAAATTTTTAGTAGCTATCACTAAAGAAACTGATTTTAAATTACGTGCTACCACCCCTGAAGAAAAAAAGATTCAGGAAAACTTAGTCCTTAAAGTTCTTAAAGAAATTTCAGAGAAAAAATGAGGTACGTAGATCCAAGTAAAATTATTATTCCGCAGGAATGGTTAGATAAGGCAGTAATACTTCAAAAAGAAATTGAGGCAATACCACTGTTAAAAGATAAATTGAAGCATATTGATAAAAACCCAATTTGGCAGGATAAGACTTTATTTAAGGCATTAAGTGATGTAATGGATGGGAAGTGTTGGTATTCTGAAGCTAAAGATTTGATGTCTGATCGTGATGTAGATCATTTTCGTCCAAAAAAGAAAGCTAAAAACAATGACAAAACTGAACGCGATGGTTATTGGTTCATGGCATACGATTGGGAAAATTATCGATTCAGTAGCATTTACAGTAATAGATTAAGAAAAGATAAGTTTACAAAAGAGGACAAAGCATTTGGTAAAGGAATTTATTTTCCACTTCAAGTTGGATCTCATCCAGCTGTTACTAAAGCAACTTTGGTGGACGAGAGAGCTTTCTTAATCGATCCAACTAAAAAAGTAGATGCTGCTCTTATTTCATTTAATAGTTTCGGTAGAGTAACTCCAAGTGTTCCAAAAACTTTTAAATGGGAAGTCGAACGAGTTAATGCATCGGTTAAATTTTATCATTTAGATCATAGTCCGTTAAAAGCTGCACGGCGTATCAAATGGAAGACTTGTCAAAGAAATATTGATGAGATTGTAAAATTATGTACATTGGATCAACGAAGCCAGCGAGATGAGAATATGATTGAATTTTTGAAAAATCAACTTGTTGAATGGTCGGACGAAAAAGAAATATTATCTGGTGTTGCAATTGCTTGTTTAAATAGAAATAATTTAAGTGCAATTCTCACTATATAAATATAATGAGTATAACAATTAAATGTATATTTTGTAAAAAACCAAGCCATACTTCAAAAAGTGTTGAACACATCATACCTGAGTCTTTAGGCAGTAAAAAGAAAGTATTGCCAAAAGGAATCGTATGTGATAGTTGCAACCAATATTTTGCACTCAAGGTTGAAAAACCAATATTATCACACGAATCTTTCCGAAACGTTAGAGCTTATTATCAGGTACCAAGCAAAAAAGGGAAAATGCCATCAATGGTAGGGACTATTGCCGGAACTGATATTAAAGTAGCATTCAAATTAAACAAAGACAAATCAATTAATCTGCAGCCTGAAAATGAAAAAGACAGAGAACAATTCAGTAAGTTCTATAATAACGAAATAGTTGATTTTCCGCCATTATTGTTTCCAATTAATGTAAAGCCCCCTAAAAAAGAAATGGCGCGCTTTTTAGCAAAAATGGCTTTGGAGGCTTTAGTTTATAGGCATGAAGGAAAGCAGGAGTGGTTAGATATGATTATAGAATCACCACATTATGATTTAATCAGAGAATTTGCCCGATCTGGTCGTTCATTTACAGAATGGCCGTTTCATCAACGAAGAATTTTCCCTGAAGAAACCCAAATGATTCATCCCGATACTGGTAAATGGGTGCAAGTTGGATTTGGACATGATATAATGCTTACCTCATATCCGGAAACTTACTTTATTTTTTTATATTATGGTATTGAATATGCATTTAATATTGGTGGTCCATCAATAAATGGTTATGAACTATGGTTAGAACAAAATAATAACATAAGTCCACTAATAGAAAGGCATGGTCTTAAACTGGTTCTAAAAGAGATAAAAGGTGAAATAATGTACTTTCTGGAAGGCGAAATGAGTGGTTCAGAAGCATTTGATTTTGACAACGAAAGATAGCTGGCAAAGAAAAATAAATTATGAAAGATGCAATTCAAAATTTCAGCGGTGCTGATTATATAGAGGGAGCATGCTTAACCTATGAAAATGAGAAGCATCATATTGCGGCTAGTGATTTCTGTTAATAAAAATTTAACGGGCACTGCAATTTCTCATCTAATTCTTGGAGCAGAAGAATATATAAAAACACTTATACTTTTAAATTTAAGTGGTGACTCTTGTTTCTCTGCCATGTTAGATAATATAATTTATTTTTAAGTTCATCAAGTTAAAATTAATTTATGCTTTTTTTTTGTAATTTACTCACTTTCTACAAATGAATTCAAAATTTTGCAAGTCAAAAGCAAGACTGGAGGCGATCCTTTTTTTTGCTACAGTATCTTAAAGCTGTTAATCGTTTTACGAAATAAATTTAAAACAGAAAATTTTACGATTTTAGTTTTTGCTGTTCGGAAACTACTTGACAGAAAATAGAAGCGGGTTATCTGACTGTTATAATCCTGGAGTCAGGAAAATCAATATCAAGAAACTTCTTTATCATACCTGTGACGACATCAATACGCGTTCCAATAACTATATTTCTGTCTTTAATAGACCAGTCGGTCATTATAGCCGTTAATTTAGGTTTTATGATTCCAGCTGCTAAATCTGAGGGATCAGTGAACCATAAACCACATCCGCTGATGCCGTAAAGGTCTGGCCCTGTACCGTAAGTTCCTTTATTGCTGTCAAACGCCTGTTTTTTATTGTATGATGCCAAAACATTGACATAAGGATTTCGACCAAACGCTGCATAATACTTAGTTCCTATAGGAGCAGTGAAATGGAAAAATGTGGTGATGTCGAAAATATCGGTTTTATATAAAGTTTTTGCTCTTGTTGCGGGGTACCCAAGAAAGGTGTAAAATTCTTCACTGTGGAACATGTGATTAATGGCCAGATCCTCAGCTTGAAGAAATTTATAGGAACGCAGAATATGAGGAAGGCAATCATCATCCAAGCGCAGCGCAGCGATATCAAGCGTATCCATATCCCGATCTTCCGACCGATTGATATAGGTGTCGCCACCCGGTTTGATTATTTCATACTCCTGGGACAGGAAAATGAAAAACTCTCCATGCCTATCCAGAACATGGGCCGCCGAAACAAGAAAATAGTGCTCCTGAATCTGAATAAACACGCCAGTTCCATGAGCTTTATACTTTATGGTATCCAGCAGAATTATACAAGTGCAGCTACTCATAGCACCAACACTCAAAAACTGCAGGTTTCTGTATGCTTCAGCCGGTGTTTCCATAAAAATTATTTTAGTATTAAAAGGTAAACCATACAAGATCAATACCAAACATACAACATTGGCAATCAAACGTTTGATAGATCATCCCAGAACTTTAGGATTTCAACACAATTAAACAATTCGCAAATATGGAAACTTTTTCGTACATTTCCAATATAATCTTGAACTATGCAAAAAACATGGTTTCAACGTTCATCATTTCTTTGTACTCTTAATGGCCATTTCTTACTGGACTGGATACCTTTTTTGCCATAAAAAATTAAGCCGATTTTTAAAGATAATTTTTGTGGCAGAATCGTGGCACATTGCATTTTCAGAAAATAGAAATCCACTAAAATCAAGAAGTAAGAGGTCTCGGTTCCAGTATATTAAAAACATTTATCAAATATATAATATTGAATTAATATTAGCGTAAAATTGGGTGCAGAATCGGTGCAACTAGATTTAAGAAACAATTTAAAACACTACAAAACAACTACTTACGATCTAAAGTTCGAAAGATTACTAGATCGTTGAATATAAAAATTGAATCAAAAAGTAAGGTTTTATAGTCTAATACTGCGACATATTCTAACAATTTCATTACAACTTCAAATAACTAATATTAACTCATTTTAAAAGTCTGAAATTCTACTTTTTTAAAATAAGAATGCAAAAATCCCCCCATAACTTAGCCCCTACTTTTTGTTAGATCATGAAGAAGGAAAATAATATTTTAATCACTCTTTTATAAAGATTAATAATTATTTTAGCACAAAAGAAATTAAAGTAACATCCATACTCTAAGTTAAAGCAAATACTTGAAATGATAAAACAGCTTATTACAGATTTAAGTTATGATTAAATTTCATTAATTCAAGGCCTTTCAAGAGCAAAATTAATTGCCTTCGAAATCCAAAACTCAGACTTTAAAAACTGGATTGTAAGTGAGCTAAACGGATATCAAGCGTAGGTTCGAAAAACTGTATTACGCAGTTTTAATGTTGTTCTACGCAGCTCAAAAATTGATTTATTTCTAATCTAAATCGATATAATATTGTTTCAAATTTTTACGTATTGCGTCTCCAGTATATGATAGTTCAAATTCAAGCTCATTTTTATTGAGTTTGTATTCATTCCCTCCTTCGTAACCATAATTTGTAATCTCCTCCAAATCGACGAAAAATTCTTTAAAACTCAATAATCCCCAGCTCAGTAAATCCGAATTAAATGCAATTGAATATACTAGATTGTCTTCTAGTACAAATTCTCTCAATTCTACTAAAATACATTTTTCTATAACACTACAGCAACTTATGAAATAACCGTAACTAATTTTTTCCAGTAGAAAAGCTCTAAATAATACACCAACGATTTCTGCTTTTTCGTGGTCATCGCATTTATCAACAATATAAAGTAGCTTTTCGCCAACTTTTACTCTGTAATCATTAGAATCGTCTATTTTAGAAATAACTTTCTCCCTTTGTTCCACTTCCACATCACTAAGTTGAGTTAAAAAGTATAGAATCTTTTTTGCAAACATCATATCTTTAACAGTTCCACTTGTTTTAAAAACTGCCAAAAGTGTATTAAGAACAGGAATGCTTTTTGCCACACCATCCTCTAAAAACGAATCTAGGATCACTTCCCCATACTCAGCTGTTAAACCTTTTAAATCTGATGCTTTTAAAGTTTCAGTTATTGACTTGGTAATGTTCTTAATGCTTGACATAAATAATTAGATAAAATGAAAGATACTAATTTAGCATAAATTGGAGTTGCCTTCAAAAGTGCCACAAAAGGTTAAGAAAAATTTGCCGAAAAAAAATTACGGTTTTGTAGCAAAAGCGTGACGCACGACTTTTTGATTTCTCTAGTTTTAGAAAAATCAAACACTTCCAAATCTAGGTTCGAATCGCAGAACAATTTAATATGTCTTCTTATAGAACTGAAAAATTTAGAAACTTTTTGAATGTAACGGCATCTGTCTCGTAATACTTTTTCGCTTTCTGACTTTCATCATCTTCATATTCAATGTCCATACTGTATGAATTGGCATCGTATAGATAAAATTGTACAAGGTTTTTTGCTTTAAAATAATAGATATTCAAACCTAATCTATGTTCAAAAAAATCTCGATGGTTTGAATTCTCTTTAATATTAGAAGCTAGGTCTTTTGATATTGTTCTATCATTAAAGGTTTGGGTGTTGATAAACATCAGAGTTCCTTCGTATAATATCCTAACTGTTGTTTTGTTAAGATAATCAGCTTTTACATCGTATGCTTTAGCTAATTCTGCTTTTGATACCACATAGTATTTACAACTAACTTTATTATTCCAACCTTTTTGGATTGAACTATAAGTATAAAAGCCGTCTCGATATTTTTTAATTATAATTGCATACGTACTATCAGCTATTTTTACGTCTTTAATTTCAAGTGAATTAAAATTATCAGTACCTAAGCCATACGATTCATAGTTACCTAAAAGCTTCTGATTTTCACCAAGATCTTGTGGTATTTTATTTTTTCCACTTATCCATTGTCCGGAAGAGTTTTTTAACCAACCCGTAGCTAATATTAATGCGCTACTTTTTTTTGTTATTATTGGCACTGCGTCATCAACTCTATTTTGAGCATTGATGGTAACTGCAACTAATGTAAAAATTATAAGTAGATTTATTTTCATAAGATACTTGTGGGTTTATTAAATTTATTAATATGACGAAAGTATAGAAAATAAATTAATAAAAAGCCTATAGATCTAACAGAATTGAAGACCTCAATTAAGTAAATTCTAGTAAGTTTTTAATTCAAAAAAAGTCGTTCATTTATTTGGACGTGATATAAATCCATCTAAAAAAAGCAATCGCCAATACGGTAGATATTTAATCTTAAACGGTTTTATGGCAGAATCGTGGCACATACTATTTTGGACTGGATACCTTTTTTGCCACAAAAAGTTAAGGTGACTTTTAAAGATATTTCACCCTTCTAAGTTTTGTGGCAGAATCGTGGCGCATGGAGTTTTTGAAAAATAGAATCTTAGCAAAACCAGGGTCTGGCGAGTTTAGGTTCGAGACTTTTAGAATCAACTTTCTGATACCAACCCGAGTTTCTATTTAATTATGAAGTTTATATAAACTATTAATAAAGCCAGTAGGATTTGAAAAATAGTATATCATAATAAAACAACCTCCAAGATCAAATGACTTTGGAGGTATAATGGAGAAAAAAGTTGATGACCTGGGCAGTTTTAATACATTATTATCACATATTAAAATCCAGCAGGACTTTGACTCCTTTAGTAGCATGCGCTACCGCTTCATTAATTGCACTTAACGGATATGTGGCAGCAATTGGAACATTTAAAGATCCTAATTCCAACAGCTTTTCTGATTCTCGGACGGCCGCATTTAGTTTAGGTAAATATTGGTCCAAATACATCCAGAACCCATGTAGTTTCATACGTTTGGTAATTAAATCCACTTGACTAACAACCATTGGCTGCCCACTTAAGACTGCATAAGCTACTAGGTGGCTATCTTCTCCGAGTATTTTAGCAAGTACCCCTGACGATTCACCGCCGACAGCATCAAGTCCCAACCTTATGTTTGCACCATTGGTTGCACTTTTTGCTTGTCCAGTAATATTGGGATTTTCAACCAACACTACATCTGCGCCTGCGGCTTTAGCTACCGCTACAGCATCTTCTCGTCTGACTATTGCAAGGGTTTTTAATTTTCGGGATTTTGCCACTGTAACAAACGTATGGGCAATACTTGAATTTCCTGCATTAAACACTATCCAGTCATTTTCCTGAAGTGTAGTAAATTCATCTAAAAGTAATACAGCGGTTGGTGGATTGATCCCGATCATCGATGCCTGTTTAGCATCAGCTGATGTTGCTAATGCAACCAAATTTTCTGAAGGTGCCTTTACAAGTTCTGACCACGCATAGGTACCGAAAGGCAGCACAACCCTATCGCCCGTTTTAAGATGGTTGACATCCTCACCAATTTGCTCGATAATGCCAACGCCTTCTCCGCCTATTACAGCCGGAAGCTCAGGCTGGATAAAGTAGATACCTTTCGCCACCATCAGGTCACTAAAATTTATAGGACTGTACTCCATACGGATAATTACTTCTCCATTTTTTGGAGCTGTCGGATCTGGCAATTCAACATATTTTAAAGTTTCAAGAGGATTGCCAGTAGCTGTTAATTGTATAGCTTTCATAAATTTATTTTTAAGTTTAATACTGGGACAAATATAAAAAATTATTTAAAAAAATAGATAGACTTGTCTATTTATTTTTTTTAAATAATTTTTCTACCTCTGTTTTTTAATTTGTTATATTTGTACTATGAAAGAATCAGCTACAAGGAACAGGATATTAGAAGTTGCATCAAGATTATTCTATATGCAGGGATATAATTCAACGGGCATAAATCAAATTATAGACGAAGCTAAAATTGCAAGAGGCTCACTGTATAACCATTTTCCATCCAAACGGGATCTTCTTACCGCCTATATAAATGCTATGGAAGCAAGTTCACTAGCCGAATGGGATCATGATTTGGGTGCGATCAAAAATCCAAAGAAAAAGATTCTGGCAATTTATGATATATGTATCGCGCGTCAAGCACGTTCTAATTTTGCGGGTTGCCCCTTCATTAAAATTGGAGCAGAAATACCATGCGAAGATGCGAGTGCTTTTGTGTTAATTGCAAACCAGAAAAAAGCCGAAAAAACATATATTGAAACATTGCTCACGAATGCTTTCCCAAACGAAAGTCAGAAAATTAATAACGAAATGCTGGCATGTACTTTGTTTTTACTTATGGAAGGTGCTATGGTCACTTCTACTATTGAGAAAGATGTACAATCTTTAAAAGATGCAAAAAAAATCGCTGATTCCTTATTGCAACAAATTTTCTAAATAAAATCATCCACAAAAAATGGCATCGGCTTAATTAGTAAGAAGAGCGTAATTATTCGTGAGCCTTATCCATTCTGCTAAGTAACATATCTCTCAAACAATTTAAAAATTTTGTATTAACTGAATTCTTCACTCGCATTTTCAAAAACGTTCTATGGAATTGCTCGAAATTAAAATTGAAAGTTTCTTCAAAAAAATTAGCTGTTTCTTTCAAATCAGTCGTTCCATTATTAGAAAATCTTCAACGTGCATCGAATCCAACTCTTGGTTCAAGAATAAAGACCTATTGTTTTTTGGGTCAATATTATCATTATAATCCGGCTATCAGTTCGATCTGTTTTTTTGCAATTTACTCGCTCTTTCTTATTAGTTAAGCCCGAACTTTCCTTCTTTGAACTGGACAGGGGTAATACCGATTTTCTTTTTAAATAATCGGGAGAAATATGGCGGGTTTTCAAAGCCCAGTTGGTAAGCCGTTTCTGATATAGAATTATCAGTAGCCAACAGGAGGTTTTTAGCTTCGTCTATCAGAAATATATGGATATGGTCCAAGGCAGTCTTACCCGTCTCCACTTTCAGTTGGTCAGTGAGGTAACGTGTAGACATGGATAGCCGTGATGCCATGTACGCAACAGTGGGTAAGCCCTCTGAGATCAGTTTGCCGCTTTCCTGATACTCCCTCAGAAACAAGTTAAATCTGGTAATCAGATTTCCCTCGTACTCTGCCCGGTTAATGAACTGACGTTTATAGAATCGCTGAGAGTATTTCAAGATGGAATCTATGTGTGTTATGATGATTTCTTTGCTGAATTCGTCCTGGTTATTATGGTATTCCGAGTGGATCTTACCGTAAAGTTCCCAGATGTTTTTCTCTTCGGCTATCGATAAGTGCAGGGATTCGCTGACTTCATAATCAAAAAAGCTGTATTTGCTTATTTCGGAATGTAATTTTGTGTTCAACAAATAATCTTCATGTATAAATATCAGAAAACCTTTTTCTGTTAATACCAGATCTTCAAATCCAATAGATTGCCTTGGCCTTATATAGATCATGGAACCATTATCGTTTTCATAATTTCTGCGTCCGTACCGAAAGTTACCGGAAACGAATTTTTTGAAACTGATCAGATAAAAATCTCCGCTGAACTTGTTCTTTCCCAGCGAACTTTTATTATAATCCTGGCAGGTCATGATGCTTAACAAAGGGTTTTCAGGCCGCTGGATTCCGCTGTCATCATGTAAGGCGTTCAATGTTGTGTAGTGATTCATAATACATATTATAAAATAACGAAAGCCCAAACGAACGTCATCTGGTCTTTCGTTACTAAAACTAGTTATTTGTGGGCAGCAATTGAAAAGTCTTTCCACTCTTCCCATTCCGCAAGGCGTTTCGCATAGGCCTCTGATGCAAAGATATAACCTACTTTGCCAAAAAATACTCGCAGCGGAGGGTTTTCCGTATTCACGATTTCTAAAATAGCAGGTATAGTCGCTAAAGGATCACCCAGCGTGTCTTCGTTAAAACTTGCAAGAACAGCATTTTTTACATCATCATAAATGCCGATCGACCCACTGTGCAAAGCCGAATCACCTCCAAAATCAGTTGTGTAGGCGTTAGGCTCAATAAGGGTAGTTTTGATACCAAGGTGATTCACTTCGCCAGACAATGCTTCCATTATAGATTCCACGGCAAATTTCGTTGCATTATAGACGCTCATAGTAGGGATACTTACGATTCCCAGTACGCTAGAAACTTGTATAATGTGACCGCTCTTTTGTGCTCGCATAATCGGTAACGCAGCTTGGGTGATCCAAAGCGAGCCATACACATTCGTTTCAAACTGGTTCTTTACATCAGTTTCACTCACCTCTTCCACCGCGCCAAATAGGCCAAATCCAGCATTATTGATTACTACATCCAATTGCCCGAAAGTCTCTTTGGCCTGGTTAACCACTTCAATACACTGAGTCCTATTCTTGACATCCAACTGAAGCGGCAATACAGAATTGCCGAATGCTGCTACCAGATCCTCCAGATCGGTCAAATTTCTTGCGGTTGCCACTACCTTGTTACCCGCTTCTAGGAACGCTTTTGCCCATAGTTTTCCGAAGCCTCTGGAGGCTCCGGTAATTAAAATTACTTTGCTCATTTGTTTATATATTATTTGATTCAAAGTTGCATCACTCGTGGTCTTTTCGACTTATACAGATGTATTTATCTCAGATACAAAAAAACGTTAGTAGCAAAAGGTCTCGCTCAAAGTTATCGACATTATTACAAAATGGCGTGTTGGCAACATTGGGTTTATGAAATAAATACCTTTTTTTCCACAAAAAATTAAGGTGGTTATTAAAGGTATTTTGCCAGTTTAAGTTTTGTGGCAAAATCATGGCACATCTGTAGTTAAAAACATTGAAAACGATAAAAACTAAGACCTGACGACTTTAGGTTCGAAACTTTAGATGAAATAATTACTAAATTTGCTTATATTATTCTTTGGTAAAAAGTGGAAACTAACTTAATTCTCACTATCCCGATAATCACAAACTTCATTTATTAAAGAAGTAGAGATTTTCTTTTAGTAAAGATTACGTAAAAGTGCCTTTTTTATTTCAAAGTAGTTTGCACTTAATCCTAAATTAAAAACTTTAAATCCTTGTATATGGAAGACATTTTAAAAATATTCTTGTACCATATTGTTTTTTGAACTTTTTATAAGATTTAAACTCGAATATAAAATTTTGAACAATGCCTTTTTATTTGTAAATTGCATCATTATGAGAAAAGCAAAATTAAAATATATAAGTACTAGAATGGTTTCTCGAAAATCAAAAAGTGCATTCCAAGAAGGAGCAAAAAATGCAATGAACGTTAATGGATATGTAGTAGTAGCCCATGAAGGATGGGTTGTTAAGAAATATTCTGACGGAAGAATTGAAAGAATGCAAGAACTTGATAATAATGACCAAAATTTAGAACTTATTCTTGATTAGATGACTAAACGATTAAGGATTTTTGCAGGCCCAAATGGATCTGGAAAAAGCAGCATTATTAAAAAAATACTTAATACCGAAGTTCAAGAAGGAGTAAAATTAGATTTTGGTATCTATATAAATGCTGATGATATTGCTCAGGAACTTTTGAAAAAAGGATGCAGATTCTCTAAATTCGAAATAAATTTTGACGAAAACGAGTTTCATCAAACCGCTAACGATTCAGGTCTAATAAATGCTGATTTTGATAAAACAAGATTCGAGAATTGTATCTTAATAGAAAAGAATAAGCTAACTATTATAAAAGAGGTAGCTTTACAAAAAGACGACAAGCCTTACGAAAGAATTGCACAAATAATTGCTGATTATCTGAGAAAAAAATTATTGTCTGAAGAAAAAAAATTTTCTTTTGAAACCGTTTTTTCTCATCAAGGGAAAGTCGATATAATTAAGCAAGCTAAAAAAGACGGATATAAAGTATATTTATATTTTGTTTCAACTGAGCATCCTGATATTAATGTATATCGCGTCAAAAAAGTTAGAGTTGCTCAGAAAGGACATGACGTCGATGAGGAAAAAATAGTGTCAAGATATTATCGATCAATGAATTTTCTCTTTGAGGCAGCGCAACATTGTTATCAATGCTATTTTTTTGACAATTCTAAAGATGGCTCTGATCAGACCATGTTTGCCCATTTTAAAATAAATCCAGAAGGTGAAAAAGTTTGGGATAAACTTGATGTAAAATCATATCCTGCTTGGTTTAAGGAGTATTATTCAAGTAAAATTAGTCAAAAAAACTCCAATCAACATTAGCAATAGTTAGTCAGAGAATAAATTAATATAATAAAACAGGTTCTTTTTTGTAAACCAAATACCTACAATAGGATGAATGTTTTCTAGTATATACAAAGTTTTTTCCTTATTTTCTAGTTTAGCATTTAATCCATTATCTAAGTACGTTGGAAGTATAAATAAATCTTAAAAATATTTATTGCTTTTATCTGGATTTTTCCAAAGTACACCTAATATTACCCTCCCCTTTTTAGTGTGTTTATGAATATCTGTTTTCAAAGAATCAAAAATATAAGTTCTGCATTCTACTTCTTAAAAATGTTAAAAATATTACTTATTCAATTTTTTGTGGCAGAATCGTGGCACACGCTGTTTTTTAAAACCAGAAATACAGCAAATTCAAGGTCTATGAAGTTTAGGTTCGAAACTTTTAGAGATATAAATCAATCCCCTAAATGTTCCTTAAATCTTAATATCTATTTTTCCAAATTTTATTAATAAAGTTCTCGGATACTATCGAAATAACATTCATTTCAAAAAAATATAAGAAAAAATAATTCACAAGCTTTTTTCTAAAACAAAATCAATCGTAATCATTTAATCTTTTAAACCAGCCCGACGCCAGATCAATATCGTCCTGTGTCAGGTTATGACCTGCATCAAGGTTAAAATGTGTCACATCAAAACCACTGTTGGAAAGAAGCTTTATATAATTCTCTGTATCATCAGCCCCGATTGTCGGATCATGAATGCCTGTAGTGATAAAGACGGGCGTTGCCGTTTTATCGGGAAGTGGCCCTTTGTTCTTAAAAGGCCTCATCGGCCTGAAAAGAATTGCTCCTTCCAAAAAGTCAGGAGACAGCGTCAAAACCGCTCCTGCCATATTGGCCCCATTGGAATAGCCCAACGCCACTATTTTTGAGGAATCAAATTGATGTCTGAGAGACAGTTTTTTAATAAACTCCACCATCTCGCAGGAACGGAATTCAAGATCCTGCTCATCAAAAATCCCCATTGCAACTCTTCTGAAAAACCGCGGCATTCCATTCTCACTTACATTTCCGCGCAGGCTCAGAATATTAAATCCTGATCCAAAATAGGCCGCCAGGGACAGCAAATCTTTTTCATCCCCTCCTGCTCCATGCAGTAGCAGCATTGTTCTTGCCTTTGGATTTCCAGAAGGCTCATAAATATATTCGAGTTGCTGGTATTTCATCATATTTAATTTATAGTCCCAATACTCCTTCTATTTATCAAAATTATAAGTATCTGCCCCGATATGCATTGAACTGGAACAAGAAATTCTTTAATAGCATAGCATTTTATAAACCGTACATATTTCATGTACTTTCCTAAAAAAAACAAAGTATTAACAAAATATAAACTTCCAATATTTCTACCCTGTGTGACATTATCCGGACTATAAAATTGCCTGTCATCTCTAAAAATAAAAAACTGCAGTTTCATACCAACTAAATGAGATTCAAAAAGCACTCAGATTAAGTACTAATTAAGCTATTATTTTTGCAGAATTATTATTCAAAATCAGAACCGTAAACTAAGCACATATTATTTACTAAACAATTAAAATCTTGTCCCAGTTCAATGCATGAGTTCTGCTTATTTCGCAAATTCGCCTAATAAACAAGCACTCAAAATTGTGGACCCTGATGATTTAATCAAAAAAAACTCTTACACAAGGGAATAATTACCAAACTTTTTTTATTCAAAAATTAATACTATAAACACTATTTATGATTACTTACAAGAAAATGTTTTTACTGTCTTTAGTAGCGCTGTCTCTGACGGCCTGTAACAAAGAAAATGATTCTCAAAAAGAAAAAGCTGACACCGCTGCTTACTTAAAAGACAACACTCCCGGCATAAAAACAGGCGGTGTAAAAATGGTTGAAATTACTACTCCGAAAGGTAAATTTAAAGTATGGACAAAACGTATCGGAAATAATCCAAAAATAAAAGTTCTACTGCTTAATGGAGGACCAGGCGCAACACATGAATATTTTGAATGTATGGAAAGCTTTTTACCGGCTGAAGGTATTGAATTCATTTATTATGATCAGCTCGGAACTGGTAATTCGGATAATCCAAATGATCCTTCTTTTTGGGATCTTCCACGATTTGTAGATGAAATTGAGCAGGTGCGCAAGGCCTTAGAACTTAATAAAGATAATTTTTATGTACTTGGTCATTCCTGGGGAGGAATTTTAGCGGCAGAATATGCACTGAAATATCAGCAAAACTTAAAGGGCTTGATTATTTCTAATATGATGATGAGTGCTATTGATTACAGTACGTACGCAAAAGATGTACTTGCAAAGCAAATGGACCCGGAAGTTTTAGCCCAGATAAGGGAAATTGAAAAAAATAAAGATTTTGCAAATCCAAAATACATGGAGTTATTGGTTCCGAATTTTTACAGCAAACACATTTTACGTATGGATGCAAACTTGTGGCCTGAACCCCTAAACCGTGCAATGGGTAAAATTAATCAGTCATTATATGTCACAATGCAGGGACCAAGTGAATTTGGACTTTCTGGAAAATTGGAAAAATGGGATATTAAAAATCAGCTTTCAAAAATTACCGTACCGACCTTATCAATAGGAGCGAAATATGACACAATGGATCCCAAGCATATGGAGTGGATCTCTACGCAGGTTCAAAATGGAACTTACCTGTATTGTGACAAAGGAAGCCATATGAGTATGTATGACGATCAGCAGACCTATATGAAAGGTTTAATTAAATTTTTGAAAGCTACTGAATAGTACGGCTTATAAAACTCTCTATAATAAACTGTTATATATTAATATTTTTTCACTATTACCAATAAGAGCTGTCCCGAGACCGCTCTTATTCTTTTACAATAGTTACGGTATAGTCTAATTCTGCTTTGCTTAAAAAATCTTTTATAAAATTGTGAACTTCAGATCTGTTTTTCTGACTGACCATGAAAGAATTAATATGAAATTCTTCATCATGATCCTCGATATGAATAATTTCTGTATATCCTTTAGAGATCAAACTTCCCTTTAATTTAATTATATTGATTTGGTCCTTGCTGTTTACCGCCTTAAGAACGAGTAATTTCATAGCGTCTTCCATGATGCATGTTATATTATATTATCTATTCTTAAAATTCAAAAAATAAAGGGCATGGATATTAAGTTTTTAATTTCCACACCCTTTAATTGACCCCCAAATCAATTCTAATAATCACCTTCTAAAAATAAGCAGTATGTATTTCTTTTAATCCAAAAAAAAACAAAGTTGTTATTACATTATTGTTAAACAAATTTAAACCGTTTGTATTGTTCTGCTTCTGCAATATTTTCACCAATAATTATAAAAATCAAAGATTGCTTAAGTAAATTCTTTCATGAAGAAATAAAAATATCATATATTATAAATTAAATTACAATAAGCCAAAAATAGAAAAGCTTTATAATTCAAGATGTGACATTGCTATTAAAATTTACATGTACTAAAAAAAACGGTTATTTCAGTTAAAAAAGATAGTTTAAAAGCGAAAATGCGCGTGCTTTTGTATCCGAAATATATTCTTAATTTTAGCTACGTTTTCCTCTCTGATTAAAAACTTATTAATTAAAGTACACATGAAAAAAAATTTACTCGTTACCACCCTTCTGTTACTTACGGTAAATGCTTTTACCCAAAAATTAAATAAAAAAGAGTTTGAGCAGGCAAAGAAAATCCTTCCGCTGGAAATGAACGAGGCAAAAAAAGCCAGACTGTTAAATCGGGTAGCAGTGTATTACATTATGAGGAATGAATCGCCAAATGATATTGACAGTTGCTCAGTACTTAACCGCCAATCATTAAATTTGGGAATAAAACTGAAATCAAAGAAGATTATTGCGGCATCCATGCTGATTGACGGTCAGATTGCAAATAGAAAACAAAACAAAATCCTGGCTCAAAGACTGAAAAAAAAGGCACTCGAATACGCCCAAAAAAATGGACTTAAAAATCAGGAAGCAGAAGCTTATGTAGACATGGCGTACGATTTTGGAAACGATTATAAAAGTGCATTGCCCTATATTGAAAAGGCAGGTCTATTATTTAAAGCATCGCATGACCCTTACGGCGAGTCAGAGACATATTACGACATTGCCTTTATCTATGAGGAATTTAAGAAGCCTGACAGCATCTTTAAATATTTACAGAAATCGATAAAAATAAAAAAAACAATACATAATTACGAACTTTACAAAGACTATAGCAATCTCACGAGATTTTACCTCAAACGGGGAAATTTTAAAGAAGCCCTCGACTATGGACTGCAGGCCGACATACTTGCGGAAAACGCAGATGCAGACCCAAAATGGCGGACACTTATATACAATCTCTTAGCATTAATTAATAATGCGCTAAATGATCAGGAAAAATCATTAGACTTTTTTAGAAAGTCTATTGAAATGGCAAAAAAAACAAAAAGTGCCATTTATCTTGAAACGATTCAGGTGAACACTGCCAAAAGTCTATATGATAACCGACAATACAAAGAGGCACTGGAAATACTAAAAACTGTTAAAGGTGATCCAGAAAAAGATTGTAAAGTGCGTAACCTTTCTCTGTACATGGTGCTTTATTCTTCAATAAAAAAATATGACATTGCTCGCAGCTATTATGCAATGCTTTTGAAATGTGATATGAGTGAAAAGCAGAAAGATTATGTATATCCGATAATTATTGACTATTTATTACAGACAGGGCAAGCAGCAAAAGCATATTCATTTCTCGATGTTATAAAAAAAATGCGGCAAGGCAGCAGTAATTTAAAAGCCATTTCAATAATTGAAAAAACTTCCTCAGAAATAGATTCGGCTACAGGTAATTTCCGTGGTGCATTTGAGCATTTTAAAATTTACAAATCCTTAAATGATTCCATTTTTAACACGAAAAGTGTAGAGCAGTACAATGACTTACAACTTAAGTATGACACAGATAAAAAGGATAAAAGTATAATTCTGCTTACACAGCAGGGGAGACTTCAAAAAGAAATAATCCGAAATGCTTCTATCCTCAGATATGCCTTCATTGGCAGTATTGCAGCACTGCTCCTATTTGTCTTATTATTATATAACCGATCAAGATTAAAACAGCGAGCGCATAAAAAATTAGAGTATAAACAGCAGCAAATCAATGAGCAGAACGAAGCGCTGAAAAAATTACTATCTGAAAAAGAATGGCTGGTGAAAGAAATTCACCATAGGGTAAAAAATAACCTTCAAATCGTAATTAGTCTGCTGGGCACACAATCAATGTACCTGGACAATGAAGAAGCGTTAATAGCTATACAAAGCAGCCAGCACCGAATGTATGCTATGTCCCTTATTCACCAAAAATTATATCAATCTGATGCAATTGCATTTATCGATATGTCATGGTATATTCAGGAACTTGTCAGCTATCTGAAAGAATCTTTTGTGGTAGATCAAAATATTGACTTCAAACTTGATCTTGAGTGTATAGAACTTGACGTGGTGCAGGCTGTACCTCTGGGCCTTATCCTTAATGAAGCTATAAGTAATTCGATTAAATATGCATTTAAAGATAAGCAAAATGGGCAAATTAATATCTCACTGAAAAATACTGAATATAATTTTTATAAGCTCGTCATAGCAGATGATGGTATCGGACTTCCTGAAGCATTTGAATCACAGGAAAGAGAATCGCTGGGAATGAACCTCATGATCGGACTCACAGACCAATTAAATGGAAGCTTCGAACTTAAAAACGATAATGGGCTGGTTATAGTAATTACATTCGCAAAAAAGGATGATTTATTAAGTTCAGTAACGGATTTAAATAATGCTGATGCTACCACCTCAATTGGGGAATACTAATCAGTATATGAATATCGTGGTTGGCAGATTACGAAATAACGTAAAGATAAAAATTGCTTATTTTTACAAATAACTGATTACAAGTGTTTTAATATTTTGGATCTAAATTTGGAATACCCTTCGTAATTTTTAATCTTTAATATTAAAATTTATGAAATCGTTTCAAAGCTTACATGTTCCACATATTTTTTATTCTGGAACTACTCGGGAAAATCGCGTTATGATAAATGGAAATTATGATACTGGTATCATTTTTTCCAAAAACTTTTTATTTTGAAATCGAAATTCACGACTGTAAGAAAATTTACTGACAGTCTTGCATTTATGAATCTTCCCGTTTTTGATTACATTGACCGTGATGATTTTGCAATTGTACGCCTGGAAGAATTGGGTATGGCGCTTCCTTACCAGACAGCGGTTTACAGGCCGGATCATTTCAGCCTCATTGTAGTTTTGAATGGTACTGCCACGTACCTGGTCGGTGATAAAACTTTTGAACTTAGTAAAATGGACGTTCTTTTTATCCAACCTCATACTTTCATTTCGGGCAAGTGGGAAACTCTGGGCAACGCTTATAACATAAGTTTCAGTAAACAATTCATTCTGCAGTTATTTACGGACGGCATTTATGAGATTCAAAAGTATAATCACGAAAAAGGATATGCTGTAACACTTTCAGATGATACTATGAAATACTTCGAATCCCTATGTATGGACATTTACAAGGAAGCAATTTCATCTGCCCCTTATAAATATGAAATCATCACAAATCTAGTTTATCATCTTTTTTTATTAGTCCGGAAACAGCATATAAATGAGACCAAAAACCCTCAACAAAAATATAACGCATATGTTAGTAAATTCATGCAGGATCTTGAAGACAATTTTATAAGTATTGCCTCTGGAGAAACCGACAGGCTCCTGAACTTAAGTGATTATGCCGGTAGACAAAATATAAATGAAAGTTATTTATCAAAAACAGTAACTAATACAACAGGGAAATCTGTAAATCAGTGGATCGATGAGAATCGCATTATTGAAATTAAATATTTACTGAAATATACAGATAAACCAATTAAAGATATTGCCATACAGTATGGGTTTAATGATGTGAATTACTTTTATAGTTATTTTAAAAAACATACCAAAAATGCCCCGGGTTTGTTCAGAGAAAATTTTAATACTTAAAGAGTTAAGAGAGTATCTTCGATTCCTATCAAGGTGCTTTCAGTAAAACTACATCGGTATGAAATTAAGTTTCCATACGAACTGTAACGTGCTGTTTTATAAGAAATAAAAAAGTTAAATATTTAATTTTATAGGTAAAAAAGCTGTTTTTGTTTGCATCATGAATTATTTGAAGTTAGTATCTTAGCTGTTTTCCGTATCCTGGAAAAATATAACTAAAATTTATTAAAATTAGCAAGTCTCAACCATTGTTGATTATTCTGCTAAGCGGTCTTATTTAGATAGAAGTAAACCAAAAAACACAACAATGAATTGTAAATTATGATAATATATAATGGAAATTAAAGAAAAAATACTCATTGTTGAAGATGAATTCATCGTTGCCAATCACCTTAAAATGATATTAGAACGAGATAATTTTAAGGTAATCGGAATAGCTTCATCTGTAACTCAGGCAAGGAATATGCTGGCTCAGCAAAAACCAGAATGGGTACTTTTGGATATCATTTTACAAGGGGAGGGAACGGGTATAGATCTTGCATTGGACCTAATAAACAGTGAGATTCCGTTTCTTTTCATATCAGCCAACACCAATCAGTCCACACTTGAAGCTGTAAAAAAAACACAACCTTACGGTTTTTTAGTAAAGCCTTTCAGGCCGAAAGACCTTTTGGTAATGCTTGACATCGCACGATATCGGCACGGTCTGGAGAATCAAAATAAAGCTACTGTAACTACAATTGAAAAACAGCCGCTTCAATTTTCTGGCATTATTGGAAAAAGTCCACTGTTGGCTGAAGTTCTTTCAAAAATAAGCATTGTTGCACCTACTGAAACATCCGTTTTAATAACTGGCGAAAGTGGTACTGGCAAAGAAAGAATTGCACATGCCATTCATGAGAACTCATCTCGCAGAAATAAACCTATAGTCGTGGTAAACTGCGCTGCCCTTCCACTGTCTCTGCTTGAATCAGAACTTTTTGGTTATGAGAAAGGGGCTTTTACGGGAGCCCATTCAAGGAAAATTGGAAAATTCGAACAAGCCGATAGTGGTTCTATTTTTCTAGATGAGATTGGTGAACTTCCTCTTGATGCACAGGTGAAACTTTTACGGGTACTACAGGAAAAAGAAATAGAACGCATCAGCGGATCAGAAATTATTAAAGTAGATGTTCGCGTCATTGCAGCTACTAATCGTAAACTCGAGATCGAAGTTGCAAATGGTAATTTCAGACTGGATTTATACTACAGGCTAAATGTATTTCCAATAGAACTCCCACCATTGCGGGAAAGAAAAGAAGATATAGAGGAGCTGGCTAATTATTTCCTTGAAAAATTTGCTACTGCTGACAAAAAAATCAAAAGCTTTTATCCAAAAGTACTTGATCGGCTTTTGTCATACAACTGGCCGGGCAATATTAGACAACTGGAACATCTTGTTGAACGAAGTATACTTTTAAATTCAGGGGATCAGATTACGCAGATAGACCTTCCATCTAATACATTTCTAAATACCATACCCCAACAAGCCGATTTACAATCACTGCAGGAGATGGAAAAAAATCATATATTGCAGGTCTTAAATTCCTGTGAAGGCAGGATTTATGGACCTAAAGGTGCTGCGGCTATACTACAAATTTCCACTACTACCCTTTATGCTAAAATAAAAAAACTAGGTATCAAAATGGAACACTTTTAAATTTACATCACACCGTTAAAAATGAGTGTAAGCAAAAATTAAAATATGAAGTATGACTTAAATAATAACGAGATTAATCTGCGTTTACAGCAAAGGGAACGTGAACAATTGCAAACATTTCAAATGTGCGAAATTCTTTCATCAATAACCACAAGGCATGAACTTGATGATTGTGTAAATAATATGCTGAAAAACATAATAGGATTCAATGACCTCATAATATTTATTGAAAACAAAGACAAAAAGGGCTTCATACTCAACTACCACAGCGATCCTGTTGCTTATACAAAATATAAAAACGATTCCTATAGTGAAAATTCCGGGATTTTTACAGCAGCTTTTAATGCGCCGGAACCTATTATTTTCTCCAGTAATGATTTAAAAAAATCATCCAAAATTCCATTGTGCATTCATGAATCTTTTCAAAAAAAAGTTAGAAAGGCGCTTGGTTGTGCAATTCCCTCAAAATATTACAATGGTGTACTGCTCTTTGGTTTTAGAAGTGAAACTATTCCTGTAAGGAGTGATTTATACACCACTAAAATAGTATCAAGACAACTATGTATTACACTTAAAAATATTTTATTTCTTGAAAAAAACATTCATGATTCTTCTAATAATGAAACCTATAATACCTTTGCCTTAAAAGAAATAGAAGATCAAATGGGAATTGTTGGAAACAGTGCTCCTATTGAAAAAGTACGCAGTCTTATTAAAATTGTCAGTACAGTGGATAGCAGCGTTCTTATTCAGGGAGAAAGCGGTACTGGAAAAGAACTTATTGCCAAAGCTATCCATGATAATTCGCTACGAAGTCAAAAGCCATTTATTAAAGTAAACTGCGCAGCAATTCCTGAAAACCTTATAGAAAGCGAACTCTTTGGGCATGAAAAAGGAAGTTTCACTGGTGCTATAGCCAAAAAAATAGGCAAATTTGAGCAGGCTCATCTGGGAACATTATTTCTGGATGATGTAAGTGAAATGCCACCTGATCTACAGGTTAAATTGCTAAGAGCACTACAGGAAAAGGAAATTCAGCGTATAGGAAGTATGAGTAGTACCATTGTTGATATTCGTATAATTGCTGCCACTAACAAGGATCTGCAGTCGGAAGTAAATAAAGGAACCTTCCGAAGCGATCTTTTTTACCGGCTTAATGTATTTCCTATCAATGTTCCGCCCTTAAGGGAACGACGGGAGGATATTGCCGATTTGGTACATTATTTTTTACAACTTTGCGCAGCTAAAAACAAAAAACCTCTTAAAACCATAACTGCAAAGTTGCTTAATTTGCTAAAAATGCATGAGTGGCCTGGGAATGTACGTGAGTTAGAAAACACAATTGAAAGAGCATCTCTGTTAACTTCTGAAAAAGTTATCAAAGAATTACAAATAAACTCTTTTAAGGAAGATAGCATTATCAAGGGTATTAATCCAATTAAACCCTGGAAAGAATTTGAAAAAGAATACATACTCAGTGTCCTTAGATTCTGTAAAGGAAAAGTTTCAGGACCAACCGGTGCAGCGAGCTTTTTAGAAATGCCATCTACAACCCTTAATTCTAAAATGGAAAAACTTGGTATAAAAAAAAGGCATTATCTTTAAGACAAATATTTATATAAGAATTTTACACATGCACAGATTATCGATTCTACCTTAGCTATTTTTTAAATAGTGGATGAACCCTGAGGTACAAAATTTGTTATATAAAATTCTATCCGCTATAAATCTATTTTGCCAATATGGATTTATTGCCCAGCGCAAATGCAAAATATTATTCCACACAGCAATCCGTTAGTTAATATCTAAAATTGAAACCCACAAATACAATATTTCCTTCTTCTGAATTAAAGTAGGCAGCCTGCAGGCTCATTGAACTTAGTCCTCCCAGCCATATTCCCCCGCCTTGCGAAGTATGCCATTTTCTTGACGGATCATTCTCTGTCCACACACGGCCAAAATCAAAACCTCCATAAATTCCAAAATCTATCGGAATGAGACCTGTTCTGAAACTCGCCATCTTAAGCTTCAGGTTGGAACTGTCATACAAACTATGCTTTCCGCTGAAACGCTCGTTACGGTATCCGCGCAGCCCATTATTGCCTCCAAGAAAAGAAGAATGATAAAAATAGTAAGTATCCCCAAAAATCAGCCTGCCTTCAGCAACAGTCTGAAATACCAGATTTCCTGATTGGGTAAGCTTGTCATCAAAACCTGCTTTTGCTGTAAAATATCCGAAGTTATTTTTACCGTTTTCCGTATTGGTTTTCCATCCTGCTTTTACTTCTGAATAAATGCCCTTAGTCGGAAAATCTTCGGTATCTCTGTTTTTATATTGTATAGAAGCTTCGGCACCCATATAATTCTGATGCTGAAAAACAGCCGGGTCTACATTACCTGGGGTAAAAAAACGATCGTCCATTTCTTCTACTTCGTAACTTTCATATAAGCCCTTTACTTTGAGCTTATGATATTCAATACCCATACTTAGAGCAGTCTGTCTTGTTCTGGCCCGGTTGTAATCCTTACCCAGCGTTTGATCATTATTCACTGTTTCATTTCCGAAACCAAAGAAATTATTAGAAAACCTGGCGCCAGAAAAATAAGCATCAGCAACAAAATTTATATTTGGAAAAACATTAAAAAAAGTACCACTGTAACCTGCCTCTGCCGATTGGTAAGCAAAATAATAATTGGCAAAAACCTGATGAACCTGTTTGTGCGGATTTCCATTGAAACCATTGTAAGTATACTTATCCTTTGCTCCTACAAAGAATCCATCATCAGTAGCAAAACCCAACACCGGAAGCAATATATTGTTACTGGGAAGAAAATAGCAGAAGTGCAGGTTATTGGTTTGGTAAATTGATGAGAACTGCCTGTGGGAAGGCTGTTGCACATCAATTAGATTTTTCTCATAGTCATAGTCGTAAATCCTAATTTTTTTTCCTTTATTCAGTGTATAAAGATCTGTTCCATAACCGCCTATAATTCGTATCAAAGTTTCATTTTCTACTTCACCCTCCACTATAAAATTATCATCTCCATTAAGGCCATAAAGCCAAACCTCACAGGTACTTTCGGAATTAATTATAGTAGAAAAATAAGGTTTTGTACCATTCTCTGAAAATATATCAATTGCTGTATTTCCGTCAGACTGTCTTTTAATTCTGAAGATATCTTTTTTATCTGTTCCTGATATAACTGCTTTTTTACTAATAAAAGAAGCGTATTTCTCTGCTGTTTTTTCAAGGCTCAAAAGCCTGTTTTTTAATTTTGATTTAATCTCTTCTAGTGCCTGATCATGCATCTCGGAAGGCAGCTGTAAAAACGCCTGATCTATCACCGCATCAGTAAGGCCTGCCTGAATTGAAGCCGCCTCCTGCTTCCATATCAGAATGTCACAATCGGAAACAAAAATTTTATCCAGATTATAAGCCTCCGAATTAAGCCATTTTACATCGGCAATCTGGTCATCATAACTTTGCCAGAAACGCGTTTCCGGTACAATTTGTTTGATAACAGCAAGGCTTACACCGTCAAATTTCGAAAAAGCGGCATCACGATCCCTGGGTATGGGAGTATATATTCCTGAATTACTTCCTGTTTTTCGAAGTGCCCAGCGCCATTGATCTTCATGACGATCCCAATCCCCGATAAGCATATCAAATATCCTTGAACGGATATACTGACGCTTGTCTATACTATATTTAGCATCGTTTCGCAGCTTTTCAAGTACTTCGGTTGTTCCTGTAAAATCAGTTATAGCACCGGTTTTGTCAGCAGAAACATGCTGGTATCCTTTAAAATCTTTTTGCCCCTTTGAAGGTCTTTCTTCAATGTAGTAGAGTCCGTCACCGTATTTGTCATTTAGGTCTCCAAACTTCTCCTGTCTTGGAAAATAGTATAATTTGGTATTAGAATGATTCACTAAAGCGGCTTCTGCCAGATCATTAACGGCAAGTTGTACATAGGGATGGGCCGTTGTGAAAAAATCTGAAACCATTTCTTCGGCTTGCGTATTGTCATAAGATTCCGGATCAAAGGCAATTCCTTTTAACTTGAAACGCAAAAACTTAAGGGCATCTTTACGAAGTGAACGCATTACATACTGCCTGCCGTCTTTGTCCTCCAGTCTTAGGGACTGCGATTGATGTCCGCCACCTTCTTTTAAAATAGTAAGTCCCCCGTATAAGGTATCTAACAGAGCTGTTTTTACTGTTACATCTTCTGCGTAATAGTTCCGATAGTGCTCACCCCACAATATTTTGTAAAACCCTGATTTAGCGGTCTCTTCTCTGCTTAAGATATGGCGTTTGGATACCGTATCAAAAATGGGCAGTTTTGTATTGCTTTCTTTTGCTTCTGTCTTAGGGAGTGCTTTGTTTACCAAATGGCGATATAGTAGTTTATTGTTTTCCAAATTGTAAAACTCGACATCTGACGAACCGTCCTGATAAAAATTAAGCCTGGCATAGCCTTTCTCACTTGAGCTGTAAATACCCTCGTAACTTAACTTGCCACCAGGCGCCGTTATAAATTCTTTTGATAATTTTACCGCCTCGGTTTTTGACAGTGATCCACTGATAATTTGATGTATTCCTCCCCCTTCCAAATACTGAAGACTTGCTTCATGACCTGAAACAAGCATTATATTATTCGATAATTTTGCAAGTGCTGCAATATAACCTGTTAGTTCTCTATACCTGAAATAAGCGATATCTTTTGGACAGCTGCCTCCTAATTTTCTAGCAGCCTTATCCCCAAAACCAATGATGGGCAATGGATGCAGATAATCATTGAAGCTGTATTTTCCACCGTGTTTTCCATTGGTAAAAACGGGATGATGCATTGCTATAATCACATTTTTAAATCCGGCATCGCGAATCATGCTTTCCAGCTCTTCCAGAAAACGTCTTTTTGTTTTAATATCCGGGGAATTTTCATTGATGTATCTGATCTCATCCCAGTTGGCAATATACCACTGGGAATCAATAAATATAATATCAAGATTTTCATTTACTGAAACTTTCCCCAATGGACTTCCATTTTTAGGAAAACAGATCTCAGAATTGCCAGTTATGGAGTTTAAAAAATCGCTCACTGATTTACCCTTTCGGCTATCTTTGTATTTCCATTCAGCATCACCTGGAATGAAATATGTTTTACCTTTAAACTCCTTAGTAATATCGGCCTGTTCTCTGAGTAATGTACTGTCATACAGGCTGTCCTTTACCTGATCGGAAATATTATCACCTAAAAATAAAAATGTTGAATTTTCCGGGGATTCCCTTAATACATTTTTAAATTGCTCCAGAGTGCCCGGGTCACTTTTAGATGCTCCATAACCTCCGGCAAGGTAAACACTATAGGTTGGTTTTTTATCATTTTGCTGCTCTGCCGCAACTTTCGACTGCGCTTTTTTAGTTGCGCATGCAGAGAATATCAATAAAAATAATATCGCTAAATTTCGTGCTTTTTTCATAATCATCCATTTTAAATAAAATATAAGCGACTCAGGTTTGTACTTCCCTTGTCTTTGTCTGCCAGAAAATTATGGTGATCTAAAGGCATTGTAAAAAAACATGCATGTGATAAAAATTCACCTTTTCTGAAAGCATATTATCTACTTTACATCATAAAGAAATAAAATGCCATGATTCCTCCTACTACAATAATTCCTTTTCTTGCCGCCTCCTGATTTATATTTCTGGAAAATAATGCACCATAATACCCCCCTATCAAAGCGCCAACAATTAGTACAAGTGTTATATCCCAGTCTACAAGTCCTGAAAAAATAAAACAAATTGCAGCTATGCCATTATTTACTGAAACCATTACAACCTTTAAACCATTCATTTCATTTAGATTTTTCATTCCATATAAAGTAAAAAATGACAGAATGATAATACCAATACCGGCATTAAAATAGCCTCCGTATAAATTGATCAGGAAAATTGGCAATATTTTACCGTGTGTATACACAAAATGCTGATTCTCTTTAGCTCCTTTCTGGAAATATTTCAAAATAGATTTACTGAAGGCAAAAGCTCCCCATGAAACTAAATGAAAATAAGGCACCAGTGACTTAAAAACTTCAGGATTAGTGAAAATCATCAAAATAGCCCCACATAGTCCGCCGACACCGCTTATGAGCAGCAAATACTTCAGATCAGTGCTGCTTACTCTAATATCCTTCTGAAAGGCCTTTGCACTTACAATATTCCCTAGCCAAAGCGAAACACAAGTCATTGAATTGGCCCTTATAGAAGAAATTCCATTTAAAATTAAACTGGGGAAGACTATGAATCCGCCACCGCCGGCAAAAGCATTTAATGCGCCTCCTGCAATAGCAGACAGGAATAATAATATATATTTATATGTTTCCATTTATTTGGGTAAAATTGATTGATGATATTCTGAAATTTCCTGTGCTATTTCTGCTCCAAATTCTTCAAGGGCAAAGTGGCCAGTGGGATAAAACAATAATTTTGATTCTTTAATTTCATTATGTATTAATAATGCTCCCTGTTTAGTAAAAACCTCATCATTCTCTCCCCAGACAATTAACGTAGGAGGCTGTAATTTAAATAGTGTCTCCTGCCATGTAGTATAAAGTAGAAGGTTGTTTTTATAGTCTTCCTTTATAGCCAGATGTATTTCCTTTAACCCTTTTCTTTCCATCAGTACCTGGTCTAAACTATAGGTATCAGAGGTTATTTTGGAAGGATCTTTTACACCTGTCGTATATTCCCATTTTATGTACTCGGGTCCAACCAATTTTTCTAATCGTTCAAGATTATCCACACTTTTATTTTTAAATAATTCCATCGTATTTTTCAAACCATTCCCTAAACCTTCCATATGAATAGTACCATTCTGGAAAATTAACATCTCTGCACAGGAAGGATTCGCGGCTATAAGTCGCATGATAATAGGCGCGCCGTAATCGAAAAGATAAAAACTGGTTTTTGTAATTCCTAATGCCGTTAGAAAGCAGGCCATTATATTAGAGAAATTTTCAAAAGTATAATCAAAATTTTCCAGATCAGGAGTCTCACTGAATCCGAAAGCAGGCAAATCGGGAGCAACGATATGAAACTGCTCTGATAATTTCGGTATAATATTCCTAAACATATGAGATGATGCTGGATATCCATGCAACAATAACAAATTGGGCTTAGAGCCGTCGCCAGCCTCTCTGTAAAAAATTTCGGTGCCACATATTGCAATACTTTTGTAATTTATCGTATCGGGAGGCCAGGTTTGGTTCTTAGTATCCATTGATTCTTGTTATACGGCTATCATATTAATAAACGATGGCCGTCTGATTATTATTTACCTGTTTTTCTCAAAAGAAAATCTTTGATAAGTGCTCCCATTTCAGCACCAAAACTTTCAAGGGCAAAATGTCCCGTGCTGAATAAATGAAACTCCAGATTTTTCAGGTCTTTTTTGAAAGCTTCAGCTCCCACACCAGGAAAAATATAATCGTCTTTTCCATAAACAACGATAGTTTCCGGCTGGTAATTTCTGAAATATTCCTGCCATTCAGGGTACAGCACCACATTGGTCTGGTAATCATAGAACATGGCCAGTTGAATATCTCCATTTTCCGGACGTTCCAAATGTCTCAGATCAATCTCCCAATTGTCTGGTGAAATTACAGAAGGATCCGGCACAGCGTGCGTATATTGCCATTTTAATCCGTCAGGGGCATGGAATGTACTTAATGTGTTTTTTGCCTCTTCATTATTTATATCTTTCCAGTATACTTTAAACGGATCCCAGAAAGTTTCAAGACCTTCCTCATAAGCACATCCGTTCTGAATGATCAGTGTATCGATCTGATCCGGATTTCTGCTGGCAATTCTAAAACCGATCGGCGCACCATAATCCATCAGATAAAGACTGAATTTCGCGATACCCAGTTCGTCTAATAACGTTTTAATAATATTTGACATATTCTCGAATGTATAGTCAAATTCCCCAATTGGAGGCTGCTCACTTCTTCCATAACCAGGGTAATCAGGTGCTATTAAATGAAAATCATCGGACAGATCATGTATTAAATTTCGAAACATATGTGACGATGTAGGATATCCGTGAAGCAAAACTACTGTTGGCTTGTTTTTATCTCCGGCTTCTCTGTAAAAAATCTCTACTCCATTGATTTTTCTTGTATGGTAACTCGTTTTCATAATACTGGTTTTTTAAATTAAATTTTTATTTTTTTAACTCTATTTGTAATTGATTAAATTAATTTTCTTGTCATTTCCTCAGTGCCGTTTATAAACAGATGACGTTTTCCCTAGTCGCTGTCAGTTCTATAAGCCTGCGCAATTCCAGAGTTGAATTTTCTAAATTGCTGTCTGATAAAAATGGTGGAATTGAAGATCTTTTTAACACTGCCTATAAGTTTAAACATTTCTATACCACAAACTTAGGCATTGAACAGAGTTGTATTTCTGTTATATTCTTACCAAAAATTATAAAAAATAAAGATATCGGAATACTGTTCTTTACCCGAAAAATAAAAGAAGAAAGCAGCCGATTATGCATATTATTATTTCAAAAAGAAAAGTGCATTTAACAAGCCTCCGTATTGAAAAAAAAATTCTCTGAATCTGCACTTCAATTTAAATGTAAACAGTTTGATACCATCTAAAATAAGAAGCAGCATTCTATAGCTATAGAATGCTGCTTCTAAAAAAGGTGAATTAATTATTACCCGCAAGTTCTAAAGTAATAGAAACATGCTGATCTGCTTTACAAAAACTCCAGTATTTATAAAAAATTTCCGTTCGCATGATGAAAAATGTTTCACCAATTTGATCCTAAGGAATTATAAACACAGATTAAACTTCTCATTATTTCGATACGATTAGTGTTTAAGCATCGCTCGGCCATATTGAACACCTATCCCATACGATCCGCCATATTTTTGAACCAAATCTGTCACGGCTGTATAAGTCTCAGATCTTCCCCAGTCACGTTGCAACTCCAGTAAATACTGCATGGATGTGATAGGTCTTGCTCCGGCCTGAACCATGCGTGTTACGGCCTGATTATGGGCTTCATCTGTCACATCTCCACTTGCATCTGTGATCACATACACAGTATATCCATCATTTATGGCTGATAATGCTGGCCCTACTATACAAACAGAAGTCCATAAACCTCCCATCACTATTGTTTTATTTCCCTTACCTGTGACCTCTTTGTAAGCATTGGCATCTTCCCAGAAATTCATAGTGGTTCTGTCAAAATACTTTGTACTTGATTTAGGATAAAATTCCTGAACCTCAGGAAAAACCGGACCGCTAAACGATCCCTCTGCCACAGTTGTAATAACAGTGGGTACTTTAAAGATCTTAGATGCTCCTGCAACAAGGGCAGTATTCGTTCTAAGCTGATCAACCGGCATGTTGCCCACTGCAAAGGCCATCTGGCTTTCATGATCTACCAAAATCAAAGTGTGATTTTTAGGGTTTAACAATTGTGGACTTGGTTTTTGTGCAAATGCATTTAGAGACGATAATGCAACTACTGCGGTTAAAATTAAATTTTTCATAATAATTCAGATTTAATGGTTAATTGTATTTTTATAATTGATTTATGCAACTCGGATTTTGAAAATTTCACACCATTTTTTAATTGATCGTTTAGTCCTTATTTCATTACTTCTCCCGTCTACTAAGTGTGTTTGTTTTCTTAAAATTATTGCGCCTTATAAACTTCAAGTTCTATTTCTATCATTAATTCGGGAAATGCTAATTCTTTTACGCCGAGCCAGGAACCTGTCGGAAAATTTTTCTTGTAGATTTCTTTTCTGTATCCCGAGACTTCAAGAAATAACGGCATGTTGGTTGTGTAGACATTCTCCATAACCACATCATCAAATGTGCAGTTATAATGTTTTAATATTTTATCCAGATCCGCATAGCAATTTTTCATCTGTTGGTTTAAATCACCTTTAGCAGTAGGTTTTCCTTTATCATCAAAACTTACAGCTCCAGAAATCTTAATAGTATTCCCTATTTTTACTGCATGTGAATAACCATAAGCCTTTTCAGCCTCTGGACGAAGTAAAAAATATTCCGGTTGTTCATCTACCGTAATGGATTCTTTTTTAGCTTCATCTTCAGATCCTTTTTCCTTTTGACCACAACTTTGAATTGTAAATGTCAATCCAATACATAGTGACATTAATTTTAATTTTTTTAATACATTTTGCATAACAATAGTTTTTATTTAGCCTACTTTATCAGGGCTTCAGCTTTCCCTTTTATCCGTGTCATTTCCCTTGCAGAAATGATTAAACCAAAACAGGTTTAATTCATGATTTTATTTTTGACTTATAACCCCAATCCCTTTTGTGATTTTTCAGATAATAGAAATAATGAATATTACTACTGCCTGTTCTTTTAAGAATAAAAATCATTGCTTATAAAGCTGATGAAGGGATCTAATTAGAAGATTAAAATGAACTTCTTTACTTGGTGAAGCAAAATTATACCGAATGTAAAATTCATTCTCTGTGAATAATTTACTAATGATTATAAAAACCTAAGATTTGATTTTTTTTTCCCTGTTAGATTAGCAAACCTTATTTTTCTTTAGTAATTATGCACTCCGTAAGAAACTGAAGTGTAGGATTTTATATAAAAAACAACAACAATTAACAAGCCGAGATAAACATATTCTGAATAAAAATCAACAAAAAATCAACTTTTTAAAATAGATATGGTAATATTTTATCTGTTTTAAGTAGTTTTATATTAAAAAAATCAATGGAAAAGCAAATACCCATATTTAATACGTTAAAAGAGATTTGTGATTGGTTCGGGATGCCTTCAACTGAATTAATAGGAGAAGATTTTATGCTTCAGGAAATTAACCAATGGAATAAAAATAAATTACTTAATGCCCCCGATAATTACAAAGCCAACTTTTTTACTATTTTTCTAATTAATGAAGGCAGTGCAACACACCTTTATAATGATGAAGTAATAAATTTAGAATCGTCAGGTATCTTTATAACCAGTCCTGGTCATAATCGTAATTATAAATTCGATCACTTGGCTGAAGCCTGTTTTATTTGTTTTACCGAAAAATTTCTTGCTGACCAGTGCTTTTCTGATATCTATCAGGAGTTTCCATTTTTACTTTCCGAATCGTTTATTTATACAAAAGCAGATCCGGAAAACTACCAGATTATAAAGTATAATACAAACCAGATTAAAAAAGAAATCCAACGTAGTGCCGATCAGAAAATGGCACTAATTGGTAATATGGTAGAATTCCTGCTTATCAAGATTAAAGAGCTTTTTCAAAATCAGTTACACCATTTTACTAATAATAATAATAATAATAATAATTCAGTAGTCAATACCTTTTACAGAGATTTAGAACTCTACTTTAATGAAATATTGGAAGGAAAAAAGCCTAAACAATTAGGAGCCAAAGATTTTGCAGCTTTACAATTTTTAAACGAAGATTACTTTTCAGTAGTAATAAAAACAAAAACAGGAAGAACCCCAACTGCATGGATTAACAGCAGACTTCTAAGTGAAGTTAAAATGTTATTAACAGAAACATCTGTGCCGATAGCAGAAATTGCTAACCTATTTCAATTTACCAACAGTCGTTATTTTAACTCCTATTTTAAAAACCAGACTACACTGACCCCAACTTTTTACAGGAAAAGTCTACATAGAAGGTAAAATCTTTAAATTTTATAAGTAAATGTCAATATAAGAGTATTACTGAAATTTTCATATCTGATATCTTTGAAAAATAAAAGTTCCCAATTCCTAATTTAAAAATTGTTTAACTTTATTTTCCAAAATCATGATACCACAACTAACCACAATTAGCAAATACAAAGACCAGATTGATTTTTTAAACCTTCCTTTTCATGATTACATAGACAACGATGAGTTTTCAATAGTAAAAGTTCACGAATGGAATTTAAAATTTCCTTTTCAATCGCCAACTTTTAGATCTGATTATTATAGTTTCACTATTGTCACTAAGGCAAATGGCAGTTTTACTGTTGGTGACAATAAGTTTGAATTACGTCCTAATCATGTGGTCGTAACCTGTCCTGACTCCTTTTTTAAAATTGACTGGACCGATATGGAAAAAGTTTACAATATAACATTTAAAAAATCCTTCATTTTAACATACTTTCCTGGTGGCATTAATAATATTTTAGACTTTGATGCCAAAAATGGTTATTGCTGCCATCTTCCCGAAGAGACAATGGATTATTTTGAGCTAACCTGTCTTGAAATATATAAGGTAGCAACTTCAGATGCATGTTATAAAGAAGAGCTTATGGCAAACATGGTACTTAACCTCCTGTTTTTAGTCCAGCTAGAACAGCAAAGTGAACTAAATTTTAAAAAAAATAAAGAAAAAAACAATAAAATTATCATCGATTTTCGTCATAACATGGAAAATAATTTTAACGAATTGATTAATAATAATTGTTCCGTACTTATGCGTATTAAGGAACACGCACAATTACTAAATTTAGATGAAAACTATTTATGTAAGATCGTAACGAGCTGTAGTAAAAAAACTGTAAACGAATGGATAAACGAAAAACTTATAGATGAAATCAAGTATCTTTTAAAACATTCCGAAAAATCGATGAAGGATATCGCCTTCCTTTTTAATTTTAGTGACCTTAATTATTTTTACAGCTTTTTCAAAACTCAAACCTCATATGCTCCAGGAGCCTACAGAAAACAATATCAGAACTCATCTGCTGACTAATGTTTTTCTTAAAGCAAAAAAATGTATCTAAAAATAATGCCGAATAATGATTATAGATGATTACTTGTCATTTGCAAAGGATACAAATCCAAGTTAATATTACTATCAACAGAGTCTTACATTTTAAAAAAGATGGCCAAAATAAAAAATAAGGAAACATATGATTTTTACGATAATGTAAAAATCATGGGAAGCAATTTCTCTGAGGGACACATAGGTGATGACGATTTTTCATTAATAATCTCAAAAATAGTACACCCAAAAGAAAGACTTCCATGGACCTATCCACCGCATCGCGCGGCCCACTTTATAATGGGAATCGTTATCGATTCCTATGGTTCAATACAATACGAAGATTTAACGGCAAAAATTGAACCCAATATGCTATTTATACATAAACCCGGAACCCTGCAGGAGTTAACATTTAATGAGGTAACTGAGACCTATGGTTTATTATTTTCTGAAGATTTTATTGTAAAATATGCAGGAATTTCGATATATAAAACGTTTCCTTTTTTGTTGTTTGAAAGACATTTACCCCTACATACCACTGCCGAATTTCAACAAGAGCTAAGAACAATCATTCAACTGATTTATCAAGAACTAAAAAAGGATACACCGCTTAAAAATAAATTATGTGCAAATCTCCTTACCCGAATTTTACTTAAGATAAAACAAGAATTCTGGCAGGGTTATAGTATACATAATATACAATCTCGAAATCCAGATATTTTAAATGATTTCACACAAAATCTGGAGTTCCACTATGATCAGCTGCTGAAAGGCAAAGTTAAGCATATTCTTCATATAAAAGATTATGCCGAGATGCAGCAGCTTCATGAAAACTACCTGTCAACCATCATAAAGGAAAAAACTGGAAAAACAGCTGGTCAGTTAATCTCTGAAAAAACGCTCTCTGCAGCAAAGATTTTAATTCAGGATTCGCGATACACTATGAAAGAAATTGGATACATGCTAGGATTCGCCTACACCTCCTATTTTAGTATTTTCTTTAAAAAACACACAGGATTAACTCCTTTAGAATACCGCAAAAAAAATTTATAACATTAGCGTTCAATTTGGACAACAGTCAAAAATTAATAATTATTTACTGTGCAGAATCAAAACATAATATAACTTGTGAAATTAAAAAACATGGAGTTCGCGCACTGTCGACACTATGCTAACTTAATATCTATATTAAAATAAATCTAAAAAAACTTCCCTTTTAATTTTGACAAAAAATAAATCAATTGAGATAATGTTTGCACAAATTAATACGGCCATTTCAAGATATGTGAACTTCACAGAACATGAGCTTGATATATTTAATTCTCTACTGTATTTCAAACAAATCAAAAAGAAAACAATAATGCTTCAAAAAGGTGAAAAATGTAATTTTGATGCATTTGTAGTTAGTGGGTGTATCCGGAAATATTACATAGATGAAAATGGATTCGAAGTAGTCCTGCAATTTGCAGTCGAAAATTCATGGATCAGCGATATTTCATTTAGCATATACGAAACTGAAGCCAGCCATATTTTTATAGAAACACTGGAGAGTTCTGATCTTTTAATCTTTAACCCTGAGACCAAAGAGCAGCTTTTTGAGCGTGCCCCGAGGTTTGAGAGAGCTTTCAGAATTTTAATGCAGCGCCATCTGGCAGTTACTCAAAGTCGTCTTCTGCATAACATTACCTTCACTGCAGAGCAAAAGTATGATGAATTTCTGAAGACCTATCCCGATATACCATCGAGGGTACCGCAACATTACATTGCTTCTTATCTGGGAATTTCTCCGGAATTTTTATCAAAAATCCGTACCCGAAAATTAAGATCCTGATTTTTTGCTTAAAATCTTGTTCTGGTTCAATGCACAGGTTTCATTTATAACAGAAATTTGCCGCGAATCCAAACACGCAAAAAATATGGACAGAAAAGATTTTATCAAAAAAGGGCTGTTAGGAACAGGAATGTTTGTCGCCTCAGCGGCAGTTGCTAATATCATGCAGAACGATATCGACGAAATAAAACCACTCCAGCCTGTAGGTTTTAATCATCTTCCATCACTTGACACCCCGGTAACAGGCAATACCGTTTTGCATAAGGCTGAATCAAGAGGCCATTCCAATCATGGCTGGCTTGATACACATCAGACTTTTAGTTTTGCCTCTTATTACAATCCTGAAAGAATGCATTTTGGCATCCTGAGAGTACTCAATGATGACGTTGTAGACCCATCAAAAGGATTTGGCACCCATCCACACGATAATATGGAAATCATCTCGATTCCTCTGGAAGGTGATCTCGAACATAAGGACAGTATGAACAATGTCGCCATTATCAAAAAGGATGACATTCAGGTCATGAGCGCAGGAACCGGAATTTACCACAGTGAATTTAACAATAACAAGGATAAACCGGTGAAGTTTCTTCAAATATGGCTTTATCCGAATAGAAAAGATGTAACTCCGAGATACGACCAGATCACATTAAAGCCAAAAGACCGCCATAATAAATTTCAGCAAATTCTATCTCCTTATGCTAAAGATCAGGGTGTATGGATCTATCAGGACGCCTGGTTTCACATGGGAATTTTCGATAATAATTTATAAGTACCTACCAGATTAAAAAGAAAGGGAATGGTGTGTATGCATTCATTATAAAAGGAAGTTTTCTGGTAAACGGTACGCTTCTCAACGAAAAGGACGGAATGGGAATTTGGGATCTGGCCTCTCTTGAAGTAATTTCTCATTCGGACGCTTCTGAAATACTTCTGATGGAAGTACCAATGACTATGTAAAATAATTTTTATTATGCACATTCGACTATTAGTTTTGCGCACAGGGAGTCCCGAAAGGCTGGCGGATTTCTATGGCCTATTTGGATTGAAATTTGAATATCATAAACATGGAAATTCGCCCTTCCATTATGCTGCTTCAATAGGAGCAACAACTCTGGAGATTTATCCCCTGGCAAAGGAGCAAGCGGAACCCGATATAAATTTACGTTTAGGTTTTGAAGTTGCCAGCTTTAAAGAAACTATACAGAAATTAAAGGAAAATAATGTACACTTTTTTTCAGAACCTGTTATCACCGATTTTGGATTCATGACAATTATTGCGGATCCGGACGGCAGAAAAATTGAGCTTTATGATCAACATACTCCCCTTTTGAAATCCTGAAATATTCTAAACTTTGGGCAGCTTTCAGCATAGTAATATTATACCATTTCTGTGGTATTTTGATGGTTTTAGTACCGCGTATAATGTATTCTGCTCAAAATTATTTTAGAATCTATAGTCCCGGCAGCCAAAACCGAAAACCAGTAATTGTTTAATAGAAGAGCAACGGTGTTCAATTGATCATTTTCGCAAATGCCCCTATTATGAAGAAGTTTGAAATAAAAAATACAGCTAATGGGAAATGGATCTTTTCACATCACGAATCCCAAAATTCACATGCATAAAAAAATTCAGTAGAAAAATTGTGCTTATTGATTTTTGGGCTTCATGGTGTGCACCCTGCAGAAAAAAATTCCTTACCTTATTGCTTTAAAAACAATATTCGGGCACTAATTTTGAAATAATTGGAATTTCGAGAGATAAAAACAGTAAACAATGGACTGTTGCGATAGAAAAAGATAAGTTAGATTGGATAAATCTACTAGATCAGGATCAAAAAACAGAAAACAGTAGCGGAATAGAAAACATTCCTGACAATTATCTTATTAATGAAAAAGGTATTATTATAGGAATTAATCTTTCCCCAACAGAAATAAGTAAAATTTTATCTGCCAATACAAAAAAAACATAAAATTTCTATAATCTGAAACCTGTACGCATATAAAATTAAAAATGAAGGGGTCGTTAAAACCACCCCCTTCATTTTTTTGATTACTTAATTATTTGCCTGTTTTTCTCAAAAGGAAATCTTTGATAAGCGCCCCCATTTCACCACCAAAACTTTCAAGTGCAAAGTGTCCTGTGCTGAACAAATGAAACTCTAAATTTTTCACGTCTTTTTTGAAAGCTTCAGCTCCCACACCCGGAAAAATATAATCATCTTTTCCGTATACAATCAACATTTCAGGGTTGTATTTTCTGAAATATTCCTGCCATTCGGGATACAAGGGTACATTGGTTCTGTAATCATAAAAAAGTGCCAATTGAATATCACCATTTTCTGGGCGTTCTAAGTGTCTTAAATCTATTTCCCAGTTGTCCGGCGAAATTACCGAAGTATCTGGAACATTGTGTGTATATTGCCATTTCAGTCCGTCAGGAGCATGAAAAGTACTTAATGTAGCTGCTGCTTCTTTGTCATTTCTATCTTTCCAAAGTGCTCTAAATGGATCCCAGAAAGTCTCAAGACCTTCTTCATAAGCACAACCATTTTGTACAATCAGCGTCTCTATGCTGTCAGGATTTCTGCTGGCAATTCTAAACCCAACTGGTGCACCATAATCCATTAAATAAAGACTGAATTTTTTAATATCCAATTCATCCAATAATGTTTTTACAATATTGCTGAAATTTTCAAACGTATAAGCAAAATCCGCCAATGGTGGTTGCTCACTTCTGCCATAACCCGGATAATCAGGTGCTATTAAATGAAAATCATCAGACAGATCATGTATTAAATTTCGAAACATGTGTGACGATGTTGGATATCCGTGAAGCAACACTAGTGTTGGCTTGTTTTTATCTCCGGCTTCTCTGTAAAAAATCTCTACTCCATTGATTTTTCTTGTATGGTAACTTGTTTTCATAATACTGTTTTTTTTAATTAAACTTTTACTTTTTAAAATTCTATTTCTAATTGATTATATAAATTTCCTGTCGCTTTCTTCAATGGGCAAATCATTGATACAAGCGAATCTTCTCTGCATTAATCCCTCTTCATTAAATTCCCAGTTTTCATTTCCATATGCCCTAAACCACTGTCCATCTTCATTATGATATTCATATTCAAAACGAACAGCTATTCGATTATCCGTATGTGCCCAATATTCTTTTTTAAGCTTGTAATCAAGTTCTCTTGACCATTTCCCAGTTAAAAATGTTATAATTTCTTCGGTACCGTTTATAAATAGATGACGGTTTCTCCATTCACTGTCAGCTGTATATGCCTGAGAAACTCTGTAGGGATCTCTACTGTTCCAGACATCTTCTGCCAATTGAATTTTCTCAATTGCGGTCTCCAATGTAAAGGGCGGAATTGGATATCTCTTTACCATGATTTATATTTTTAAGTATTTCTATACCACAAACTTAGACATTGAATTCAATTACATTTCTGTTATATTCTTACCAAAAATTATAATAAATAAAGATATTGGAGTCCCGTTCTTTATTCAGGAAATTAAAAAGAACTAAGTTCTCAAATCAGATACAAAAACCCATTTTTAAAAAAGTATTTCGCTTACTACAAATCATCCCGGATTTCAACTTTATTTAGAATTGTAACCCGTATGACATAGCCCAAAATAAAAAGCAGCATCCAATGGAATGCTGCTAATTTAAAAAGCGAATTAATTTATTAACACTGCTGGTTTTTGAGCTTAATCATAACCTTGCATTTTTAATTGGAAAATGTAATCATTACTTAAAACATTACAGTTGTGATGCTAAAACATCCTAAATTTTTATTCACTTCCCCTGCTGATATAATGATCCATCGAATATTTACCTGCACCCACAAAGCATATTAATAAAAAACAAAGACTATAAATTAAGGGAACATCTTTTACCAGAGCCGGATCGTTAAAATGTAATACAAAATAACCTGTGAGAGTAACCGCTAAAATAGGTAAAGTGGCTATACGTGTCATTAAACCGAGTATGATAAAAATGGGCATAATAAGATTTGCAGTTGTTGCAAAAGCTTGATTTAATGCCTCCGGAAGACCTAAAGGATTAGGAACAACCTCCGCAAGTGCCGTCCCAATCCCTATTTTTTTTAACCCATGCGCATACATCAGTTCGCATGAAATGGCGATCCTAAAGAAGAGCAAAACAATGTTATTCAATTTGGTTCCTAAATTTGAACGTAATAGAGAATGTCGATATATCATTATTTCTATTTTTTCTATTAGTGTTTAAGCATTGCTCTGCCATATTGAACACCTATCCCATATGAACCGCCATATTTTTGAACTAAATCTGTCACGGCTGTGTAAGTTTCCGATCTCGACCAGTCACGTTGCAATTCTAATAAATATTGCATTGATGTAATAGGTCTTGCTCCGGCCTGAACCATACGGGTTACTGCCTGATTATGAGCTTCATCTGTCACATCTCCACTTGCATCTGTGATTACGTAAACAGTGTATCCCTCATTTATGGCTGACAATGCAGGTCCTACAATACAAACCGAAGTCCATAAGCCGCCCATTACTATTGTTTTATTTCCTTTACCTACAACCTCTTTGTAAGCATTAGCATCTTCCCAGAAATTCATAGTGGTTCTGTCAAAATACTTAGTGCTTGATTTAGGATAAAAC
>Ga0247814_10000073_pt1 | contig 99371 bp, 84 predicted proteins | sample UWRJL179409R1_FD_179947 | JGI IMG/M metagenome (GOLD analysis project Ga0247814, IMG submission 179947) | Plant litter microbial communities from Arlington Agricultural Research Station in Wisconsin, United States - UWRJ-L179-409R-1 | ecosystem: Environmental > Terrestrial > Plant litter >... | reverse complement strand
AAACGAACAGCTATTCGATTATCCGTATGTGCCCAATATTCTTTTTTAAGCTTGTAATCAAGTTCTCTTGACCATTTCCCAGTTAAAAATGTTATAATTTCTTCGGTACCGTTTATAAATAGACTACGGTTTCTCCATTCACTGTCAGCTGTATATGCCTGAGAAACTCTGTATGGATCTCTACTGTTCCAGGAATCTTCTGCCAGCTGAATTTTCTCAATTGCTGTCTCTAATGTAAATGGCGGAATTGGATATCTCTTTACCATAATCTTTAAGTTTAAGTATTTCTATACCACAAACTTAGACATTCAATACAGTTGTATTTCTGTTAAATTCTTACCAAAAATTATAAAAATTAAAGATATTGGAGTGCCATTCTTTTTCGGGAAATCCCAAACATATGGGGCAATAAGAACAGTATTAAAAAACAAGCAATTTTTACAGCAACAATTAAATTAAAGCAGTTCGGTTGCCGATCGGAATTTTTTAAGAAAGATTATAGTAAGTTGACAAACAGTATTAAAACTTCAAAACAAAAAGGCTGCAAATATTTGCAGCCTTTTGTTATTTGAATGTCCTTTAATTAATATTGCTGGTTTGACAATGCACACGCAAGCGATAATCTTATAATTAGAATATATAATCCGTACTTAAAAAATTAGAGTCGTGGTCTCTAACAATTGAATTAAGTAATTTTTTATTAGCATCTGTTGCTTTAGTTGCTACCAGTGAGCGTATAGAAAAAGAGCGCAAGGCATCGGATACTGATAAAGTTCCCTCTGCGCTGTCCTTTCTGCCGGTAAATGGAAAAACATCCGGACCGCGTTGTGACAGGCAGTTAATGTTGACACGGCTTACCAAATTGACAAACGGATCAATAAGGCTTGCTACTTCTTTAGGGTCTTCACTAAATATACTAACCTGCATACCATGCGATGCATTTATCTGATATTCTATTGGTTCTTCGATAGAATCAAAAGGAACAACGGGAATAATAGGCCCGAATTGTTCTTCATGATACAATTTCATACTGTCATTTACCGGATAAACCACAGCAGGAAAAAAGAATGAATTATTAGAATATCCTCCGTTTTCATTTATTATTTTTGCTCCGTTTGCCAAAGCATCATTAAGGCAGCTTATAAGATAAGCTGGCTTATCTACTTCTGGCAATGGCGTGATGTTAACATCTTTATCCCAGGGAAGTCCCGGTTTAAGTGCTGCCACCGCATCGCTTAGTTTTTGAACAAATTCATCGGCAACTTCTTTCTGCACAAAAATTAACTTTAATGCCGTACATCTTTGTCCGTTGAAGGACAATGAACCTAAAAGGCACTCATTTACCGCAACATCAAGATCTGCATGCTTGGTCACAATAGCAGCATTTTTGGCATCCAGACTTAAAATAGATCGAAGTCTGTTGGCTTTAGGATGCAATTTTTTCAGGCCATTGGCTACCTTACTTGATCCTATAAAAGCTAATACATTTACTTTTCCACTTTCCATTAGTGGAGAAATAATTTCTGCTCCCCTTCCGTAAAGTGTGTTTACAGTTCCAGGCGGAAATGCTTCCTTAAAAGCATTAAGTAAAGGATAGTGTGCTAAAACTCCATGTTTAGGCAGCTTAAATAAAATCGTATTTCCCATTATTAAAGCGGGAATGAGGGTTGTGAAAATTTCATTTAAAGGATAATTAAATGGCCCCATGCTAAGCACAACTCCTAATGAAGATCTTCTAACTTGCGCCAAAACTCCTTCGGCTTGCTCAAATCTTGAAGATTGGCGGTCCAGATCCTTTAAGGCATCAATTGTTGCATTGATATAATCTACTGTCCGGTCAAACTCCTTGGTCGAATCAGGAAGGCTTTTTCCAATCTCCCACATCAGCAATTTAATAACCAGCTCGCGCTGCTGAATCATCAGGTAAACAAATTTCTGCATGCACTTAATTCTGTTCTCCACGCTCATAGTGGGCCATACACCCTGTCCGTCATTGTAAGCTGCAACCGCTGCATCCAGCGATTCCAATGCCTCTTTGGCCGAAGTATGAGGAATGCTTCCCACAAGTTTGCGCTTCAGCCCATCTGTGCCAGATATATACACTGGAGAATAAATCTCTGTTACATCGCCTTCCCATGGAACTAATTCACCGTTTAAAAGATATTCACGCTGGTGAATTTCAGAAATCATGTAAGCTTCAGGTATTTTATTTTCTTCCGTGAAAAGACTATCTATGGCTTTTAAGGATTCTTTTAAATTTTCCATATTCGATTTTGGTTAATTGTTAATTTAAATAAAACAAAAATGACTGTTCGTTCTACTTGTAGTAATTTCATTTTATGATAATCAGAACAAATTTTCACTCTTCTTTTTTAGACAATTTTTGTTCTAATTCCTTTATTATATCTTCTAATTTAGCGATGTATTCTTTTTGGGGTTGAAAGGCCATTTCGATTTCCTCTCTGGTAAAACGCGGAGTAATATGCTGTGGGCAATTCCAATCATAGGCCTGGATTTCAAACATAATCATTCTTTCAGGCTTAAATTTATAATCAGAAGGTTTCAGCTGATTGTATAATTCATCATTATCTTTTAAATCAACCACCTTTGCACGGGCATAAAGTTTTAATCTGGCTTTTTGCGCATAGGAAATCATAAATAGAGAAACTTTATCATTATTGGAAATATTTCCAACAGAAATATATTGCCTGTTGCCCGAGAAATCCACAATACCTATTGTTTTGTCGTCAATAACCTTAATAAAGCCAACAGGTCCGCCGCGATGCTGTATATAGGGATACTCATTCTCTCCAAAACTTGCCATGTAAAAACTATCCCTGTTTGAAATGAAATCAATTTCATTTTCTGTCAGCCCATCCACCATCGAGATCTTTTCCATGTGTTCATAAGCATTCCTGCTTCCACTTTTTTCCTGCAACTTTTTTATGGCATCCGTAAATGCTAATTTTTGGTAATTCATAACTGGTAATTTATATTATTTCAAAAATTATTCTGCACCGGTAAATAATGTCTTTACTAAAGTACTAAAAAGCTTTAAATTATAATTGTAAAAAGTTCTTTTTACAAGCGGATTTACTGAAAAACAGTACGTAATGCAAATGATAAAAAAATCCAATTAAGTCTTCATATTAATTAATCGGAACAAGACTTTCTTCAATTTCCTTTCTTTTAGACTCGTACTTCATTGGCAATTTTAATTCTTTACCCAGATTTTCAAGCGTCTCGTCAACCATAAATCCAGGATTATCTGTTGCGATCTCAAACAAAACTCCGCCCGGTTCCCTAAAATAGAGCGAATGAAAATATTGCCTGTCAATTTGAGGGGTAATTTCAAGTCCGTACGCCTCAATTTTATTTCTAAACCACATCAGACTTTCATCATTTTTAACTCTAAAGGCAACATGATGCACACTCCCACCGGCAATATGTCCTTTTTTTTCATCTGCTAGCTCCACCAAATCAACAATAGCTGCTTCTTCCACCTCATCTGTACGATAACGGTACCTGTTTACATCCTGATCAATCAATTTGTAACCAAATATTTCGGTTAAAATTGCGGCAGTTTCTTTTATACTCTTCAAAGTTAAAGTAATGTTGTGGAAACCCCTTGTAGCCACATTTGCATGTATCTCATCAGTTTCCCAGGCTTTTCTCTTGTCATCTGATTTAGATTCGATCAGTTCTAATTTTAAACCATCAGGATCCAGGAATGTGAGGTATTTTTCTCCGAATTTTTCAGCTGGTTTATTGCAAATTACATTGTATTTCTCAAAGCGATTCTGCCAGAAATCAAGACTTCCTTTTGGAACAGAATAACCAGTTTCTGTGGCCATTCCAGATCCTTTTCTGCCTTGCTGAATCTGTTCACCCCAGGGAAAAAATGTTAAGATTGTCCCCGCACTTCCTACTTCGTCGCCAAAGTAAAAATGATACGTTCTCGGATCATCAAAATTTACTGTTTTTTTGATGAAACGTAATCCCAATATGTTAGAGTAAAAATTGAAGTTCCGTTTAGCGTCACCTGCAATTGCAGTAATATGGTGTAAGCCTAAAATTTTATTTTCCATGATTATGCTATGTTATAAATAAATAAAATTATTTAGGCGCCTGTTTTATGATTTAAACCATAAAATCAGAATCGAAACTCAGAATGAATTCCAGGCACCTAAAAACTTAAATTGCTGTTATTTTTCCTTGCTGATATAATGATCCAGCGAATATTTACCGGCACCAACAAAACATAGCAGTAAAAAACAAAGACTATACATTAAGGGAACATCTTTTACCAGGGCCGGATCGTTAAAATGCAATACAAAATAACCTGTCAGGGTAACGGCTAAAATAGGTAAAGTAGCTATACGTGTCATTAAACCCAGTATAATAAAAATGGGCATAACCAGATTTGCAGTTGTTGCAAAAGCTTGATTTAATACGTCCGGAAGGCCTAAAGGATTAGGGACAACTTCTGCAAGTGCTGTGCCGATACCTATTTTTTTTAATCCATGTGCATAAATAAGTTCACATGAAATGGCAATCCTAAAAAAAAACAAAGCACTGTTGTTCAATTTGTTTCCCAAATCTGAACGTAATAGAGCGAAAAATATATCTTTCATGATTTCTGTTTTGCTTTGTTAGTGTTTAAGCATCGCTCGGCCATATTGAACACCTATCCCATAGGATCCGCCATATTTTTGAACTAAATCTGTCACGGCTGTATAAGTCTCTGATCTTCCCCAGTCACGTTGCAACTCCAGTAAATACTGCATAGATGTGATAGGTCTTGCTCCGGCCTGAACCATGCGTGTTACGGCCTGATTATGGGCTTCATCTGTCACATCTCCACTAGCATCTGTGATAACATAAACAGTATATCCATCATTGATGGCTGATAATGCTGGCCCTACTATGCAAACAGAAGTCCATAAACCTCCCATTACTATTGTTTTATTTCCCTTACCTGTGACCTCTTTGTAAGCATTGGCATCTTCCCAGAAATTCATCGTGGTTCTGTCAAAATACTTAGTACTTGATTTAGGATAAAATTCCTGAACCTCAGGAAAAACCGGACCGCTAAACGATCCCTCTGCCACAGTTGTAATAACAGTGGGTACTTTAAAGATCTTAGATGCTCCTGCAACAAGGGCAGTATTCGTCCTAAGCTGATCTACCGGCATGTTGCCCACTGCGAATGCCATCTGGCTTTCATGATCTACCAAAATCAAAGTATGATTTTTAGGGTTTAACAATTGTGGACTTGGTTTTTGTGCAAATGCATTTAGAGACGATAATGCAACTACTGCTGCTAAAATTAAATTTTTCATAATAATTCAGATTTAATGGTTAATTGTTTTTTTATAATTGATTCGTAACCCACATTTTGTGTAAAACGCTGGATTAATTCTTAAAGTTTTTCTCAAATACTGAGTTCTTTTATTTAACTTTTTTACTTAAAAAATTAATTATAAGTTTAGATATTTCTAAATGGTGTTCTTCCAATGCAAAATGGCCCCCGTTTAATAAATGAATTTCAGCCTTGGGATTGTCTTTTTTATATGCGCTTGCCCCTGCAGCGGTAAAAAACTGGTCATTTTTACCCCAAATGACTAACATGGGCGGTTTGTATTGCGCGAAATACTGATGCCATTTTTCATAAAGTGCTATATTAGATCCATAATCACGAAAAAGGGCGAGCTGTATAACATCATTTCCTTGTCTGTCCAGATAATACTGATCAATACTAAAACTGTCTGGCGCTATTCTTTCAGGAGCTTCCGCGCCGGTTAAATACTGCCATTTAGTGGCATCAGCAGTCAGAAAAAAACGTGCTGCCTTTTCCGTTTTTTCGTTTGGACTTTCAATATATGCTATCAGCGGTTTTAAAATTTCGCCTAATCCTTCAACATAAGCATTTGCATTCTGAATAATAAGTGACTCAATGAGTTCAGGTCTTCTTGTTGCTATTCTCAAACCAACAGGCCCGCCATAATCCTGAATGTAAAGACTGGTTTTCGTGATTTTTAATTTATCAATAAAATGCTCCATCGTAATGGATAAGTTATCAAATGTGTATTGATACTGCTGCGGCGTTGGAGCACTACTTTGACCAAACCCAGGATAATCAGGTGCGATAACATGATAATTATTAGCAAGTTCGTTTAACAGATTTCGGTACATATGCGACGACGAAGGAAATCCATGCAATAAAATAATTGTAGGTTTAGTTGTTTCTCCCGCCTCACGGTAAAAAATTTTTAAACTATCAACGAGTATAGTTTTGTATTCAACATCTTTATAAATAGTATTTTTTGAAAACCTATTTTTCTCTGCAGAGGGTTTTGCGTACGATATAAAGCCTGTAAAAAACATAATCGTTAAGACTGATATTATAATTTTTGTCTTCATTTTATTTGTTTTTGATTTTAATAAATTGTTGTCGGAATATTTCCATGGAACGGGAATTATATCACATTGAATACTTTTCAGTATTCTCTTAGAAATTATTTTTTTTGATACCCTCCATAAAAATTGACAGGAGACCAGTCTGGAATTGCTTTTTCTATTGCAGGATTTAATTTTGCAAACTCTTTGTCACCAAAGACAACATTCCCCCCTACCACTGTTAATACAGCAGATAAATCTTTGATTTCACTTTCCGGTACGCTGAAATAATCATCCGATAATAGTATGAAATCGGCAAACATTCCTTTTTCTAAAGAACCTTTGACAGCTTCTTCTTTTGAAACCCACGCACTGCCTTTTGTATATAATGATAGTGCTTCTTCACGGGTAAGTAAGTTGTCAGGAGCACTTAACTGAAGTCCCCCTACCGTTTTACCAGAAACCATCCAGTATAATGCAGGCCAGGGATTATAACTGGCAACTCTCGTTCCGTCAGTTCCTGCTCCCACAGGAATTCCCATTTTGATCATTAATTTTAAAGGCGGTGCATATTTTGCTTTAGCTGCTCCATATCGCTGAACAAAATATTCTCCTGCATATGCCAGTCGGGATTGAATCGCAATACCTCCGTTAAGTGCTTTAACTCTTTTTAGCTGCTGTTGGGTAACGGTTTCGGCGTGATCAAACAGCCATCTTTGTTTGGCTAACTTCCCATTAGTTTCTTTATTAACTTCTTCAAGAACCTCTAGTAAATTAGCAATAGTTTCTCCATAGGTTGCATGAATTCTGAACGGCCAGCCACTATCAACATGTAAACGGATCACTTTTTTGATATCACTTCTCCAAGATGGCCTGTCTTCTAACATCGGTTGAGGTGCTAAAAAATTTTCAAAATCACCTGCACTCCATGTCAGAAATTCTCCTCCGCCTTCCAGCTCGTACCCATGATCTAAATGAATTTCTCCATTATTACCTACTTTATTATTTGCAATCCAATTTTGAAATTCTGCAAACTCTTTTCCTTTATTTTGAGGAAATAAATAGTAAGACAACCGTATCGGCATTTCTCCCTGATTGGCAAGTACCTTAGTCGCTCCATAGTCTTTAGGAAATGCATGTCCGCCACCTCCGGCATCAATACCGCTTGTGACACCATATCGATTTAACTCTCTGTAAAATTGTCTGGTAGAATTTAACATTTGCTCATCATTCATAGGTGGCAGTGCCCCTATCGCGGCATAAAGGATTGTTGGATTTGGTTCTGCCAACAGTACACCAGTCAACTTGCCATCAGGACCTTTTTCATATGAACTGCCTTCAGGTGGTTTTGTGTTTTCATCAATTTTAAGCACTCTTAAACCACTTTTATTCATCCAGCCCCGACTATATAAAAACAATACAAATGCCGGAACGTCTCCTGTTGCTTCATTAATTTCCTCGGTTGTCGGAAATCTTTTTTCTTCAAACTGAAAGGGACTCCAGCCTCCTACTACCCTCACCCACTGCCCTTTTGGAGTTCTGGCGGCCTGTTCTTTCAGCATCCTTAGTGCTGTTTTCAAAGACGTTACACCATCCCATCTTAATTCAGCATTATAAAAACGTCCTCCTCTGGTTAAATGTAAATGAGAATCATTCAATCCTGGAATAATGGTACGCCCGTTGGCATCAATAACTTTTGTGTGTGCCGCTTTTAGCTTTAGGATTTCCGAAGTAGTACCGTACGCCAGCACTTTCCCTTTTTTCACAGCTATTGCTTCACTAATGGTGTTTTCTTTATCCATAATGGATATTTTACCGTTAGTAACAATTAAATCCGCTGTTTCAGCGCTGATTTCTTTTTTGTCTTTTTGACAGGAAATAAATAGTATTATCAGTAATACTAAAAAGATGGATTTTTTCATTGTGACTGTTTTTTATATATTAATAATTGCACATAGCACCTTAATCTCTGTAAACTTTTATCAGAAGATTTTTACCTTATAAAATTGTTATCTGAATTTTATTTTGATAAAAATGAAATGTCTTTTTTAGAACTTAATTCTTAAATTAATTTACTTTAGAAGCTGAAATAATGACCTCTGCCACAGCTTCAGGCTGGGAAATATAAACCGCATGGCTCCCTTTGACATACGTTGAAATTGTTTTGGAACGTTTGTACATTGCTTCCTGGATTTCAGGTGAAAGGCTCTTGTCCTGGGTTGCAATTACGCCGTACACTGGTTTTGATTTCCAGGCGGCATTTTTAATTGGCGTTACGAATCCTTTAGCATAAAATGCACCCTGCGAAGCAAACATAAAATTGGCCTCTTCTTCACTCAGATCAGCGCAAATTCCCATATGATATTTATCTTTTTCATAATAAATAATCCCATTTTCATCAGGAGGCAACACTCCATTTTCTGGTGCCGGTGGAGCAGTCTGTATCCATTGTAAGGCTGTTTCTCCATTTCCTGGCTGAAATGCTGCTACATAAACTAATGCCGCTGCATGATCATGATTGCCAGCTTCAGTAATTATAACTCCGCCATATGAATGACCTACAAGAACAGTGCTTTCCCCTATTTTGTCTAAAGCCTTATTTACAGCCTGAACGCCATCTTCTAATGACGTTAAAGGATTATGTACCACTGTAATATTATATCCGCTTTTATCAAGTATGTCGTATATACCTCTCCATCCCGAGCCATCAGCAAATGCACCATGCACGAGCACTATATTTTTAATTGTATCCATCCTGTTATCTTTTCAGAGATTATAAAAACCATTATTTTTGTAACTTTTTAATGACAGCAATACAGAATATTTCTTTTTTATTGTGTCACTATCCTGCTTAAGAATAAGATCTTATTGATTACGGAATTTGAAGTTTGATAAAAAACTAAAAATGAATTCCCTTACTTGCTGAAACAAAATTACATCTAATGAAAGCGTGCTTTTCTGTGAATAAATCACTAAAAATTATAATAAACTAAGATTTAAAAAATTTCTGTCACTTTACACTGCAAAACTTTTTTCATCTTCTAATCATCTGTAATTGTGACAATTAAAACTCATGAGATAAAAGTGCCGTAAAAAAAAATCTGTTAATCATAGTATATATGACTAACAGAAGTTTTCGATAGTAATGCCTGTTCTTTACTACATCACTAATCAGATGGCAATACTTTATTTTGCTTCCTGATTTAAGATGGCTGCAACCACACCTGGTTGTGAGAAGAAAGGTGTATGGCTGGTAGGCAAAGAATACGTTTTTTTTATATCAGCAGTTTTTGCCATACTTTTTTGCAGGGTCAGTCCTATTGCATGATCATATTCAGTAAAAATATATACCTTCTCTATTTTACCAAAATTAGCCGCTGTAAGTGCAACTGGAGTTGCAAGAGGCCCCATCGGCTCCGCCTTAAAATTAGCAACCAGAACGTCAGCTGTTTTTTTTGGTGCATCTGCGGCGAAAAAATCTAAAATACCTTCTTTGGCAATTCCTACTACACCAGATTTTTCATCCGGCTGTATGTATTGTCCAATATGAGTTTCTTTATCTGCTGATGAAATTGAAAAAAGGCTTTCTCCGTTAGCTGGCAAAAATGCACATAGGTAAACCAGTTTTTTAATTTGTCCGGGAATTTGCTCAGCGGTCTGGCTGATGACCATTCCTCCAAAACTATGTCCGACAAGAGTAATGTTCTTCCTTGTTCCGATTGCTTTTTTAACAACGTCTACATAACCCTGCAGCGTCAATGATGCTACTGGTGTATCATCCTTTCCATGCCCAGGCAGATTAACTGTTATCACTTCATTGCCGCTCTTTTTAAGTGCTGCTTCAACATCCTTAAAATCGCCGGCCGAAGACCAGGCTCCATGTACGATAACAATTGTGTTTGGACTAACCGTTTTAGCCTGAATTGGAGCTCCGAAAGCGGTTACTAAAATTACCGCTGCTGTTGTAATTGATTTTCTCATCTTTAAAAAATTTATAGTTCTATTAATTGTGTTATTCAGATTTGTTTTGAGTTCTTTGTGAACTGCGATCTTAAATTCTTTCTCAAAGCGATTCCTGGAAATTATTCATTGCACACTTGATTTGCCGTTTGGAATTAAATACTCCATGTTATCATTATATATACAGTGTAAAATGAATTTCTTTTTATAAAATTATAGTCAGGGTGCTTGCTGTAAACAGTATGTCTTTACCATTACTAACATCTTTAATAAAAGGCCCACTTTTAAACCAGGTTCCTTCCAGAGTAAAACTCAGGTATTTATTAAAAGTATATTCAAATGAAGCTCCTAGTTGATTTCCTATTTTTTTTGCTGTCGAATTTGAGCTATTAAATAATACTGCACCATTGGGCTGATATATAGCATCATTCTCTGAAGCTCTCCAGAACATATCATAATCGACATAAAAGTTTATTCTTTGTGTTAACCGACATTCCAGAAAAGGATGGATATCAATCAGGTTTGAAGGTCCTATCAAAGCAGCTAACCCAAAGTATGCCCCTCGTGGAAAAAGAGGATTAAATGTTTCTATAGAACCATCATTTTGAATTTTATCACCGGAAATATATTCCGTTTTAAATCCTATTTTCTGAAGTCTTTTATTGATCATATAAGTAAAAGAATTATTAATTGAAAATGTCCAGGCGTGAATGCTTTTCCTGTCAAATTTCCCAAACTGATAGGCAGATTCTATATCATAATTCCAGTTCTTATAAGTCCCCCAAATTCTTGAACCCACTGTATTTCTGTTTTCCTGTCCCGAAAAAGTGTTGAACGTGCTTTCTGATTTTCGTAAATTAAAAAAATAGGCTTCTATATTATTGAAATATTTAACTCCTTTCATGCCGGTATACAATCCAAAAAGTTTGGTGTCAGGGTTAATCTTGTCATTAAAATTTCCAAACCTGTTTTTGACATAATAACTGTAAAAAGCATCTGCCGATAATCTTTTACTTTGATACATGATTTTTACAGCATCAAATGCCTGTCTGCTGTTTGGTCCTTCCCGGACGGAAATCAGCCGCTGAGATCCATAATATAATTCCTGTCTTCCCATTCTGAGGTTTAGATTCCGTACCCTTACATCAAAAAACAATTGGTGCAGATCCAAAGGATTTTCCTCTAAAGGATTAGGATCTGATCTGCTGATCGAAGAACTGCTTTGTAATTGACTAAAAAAACGAAATGAATTTCCTATTTTTAAATCCCCATATAAAAGTGCCCTGTTAAGTATAAAACCATTGTCATCCTTATAGGATTCGTCCCAATTTTCGTTTTCAAAATATTGGTACTGAGTTCTGTTTTCCGCCCCAAAAAAAAGAAAGGAATTATGCTTTTCAGATATAGTTATTTGCTTGATTTTATAATAAAAATTTTGATTGGTACTATCAATCGAAATAACATCATTATACCTTAAAAATGCGAATTCGTTTACTTGTTGTGAATAAACAGCTGAATTAAATACAACTATAAAAATTAGGTAATACTTTTTCATCTGTTTAAAAATTATTTTATTCCACCTCGTTTATAAGCTTATTAATATCCAGGATCAAACGTTTTGTATCTTTTACACTTAAACCATCGTAATAACCTCTAATTCTCCTTTTGCCATCCACTAAAACAAATGTTCCATCGTGAATAATGTTTTTCTGACTCCCGGTACCATCATCGAAGGCTAGTACTTTATAATCTTTGGAAAGTTCAAAAACAACATCATTATCACCAGTTAAGAATGTCCACTTATTATTATTTATTTTATAGTTCTCTGAATATTGCTTTAACTTTGCAGGACTATCATTCTTAAAATCGATACTGTAAGAGACTATAGCTACCTCATCTGCTTTTTCAAAAGCCTTTTCCACTAATTTCAAATGCGTTGTCATTTTAGGACAAATCGTAGGGCAGCTGGTAAAAAAGAAATCAACAACCTGGATTTTATTTTCAAAATCCAGGTGCGTAACTTCTTCATTAAACTGATTTTTTAACTGAAATTCCGGTGTTTGATAATAGCTGCTTTTTCCTGTTAACGGGTCAGTCGATAATTCTCCTAAAATGGGGAGTTTATCAGTCTTTGTGCATCCTGTGAAAATCAATGTCAGGAGTAATACTCTAAAGGTTACTTCTATTTTCATAATCTTTATAAAGTGAAATATTTTCTAACTTTAAAATTTCATCAGGAATATTTCTGTTTGGTAACGGTACTGGTTGAAAAATTACGTCAATTTTAATCTTCTGATCTACCGCCTGAGCAATTTCCTTTTCTATTTCAATCTGAAGGAACACCCCGTTTTGCAACAGAACTGAATCTATATCCAAAATGGGTAAAATAGTAAAAGTACCTGTGTATTTACTTTGTTTCCTGCCTTCCATCATATACTCAAAAAACACTCTTGCACAATAGGGCTGATAGGGAAGCTGGGCTCTTTCAAAGTGCAGTATAACATGAGATCTCTCTTTGTCAGCAAAATCCCTGCTTATAGAATGCGTATCAGAAGTTTTTAGATTTAAAGGTGCAATACAATCCCTTTTCGACTCATTTCTCTTTGGTTTATCTTTTTCAGCATACGGATTACAAAAAGCAGCATTGAGTTCTAAATCAGCAAAACGATAACCCAGCTCTTCTGTATTTAACAACTCTTTTATTTTAAAATCTGCCGGGCGTCCGTTACCATCTGTCGCATATAACTTTTTTTCCAGCCACTCTTCACTTTCAGGTAATCTGTTTTCCGGACTATACGCTTGCCAGGCATCCCAGATGCGATCGCAGTTTCCATGATGACCATAAAAAATCGGTTCAAAACCAGATTCCACAAAAGTCGCCATCTGTCCCCCAATCCAATTGTGTATATTGTTATGAAAAGACTGTTCCGCCATACCATCAAGCTGTGCATCACCATATTTTTTAATAGCGGGATAGCCTCCGAACGTTTTATAATCTTTTGTTCTAAAGCCTGCACCTACATTGATGAAATCATTTGGTATTTTGTCATTGGGCCCAACAAATCTCGAAGCATTGAATAATGGATTACTTTCACCTCCCCAATAATGTTCTGGTATAAAATTAGTTTTCGTCCAGTCCCAATAATGCAATGCTAATTTGGGTTCAGATACTGCTTTTTGAAGTTTTTGTTCTAATGACCACAAATATAACCTGTGCCAGGGCCATACATACCAATTGTAGTGCACCTGATTAGAATACATACTTGTAGCGCAAAAAGTAGTATGCAACAGCGCATTTGCCTGCCAGCCCATTGGATCTAAAGGTGATATTTGTGAACGTTTTTTTAAGATTCCAACTGCATCTTTAAACAACTTTATTTCAGGATCATCCACAGCTATATCAGCAATATTCTTTCTTATCACTATATTAGAATATCGTTTCTTTCCGGCAATCCCGTTCTCAGGTTTAATTCTGTCATCTTTACACCCAATTAGCGAGGAAGAAACCAATGGTAAGCCGGCAAAACCAACCGAAGCCATACCTATTTTTTTTAAGAATGATCGTCGATTATTATGATCAATATTTTCCATATTTATTGTTTTATTTTTTAATTATTCCTCTCAATAAACATTTTGTCTATTGCGTATTTGCCTCCACCTAAAATAAACAGGGCAATAGCCATACCTATCCAGAGAATAAAATATTCGTAGCCTTCGCCCTTTAGTGTTCCAAACCAATTCATAAAAAATCCATTTTTAAGGTGTGTAGTGAATATCATTCCCAATGGAAGAACTATATAGGAAAAAGCAATAATTCTGGTTCCTGTTCCGGTAATAAGTGCAACTGCCCCCACAGTTTCCAACATGATTACTAAAAAGCCCATTATCCAGGGTAGCCCTACCGAGTCAGTAAAGAATAACATAGTTTTGGAAAAACCAAGGCCACCAAAACAGCCCAGCAATTTTTGCATACCGTGCATCAGCACAACAAAACCCAGAACAACTCTTAAAATTAGCGGTGCATACGATTCGCTAGTTTCAAATAATTTATTTTTCATAATGTTTTATTTATATAATTAATTAATATTTTATCAGACCATCCCTTCCAAACTGCTTCTTCAGTAACTTTCAGATAAACATTGAGAATGGCTGCACTGAGGTTTTAACTTTTTATATATGCTGAATACATCCAGACCATTTTTTCCTGTTCCCGAATGTAATCACTCATTAAACTGTTGGTTCCGGTATCATCTATTTCTTCAGAGAGTTCAAGAATCAATCTTTGTTTAGCTAAAAGTATTCCCAGGGAGTCTAAAACTTTATCAACAGAATGCTGTCCATCGATCACTTCATTTGTTTCCAAAATTGCGGCTGTTTTAAAATACTCGGTAAAATTATGATTTGGTCGCAATCCTAATGTTAGTATTCTTTCGGCAACTTCATCAATTTTTAAAAAGAGATTGTTATATAAGTCTTCAAATTTTTGATGTAATACAAAGAAGTCATCGCCTTTGATATTCCAATGATATCCTCTCACATTTTGATAAAATATGGAATAATTAGATAGTAAATCATTCAATTGATATGCTAACTCTTTACTTTTTGCAGCATTCAATCCTATCGTATTTAAATCGTTCATTGTTTTATTTTTAAAATGTTATATATCTAATAATCTTGAGTCAACTACAAAACGCTTCCAGTTTAAAAAAGGCATGGCGTATGATTTTAAAGTTTTATAAATCAAAAACGAAGGGCTGACCTGAGCTTTTTTGATTTTAGTTTTCGTTACCTCTCCAATTGTTTCCCCTATTAGAAATGTGCCACCAGAAAAAAAATCGTTTTCCACTCCGGATGAAGTTTCGATCTCACGGTCAAGGACTACAACATACTGTCCTTGTGGAGAAACTTGTAAATTATAGTCATAATTCACAATGACTTTTCTGAAAATGGAATTATCTGCTCCTAGCTGATTGGATACAAATCCTATTTGTTTATCTTTTAGTTCAGTACTGGTACTTCCAAAATGTTTCCGTACTTTATTTTCTGACTGTAATCTTTTTATTGTAAAATCCATATTTTATAATTTTTTTATTTCTAATTCATTTCAGTTCTGGTTATGTATCTAGTTGTTTACCTAATCTTCAATTTCTGGATCATTTCTGCATTCAAGTTGTCACTATAAGCTCCGTAAGCATCTACCAATAATCCTTTTAATCCATATTCTGTACTTATTGCATAGAGTATTGATGAATCATCCGGGTTAGAATCCCCTTCAAATCGATAAAACGAATCAACAGTAAATTCACTCGAATCAAATGTTTTATTCAGCTTTTTACATTGTAATGTTGAGCTGCTAAGATTAAAATCAAAAGTATATCCTTCGGCTTGCTTTATATTTATTGCCTCTGTAAGTGTATCGTAATTTGTCATTTTGTTTCGGTTTTATAAATCTATCTTTTCAAATAGATTCTGATTATTATTTATTAGCACTCTATTTTATTTAATCTGTTAGATGAACTAACAGATAGTTACATACCGTTTTAAATTCTAATTTTTCTGCAAATGATTTATATAGCGAAAACTGATATTATAATCATATTCAATAGATTTCGTTTTCGTTAGAGCAAAACTACTTCTAAACATAAAAGCAGTTTCTATAGAAAAGTTATCAAAAATTATAAATATTAAAGATTCAGAGATGTAATGCAGATTTATTTTACTAATGTCTGATCTCGATCCGTAGTAACTATAAGAAATAGAATCAGTTAATAATAAAACACAAGAGTTCTTTTTGTCATGCAAATACTTTAAAAAAGAAGCAACAAGTATAAAACAAGTCAACTAAAAAATAATAATGTACCTCCATTACTTACAAATCAATTAACAGTAGCTACAAAATCGAGGGCGGAACTTTTTCAATAAAAAAGGAATAAACTGACATAAAAATCAAAATCTTTAAATATTATAATTTTTAATCAGGATTTGAAACTTGTATCAGTACAATTTTATGCAATTTTGAAAAATCAAATCTACATTCACGTAAGCCAACACACTATAAATAAGAAACTTAAGATGAAACCCGTATTAACCACTTTAAGTAAAATTACTGACTGCCTGGCTTTTATGAATTTACCAATCTCCACTTACAATAGTGAAGATTTTAGTTTTATAAAACTGCATGAAATTGGTATAAAATTACCTTTGCAGTCACCCACCTTCCGGCCTGAATTTTTTAATTTGTTCGTAATAATCGATGCATATGGCAGTTACACTATTGGAAGTAAAGAATACCAATTTAATTCAAATCAAATCATAATTTCCCGCCCTGAATCTTTTGCATCAAGCTATTGGACAAAAATTCACAAAGTATACACTATTAGTTTTCGCAAAAATTTTCTCCTGCAGTATTTTCCGGCGGGTATTGATACTGTTCTGGAGTTAGGTGGAGAAAATGGAATTTCCTGTCTCCTGACTGAAAAACACATGAAATATTTTGAGCAGACTTGCCAGGAGATTTACGAATTATCGGTTTCAACAATGGCATATAAAGATGAACTTATTGCCAACCTTATTCTAAATCTTTTGTTTTTAACGCAATTACATCAGAACAGTGACTCAAAATTGAAATTGGAAAGTGAAAAACACACCAATATTGTCAGCGCATTTCGTCAAAATATGGAAAATAATTTTAGCCGCCTTATACGGGGTCAGGATACTTCACTAATGCGAACGAAAGAACACTCCAGATTACTGAATATCAACGAAAATTATCTTTCAAAAGTTATAAGTAACTGTACAGGAAAAACAATCAACGAATGGATTAATGAAAAACTTATTGATGAAATTAAATACCTGCTCAAGCATTCAGATAAATCAATGAAAGAGATTGCAGCATTATTGGCATTTAGCGATCTAAATTATTTTTGCAGCTATTTTAAATCGCAGACTTTAAATGCACCTAACGCTTTGAGGAAAGAATTTAACACCGTGAAAAAAAATCAGACTTCTATTTGTAATCCGCAAGTACAAAACATAAGACATTTATAAAATCATAAAGGAAATCTTAGCTGTAAATATTTGGAAAATGAATAACAATAAAAAAATTAAATTCACAGACTTCTTTGATACTGCCGATATAATGGGTCTGGATTTGTCGTACGAAGATTTAGATCGGATCGATATGTCTCATGGACATTTGGGAGATGCTGAATTCTCTTTTGTCAACTCCAAGGTACTTCATCCTGATGAACAGCTCCCTTTTGCCACACCTCCATTTTTTACAACATTTTTTTCAGTAGGTTTTGTTCTTGATGCATATGGCAAAATTATTGTTGATAAGCTTCCGTTCAATGTCAAACCCGGAATGTTATTTGTTAATAAACCCGGCGAGCTTCAGCAGTTAACATGGGATCGTATAAATGAGTCGTACGGAATAATTTTTACTGAGAATTTTATCTCGAAGTATGCCGGAATATCTATCTATAAAACGTTTCCGTTTTTGCTTTTTGAAAGACAGATTCCATTAAAAACATCAGAAGTATTTCAACAGGAACTTAAAAAAATTGTTTTGCTGATTGTTGATGAACTACTAAATGATTCGCCTATGAAAAACCAGATTTGCGCGAATCTATTGACCCGCTTTTTACTAAAAATAAAGCAGGAATACTGGGAAGGTTATATGATTCATAATCCGGAAACGAAACATCCGGATATCGTGACCGACTTTTTCCAAAATCTTGAATTCCATTATGACCAATTGCTAAAAGGGAAAGTACATAGAACCTTGTACATAAAAGATTACGCTGAAATGCAGCAGTTACATGAAAATTATCTCTCCAGTATTTTAAAGGAAAAAACAGGAAAAACCGCAGGCCAACTGATAGCGGAAAAGACCATGAGTGCTGCAAAAATTCTTATCGAAGATCCCCGATTATCACTCAAAGAAATTGCCTATATGCTTGGATTCTCGTATTTGTCTTACTTTAGTATCTTTTTTAAAAAACATACGGGTCTGTCGCCGGTTAATTATCGCAAAAAAAGTCTGCAACTTTAGCAATAAATCAAATGAAAGACATTCAAAACATTCAATTCAGTGATTTTCTTAAATCTGTAAATCTAACAGACAGTGATCTCTCGCATGGACTTATAGGAGATTCCGAATTTTGTTTTGTCGACTCAAAAATATTGCATCCCCAGCACACACTTCCATGGTCTACTCCACTTTTTTACACTGAATTTTTTTCAATTGGATTTGTAGTGGATGCTCAGGGAATAATTATTGTAGATAAAGAACCATGTACTATTAAGCCAAAAATGCTATTTGTTAATAAGCCCCATGAACTGCAGCAATTGACATGGGACAGTATTAATGAATCATATGGCATATGGTTTACAGAGAGTTTTATAAATAAATATGCAGGAATATCTATTTATGAAACATTCCCGTTTTTACTATTTGAAAGACACCTTCCACTAAATATTTCAGAAGAATTTCAACAGGAATTAAAAAAAACAATTTTCCATATTGTGAAGGAGCTGCAAAGAGATTGCCCTTTACAAAAGAAAATATGTGCCAATTTACTAACCCGATTCTTATTAAAGATTAAAAAAGAATATTGGGAAGGATACAAACTTCAAACCCCGCTAAATCGAAATCCGGACATTATACAGGATTTTATGCAAAATCTGGAATTTCATTATGATCAATTACTAAAAGGAAAGATCAATATCGTTATGACTATAAAAGATTATGCAGAAATGCAACAGCTTCATAAAAATTATCTTTCAAGTGTTCTCAAGGAAAAAACAGGAAAAACCGGCAGCCAGATGATCGCCGAGAAAACACTAAGTGTCGCAAAAAGCCTTATGAAAGATTCCCGGCTTTCTATAAAAGAAATTGCTTACATATTAGGTTTTTCCTATCTGTCTTATTTTAATATTTTCTTTAAGAAACATACGGGCCAATCACCAGGTAATTACCGTAAAAAATATCTGAATTAAAATAAGATAATAAAAATGAAGAGCCTGAATTTACCATGTCGCTCTTATGTTTACAACATCTCCGCGGTACACATGAGCCCGATCACTGTCGGATGCGTTAAAATCTTTTCGTACCGAACTTGGAGTATTTTTAGTATTCTTTTTAAAAAATTTATAAAAATATTTAAGATCACTAAAAGCAAACATTTCTGAAATTTCAGGAATTGGTTTATTTGTATTTTTAAGCAAATAGTTGATTTCATCAATCAGCCTTTCGTTAATCCATTGATTAATTGTTTTACCTGAGGTTTTACTAATCACTTTAGAAAAATTTGTTTCTGTCAGACCTAAAAGTTTTGCATGTTCTCTGGTACGAAGCAACGTGGTAGTTTCACCTGAAATTAACATGTTAAAATTCTGATCTATATTTTTGAGGAATGATGTTACAATCGCGGCATTTTTTTCGTACGGAATTTCTAATTTTATTTTATTCTGATGTTGTTGAATAAGTAACAACATATATATAAGAAGGTTAGAGATTATCTCGTATTTACAATTAGAGACAGAAGTGGCTGCGTCATAAATCTCCGCGCAAATTTCTTCAAATTCGCTAAAATCACTTTTATTTAAACAATAATTAAATGCATTTGAATTGTCTTTAAATGGAAGATCACCAATACCATCGGGAAAGTATTTCTCAAAGAAAACCCGGGTTAATGCAATACTATATCCAACCGGCGATTCTGTCCACCCACTTGAAAAATAGACATCCGGCTGTTTCATAAATACATGTTGAGGACCAAGTTCGTAAATATGATCACCAACAACAAAAGTGCCTTTCCCACCTTGTATTATAGTTAAAGTATAATAATCAGGTCTATAGATTGGGGTAAGATAGGGCATTTTTAATCCCATATCGTGTAATTTTATTATGGCAAAATCATCGTTGTCAATATAGGAAAAGACGGGCAGATTCATAAAGGCCAATATATCCCTAAACTTTTTTAACGAGGTTAGCTCTGGTTTCATTTCAGATACACATAAATTCTTAATTACTGCATTGGTTACTGAGTCAAATTTAGGGAAATAAAATATAATTGTTATAATTACATTTCTCTAGAATGCTGTTTTTTAAAAGATATTGAAGTAAAGCTTTTGCAAATGGTAATAAATTATTATCTGCCTCTGGATTACCAATTCGTCCTTATTTTTACAACCTCACCACGATACACATGAGTGCGATCAGAATCAGAAGCATTAAAATCATTTCTTACCGAACTTGGGGTAGTTTTTGTATTCCTTTTAAAAAATGTATAAAAATAGCCAAGATCAGTAAAACCAAACCTTTGCGCAATTTCAGGAATTGGTGTATGGGTATTTTTTAGTAAATAGCTGATTTCATCAATGAGTCTGTCATTTACCCATTGATTGATTGTTCTGCCTGAGGTTTTACTAATTACTTTTGAGAGAAAAGTTTCACTAACATTTAACAATTTAGCATGTTCTTTAGTACGAAATACTGTTGCACTCGCACCAGATAAAAGCATGTTGAAATTCTGATCAACATTTTTGCAGAAGGATGCCAGGATAAGGGCATATTTTTCATTCTGAATCTCTAATTTAATCTTATTTTGATGTTGTTGGACTAGTAATAAAAAATGAATAAGAAGATTTGCAATCATTTCATATCTATTATCTGAAGAAGAAATAGCTTCATTATACATCTCCGCGCAAATCTCATCAAATGGTTTATAATCCTCATCGCTGAGTCTGTAGTTAAATGCGTTTGTAATGTCTTTTACAGGAATTTCAGTAATTCCATAAGGAAAGTATTTAGTTATAAACTCTTCATTAAAAGAAATGTTATATCCGACTGGCGATTCTGTCCAGCCACTCGATATATAACTATCGGGGTATTTCATAAAGACATGACGAGCACCAAGTTCAAATACATGATCACCTGCCATAAAAGTACCTTTTCCTTCACTTACAATTATTAAAGTATAAAAATCCGGTCTGAATGTGGGTGTAATATAGGGCATTTTTAATCCCAGCTCATGAATTTTTATAATAGCAAAATCATCGTTATCAATATAAGAGAAGACGGGTAAGTTCATATATGCAATCATATCTCTGAACTTTCTTAAATTGGTTACCTCCGGTTTCATATTTTTATCTACTTGATTCATGTTGGCTAAAAGTAACTTGTGAGTAAATTTAGTGAAATTATAAAAATAACTGTTAATCGATTAAGTACTTTTGGAAAATACTGACCGATGGGTTATTGAAAATTAATTAAGTACCAACTTTTAATGTAGCAAATGAAAAATAATATTTTCTTTAATTATAAAGCTACTCAAGATCGCAATATCAGAGTCAGTACTATACGTTAGATGGTTAATCAATTATGGTTGATAATAATAAGTTACGGGCTACCTATGGAGATTTTTGTCTCTCAGATATTCTATAAGAAGTCTAGGATTATCGGTTTGGATAATGTCTACCCATTAGCTATATACTAATCGTATACACGAGGGTCAAGGAAAGCCTTCTCGTCATAATGGCCTCCATTGTGCTCGGGAGCTAGGGAATTAATCCATACACTTGATCCATTATTCCTGATTTCCTTAAGGTAGTGAATAAACTTTATACTATCGTGTGGAACAGTAAATTCAAATGCTACCGTTGGCAATAGGGACTTCGATAGTGATAATTTAACAATTTTGATATGTAATATCGTTATCTGAATAACTTATTATCATATAGATAAAAATCTCTATATTATATATAGGTAAAGTTATTAATATTTATTATGAAAATCGAATTTAATTTATTCACAAACCAGCTGTAATACCGTAACGTTGTGCGATACTTCCCAAAGCCCCGATTGCTTCGCCAGTTCGCTAAGGCTCGGGTGGAACGGATAGCGGGAAAAAGCTCAAAAAAACAATATAAAACCTAAAAACCCGCCCCAATACCTGATCGCTATTTTATAAATGCAAACCATTATACAGCGAAAAATTACCACAAGGACCACCGTAATTCTCAAAACCAAATCAAATACCCAAAAAGCACAGCCAAAAAAAGCAAGCCCCTATGACCCTGAGACCCTTAAAAGGAACCCGACAGCGACCCCAAAGACATAACCGGGAAAGACATAAAAAAAGATCTTATAGAGAATGCCCCTTCAAAGGGGTCTCAAACTGATTCTAAAAACTAAAAATAAATTCGGCATAGTAATTTAATGACTGCCACTATAGTTGGAACAAAAGCAGAGAAGATAACTTAAATTTTAAGCCAAAAAAAACCCCTCACCCCTTGACAAACCTGAACTTTTTACCTATTTTTGCCCCATGACCCCAGAAGAAATAAAACGCTATTTTGAAGCCACTCCCCCTCCACAGGAAGTGGAGTTAAAGCCATGGGCTAAAATCACAGATTCCCAGCTTTTCCTTAAAAGCTGTTTCCTCACTATATACCATTATAAAGGAGACCTTGAAATGTGCCCTGCCTGGTGGCATTTAAAAGAGTTCTATATACTTGTAAGACGAGGTTCAAAGGAAACTAAAAACGAGCATCAATCGGAATAAAGCTAAAATAAGCGGCCCTGTTACCTGCCATAGATGTATCAGGGAGCTAAATGATTACGGTTATATAAATTATCTTCCAAAGAGAAATAGAAATCAGAAGACAATAGTTGCTTCGCGAATAAACAACAAAAAAAGGATGAACAATATTAAATTGATCATCCTTTTTGAAACAGTGTTCATTTCTAAGATAAAACTACTTATTAATTTTCACTCCAAACTTTCATTATTTTTTTAATTCTTTCAGGTAGCTCTTTCTTTTCAAAAATGCAATTAAAACTAATAATTCTATTATTTGACTTGTCAATTATTCGGATTTTCTCAACAAAACCTCCATCCGTCAAAGCTGATAAAATTTTGCTGATCTGAACAGGAAAATTCCTGGGGTTAGATGTTATAAAAGCTTCATATATTTGTTCTGTATTATCTGTTTTTTTAGAACCAGATACAAATTTATATTTTGTATTGTTTATAATTGTATCCTTAACTTTAATATTTTGGACATCAGTGAAAAAATCAACTTTATTTGAAAAAAAACTAGCTCCCTCTTTTTTATTGGCTACATTTTCAGTTAAATACGGTTTCTCATTTTCATCCAATTTTTTATACGCTGAATAAAGACCTTTCTTTGTGTTAATAAAAAAAACGTTTAATGTATCTGAAACATTATATTTTCCACTTGAATTATTTAGTTTTTCATTAAATTCTAAAACATTTCCTTTTTCATTAATAATTAAAACATGAGGGGGTAAAAATGTTTCTGTTACGACATCAGATGAAATTTCGCTTTCTAGCCGGATGTAACCAGATAATTCATTTGAATTTTGTGAACATGAAGAACTAACACTGATTAATAAAAGCAAGATTGAGATTTTATTTAACATTATTATCTATTAATAAATTGAAAATACACAATAATTATCCACAGGAGAATCCCAAAATCCAGTAATATGAATCGTCCCTCGAACAATAGAAAGGACTTGCCTATTCATTCCTGTGGTTTGAATACTTGCATTTTGAACAAATTCTTCCCAAGATATCAATCCACCGGTTAGTCCTTCAAATCTTGTTCCAACATGTAGAGCCTGGCGAACTTCATCCAGACTATATGTAATATCTTCATAAGATTTTACACGCCAAAGTCCCATAGTATTTTCTACAACATTCCATTCCACGGTTCTTCTAATTAGAGTCCCAGGTATATCCCAAGTAGGTAAAATTCCTGTTTTTCCTCCATAAACTGGAATAATTGATGCCAGCTCCGCAGGAGTGTAAGTATTCAAAACCATTTGATTTAAAGCATTTGATTCGTTAATATCCATTCTATTTTTTTTAGAAAAATCTTTAACTATATTCTGTTTGTTTTCTGATTTTGCAGCAGTAAATGCATCTAAAAAGTTTTTCGCTTCTGCAGCTGTTATATCGTTCTTTTCTGAACTGTAATTTTCTGAACTATTGTCATCAGAATTGCAAGATACAATGAATGATACCATTATTAGTAACGTTAAAAGCTTTGATTGAAAACTGTTTTTTTCATAAGTAATTTAATTTATAATTTATAATAAAACTATTACAAGTCTATGACAAAAAAATTAATTAAACCTGAATATTTACAATTATTTTATAAGAATCATCTTATTTCTAATAAATAACTATAATACACTAATTATTCTATTTTTTTGTTAATTAATGATCTAATATTTTCAGATAATTACATTTATATATGGATTTCCAAATAAGTTTTATTAATCGTTATTCTGATTCTGATGATGAAGAGCAAAAAGATTCTATTTTTTCCTTTAACTACTTCCATTTCTACATCTATTTTTTTTTGTATTTCCAAACCTTAGCATTGAGTTAAATACATATCCTCCAATTTTATTGTTTCATTACAAATTTTATAGTAAGCGAGTAAGTCAAATTGAATCCCTTCAAATCGTCCAGAAAATTTATAGAAATTTGTCCCGTCGAGGTCACAAACAAGCCAAATGGCGCCAATTGAAGGCAATTGGAGCCATTTTTTTATAATCTCACTTATTTTTATTAGTCTAAAGAGCCGGGCTCCTCAGCAGCCCTAGCCCCGATAGCAGTGGAAATCCTTTTGTGCCGGTGTTCGGCGCAAAAGATTGCTTCGCCAGTTCGCTAGCGCTCGGGTGGAACGGATAGCGGGAAAAAGCTCCAAAAAAATAATATCAAATCTAAAAACTCAGAGATGAACAATAGTCCATATATACAATGTTACACCTACCCACTTGATTACCTAATCGCTATTTTATAAATACAAACCATTATTCTGAAAAAAAATATCACTATCCTTTTTATATTTGACAAAGTACCAAGCACAAAAGCATAACCGCGAACAAAAACATCAATACCGCCCAAACTGCCCCCGCCCCTCCTTTAAAAAAGCAACAGCAATAATCCAATCCAAAAAATAAAACAAAAAATTCCCATACAACCAAATATTACGGCAAGGATCACCGTAATTCCCAAAACCCGATCAAAGACCCAAAAACCATAGCCAAAAACACCCAGCCCCTATGACCCGCTGAACCCTTATAAGGAACCCCAAAGCGGCCCCAAAGACATAAGGGGGAAGGACATAGAAAAGGACCTTATAGAGAATGACCCTTTAAAGGGGTCTAAAACGGATAGGAATACCCAGAGGAGCGATGAGCCTGAAAGCGATTCCTTAGCGACCATAGAACCCGAAAAGGACGATCCGGTAAGGAAGGAATTCGAAATTGGCCAGCCTGGAAATGAGGAGCTAAAAGACGATGGTCATGCCAAACCAATCAAGCTTTTGTCTGCACCCCGCCCTAATTAAAAGTACTAAAGAATAAAAAATGTAAATTAGCCAATATTTACAATAGTGTCATACTTAAGATGGGTTACATATTATGAAATGGATTACAAGGGAAAGACCTAAAATAGACCGTATTGCCTGCCCGTGGCTGATAAAAAAATTTGTCGACAAGCAGGCTGAATTTATCTATGTCCCATATAGTGAGGTACTGGTGAAGGCCAAAGAACTGGAGGCTATTGCTTTTGATATTCCTGATGTCGAATATACTCACTATGATGAAAAATGTACTTTTGATTATATCGTTAAAAAACATAAAATTGAAGATCCTGCCATACTAATTATTGCAGAAATTGTTCGTGGAGCAGACACAGACAGACATGACATTGCAAAAGAATCATCCGGGCTTTGGGCAATTTCAGCCGGGCTTTCTTATAATATCACTGATGATCATAAACTACTGGAAAGCGGAATGGTCATTTATGACGCGCTCTACAGCTGGGCGACGCATCTGCACAAGCAAAACCATCTTCAAAACAGTCCTTTTGAGAATCTCCTGCATGAGGTTTACAATAAATTTTTAAACGAAAAAAAATCAAATAAAAAAACACCTTCCTGGGTAAAGGAACTTAAAGAAATTATTCAGGATCAGATTGACACCCAGTTTACCTTCGATTTAAAACAAATTTCAAATGATCTTGAATTAAACCCATCTTATTTGTCCAGAGAGTTCTCCAAGTATTTTGAAGACCTGAATTTTGGGGATTATATTCGAAAACTGCGAATTGAAAAAGCAATTCATCTTATTGAAAATTCGTCCTATACACTCACTGAAATAGCGTACATGACCGGCTTTTCAGACCAAAGTCATTTTACAAGGATTTTCAAGCTTCAGACTGGGAAAAATCCATCCTCATACCGAAAAAAAACACAAAAAAGTAAACCAGATACAAAAAGTAAATAACCTTCTATTTCTATCGGTTTGGTCTATATAGCTTTGTTGTTCGAAACAAAACTATTCATTGTAATGAAACCAACGCTACTTTTTGCATTGCTGTTTATAAGCACAGCTGTCTTTTCTCAGGAAACCTATCCAAAAATCACAGGATATTTTGGAATTTACCATCCTATTGTTACAACCTCCAGCGAGCAGACCAATTTAAACTTCAGGGATTATTATGCAGTGGGCTTTCCAACGGGAATCAATATCTGGAAAAGCTCCAAAATAGGTTTCTCTTTTGAAATCGTTCCCAATATCAGGGTTCAGGGCGCAAGTGATAAAGTAACCAATATCGTATTTCATCCAGGAGTTTTAGTGGCTTTGGGAAAAGGCTACACTTTTGCCGGAAGACTGGCTTTTGAAAGTGGGGGCAGATATGGCTTTACGCCCGTTCTGAACAAAACGGTTATAAAAAACAAAAACAGCAGCTACTTCCTGGCTCTACCCCTGCCCGTTCGTTTTGGAAATGATCATCCCGCAACCTTTACTGCCGGTCTGCAATTTGGAATTGCTTTTTAAAAAATCATCTAATGGAAGAAAATCCAAAATACAGCTTAAGATCCCTGGTGCTTTATTTCTTAAAACTGGGCACTATTGGTTTTGGCGGCCCCGTTGCTTTGGTAGGCTATATGCATAAAGATCTGGTAGAAGACAGAAAATGGATTTCAGAAGAACAGTACAGAGAAGGCCTGGCACTGGCACAGTTAGCCCCGGGCCCTTTGGCAGCGCAACTGGGAATCTATCTTGGGTTTGTACATTACCGCATTCTTGGCGCTACACTGGTGGGATTTGCCTTTGTAATGCCTTCTTTTATAATGGTAGTTTTACTGGGCATTGTCTATAAATTGTACGGGGGCTTATCCTGGATACAGGCCGTTTTCTACGGCGTGGGAGCCGCTGTTATTGGAATTATAGCCTTAAGCTCCTATAAGCTTACGCTGAAATCCATTGGTAAATTCAATCTGGAATGCTTTAAATCAAAATGGCTCTTATGGCTGTTTTTCGTCCTGGCTGTAATCATCACATTTCTGACTGAGCAGGAACAGGTATTATTGTTTATTGCCGCAGGTCTATTGTACATGATCATCAAAGCGCCCCCTAAATGGTGGAATGGGAAAACCGTAAATTCAATAGTTTTATTGCAGGCTGCATTTTGGAACTATGAAAGCACAACGCTCACAAAAATTGCCGTTTTCTTTGCCAAAGCCGGGACTTTTGTTTTTGGCAGCGGACTGGCAATCGTTCCGTTTCTGCATTCGGGTGTGGTTATCGAAAACCAATGGCTGACCGAGCAGCAATTTCTGGATTCAGTGGCAGTAGCGATGATCACGCCAGGTCCTGTTGTAATCACCGTCGGGTTCATAGGTTATCTGGTCAACGGGTTCCTTGGCGCATTAGTGGCGGCGCTGGCAACATTTCTGCCTTGTTATCTCTTTACAATTGCAATGGCACCATCATTTAAAAAAATTGCACAAAATAAACCAGTCAAAGCATTTGTAGATGGTATCACGGCAGCAGTTGTAGGTGCGTTAGTGGGATCAGTGATAGTAATTGCCAAAAGAAGCATTATAGATATCCCAACTCTGCTTATTGCTTTTTCAAGTATTTTAGCTTTGATTTATATAAAGAAAATTCAGGAACCGTATATTATTGTTATAGCCGCTATTTTAGGTATTATAATAAAATCAGTAATAATATGAACAGAAGACTTTTTAAAATCGGTGCGCCAATTGAAGGCAATTAGCGCCTTATTTTACTTAAAGAACTTTTAATCTGTATATTAGTGAATTTTTTATTTTCGTTTCATCGTTATAAGACATAAAAACCAGAAAAATATTTTATTTATTGCAGCGCTTATAAATTAGAAATACAATAATTGGCTTCAAATCTACTTTCTCCAAAACAAAACAAGGCTCTCGAGCAGCCCTAGCCCCGATAGAAGTGGAAATCCTTTTGTGCCGGGGTTCGGCACAAAAGATTGCTTCGCCAGTTCGCTTGCGCTCGGGTGCAACGGATAGCGGGAAAAAGCTCCTAAAAAAATTTAAACATAAAAGATCATTCGATAGACAATTGACCCGGAGTTAACGGAAAAAGCTCCAAAAAAACAATATCAAACCAAAAAAGATACAACCAAAAATTCGACAAGCACCACCGTAATTCCCAAAACCAAATCAAAGACCCAAAACACGCAGCCAAAAACACCCGGCCCCTATAACCCGCAGAACCCTTATAAGGAACCCCAAAGCGGCCCCAAAGACATAACGGGCAAGGACATCCAAAAAGACCTTATAGAGAATAACCCTTTAAAGGGGTATTAAAAAAAAAGAGCCAATGACTTAAAAATAAGTCAATTGGCCCTTTCCATGAAACAGTTACTAAATTACAAAAATAAAACGGTATTGCAGGGGCTTAAAAATCTTTAGTTTTAAAAAAAACAATATCCTTAAGGATTTAAGGTTTTAAATCAACCGTACCTTTTATTTAATCAGCCACCATTATACCTATTATTTCCTTACTGCATTTTGCTGCTGGGAACGGATCATCTTGATCTGGTCCTTAACGTTCTCACTTATGGCATTAATGGAGAAACTCGCCGGATCCTGGCTTGGGGGATAAGTGACAAAGGATTCCAAAAATGCGGCCCCTTTCTGAATGCCTTCAGCCACTATATACATCTTTGTTCCCCACCATTTCTCATACACAAAAGAGGTAATATCGGCCCTTTCATAGGGATCCATACGAAGATTGAATAATTTGGGAACGCGAAGCGGGGTAAATGGATTCGCCCATATGCCAAAACCGCCCTGGGTTCTCTGCTCCTGGAAAACGATCTTCCAGTCGTTCATCCTCATCGATACAAGCTCCGCGTCATCATTAAAATAATAGAATTCGCTTCGTGCAGATTTCGGCTGCTGCCCGGTCAGGTACGGCAATTGGTTAAAACCGTCCAGGTGCACTTTGAAAGTGGTGCCCTGTGATTTATAGCTGGTCAGAAGTTTTTCTTTTATAGCAGGCTCTCCCGCTGCCGCCAGTACGGTCGGAAACCAGTCAAGCCCTGAGAGGATTTCATTGGATATCTTTCCCGAAGGGATATGTCCGGGCCAGCGTACAAATGCAGGAACGCGAAAAGCGCCTTCCCAGTTGGAGTCTTTCTCGCTCCTAAAAGGTGACATCGCCGCATCAGGCCAGCTGAACATGTTGGGCCCGTTATCGGTGGTGTAGATCACAATTGTATTCTCTGCAATTCCAAGATCATCAAGCGCCTTTAATATCAGCCCTACATCGCCGTCGTGCTCCAGCATACCATCGGCATACTCATTGTCAGGCATACCGCTTTTCCCGCGAAGTGACTCGCGGACATGAGTAAAGGCATGCATCCTGGTAGCATTCATCCAGCAGAAAAAAGGCTTCCCGGCAGTGTTCTGTCTTTTAATAAAATCAATTGCCGCGGCAAAAGTCTCATCATCTATGGTCTCCATCCGCTTTTTGGTCAGGGGCCCGGAATCTTCAATGGTTTGTTTGCCCACCCTTCCAAAACGCGGATCAACTGTAGGATCATCCTTGTCTGTAGCTTTACATTTCAACACTCCCCTTACCATATAGGATTTCACAAATGCCGAATCCTTGTAAGGATAACTAGGATCTTCGGGCTCTTCCTCGGCATTGAGGTGGTAGAGGTTTCCGAAGAACTCGTCAAAACCATGAACGGTCGGCAGGTACTTGTTGAGGTCCCCCAAATGGTTTTTCCCGAATTGTCCTGTGGCATATCCCAAAGGTTTGAGCGCCTGCGCGATAGTGATGTCACGGGCCTGCAGTCCAATTGGCGCGCCCGGCATACCCACCTTGGAAAGGCCTGTGCGATAGCAGCTTTGTCCGGTAATGAGCGTCGAGCGCCCGGCGGTACAGCTGTTCTCGGCATAGTAGTCGGTAAACATAGTGCCCTCTTTCCCCAGACGGTCAATGTTTGGGGTCTGATACCCTACCAGTCCGTGGGTATAGGCACTGATATTGGACTGCCCGATATCATCGCCGAATATGATTAAAATGTTTGGCTTCTTGGCCGTTTGTGCCTTGAGCAGCTGGGGATTAATTATTCCAGCGGCCAAAGCTGCAATTGCAACAATTTTTCTGCAATTTTTTATTGTTTTATCTAATTTCATAAAGTGGAGCTTTATTGTTAATAATTGAAATGTAATGTGTCTGCGATATTATTTATTATTATTTATTCTCCGGCCAGTAACCAAGGATCCATGGACAAGAATGGTATCCAGAGCTAATTTTCTTATCAGCTGTGCCGCTGTGGACATATTTGCATAGCCTGATTAAAACACAGTCAATTATTTATCTGCAAAAATTTTTTTCCAATCCTCTTTTATACTGATCAAATGATATTTGTATTTAGCGGCCGTTTTCAGGGACAGATCATCCTTTTCCTGATAATGGTACTCCCTTATAGAATCGTTATGGTTCACAATCAGTTGAAAAGAAGGATATTTATTCCCTTGCGAATATCTAAGCATGGCAAGATCACCCCCGCCTCCCTCGTTGCCGCAGGCAAATACTGGACGCTGTCCTATATGGAGCTGTATGGCTGAGGGTTTTCCGTCCTTGTCATTAAAATGATCCAGGGCTGGTTCTCTTTTTATAGCATCTTTGTAATCGTCAAATTTATATTTGAATGAAGTTCCGACGACCTGCTCTTTTGGAATCCCATAAAAATCCTCAGATATGGCACGGACCAGCTCTACAGTCCCCCCTGTTACTATATAAGTTTTAAAACCATTCGCGCGCAGATAATCCAAGAGTTCTAATTGCGGCTGATACCGGATTTGTTTTAAGGGAACATTTTTACCCGGATATCGGGCGGCCGAGAAAAATTCTTTGGCACCTGCTTCAAACTCATCTTCGGTCATGCCCGTATGGGTAGCGGCAACCAGTGCGACAAGTGCTTTCTCGCCCCCTTTATCAAAAAAAGATTTGTCTTTTTCGATTACAGCTTTAAAAGGCTGCTTTTGTGCCAACTCGGGTTTTTCCTGTACCATTTTTTTGACCCTGTAAAAAGCAAATAGTTCCTGTACTAAAGGTTTTTCAGCCCATAGCGTTCCATCATTATCAAAGGTCGCAATCCTATTTTCTGCCGGTATAAAATTGGGGCTTCCATTTTTAGTGACTTTTACTACATAAGCTATAATATCGTTTTTTGTTTTTCCATCATTCCAGCTGGGCAGCGGATCTTTATTTCCGACAGTGGTAGCAATGCTATCAGCTCTGCCTACAGTTAGAGTATCATCAGATTTATTTTTACAGGAAATAAGCACAAATAACACAAGTGCTACCAGATTTACTTTTCTAAGCATGATAATTCAGTATTTATAATTGATACAATTCTAAAGAGCTAGTATTTCTTGGAAATTTGACAACCAAAACAATATATATAATATTTTTGTAAGATAACCAAAGCTGCATTTCGGTTTTAAATACATTTATTTTAAAAAAAATATTAAATAATATTTTTTAAAAATCTAAAAAACAGAACATTAAAAGTATTAATATAATTTTTAAAATCCTACAAATTTTTTATTAATAATTTAAAAATATTAATCAAGATTTACTAGCATCGATTCACAAGAGAATGACCCAGCAGTCCCTACAAAAGAAATAGAAGATTTACCAAGGTACATCAATAATATAATCATGTATTGCAATGCTATTAATGTGAGTCTATAGGACGAACAAATTTGAGTGACTATACTTTCATTGATTATCTACATATAACATTAAGATTCGAATAATCTTTTGAGAGTATTTGCCTTGGTGTAGAGGAAGAACTTTTCAAATGCAGCTTTATATTATAACCAAAAGAACAATAAAAAGAAAGAGAAGGTATGACGGGCTGTTTGACTCTGGCAAAAAGACTTCGGCATAATGCCTTGAATCAACAGGTATATTTTTTTTTAATTTTTATAGTTCCCATTTTTATTGAACTATAAACTTTACCTTATTATGATTCATTTATAGATTATTTAGTCATATTCGTTACTCTATTCTCAAATACATTTGCATTAATAAATTAATATGCAGATCTTCTTGGCAATGTATGACTTACAATTTTTAACTGACAAAGAAAGAATATGGAAAAGGAAAGGGTTTTAATAAACGATACTAAGGGACTTTTTTTAAAAATGTTTAAAAGAAAATTTAAGCATGAATTTGATTTTTACGAAAACTGCTATTCATCAAAAATCCAGACTGAATCAGACAATTTTGATCGTTTTATATTTGTTGTTTACAACAAGCAAGAATTGATCGAATTTTTAAAATTAGAAAAAAAAGGAACAAATGTTTTAGCATGTTTGTTTGACAAGCAGTTATTTAGTAGTTTGTGCTTTTTGGAAGAAATAAAAAATTTAATTTTACTGGACTCAGCTAAAACCAGAACAGAAATTATCAAAGAATTAAAATCTCATTTTAAAATTACATCTGGTTGTAAATCGACAGCCATTAAAGAGAATTATTTAAATTCCGCTATACCCGAAACACAATTTTATAACTTTTATAAGGCTTTATTTTTTCTTACATAATATCTTTTTATTAATTTAACTATTCTTATCAGAATAGCAAAAAGACAGGACTTTTATTCCTGTCTTTTTTTTGCCTAATATAAACTTTCCTAAGTTTTGTTTTACGCAAAAAATATTTGGAATCTGATTTTCATTTTAAAAAAAAAACTTGCATTTTAAGTTTTCAACAACAAACGACTATACATAATGGATAATCAGCATTTTTCAGGAACGTTTGTTCTTTTTGTAAGAAAAAAAACAATAGTAAAATTACTTTATAAAGTTCTTACCACATAGCCATATTATTATTTATAAATATAACAATAAGCCATAATTTACAAACATATACTATTCATTTACAAATAGTTAAAAAAACTTATGATTAATAGTTTTAATTATAAAATTTGTCTAATTTTGATATAAATAAAACATAATGACATTATTTTCTTACAATAACAATATAAAAAAAACCGGGTAAATTAGGTAAAATTCAAAAGCATTGAATGAAAATGCACCTACAAAATAACTTTGATCAATAACATAAAATATCAACTCTAAAAAAATAAATTTATATGAAGATAATTGAGCATTCATATGGTGCTGACTTAAATTGGGTAGATGATCTTGCTAAACAAATAGAAGGAACCGTTAAGGGAAACCATATACTTGTACCAGAATCAATACATACCGGAACCAGATACATTCTTGACTGTGGTAACGGAATAGTCGCATATTATGTTGATGTACAATACAATAGAGATTTTCACTTTATACAAAAAAACACCAGTGATGATTTTGTTGGAATTTACTATAATTTAACAGAAGGCGAGGCTACTCTATCATGTAGCAATTTTATTTATAAAATAGGCCGCTGGGATTACAATCTTACCACAATTGACGGCGGTCTCAAATCTGATTATTATGTAAAAAAAGGTAGTAAAAGCTTTTTGCTCGGCATGTTCATTAAAAAAGAAACCATTAGACAATTTGTAAAAGAAAACAATTTTAATTTTCCTGACTTAGACAAAATAATTGATCCAGCAATAAACACCATGATAAGATTTGACAGAATGAGTAGCGACAGTTACAATATTTTGGCAGATTTTCGTAAACAAAAGGTAGATAATCCCACATTTAACTTATCCCTTAAAGGAACAGTCCATCTCTTATTTGTTAACTATCTAAAAAAAATGTCACTCCAAAGAATTGTTATTCAGAAGGTCAATGAATATGATCTTAAAAATATAATAGCAATTCAAATGTTTTTAATTGAAAATATCGAGGGTCATTTTCCATCTATTAAATTGATGGCTAGCAAAGCGAATATGTCAGTGTCAAAATTTAAAACTTTATTTAAAAAAATAACCGGAAGTACACCTAATACTTTTTTTATAGAAAATAAACTTCAAAGAAGCAAAGAACTATTAGAAGAAAAGCAGCTAAGTATAACACAGATTTCTGATAGGCTTCATTTCTCCAGTAACTCCTATTTTGCAGCAAGATTTAAAAAAATGTTTGATACTTCTCCAAAATTATTTATCAAACAACTATAGTGTCGTAACTGTCCTACTGCTATTTAACCCATAAATCAAATTAAACTGTTGTATGAAAAAAAAAATCATATTTTCATATTCCCTTACACCGGAATGGCAGTACCCACTTGTGCAACAAATGGGAGGCCAACTAATTGATAATAAAAAACACATAATGCCGGAAGCCCTTGGCAAAGGACATATCCTTTTCACTCAAATTTCCCCAGGAATTTCAGCTGTACTCATGGACTTTGTTTTAACCACTCCGATAATGTTTAATAAACTAGAATCTAAAAAAGAGCTATATGTGTTTCATTACGATCTTAGCGAACATCAAAATATCATAAAAATTGGCAATGTTGAATATAAAATAGGTTCCGCAAATGAAAATAATTTTAGCCTGGCTATTTTAAGCAGTCAGATTGAAACTGCTTTTGAGCCTAAAATAGGAAAAAGAACACTTGTATTGCGTTTGCTTGTTGACAAAGATTTATTAAGTGGTTATATTAAGGACAATCCTCTCGAAGAGTATACTAATAAAAAAATTATTCTTGAGAAAAATACTTTATATTATTATGATAACATTGACAGTAATAGTCTGTTATTGATTAAACCATTTAAAGATCAATCGATTGACACTCCCACATATGAAACACATTTAAGAGGAGTTTCACTGAGATTACTTGCAAATTTTCTAGATCGTTATTCTGATTCTGGAGTAGAAAAAAATGAAATCACCAACGCTGAAAACGAAGCTATTATAAAAACTAAAATTTACATTTTAGATAACTTATATGAACCATTCCCTTCACTTCCATTTTTAGCATCATTAGCAAGAATGTCGATTGCAAAATATATAATAGTATTTAAAAAACAAATTGGTTATACACCACATGATTTTTTTACAAGAGAAAAAATGTTTTTGATCAATAATCTTCTACAAAGTGGAAATTATAATACTATAACTGATATAATGAATGATGTTAACTTTACTAAATTAAGTTATTTCAACACAAAATATCAAGATTTTTTTAATCGAAAGCCTTCAGAAGATTTTGTAAAAAAGTTAGTGTAAAAAAACTTCAGAAAACGCCATTAAGCTTAGATAAATTAATTCGCGTTTGAAATAAAAACCTTGTACTTATTTAAAATGCAAGGCTTTTATTAGTTATGAAATATTTAAATAAAATTATTCCATACACACTCTTTAATTTAAGGGTATTTAAAAAATAATATTTTAGGTCAATTATAAATTGAACAAAAAAACTGATTACTACTACTACTACATTGAAGTAATAATAAATTCACTTCTTCTATTTCGTTGATGTTCTGCCGAGCTGCATTTTACTCCATCACTGCAATTATTAATTAGTTGACTCTCCCCATAACCTTTTCCTGTCAGACGATCTTTATTTATTCCGCTCTTAGTCAAATAATTAATTGTAGATTGTACTCTTTCGTCAGAAAGCTTCAAATTATAAGTTTTACTTCCACGGCTATCTGTATGAGATCTGATATCAATTCCAATTTTGGGATAAATTTTCATTACTTCAATAATTTTTTGAAGATCTGCCGCTGCGTCACGATTAATATCAATCTTATCAAAATTAAAATAAATATGTCTTATTTTAAGAATTTTTGACAAGTCGCTTCCAATTCCAATTCCTATAATTTTCTTTTCTGATTCAACAGGTAGGATTGTACCGCCAGCAATATCTTTGATAACTACACTTACTTCCCTGGTTATATATTGATCGTTTTGAATTCTAACATAATATTGCTGCCCTACTGCAACATCAAATTTATATTTTCCTTCTCTGTCTGTTTTTGTTTTACCAATCAGTTTAAAATTAGAATCATATAGCAGTACATCAACATCAGAAACTAATTCGTTTGTCACCTCATCTTTAAAAGTTCCAATTAAAACCTGCTCAGTTAGATATTCCATTTTTTTTGTTTCTTCAAGCGCATAAATATCATCGTAACCTTGCCCACCTTCTCTGTTAGAGCAAAAAAAACCTTTTCTTTTAGTCTCTTTAATAACAAAAGAGAAATCATCTAATGCGCTGTTTATCGGTTCGCCAAGATTATAAACCCTCGAATAATTTCCATTATATTCAGGAGAAACAAAAATATCAAGTCCTCCCAGTCCAGGATGGCCATCGGATGCGAAGTACAATTCGCCTGATTCTGAGATAAAAGGAAAAGTTTCCCTTCCTTCCGTATTTACTTTTTTACCAAGGTTTTCGACGACGCCATATCTTCCATTACTCAAAATTGTCACTCTGTAAATGTCTGAAAGTCCTGAACCTCCTTTTCTGTCAGAAGAAAAATAGAGCGTTTTCTCATCTTGACTCAATGCAGGGTGTGCACAACTAAAGTTTTGTCCATTAAATGGTAATTCAGTAATATTTGACCACTCATTTTTTATAAGATCTGCCCGATAAATTTTTAGCAGTAAAGAGGTGTTTTTATTTTCTTGAGATAGTTTTTGATCATTAGAAGTAAAATACATTGTTTTTCCATCTTTTGTGAAAACTGCTGTCGATTCGTGAAATTTCCTTTTATTTTTTTTTGAAAATCTTTCTACATTTCCAAAGTCAATCATATTAGCAGAATCAAGTTTCGCAAGGTAAAGATTTGAAAAAGGTTTACCGGTCCATTTATCAACTCTCTTTATAAAACCAGAAGTTGCGCGATTTGATGAGAAAACGATTTTATCATTAGAAAAAGACGGTGCAAAATCAGAAAAAGCTGAATTGATCTTTACAGATTTTATTTTATATCTGCCTGAGTGAGCTTTAATCTGCTTTAGATAATCCGCTTCATTAAGATAAAGATTAGATCTGGTTTCATTTTTCGCTATATTTGCAAATGTAGCCATCATTTCATTAGCTTTATCATATTGCTGCAATGATTTTAATGTCTGCGAATAGCGAAAATAATATTCCGGTTCAACTTTTTCTTTAAGTCCGAGCAATAGTTCATACCATTTATTGGCATCATTAAGACGCCCATTAAAATAATAAGAATCACCAAGCTTCTGCAGGATTTCAGCAGAAATAAATCCTTTATTTGCAACGCGTTCATATATTTCAAGTGCGTCAATATACGCGTAGCTAGTATATAATTTATCAGCCTTTACTATTTTACGTTCCTGGGCATAACCAGATAAACCAAATACGATTAGCAGTATTATTACTTTTATCTTACTCATTGATTAAATTATTTAAAAAAATCTGGGATTTAAGATTTTATCAAATTTTCTGAATAGTTCAAATCTTAAAAAAATCTCATGTGATCCCCCATTATAGTGAGTTAGTTTTGTGGTATCAGAGTCATAAGCATAACCCGCAAAAAGACCTTCACTGATCTGAAATCCTGCCATAAAACTAAATGATGAATTCAATCTGTAAGCTGCCCCCAAAGTAAAAAGATCATTGTATAAAAAATTTGCAGAAATATCTGCTGCAATAGGCGCCCCTATAACTGCTTTTACTAAAACAGCAGGTTTAAACTTAAGATTATAATTTAGGTCAAAAACATACCCACCCATCAAATAAAAATGCATCTCCTCTTGTTTTACAGAAACAGCATTATTATCATCATAATGTTTTGTTTCTAAAAAATTAGGAACTGACAATCCAAGATAAGCGCGATCTGAGTACACGAATACTCCTGCTCCAATATTTGGTGATAATTTGTTGATGATATTGTTTTGGAAACTGGAATCCCCAGGATTCTGTATAGTGAGTTTTGTAAAATCTACATTCAGTAAATTTGCTGCTGCTCTGACTCCAAAAGCCACCTTATACTCACTATCAGTTTCAATCGTATATGAAAAATCTACCGCTACCGTATTTTCGTTCATAGGCCCAATTTTATCACTATCAAAAGAAAGACCTAACCCAACTTTTTCTCCAACTGGAGCATGTACTGCAAAAGTATTTGTAATCGGCGCCCCTTCAAGTCCAACCCACTGGCTTCTATAAAGTCCAAAAGCGCTTAATACATTTCTGGACCCAGCATACGCAGGGTTAAAGCTCATTGTGTTGTACATATACTGTGTATACTGTGAATCTTGTTGAGCCCAAATTTTATTAGAATTAAGTAATGTCAACAATAATATTCCTGATATAATATATCCCACTCTCATTTTAAATTCATTTCCTATATTATTTACTTATATACAGATATCCTGTTTTAGAAATCTTTTTCGGCGTTTCACCAGTTGCTGCACGATCATATTCTATTACATAGAAATAAGTACCAGGCGGCAATTTTTTATCTGGTGAAATTGTCATATTATTTTCCGAAATACCGTTAAAAACATTATCCTTTGTATCATATCCTGTAGTTTCAAATACTTTTATCCCCCATCGATTATATATAGTTACTTTGTTATTAGGATACTTTTTTATACCGTCTATAACAAAATACTCATTGCGTCCATCGCCATTTGGCGAAATGGCATTGTATACAATAATATCCTCTTTTGAAGGTGCTGTACTTTTTACTTTAGCCAATGTAAAAACACCATAACCCTTCACTTTTGTTATTGTTGTTACTGCTTTTTGGTCCTTATCAACCGCGCCACCTTCATCAAGCCAAAGGTTCTTTTGACTATCCCATCTCACAACATGAAGGTTTTCAGGTACGTTGAATATGTTTGCCGGAGTGGTACCGCCATCATCCCAAGTAAGAGTGAGCAATACATCTTGTTGTCCAGATGCTTTTTCTACGACCCAATATTCTTTATCGTCAATCAGGTCGATAATTGTTTCTTTATTGGTGTGCGGATAGGCATTATTTGAATTTTCTAAAAAATATTTACTTGAAAAACTGCTGGCACTGTTTCCCTCCATTGATATACCGGAAAATCGATAATGGCCGTGATCTCCAATAGGAAAAATAAAATCTGAACTACCATTTTTAATCACCATACCGTCTATAAAACTATCGTTTGAAACCTTTGTATGAGTGGCCACATCGCCGAAAAAAGTAACACCTCCATAGTTATCAGAGTCTATTATTCCTTTGCTAAAATCTGCATTTCCATTAATAGAAATATCTGCATAAAGCCTGAAAGCTGGCTGTGAATTGTTATTTTTAAAAATCACATTATTAAAATCTGCCGGCACACTGCCTTTTATATCTTGTTGTGTAAATCCTTCAAAAAAGGTATTGCCTGATAATAACGGATTATATGTAACAATACCATCATTATTAAAATTACCTTTAAACAAAACATCACCATTGTTTTCGTATTCGCCTAGTACTTTATTATCAAAATTTGATATAAGAGTCATAACTGTTTTTGGGCTTACATAAAGTTGGCCATCATTTACAGTTTGAGCTTTACAGACCAAAACCCCATAAAGCAATAAAAACAAAATATATTTACTAAACTGTTTCATGTTTCTAAAATTTAATTTTAGTAAAATTGAAGTAAACTTCTGTTACTAAATTTTAATTACCGGCCCCACCCCCCAAAGCAGAGCCAAGTAATTTTGAACTTATTTTTTAGTATCAATTTCCATCATTTTTTCGAGGCGTTCTAAACGACTATTCATCTCTGCTATTTGTCTATCCTTGGCTTCAAGCTGTTTTTGCTGCTCGATGGAGTGCACGTACAACTCCTCTATCTTTTCCAGAGACTGCACAGAAAGTTCAGTAATGTCAAAAACATATTCTCCTTTTTCATTTTTTGTCAGTTCTTTTATCCCTGTAACGCCTGGCAAATGTTTGTTTTCAGTAATAAAAGCTTCTACCTCTTTTAATGATTTTAAAGAATATGCCGGATTTACATTTGATTTTTCTCCTAGATAGTTTTCAAATACATAATCAGGATAAGATGCAGCAGCAGTTTTTATTGTACCACTTACATAAAGTGTCTCTGTACCAGTAACAGAATCTGCTCCTATAGCTACTCTTGTACCAGCGGCACCTAAAACAATGGTATAATCAGCATTTACAATTGCTTTATAACCAATAGCAACTGAATTTGTTAAAGCCATAGTGCCTAGCTTTAGCCTTGCACCAACGCCTAGAAACACAGAGTTTTTCACATCAGTACCGACCTCACCACCTGTAATTGCACCAATAAAAATATTGTTGCTTCCTGTCACATTATTAAAACCTGCACCACGGCCAATTGCACTATTATCGCCCCCCGCAGTATTGTAAAAAAGTGCGTCTTCTCCAATTCCAATATTATATGATCCTGTTGTATTAGAGTAAAGTGCCTGAAAAGATATTCCAGTATTGTTCGACCCTGTAGTATTACTCATTAAACTATAATCCCCGATACCAACATTGGATTTTGCATTTGATACCTCAACATCACCGGCACCGCTATTTTTACCAAAATATATGTTTGTTGTCCCAATGCCGGATCCTTCTGAAATTTTCCCTACTCTTACATTATTGACTCCTAATATAATGGGTTTACTATCACTTGTTCCTATAAAATTTATTGCCTCGTTTGTCCCTGAATTTCCTGTTGTACTCCAGCTAGTTGAAGCGGCTAAGGTTGAAGGATCAACTGTTTTAAGCAGTCCTGAAGCATCTGCTACTACAACTTTGTCTGTTACTGCGCCAGCCTGCAATCCTTCAATACGTACAGGGCTGTCACCTGCTATGCCAGGAACAATATGCAAAGTATTTGATGGTGCAGTAACTCCTATTCCAACTTTAGTAGGAACTCGTCCCCCAGCATTGCCACGAGCAACGCCTAAGACCATACTATTGCTAGCCCCTACTATAGCGGCATTGCCTATAGCTGTTGCATAATTTAAATTATCAGCTAAAGCATCGGCATTAGCACCAATGAACACATTACCGAAACCAGTAACATTTTTAGCACCTGATGAACCACCAATACCAACATTTGAATTTGCATTTGTCTTTTGAAGTGATCCAACACCAAAAGCTGTATTTGATTCCCCACTAGTATTATTTAAAAGTGTCAAATACCCAACAGCTGTGTTATTAAAGCCACTTATATTTTTACCCAAGGCATAACCTCCAATTGCTACATTAGAATTAGCAATATTCACTGATAGTGCATCAAGTCCAATGGCAACATTATAATATCCTCTGGTAGGCTTAGTAAGCGCACCCAGTCCAAAAGAAACATTTGATCCAGTCGCTTCTGTTCCTAGCCACGCGACTTGCAGATTATTCACTCTGAAATTAAGAGAGTTATTATCTGTAGTGCCAATAAAACTTAATGCAGGGTTTGTCCCTGAATTCCCATGAGTATGCCAGTCACCATCAGTAAGTTTAGCAATTGAAATTTTTCGCACAATGCTATCCGTACTATTCCAGGTAAGAATGCTATCTGTAAGTGCCCCAGAGAATGGGTATTTCAATTTTAAGGCAGGCAGTGAAGAAGTACCGCTAACCGTGAAACGTGAAGTGGGAACATAAGTGCGAGGTTCTCCAATGATCACATTTTGGCTATTTTTATTGTATATATTATTACCTTCCAACCACCATTTAGAATTATCAATCTCATGGAAAGTACCCTTATTGTCAATTACACGTACTTGTGCATGGACACCAAATGCCAGCACAAATAAGCATAAGAAAACAAACAATATTTTTATGGAAAAATGCATTTTTACAAAATTTAAGTAATTTTCTTCTTTTCTGTTCTTGTTTAAACTTTAAATAGCCGAGGCCTCTATTACATAATAAAAGCATACATGCAGGATAAACCATTATAAAACAATAAAGTGGACAAGAGGCAGCTTCTCGACTCCTACCCACTTTATTATTCCATTTTTTTTAATACAATGCCAATCAGCAAATCGCTAAATGAGTGATTTTATAGCAAAATGTAATTAGGGTATTATTTGAACCAGTGAACCTCAACAACATCAGCTGCATTAAACTCCCATTCATTGTCAGCACCCGCCACAGTATAGGCTGTAGGCGTGACTGTAATACTGGAAGCACTAATTGTATAATCAACGCTTGCTACTAATTTTGCTCCATTTCTATAAACAGACACTTTGCTAAAATCTGGCAAAACGTTATCTGGTGTAGTAACTGCAAATACTTGAGCTGTAGCCCCTGCTGTTGCTGCAAAAATTTGATGACCAGAAATAACAAGCTGAGTAGCTTTTAATTTTTTAATAGCTCCCGTTACCTCATCTCTTACCAACATAGTGTAACCAGTACCAGTACCATGCAAAGATTTATCTGTTGCATCAGTCGATGGCAATAATGTAGCTGGGTCAACCATATCGATTCCGTCCAAAGCAAAAGCTTTACCATTTACATCAATGTAGGTGTCATCAGTTAACTGTCCACCCAATTGCCAAGTCGTTGTAGTCTTATCGCCTGTAGTATTTGTAAGCATAGTGATACCGTTTTGCACTTGTAGGTACTTAACTGTCCCTTTGTTATCAATTACTTTTACAGCTCCTCCTGTGGTAGTCGTACCATACTGAATATTAGCTTGTTTTGTAATATCTGATGCTGTGTGCTGTGCATTTGCAGCAAACCCGAATAATGATAAGGCTAGCCCTAAAAATCCATTTCTCATTATTTGTTTAGTAATTCTTGCTTTCATTTTCATTTTGTTTTAAAAGTGTCTATAATAAATAATTAATCTAATTTTTAATCAAAGCTTTTTGTATATGCTATTAGTTTTTTAGAGATAATTTTTGATTGTCTTTTATCTATTTACTAACATGCAGGTATATTGCTATAAAATGTAACATAGATCACTTACACCTTATAATTTATTTCCATTGGAATATTTTTATTTCATCACCCGCAAAGCAGCTGGTAATATTATCATCTGCATATTTTGAAAAATCAAGCGTTATCAAATTAGTACCTAATTTGGCATTAAAATCAATCTCAACTCCATTGCGGAACACCTGAACTTTATCTTTTTCAGTAATGGGAAAAAGCACTGCATATGTATTCTGATTCTCGTTAGCAGAATAAACCTTAATCTTGCGCACATTACTTAAAGATGACATCGGAAAGGATTTCAAGATCCCCGTACCTGTTTCAGAAACAACAATGTTATCTGTAACATCACCAGGTTGCATTCCTTGTATTGCCAAAGTATTGGCAGTCGAAGTAACAATCTGAGCTGGCTTAGTAAGCGTTCCGCCTATTTCTATGTTTTGACCATTTTGCGTCAAACCATTTCCCGCATGTAATGAAAAACCTTCGATAGTTACTCCAATCCCTGCTTCATTTATATAAGTAAAAGAACCATCAGCATTTTTTGTCAAAGACGTCACTGTTTCTAAATTCTTTACCGCCGAGCCCAAGTCTATTTTTGTTATAATACCTTTCTCATCTGTGTAATTCAGGTTTTTATTATCAGGACTTAAAGATAAAGTAGCCAAAGTTCCGCCAGTAATTTCTGAAGTTTTAATATTCACAACAGAACCATCACTGTTGATAAAAGAATAAGTACCATCTCCATTATCAGTCATTTTTACATTACCATTGTTATTGTCATCTGTTGCAATACCGTGCCATTTGCCTACACTCCAATAATAATATCCTGGATGAATATCAACTCCTTTATTGATATTATAAACTAATAAACTCTCAACATTACCATTAGTAATTGTAGTTGCATCTGTAATGCTCTTAAGTAATACTTGAGGTATCAAAATACCTTTATCTTCTGACACAATTTCTAATTGAGAAGAAAGATTAGGTGTTTTCGTTCCTATTCCAACTTGCCCATAAGAGAAAGAACAATATCCTAAAAGAGAATAAATTAATATTTTATTTTTCATCACAATTTCTTTAAATACATAAAATCAGCTTTCCTAGCTTAACCCAATAACAACATCAAATTTGTTGATTATCAATTGCGCTTGTTTATTTAGTTTAAGATAATTTTCAGTTTTACTTTTTTATCAATCGTTTTTCTAATATTGAAATCTTACTGTATAACTGTTTGTAAAAAAACAATCAGTTTAAACAAATCATACATCAAATATTCAAGGGCAAAAGTAGATTATAAGTATATTATTTTTTGGCAAAAAATAATATACTTATATCAGAATAGGGCAAAAAATAAACGAATAAATAAAAACATAAAACATTTAAAAACAATACCTTAACAACTTACAAACAGATACATATGTAAGAATTTTTCTTCTAAAATTATATTCAAAGACATGAAGACAAAATAACCTTATAATCTTATTTATGAATTTTGTTTTATAGAATAATGAGATTTTCAAAGCGACTTACAATTAAGTGATGAAAAAAAATTAAACTTTCAGCTTAAAAGTCTAAAAAGTCACAATTTGGAATAGGAAGGGATTATTAAAAAAAGCTTTTGTTGTGATACAAAATTACTAATTATAAAATATTCAAACTTAAAGAAAAGTAGAAAGACAAGATATTATCCGTTTAAAAAGTAATATCTATTAAAAGTGAAACGAAAGCCTAAATCGCAAAAAAAATGAAATTTTGTAGCATAATTCCATTTAACGTTCTAAGGCTATAACATCATTTCTAAAATAAACTAAATAAAAAAAAACAGCATTTTAAAAAAATTGAATCAAATTCAGAATGAAGAGGATTATTATAATCCCATATAACATTATCCTGTTTCCATGCCAAATCATATTGTCGCCTTCTTTCATAGCTTAAACTTTAATTAAATATTTTGTGTTCTTATACGTTTGGCTAAACTTATTCTAATATTGAACTTTCATTGCGTTTTAAGAAATTAGCCAGCAATCTTAAAGATATTCCTTTGATAAAAAAATCAAATGAGAGATCAGTAACAGATTTTCTCTTAATAGATTGCAGCAAAATTATACTTTTACTATCAACACTCTCAGTACAAAAATTTCCACTTCTCTTTAGTTTCTCGTAAAGAACACCTGAATGTGGTAATTGCGAAATATATTCGAACATTACTTTTTTGCTAACAAGTAAGGTTACGCTAAAAACTCTTTCATTTATTGGAGGACAAAGATCATCTTCTAGCTGGTTGTGTGAAATATTCACATTAAAAATTGGCGAATCCTTCTCATTACAATTTTTCTTCAAATTATTTTCTAAATCATGATCATTTACTGGATAAAAATTTAAAATATAAAACTCTTCGCTAGTAATAAGCTTATTAAACTTTATTGAAGTATTTAGAATAAAATCCCTCAACACAACAGAAACACCTGGCAATGCCTGACTAAAATAAAAATACCCTCCACCAATTTTATCTAGAGTAACTAAATTTATATTTTCTACATTCTCTTTTCCTATTTCTTTGGCAAAGATGGTAAACCAATCTGGACTTAGAGAATAAAAATGTTTTATAAGTTTCACGGCATTATATTTAATTTGAGCAAAGGTACTTTTATATATTTTTTTTGCTTTCCAAATAATTCTATAAAAACACCACTAAAGGACACAAATACACTTCTGATATTTTTCATTAAGCTTTTAGTATTTACAAATAGAATGTACTAAAACAAAATAACATCCTCTTTTGAAGGATGTTTTTAGACGTGATCCTATTAAATCTAAAAACTGAGTCTTTTAAAAAATCGACAGCAATAATCTAATTAAAAAAATAAAATAAAAATTACCATACAACCAAAAATTACCACAAGGACCACCGTAATTCTCAAAACCAAATCAAAGACCCAAAAACCGCAGCAGAAAACACCCAGCCCCTATAACCCGGAGAACCCTTAAAAGAAACGCGACAGCGGCCCCAAAGACATAACCGGAAAGGACATCCAAAAGGACCTAATGGATAATGCCCCTTCAAAGGGGGCTCAAACTGATTCTAAAAAGTAAAAATAAATTCGGCAGGATAATTTGATGACTGCCAGTATAGTTGGAACAAAAGCGGAGAAGACAACTTAAATTTTAAGCCAACAAAACCCCCTCCCCCCTTGACAAACCTGAACTTTTTACCTAATTTTGCCACATGACCCCAGAAGAAATAAAACGCTATTTTGAAGCTACTCCCCCGCCTGAGGAAGTGGAGTTAAAGCCATGGGCCAAAATCACTGATTCCCAGCTTTTCCTTAAAAGCTGTTTTCTCACTATATACCATTATAAAGGAGACCTTGAGATGTGCCCTGCCTGGTGGCATTTAAAAGAGTTCTATACACTTGTAAGGCGAGCTTCAAAGGAAACTAAAAGCGAGCATCAATCGGAATAAAGCTAAAATAAGCGGCCCTGTTACCTATCACAGATGTATCAGGGAGCTGAATGATTACGGTTATATAAATTATCTTCCAAAGAGAAATAGAAATCAAAAGAGCATCATTTATTTCACCCTTTAAGAGTTTACTAAAATTCTAAGTAAAAGACAGCAAAGCTATTTTTATGAGAAACTTGAGTTCTTTATCTCACGGGCAGCTATTTTTTTTGCCGCAAAAAGTTTAGGTGTTTTTTAAAGATATTTCACCACTTTAAGTTTTGTGGCTGAATCATGGCGCATGTAGTTTTTTAAAATTAGAATTTCAGCAAAATCAAGTCCTGCCGAGTTTAGGTTCGAAACTTTTTAGAGGCAATTTTATTGTTTTTCTATTGATTTTAATAATTGATTTATCTCTAATTAGATTGGAATTTGCAGTACTGCTAATACAAAACAGGCCTTCCAGCTCCCCCTAGCCCCGATTGCTTCGCCAGTTCGCTTCGCTCGTGTGCAGTGGAAATCATATGCGGCGGGGTTCGCCGCATAGATTGGAACGTATAGCGGGAAGAGCTACAAAAAAAATGAACTTAAAAATTATACTCTCCTATAGCTGCAATAATATTATATTTTTGCAGCTTAAATTCAGCAGTACAAACAGCGCAGAACAGCATTCTTCCCTGAGTTAATACAGCTGCCCCGGAGATTAAAAAGTTTAAAATTAAAAACCCAGACCACAACAAATGGCTGGTATCCCTCAATAAGGTTCCCAAAGTTCACCTGCCAGTTTGAAGTGCAAAGCAGTTTAATTACTTTGATCAGGGAAATCTCAAAGGTGATTCTACAGATATTTTTGAGAAACGCTTTTCTATTTCTTCTCTGATGGCAATCACCTTCACCTTTTGTTTCCAATATTTCAAAATTATTGGCTTCGAATAATTCTCACTCTTTTTGATAAAATGAATAGTTTGATTAACCTTTACTCAAATTCGGGTTAAGTCAAATGTGCATTTATGATCAGTACATTTTTTTAGGCTAAAGCGGGGCTATATTTTGTGGATTTGAAAGTTTAGGTTTGACAATAAAAAGTCAAATTTGTTAATTCAAAGTTAAAATTATGTCCTGTTTTTCTATTTTAAAATTTTTATTAGCAAAGTTTTTTTTCTACTCATAAGTATTTTCGCAAAATATAATAGGAATTGTTCGAAAATAAGAATCTATCCTTCAAAATTATTAAACACTTTAAACATTTATTTATGAAAAAAATTACTCTTTTCGTTTTTTGCATGATCATTTTCTCGTCTTGTGAAAGAGAAGACTTTACTGAGGAAGTCAAATCTGCGTCTACGGTAAAAAAACTTACAGCCACTAATCTCGAAGTTTACCCAACTAAAAGACAAAATACGTATCCTATCGTATTGGTACACGGAATGTGCGGCTGGGGTCGTGATGAAATGTTTGGTTATAAGTATTGGGGAGGTTTGGCAGACACTCAAACTTATTTAAATCTTTATGGTTACAAGACTTTTACAGCGTCTGTAGGGCCAATATCAAGTAACTGGGATAGAGCTGTCGAACTTTACCATAACATTGTAGGAGGCAGAGTTGATTATGGAGCTGCTCATGCTTTGAAACATGGACACAATCGCTATGGTAGAACATACACCGGATTTTACAAACAATGGAGCGCAACAAAAAAAGTTCATTTTGTTGGTCATAGTTTAGGGGGAGCCTCTCCAAGATTTTTAATTCAGTTATTAGAAAATGGAGATGCAGCCGAAATGGCATATATTCCTAACGGCAAGGAAGCGCCAACATCTGATTTATTCAAAGGGAATAAAAAGAATTGGGTAGCAAGTCATACCACAATAGCCGGTGTACACAATGGAGCTTTAACAGTTGATTCTGATTATTTCAGACCATACCTTATGAAAATGGTTTTAGGAATGGGAGCTATTGGAGGAATTGGATTAGAGCAATATACTTTTTACAATTTTGACCTTGGTCATTGGGGATTACAAAGACAGCCAAAGGAAACTGTAAAAGCTTACTTTGACAGGATATTAGCTCGAACACCATCAGATGCAACATCATCAGCTCGTTTTTGGGAGTCAAAAGACAACTGTATGTATGACCTGAAAGTAACAACCATGCAACAACAAAATGAATGGGTTAAAAGCTCTCCTAATGTGTATTATGCATCCTATACATTCAATGATACAAAGGAACAATCTAACGGAAACTGGACCCCATTACCAACTATGAACTTATTGTTTAAACTTGAATCACTTAACATCGGTAAAACTAGTGCAAACTTACCACAAGGTTTTACAAGCTGGAGACCTAATGATGGTCTTGTTAGTGTCGTTTCCAGTCAATATCCTCTTGGACATGATTATGTGTTAATGGATCCGGCTAACAGGAAATTAGCACCAAAAGGTGTTTGGGATGTACATCCTACTATCAACGGACAAGATCACTTAAGTGTTGTGACACCAGATTTATTCCAATCTACGAGCAGCTACCTTAATAAATTTTATTTGGATATTGCTAAAGATTTATCTTGTTTACCAAAATAAACATTTGATATAAAAGCCGTAAAACCAACGTGAAATATTGGTTTTACGGCTTTAATTTTTTAAAAATATTAAGTAATTACCTCTTTAGAATTGCAGTTTTATCAACATTTATTAGTAATAAATATCTAAAATAATATTTGATTTAGAGTCATCTATAATTTTTTCTATTTGTTTAAAAAAAACTTCGCTAACCATTGGGCATCCTTGACTATTACTGATATAATAAAGTTGATCCTCAAGTGGTACAGCTGAATACTGATGTAACACTATATTCCTTTTGAATGCATTACTATTGGTTTCTTCTAAACCATGTAATCGATATGCTTTTCCAAATTTTCCCAAATAACTACTTCCTATGGAGTATTTCCCTAACGAGGTGGACTTAGAATTTGGTTCATTGCTAAATTTTAGATTTCCGGGAATACTGGTTTCTGATCCTGAACCATGTGCTACCATTCCCTCTGCCAAAATTTTATCATCTACTAAATCGTAAACAAAAAATCTTTTTTTTCCGGACTTAATTTTCATGTCTATAAAAAACGCAATTTTGGTATTGTATTTAGAGTTTGTCTTTACCATTTCTTTCACTTCATTCAACCGATTATTTAATCTTTCAGCGTCCAGGCTAACTTCATTTTTATCCGAAATTTTTGATATGCCAAAAATCGCAATGGCAGTAATCATTATTATATATAGTATTTTCATAATATTTATTTTTTTAATTTGATTTATGAGATGCAAAATTAACCTACAAAAAACATAACAACCATACAATCAATATTTTAAAATATAAAATAAAGGTTTTTTTTATTCATTAAATCTTCTAATATTCCGGTGCCTGTAATTTGTGGTATTTACCAATTAATCCTCTATTTTTAATCGAAATTGTATGATTTAAAATCTTAAAATTGTATTTTTGAAGGTAATACCACTAAACTCCAATGAAAACAATAACACATCATTATGGAACCGATCTGCAATGGGTTAATTCTCTAGCTACCAGCTACGAAGGGTATGTAGAAGGTAATTTTATTAAAGTTCCCGAACATATACATACAGGTGTTCGATATTTTTTGCCCTGCAGTGAAGGTATAGTTGCATTTTATATTGATGTAGAGTATAATATGGATATTGAACTTATTCAAAAAAATCTAACTGATGATTTTGTCGGCATTTATTATAATCTTACAGATGGTGTTGCAAGTGTAACTTCAGATAATATTGAAAATATTGTAGGTTTTCAAAAATATGATCTGGCTGTAATTGATAGTTCGCTAATCTCACATTATTTAGTCAAAGAAGGAAGCAAAACCTTTGCCCTTTGCATATTTATAAAAAAAGATATTATAAAATCATTTGCAGAGAGAATTCCCTCTTTGAATAAATTTATTAATACGTTAACAAACCCTGAAAAAAACACTATAATTCGATTCGATAAAATGTCAAGTATCAGCTATAATTTACTTGCTGATTTAAGAAAACTGGAAGTTGGAGATTATACATTCAATTTAAATTTAATGGCTACGGTAAATTTGTTGATAGCAGAATATCTTAATAATATTCCTTCGAGGACTATTATAATTAAAACTGTAAATGAAATTGATCTTGCCGCTATCTTTAAGATAAAATCTTATTTGCTCAATAATATTTATGATCCGTTTCCCAGCATCGAAACAATCGCCCGCGAGGCCCATATGTCCGAATCTAAATTTAAACTTTTATTTAAAAAAATAATCGGTGACACTCCCAACTCTTATTTCATGAATAACAAACTGATCAAAGCAAAAGAATTATTACAAGGCGGACAGCATTCTATTGCAGATGTTGCTAATAAATTAAATTTTGCCGATAACTCCTATTTCACCGCTAAGTTTAAAAATCACTTTGGCGTTCTGCCTAAAACATTTATTGAACAATTATAGATATGAAGAAAATTAATCATATTTATTCTTTAACACCTGACTGGCAAGATGATCTTGTAAAAGATATGGGAGCACAATTTTTAGACAATAAAATTGTCCTCTTTCCTGATGAATTAGTCAGCGGGCATTCTTATTTTACTGAGGTTACTGAAGGAGTTTCTATTTTATTGATCGATTATATCAGTGCAGTCCCCTTGGAAATAAATCGCCTTAAATCTGATAACGAATTATATATTATACAATACGATTTAAGCGATGAGGTAAATCTTCTTAAAATTGATGATATTACACATAAAATTGGATACTCTATTAATTTGGGACTCGCTGTTTTAAACAATCAGACCGACAATAGTTTCAGACCGGTAATTGGCAAGAGGACTTTTGCTTTACGATTGCTTGTAGATAAAAAGCTGCTTACTGAGTATCTGAAAAAAAATTTTAGAGACGAAAAAATAAACAAGAAAATTAAAATTGGCAAGCAAATGCTGTTTTTCTATGATCATATTGATAGCAACAGCAAATTATTGATACATACTCTGCGCGACAAATCTGTATTTGATGCATCATTTGAATATTATATCAAAGGAATTGCCTTAAGATTATTAGCTAATTTTATAACACGTTATTCGAGTTTAAATCAGGGCCATGCAAACTTGAAAGAAAATGAAGCACTTGTGCAGACAAAAAATTACTTGCTTGATAATCTTTATGGTGAATTCCCCTCTACCCTATTCTTATCTGAAATGGCAGGAATGTCGGTTGCTAAATATAATACTCTTTTTAAAAAACTTTTTATTTACCCGCCAAACCAATTTTTTATCCGTGAAAAAATGATGTTGGCTAATAAACTTCTGACAAGCGGTTCTTTTGCTTCCATAACCGAAGTTTTATATCAACTAAATTATTCCAAGCTTAGGTATTTTACTGAAAAATATTTTGAAATTCATGAAAGAAAGCCTAGTGAAGATTTCATTAAAATGGAATAAAAAAAAACTGCCCGAAATTACTTTTCGGGCAGCCTCTTTCTCTTTTCAGAAATTCTGATTAATTAATAGTAATTATAAATTCTGATTTTCTGCTTAATTGATTGGCTTTCTTATTTGATCCTGCAAATTCTTCAGACTCACTATCAAAAACATAACCATATCCTTTTCCTCTGATTCGATCTTTACGGACCCCTTTTCTAACAAGATAGTTAACGGTAGCTTTTGCCCTTTTCTCAGAAAGTTTTAAATTGTAATCTGCTTTACCCCATTTATCGGTGTAAGATCTGATTTCTATTGAAATTGTTGGATAATCGATCAAGATCTGCAGCACTTTGTTTAGTTCCACTTTAGCGGATGGTGTAATGTCAAAACCGTCAAAATGAAAATAAATAGGTTTTAAATCTAGTGTTTTTACTAAATCAGAACCATCCTTTAATATTTGACTTTCCGCTGTAATTAACTCTTTTGTATTTGGATCTTTTTCAATTTGCTGATTAATTTCAATACTTTGATTCTTATGTTTTTCTGCCCCTTTTAACGTAATTTTTTCTGGTAAATATCCCTTCTTTTCATAAATTATAAAATATTCTCCAATGGGTACTTTAAAAAGATATTCACCAGAATTATCAGTAAAATATTCGTCCAGCAAAACATTATCTTTACTGTATACTTTTACCTTTACATTTGGTATGAGTTCGTTATGCGTTTTGTCATATGTTTTTCCATAAACCAGAAGCTCATAAATGGTTTTCTTGAGTTTTTTTAATTCTGTAAAACCATAAATATCATCTTGTCCTGCCCTGTTCGAAGAAAAATAACCTTTTTGTGTCTGTGAATTAATGATATAAGCAAAATCATCTGTATTTGAATTTACCGGTTTTCCAACATTGACAACATCAAAGCGGTTTTCATCATTTTTTAGGACTTCAAAAATATCTAAACCACCAAGTCCGGGATGTCCGTCAGAGGCAAAGTACAACTGTCCGGAATCTGTAATAAAAGGAAACGTTTCCCTGCCAATTGTATTTATGGAAGCTCCCATATTTCTGACTTCTGCAAAAGTTCCATCTGCATTTATCTGAACTTCATACAAATCTGTTTCTCCGATAGATCCCGGTCTGTCTGATGCAAAAATTAAAGACTTTTCATCCGGACTCAACGCTGGATGTGCGTTAGAAAAAGCTGCATCGTTTATAGCTAAATCTTCTATATTTGCCCACTCTCCATTTTTTAATGTTGCTTTATAAATTTTTAAATGGTTTACTTTCGTACTATCCTTTCCAAATTTTCCATTTAAATAATTACTTCTTGTAAAATATATCGTGTTGCCATCTTTTGTTATTGCCGGAGTCGACTGATGAAAAACAGAGTTTATTTTGCCCTCAATTTTCTTCGCGTCGAGCAAATCGCCTTTTTCGTTTATAGTAGCTTCATACAGTTTAAAGAATGGTTTTTTATTCCATTTATCTATAAATCTTTTTTGATTGGCTGTATCTCTGGCTGATGTAAAAATGACCTTATTATCCTTATAAAATGCTACTCCAAAATCTGATGCTGCTGTATTTATTCTAACAGGATTTATTTCATAACGGTTGGACTGTTTTTCAATGTCTGTTAAATAACCATCATCTTCCGTAAGATTAAATGCTTGTGAATTTTTATTCAGCTGTACAATTATTTTTGCTGCATCTTGAAATTTTTGATTTGACTTCAATGATTGGGCGTACCGAAAAAGCCGGGTATCTGAAATACCTTTTTCTTTCCCTTTTTCGTACATAACATGATATGCTTTCAGGGCATTATTATAATCGGCATTTACAAAATAAGTATCTCCTAACTTGCCATATATTTCTGCAGAAGTAAATCCCTTTTTCACCAGTGCATGATACATATCTCCGGCATCAACAAAAGCATATTGGTTATATTGTTTATCTGCCCTGGTTATTCTATTTTTCTGCGCCTGTACCAATGAAATTGAAAATACAAGGGCATAAAGTATATGTTTTTTTTTCATGATGTTTTGTGATCTGTAATTAAAAGAATCTCGGATTTACCATCTTTTTATGTGAGGCATTAAACAGGTCGAATCTTAAAAAAAGTTCATGCGATCCTGAATTGTAATTACCTAACCCTGTTGTATCATAATCGTAGCCATAACCTATTTGCATACCATCTGTTACCTGAATTCCTGCCAACGCGCTTATGCCTGCGTCTAATCTGTACGCCATTCCTAATGTTACTTTATTCTGTATCAAAAAATTAGCAGAAACATCAACTGATAACGGAGCTCCGGAAACTGCTTTTATCATCGCAGCCGGTTTAAATTTTAAGTACGGATTTATATCAAACACATATCCTCCCATTAAATAAACATGCTTTTTTTGTGCGTGTACCGTTTGGGCAACATCATCATAAAAATCGGTTTTTAAAAGTTTAGGAATCGAAATTCCCACGTACCAGTTATTGCTATGAACATAAAATCCTGCTCCTACGTTTGGAGAAAACCGGGATAAACTCCCCTGCATGTAAGGATCCGGATTTTCTATGTTTAATTTAGTGTAATCAATTTCTACATTTTGAAATCCGGCGGCAATCCCAAATGAATATTTTATGTAATTTGAACCTAATATCGTATATGCATAATTAACCATTGCTGCAGCCGTTTTTGATGGCCCTATACTTTCGGTAGTAATATCTAATCCTATCCCGTTTCCGTGATAACCAACCGGCGCCTGAATTGAAAAATTTATATTTTCGGGCGCTCCGTCTAATCCAACCCATTGTGTTCTGTATAATCCCAATGCCGATATCACTTCTCTTGAACCCGTATATCCGGGATTAAAAGTCATTGTATTGTACATATACTGTGAATATTGTGATTCCTGCTGTGCAAATGCTCCTATACTTGTAAGGGCCATTAGCATTATTATCTTTATATTTTTCATTTAGATTCAATTTCATTAATTCGCTTGCTTTTTTCGATAATTTAGATTCGCTTATCTCCCCGTTAGGTATAAATAACCGGCTTTGTGAAGCGATTTTTTCCCATTATTGTATTTTAGAATATAATAGTATGTACCTTCAGGAAGTCCCGAATCTCTGTTGACAGTTGCTCGCCCATTAGAATATCCTCTAAACACGTTATCCGTCTCATTGTAAGAATGAGTTTCAAAAACCTTTACTCCCCAACGGTTGTAAATTTCGACCGTGTTATCAGGATATTGGTTGATTCCTTTAATTAAAAAGGTATCATTGATTCCGTCTCCGTTTGGACTTATTCCATTATAAATAATTAAATCCTCAGCATCTGGTATATCATTTAACTTTGTAATTAAAGCCATAGTAAAAATGCCATAACCTTTAACCTGAGTTGTTATGAGTGTAGTTTTGTCATTTGACAGTTCCGGGTCGCTTACTTCTCCTCCCTCATTTATCCATTTCTTTGCCACCTTATCCCAACGCACTATAACCATTTTTAAATCTGGATTATTTTCAAAAAAAAGGGCTGGAGTTGTATCAGAATCTATTGAAAGGCTCAATACAATATTTTCATCCCCAGTCTCTTTTTCAACCACCCAAAATTCATTTTCATTGATTGTTAAGATATCTTCTTCTTTTTGAGAATGCGAATAAAGAGTATCTGAATTCTCCTTAAAATAAGAAGAAATAAAATGATGATGAGTATTTGAGTTTCCGTGAAAAGATGGTCTGTAAAAATTAGAATGTCCAGTAGGAAATTCAAAATTCAACACCCCTTTTTTGACCACCTTTCCACGTACAAAACTCAAATCACTTGTGTTTACATGATGCGCATTTTCGTTAAAAACAAACTTCCCATTATAAGTATCTGTATCAATTATTCCGTTATTAAATGAAACCTGATTATGAACACTGGCTTCATTTGACAAATAAAATGCGGTTTGTGTTTGTGTATTTTTAAATTCTACATTATACCATTCTATTGGTATACTGCCTGTTATATTTTGATACCCGGTATTGCCTACAAAATGTGTTATTCCTGAGCTCTCACCCTCTGTAAAAGTGGTTAAACCATCGTTATTAAAATTTTTGTAGAGAAACAACTCACCATCATTTATTAAATCTCCGCTACCTTTATTCTCAAAATCAGATACCGTACTAAATGCCTCACCAGGCATAATGGCAATTATTCCTTCATTTGTAGTCTGTGCTTTTGCCTTTATACCATTGAATAACAGCACAAAAGAAAAAATCAGATAAGTAATAATTGTTCTCATTTTTTTTATTTTGTTAAAAAGTAAACGGTCAATAGCTTACGGTCCGACAATTATATTGCTATCCTTACTATAAAAATTAGCGCTATCAACCCTTTACTTTAAGTTATATTCAACTTATTTTACATCATAATCAATCACGGTATTTTCCTGCACGTACTGAATTGCCCAAGCCATTACATTTGCATATAAAAAACTGTTTATAACTGTACTTCCTGAATTGTAAGCTTTAGTTTGCGGAACACCTGTAGAAGACATTTTAGCTGGCCAGATAGTAGTGGAAGTATTCGTGATATCACCAGCAGTCCATCCTGAATCTCCAATAAAAATGTACCCCAATGTTGCATGTTTTGTTACAAATGAACTGTTTGGCACACCATTTTTTGTGGCCAGTGATATCATATTGGCTGGTAATCCGGTCAAATAAGAACTTGAATTTAAATCTGCTCCAATTGTTGAACCTTTAAGATCCCTAAACGGACCGTTAAGTATTGGATCTGAAATTGAAAGTACCGGATTTAGCCAAGTGGCTCCTGCAATAGAAAGATTCATTGATGAAGAATCAGAAATTCTATTAATTAAATTCAGTGCTCCCGGCAATTCATATTCCTGACTGTGTATCAGCACACCTTTTTTATTCTTAACAAAATCCTCTAAAATTAATATGCTTGCTGCATTTGGAAAATATGTATAAGCAATTACGATAATATCGATATCATTATTATTAATTAAGTTGCTTAAGCTTGCCCCCATGCTTCCTGCTCCATTAACGATGTTTATTCCTTCCACTTTTACAACACCTGTTGGTCCAAAATTAGACAGGGATTGTAATATTCCTCTGGTTGATTGTGAAGCCGTAGCTGTTCCGGGCTGATAAGTTCCTGCACCAAGACCCAAAACATTAATTTTACGAAAACTAAATTTCACTGTAGTATTACAACTTGGTCCCGCAACAGTACTATTAGAGGTAAGTGTATAGTCAAAACTACCTCCATCTGTCGGAGTTCCTGTGGCTGTTAAAGTTACATTTTGGCTTCCTTTTCCTGTAAAAGTTCCTGAACCAGAAAAACTGATTCCATTTTGTGCATTGGTTGAAATAGTGTAATCTCCAATATAATTTACCGTTACGGGAACTGACATTGTATTGGAAGCATTCATGGCCAATCCTGGGGCATAACTTCCGCTTAGTGTAATTCCTGAACAATTGATTGTATAGGCAATTGGCTGACGTTGTATTGTAACATCTACAGCACATGATGTGGCCGCAGAAAAACCAGTACCTGTAATAGTGTAACTACTGGTTCCGGGCACTAATGGAGTTCCTGAACCTGTCAAAATTATATTTTGAACCCCAAGCGTTGTAAGTTCTATAACTCCCGAAGAAAAAGAAATTCCGTTAACTGTATTAGAGGTTATAGTAGTCTGACCAGTTGCGGTTACATCAACCGATAAGGTCATTGTATTTGCACCAGTAAGGGCTACATTCTCCATATAAGAACCACTAACTACAGATGATGCACAATTTACAGTATAGGCTACAGGGTCTACTGTAACAGGAATATTGGTACATGTTGTAGCGCTTAATGCATTTGAAGATAAATTAAAATTATTTGTTCCTGAAGCAATTGGTTGTCCGGTTCCCAAAATTTCTACATTTTGTACACCCGTACTGGTGAATGTTCCTGAACCACTAAACGAATAACCGTTTACTGTGTTAGAAGTAATACTCCAAAAACCAGGCGTAATTACATTTACCGTTAAACTCATTTTATTGGTATCGCTTAAAGGAATCCCAATATTGTATGTTCCTGCAGCACTTATAGTTCCGCAATTGTTAATAGTATAATCTACATTTGCCGGAATAACTTCTATATTTATGGTACATGCTCTTAAAAGACCGTTGATAGTTATCGCTACAGTATCTCCTGGAGTTGGTGTTGCATTATTTGGTATACCAACACCCTGTAAAAGCAAATTATAATTACCTGCTGCGGGAAAACTGCCGTTTTTTTCAAAATAATATCCATTATTAGTAACAGCACTTATAGAATACGTTCCCGGTTGGCTTACCGTAACAGGAATATTCAAGTAATTTGAATCAGAAATTACAATTCCTTGCGTGTATGTCCCATTTACTACTATATTGCTACATTGCTCCGGCGTAATATTAACTACTGCCGGTGGTGGTGTTCCGCAGATACTTAGCCATGTCGTTTGCAAAGCACTCCAGTGGTTAAAACATCCGCTTGTTGTATTGTAAATTAAAAGACCATCTGCCCTGTTTGCTACTGGCATATTATCTCGCTGTGCGGTAGTAATTCTTGGTACAAGCAATCCTTTGTTCGTGCTTTCCAATTCCAAAACAGCACCTTTTACAGGTATCGTTGATGATCCCGGTATTGAGGCATCCTGAATTTTGGTCATGTTAGTCTGAGCAAATGCGGAACAAAAACTTACCAGAACAAATGCAAAAACTGCAATTATTTTTGAAGTATTATATATTTTATTTTTCATAAGACTAATTATTAAATTTTAATATTAAACAGTTAGAAAAAATGATTTTCTGTTCTTTACTTTTCATTTAGAACTGTTGGTGATCGTTTCTTTATTTCTCAGATAATATCATCTCTAATTTTTCCAGACGTTCTTTCATTTCATTTAAACTTTCAGCCATTTGATCAGAACTCTTTTTCATAGATTCAATTTCGGCACTCTTAGCATTTATTTCTTTATTCTGTTCAATAACGTGTAAATAAAGTTCTTCGGTTTTCTCAAGTAATTGCACAGATAATTCTGATAAATTAAAGGCATATCCCTTGTCTGTTTTATTCAATTCATGAATAGGTGTAATTCCCGGTAAATGCTTATTTTCTTTAATGAATTTGTCGACTTGCGAAAGAGATTTGAAATTATATTCCGGTTTTAAAACTGAAGCCCCGCTGTAATAATCCTCGAAAACGTAATCTGCATAATAACTATTAATAGTAGATATAGAACCATTTACCCTTAATTTTTCGTCAGGTTGTGCTGATGGGGTTGTAAAACCAATTCCTACCCATCCATTTGTATACATATTACTGCTGTTGCTAGTAGCGCCCGTATTGGTTGTTACATCATACCAAGGTTCTTTTACTAATACTGCAAGATCCAAAGCGTGCAGTTCTTTGTTTTCATCTGTGTAATCTAAAGTTCCCTCTGTAGTATTTATATCTAAAGCTGTCAGAGTTTGTACCTCTCCCACTAAATCAACAAGATTAAAATCGGTTGCAGCCCCATCCTCATTTGTATAAACCAGTGATTGGCTTGCTCCATCATACACCAGCGTAGTAACAGTTTCCACCCCTTTGACAAGAGTTGTTAAGTCAATAGGATTGCTTGTTCCATTCTCATCTACATAAGTTAAGGTATGTAATTCAAAAACTTGTCCATATTCGTCCGTTTGTTCCGTTACAATATCAGTTAGAGATGTTACTGTTTCAGTAGCATCGACAATCTGTTTTACATCCAAATCAGTTGAAGTTCCATTTTCATCTACATAAGTAATTGTTCCAGCGGCACTATCTTGTGAAACTGATGTCAGGGTTTCAGGCGTATTTATCAAAGAGGATAAATCTAAATTTGTTGCAGCTCCTTTCTCATCATTATAAGTCAGGATTCCCGTTGCAGCTACAAAAGAGGCTGAAGTCAGGGTTTCATTAGCAGCAATAATTTGTTTTACATCCAAATCAGTTGAAGCTCCTTTTTCATCTACATAAGTAATCGTTCCAGCAGTAACATCTTGTGAAATTGATGTCAAAGTTTCATTAGCAGCAATAATTTGTTTTACATCCAAATCAGTTGAAGCTCCTTTTTCATCTACATAAGTAATCGTTCCAGCAGTAACATCTTGTGAAATTGATGTCAGGGTTTCATTAGCAGCAATAATTTGTTTTACATCCAAATTAGTTGAAGCTCCTTTTTCATCTACATAAGTAATCGTTCCAGCAGTAACATCTTGTGAAATTGATGTCAAAGTTTCATTAGCAGCAATAATTTGTTTTACATCCAAATTAGTTGAAGCTCCTTTTTCATCTACATAAGAAATCGTTCCAGCAGTAACATCTTGTGAAATTGATGTCAAGGTTTCATTTGCAGCAATAATCTGTTTTACATCCAAATTAGTTGAAGCTCCTTTTTCATCTACATAAGTAATCGTTCCAGCAGTAACATCTTGTGAAATTGATGTCAGGGTTTCATTTGCAGCAATAATCTGTTTTACATCCAAATCAGTTGAAGTTCCATTTTCATCTACATAAGTAATTGTTCCAGCGGCACTATCTTGTGAAATTGATGTGATTGTTTCAGGCGTGTTAATAAATCCTGATAAATCTAAATCTGTTGCTGTTCCGTTCTCATCTTTGTAAGTGAAGATTCCAGTTGCAGGTACAAAAGAGGATGAAGTCAAGGTTTCATTTGCAGCAATAATCTGTTTTACATCCAAATTTGTTGAAACTCCTTTTTCATCTACATAAGTAATTGTTCCGGCTGCACTATCTTGTGAAATTGATGTGATTGTTTCAGGCGTATTTATCAAAGAGGATAAATCTAAATTTGTTGCAGCTCCTTTCTCATCATTATAAGTCAGGATTCCCGTTGCAGCTACAAAAGAGGCTGAAGTCAATGTTTCATTAGCAGCAATAATTTGTTTTACATCCAAATCAGTTGAAGCTCCTTTTTCATCTACATAAGTAATCGTTCCAGCAGTAACATCTTGTGAAATTGATGTCAGGGTTTCTGGCGTGTTATTAAATCCTGATAAATCTAAATCTGTAGCAGTTCCGTTCTCGTCTTTGTAAGTAAAGATTCCCGTTGCAGGTACAAATGATGCTGATGTCAACGTTTCATTAGCTTTAACAACTGTAGAAAAATCAATTACATGAACTGCTCCATGATCATCTAAATAGGTGAATTCATTTGTAATTGGATTATAAATTACAGTACCTTCATTCGTTACTAATTTACTCGAAACAACCATTCTGTTCCAACGGTCATCCGTCCAATAATAGTAACCGGATTTTACATCAGAACGTGTAACTGTATTATAAACTAATAAACTATTAACGTTACCATTCGTTATTGTGGTTTTATCCGTAGAACTCGTTAATTGTACTTGAGGAATTAAAATACCTCTGTCCTTTGCTACAACTTCTAATTGAGAAGAAGAATTGGGTAACGGAGTACCAATACCAACTTGTGAATACGAAGTGAATCCGCAGCAAACTAAAATAAAGGGTAATATTTTTTTCATATCTATCTATTTGTATATCAAACAATTAAAACAAATTATAAGGTGTGATATTCTTTCTGCAAAGATAGATTCAGACTAAACTTTAGGATTATCCCGATACTATATTAAAATAGAAAATAAAGGTTTTATTGCATAATAGAGTAGTTCTAGTACATGGATTTTCAAATAAATAAGATATTTAATTGCGCTTTTTTATTAGTATATTATACCGAAATATTTAAGCAAAACTTAAGGTCTTGCCTGATTTCAGTTGCACTTTAGAAGAGTCAAATAAAAAAGATATTATGTTTTTCAAATTTACATTTACAACCTTAGTAAAGATTATATAAAATTTAACTCTGACCTTTATTATAAGTTCTCAACAACCAAAGTACCAGTTTTAATTTTTTTATAATATATACACTATCTTATTTGCTTAACATCCTTTCTTGCAGATATTGCTTCGAATTCCTTTTTCTTTGATTTTTTGATCTTTGCGTTCCAGATTATTGATTCCCGGCAGATTTCCGACACCTTGCAGTTAATACTTCATTTTTATCAGATTACACCTCAAAAGTATTGTATGGGCATTGTAGGCCCGGAAGGCGACCCGAATGAAATTCAGCTACTGCAGAGAATGAAAAATAGCTTCCTGCACTTATAACCAAAAAAAACTCCAAAATCAAATGACTTTAGGAGGTTTGTAAATTATGGTGGTCGATGAGGGCTTCGAACCTTAAATTGGACAACGAGATACAGTATAATTCATTTCAATGACTATCTATTATCCAACAGAAAAGCAATAGTTATAGCCCTGTCTCCTAGCCCCGATAGCAGTGGAAATCCTTTTGTGCCGGGGTCCGGCACAAAAGATTGCAACGGATAGCGGGAAAAAGCTCCTAAAAAATAATATTAAACCTAAAAAAAAACAACAGCAATAATCTAATTCAAAAAATAAAACAAAAAACTCCCATACAAAAAAAAATTACCACAAGGACCACCGTAATTCCCAAAACCAAATCAAAGACCCAAAAACCGCAGCCAAAAACACCCAGCCCCTATGACCAACTAAATTCTTTAACGCAATTCTTCAAAGCAGTAGAAAAAGACCAGCATATCAGCATTACCCCTATTGGAATTTTTGCGGCATTACTACAATTCAGGACTGCTGCAGGGTATAGTAATTCTATTAAAGCATACAGGCATGAAATTATGCAGATTGCTAAAATAAGTGGCCCTGTTACCTGCCATAGATGGATGTATCAGGGAGCTAAATGATTACGGTTATATAAGATTATCTTCCAAAGAGAGACAGAAATCAGAAGGGCATAATTTATTTCACCGTTTAAGAGTTTACTAAAATTCTCATTAAAAGACAGCAAAGCTGTTTTTATGAAAAAGTTGAGTTCTTTATCTCACGAGTAAGTATTTTTTTGCCACAAAAAGTTTAGGTGTTTTTTAAAGATATTTCACCGGTCTAAGTTTTGTGGCAGGATCGTGGCACATCGGAATTTGGAAAAATGAAAAATCAGCTATATCAAAGCCTGACGAATTTAGGTTCGAAACTTTAGATACGAAAAAGAAAAAACACTAAGTTACTAAAGATAGAAAGAGAAAAAAGCCCTCATTTCTGAGAGCTGTCGATGCTTAGAGCTATTCTTTTTATAAAGAACTGGCTTTTATCCTTACAATCTTGCCATCCTGCATAACAACCAGATCGCTGTTATTTTTCTTTTTAAACTCAATTAATTTTTCAGAAACTTTATCCATTGCCTCTATAATCTTCTTCTGAGTCGGTGTCGTTGTTGATTTGTATTCTCTCATGATTGGTTCTTTGTGAGTTTATCGAACTTGATTTCATTTATAACTTCAATATCATTGCCTAACGTTTTTTGTGCTATCAATTCAGCTTTTACAGCTGTATTGTCAAAAATCAATGCCTCATTAACTATAGGCAAATATATAGCAAACAAATTAGTTATTCCGTTTTTATATCTGCGTTTAATAACATCGGTTTCAATATTGTGTCCTCCTTCCTGAACCCTCGTCCTGACCCTTTCAATTGCCAGGTCAACACTATCGAGCCAAAACCGATATTGATATCCAAAAGAGCGATGAGGCTGAAAATGATTCCTTTGAAACCATAGCACCCGAAAAGGATAATCACGTAAAGAAGGAATTCGGAATTGGGCGCCTTAACAATGAGGAGCTTAGAGAAGATAAACTGACCAGGGATGAGACAGGTCAGGGTACACCGGGCAGTCATAAATCTTCCCAGCGAAAATTTTAATGTACCCGGATGTCTTTTCTATCCTTCCGGATGGGTAAATATCTAATCCAAAAAAATTCAGTGAACCTATTTTTAAGTTCAGTAACATAATTTAGCCATTGGGTAAAATACTTAAAAGATCAGCATCGAACCCCGTCTATCTTGCGGGCTTAATCTTGAATATTTACATCAATGAGAAAATTAAGCACCGTAATTTTATTGTTTATTACCCCACTTTTAATGGCACAAAATAAAGCCGATTTATCAAAAAATTTCTCGATGGATTTCGGAGGCTCTTTTGGGGTCTTCTCCCCGTTTAAGAGTTCCAGCAAAGGTTTTCCCAACGACAAGAACCAGCTTGGATCCAACGGGGTAACTTTTCTGCAGCTGAACTACAAAGAGCATTATTTTGCCAAATTACAGTTTGGACAGACTACCGTCTCTTACAAATCAATCCAGGAGTCCAATGGCTTTAATTCTATAATAGATTCCAAGGCCAACAGCACCACAATTGGGATAAATCTGGGGTACCAATACAAAATCAAAAACTGGCAGCCCTTTATCATGATAGGATCAGGGACTTCTTTTATAGATTCTCCCAAAACTGCCCTGATAAATGAAAATACAATAAGCTACACCACCAAAACCGGAAATTACCTGTATATCTCAGCAAGTGCGGGGGTCAATTATATCTTTAACCGGTATTTTATTGTTTCCCTGGAAGGACAAGCCTCTACGCTTCCAACAGTACCATCAGGATCTGACACCCACCTGAGCGGCATGAGCCTTCAGCTTGGATTAAAATCCTATCTTTTTAGCTTCTAATTGTACCCAGGCCATGATAGTTTCAGTCTACAAGACAAATGTTAATACAAAAATTAAGTTAAGAAAGGCCAAACCTGTTCTTAAAAGAATACTTTTGAACTCGAGATGGAATTTCGATTTAGAAGATTGTGATAAAATTCTAAGGGTGGAAAGCCTGCAAAGCCCTTCTGATCTTATAATAGCCGAGCTTTGTAAAATTGGTATACACTGTGAGGAATTATTTTAGTTTTATATGATGTACAAAAGCCACTATAACCATTTACGCTTATATGGATATCCGGTATTTGCTGTTTTTCTCAATCTTATTCTAATCCTTTTGAATTCTGATGAAAGCAACATTAAAGAATGGAAGTTCTACAGCAATACTGATTTCCTAATTGAGGGATTGTTCTGCCTGCTCTATACAATTACATTATTTGAAACAGGGATAGGGTTATCTAAAATTTTTAATTCCGCCTCTGTGCTGAAAAAAAAAGAAAGCCTGCGTTTCTTTTTTAAGCTGCTGCTGCAAATACTGGTCATAAGTGCTCTTGTTATTTTGTTCTTTAGCATTGATTTTCCCGAAAAATACGGGTATAATGACCTTATTGTCCGACGGGTATTAATTATGGGCCTGATATTCTCCATATTAATAACAACAGGTTTTACTGCCGGGGAACTTCTTAGTAAATGGAAAGAAAGTCAGCTTGAAGCCATTGAGAACAAAAAGAAGGCCCTTCAGTCTGAGCTCAATGCCCTGAAGCTTCAATTAGACCCGCACTTCCTTTTTAATAATCTGAGCGCCCTTACTTCTTTAATTGAGGAAAACCAGCAAACAGCAGTGCAGTACGTCACCAATCTTTCTGCAGTTTATCGTTATGTTCTCTCCAATAGGAACAAAAACATGATTGTACTGAAAACAGAACTTGATTTTATCAGGGAATATCTATTTTTATATCAAATAAGATACGGCTCGTCTATTGCGATCAACATTACGGGTAATCCTCAAAATCTAAATAAATTCATTGCGCCCCTGACCCTGCAGCTTTTGGTTGAAAACGCGATCAAGCATAATTCATTCTCCCTCACTGCGCCACTTATCATTAATATAAATTACCACGACCGGTGGATAATTGTTGACAATAACAAATCGGCCAGATTCACCAAAGAACCCGGAGAAGGAATCGGCCTGGCGCACATTTACCACAGCTACAAGCTCCTGGGAGATATAATTCCTGTTGTAGAGGATTTGGAAGCTACTTTTCAGGTCAGGGTTCCGTTATTAAACAATTAAAAATATTTTTATGATAACTGTTTTAATTATTGAAGATGAAGCAGCAAATGCTGCAAGGCTGCAAAAAATGCTCCTGCAGTCACAGGAAGAAATTGCAATTGCAGGATTACTGCAAACCGTAAGGGACAGTATTTCATGGCTTGAAAAGGAGACTGCTCCCGATATTATATTTATGGATATACGGCTCACCGATGGATTGAGCTTTGAAATTTTTAACCAGGTGAGCATTAAGTCCTATGTTATTTTTACAACTGCATACGACCAGTATGCCTTGCAGGCATTTGAAGTTAATGGCATTGACTACCTTCTAAAGCCCATCGAGCAAAAGAAACTGGACTCCAGTATAAAGAGGATCAAAAATTTTATGAATCCAGTAATTGACAGCAGTGTTGTGGATATACTAAAAAATATGCGATTGCAGAAAAATATCTACAAGACACGATTTTTAATCAGCTACAAAGAGTTATTCATTACAATACCCAGTGCTGATATTGCTTATTTTAGTTCTGAAAATAAAATAGTACATCTCACCACCCATACTGGCCAAAGATATGTTATCAAGCAGACACTCGATGAATTGATGCAGGAGTTGAACCCTGATGATTTTTTTAAAGCAACCCGAAACTATATCATTTGCCTAAAAGCAATTCATAAACTATCCCAGTCTTTTGATTACAAGCTTAAACTTGAACTGACTCCGGCTGTAAATGAAATTATACTAGTGAGCCGCGAGCGGGTCATCTCTTTGAAATCCTGGCTTGACAACAATTGAAAATATTTCATAGTGAATCTGACAGCCCCTGTTATGAATTTAATTCCCTTAAATCATTTTTATATTGTCCATGACCGCCCAAATCTATTCAATAACTAAACTTTAAAAAATAAAAAACCTAATCCCGTCAACATGGGAATTCGAAATTGCGCAGCTTGGTTCGGGTCTCTAGTGGAATACATAGTTCCGAGTTGTGATTATTTAAAATCTACTTAACTTTGTTGATACAATTTTAAACTATTTGGAGACAGTAAAAGATTGGAGCAATTTTACAACAAAACTATAAAGAAATATAAAGCATAAAAAAGCTTCTGCTGACAGCTAGAGATTCGTTGGACTTGAAAAGCCAACTATGAAAATCATGAGGAACCCGATTTTATTACCAATATTTAAATCCTAACGGATTGTTTTATTGAAAACTTTAGATAAATACTAAAAGATTATATCTCGTAGCCATTTACATTGGTTGTGAATAATTTAAAATAACAGTATTGTCCCTTAGGGGCTGGGCTACACATAATAGGCTGGCAACCTGAATTAATTAGAGAACTTTTTAGTATTGATTTTCTTTTCCTTTACTTTTATAATAAATTCAGGTACGACTACTATTTCTCCTGCTTTTAGAGCGATGTCATAACTTGTTACTTCACAAAATGTATTGGCAGGCAATGATTTTTCATCGATGGTAATGACATAATCACCAATAGGAAGAAACGATAGGTACTTGCCGTCATCATCAGTGTATACTTTTTTGACCAATTGATTGTTTTTCATGATGTTAAAAGAGATGCCGGAAGCGCGGTGCTGAAAATCAACTACTTTTGTGGCATTGTAGGCAAAAGAAACTTTTCCTTGCATTGTTCCGCTTTGGTGAAGCGGAATTAAAAGGCGGTAGGAATGTCTGTCAACCTCAAAGGTAGCATCATCATAATACCAGCCGTCTTGTGTAAACTGCTTTAAGAAATAAGTTCCGTAGGGCACTCTTTTATAAGTTGCCATTCCGTCTGCATTGGTTTGCAAAGCTACTTTATTGATGTTAATCATATAATTTGCAGCATATTTTTCTCCCGGATCATACTGATTATTATTGTTTGTATCGTAATATAAGACCGCTTTGATGGTACTTTTTTGATCTGGATTTAATATTGTTTTTTGTAAATTTATGGTTACCCCAACTTCAAAAGTTAGCGTGTTATTACTAAGAGATCCAACAGAATAATTGTACCAGGAAGAATTGAAAAAAGTACTGAATGCTTTTGTGTTATATTTGGCATTTATAAATGCAGAAGGTGATTTTCCGTAAACGATATCCTTGATATAAGAAATTCCGGTATTCAGGTTTACTTTGTCGTTTACAAAATTATTGGTGTAAAACAAAGATAATGAGAGCTTCTCATAATTTACACCATTGCCGGCAATACTGGAGAAAGCATATTCAGATAAATAATAACTGCCCGATTGAAAGGTTGAATTAATATTGAAGTTCCTGTAATTATAATTCGCATTTATCTTCATTTGAAAATTATTATCAGTCTGCATCGGATATCTGACAATACCGGTTTCAAGTCCCAAAACTGCTGATTGCCGCGATGCATTATTAACCCATGAAAATTGTTCAACGATACGGTTGGCAAACATTTTTTGAGCTGTATTATCTGAATTTCCTAAAAGCCGATTGTAGCTATTAGAACTTTCGTCTTGATATTGATATAATAAATTAAGGGTAAAATCTCTGAATTTGGGAAAACGGTTTCCTACTTCTATTCTGTTATTTGTCGATTTTTGCTGTGTTTCAAATGAATAAAACTTAGGCGAAAAATCAGAAAAAATGACATTTGCGTGCAGATTATGATTTTTGATGTTGGTAGCAATATTCTGCTGCAGCTGCATACTTCCTCGTCGGTTTCCGGGATAATAATCAGAGCTTGCATAATAATTTCCGTTGATGTTGAAGTTTTTAATTTTTCCCGAATAATTGGTTTCTCCGGCAAAAGAAGGTTTAACAAAACCTTGTACTTCATAGATACTCATTGCACCGTTTACTTTTGCGTTCAGTCTCCAGATTGGATTAAAATCATAATTAACTTCTGTTCCCAAAAAACTATGTTTTGCTTTTTCGAACGGATCATAGCGGTACAAATAGCTGGCCGAGGCATTACGGGAGCTGTTATTAGAGTTAAGCATTCCTTTGGCAAAGAAACCGTAACCATTTTTGAGCCAGCCGTCCTGTTCTATTAAATTATAATTTTGATCGACAAAACCCACTTCAACTTTTTGATTTTTTTCGAACGTATGGCTGTATTCTGCACCTCGTCCTACCAGAGTCATTTCAAGTAGTTTATTAATATTTCCAATAGTATATTCGTTTTGTTGCTGACGATACACTAAATTGGTATTGGTTATTAAAGGAATTTCCTGACCATTTGTTACAGCAACATTTCCCTGCATAAAAAGATAGCCTGAAGGAACGTTGATTCCACCGGATCCTCTTAGCTGATAAAAATCGATTCCGCCACCAAATCTTCTGTAAGTAGAGGTAATCTGGTTTTGTGCCTCATCGAGAAAATTAATAAATAAGTCACCTTGATATTGTTGCACGCTGGCAATATTTTGAACTTCTACCATAGTATTGCCGAACATTTCCTTACTTGGATTCCTGAATGCGGATATGCGTACAGAATAGCCGGATTGTTTGGCCAATTGCTTTGAAGGAAGATAAGTAAAAGTGAAAATGGAATCTTTTTTTACAGCAATTTCAGCATTCTGTTCCAGAAATAAATTGCCATTTGTCGGGTCCGGAAACTTACAAACTAAAGTAATATTTTGCCTGATATTTCCTTTATTGCTGACCTTTATTTTTACCTTTACGGGTTCATTGTCGGATGATCTGTAAATAGAAGTTTCTAAAGGAGTAATAATAAGCGTATTGTTTACCCCGATTACATGATTGGTGCTTTGCTCTGCAAGTAATTTTCCGGAAGTATCTATTAATTTACAAACAATTGCAGAAGACCCGGCAGCAGCCTCTTCTTCAATTATAAATTTGACAGGAATGTGGCGTGTTTCATCAGCAAGCATCTCAATTTCTAAACCTTGGGCCGCGGGGTTTCTCAGACCTTTAGGAAGGGTAAAATTGATCTTTCCGTTTATTTTATCCGGTGTTGTGTTTTTAATGACAACTACTAAACTCAGTAAAGACCCTTTTTGAAAAGAAGCATCCCTTTCGATCTCCATAGAAACCGCATTCTGAATCTGTTGAGCATTCAAAGGGTTAGCCAGAATAAAGAAGAAAAAAAAGATTGATAAAAGTTTAAAGTTACAGGAACGCATCTTTTAGTAATTATTGAGGGGTAATCTCATATTGTAAAGTAGTGGTATAGTTGTCTGATTTTGCATCAATCAAACGAATGTCCTGAGGTAGTGTAAAATATTTGATATCGAAACGGTAAGGCGTGTTATTAGTACTATTGCCCTGTACCAGAGTTTGATTGGCAGCACTAAGCACAATGGGAAAAATGCGCTGATTGGCATTAGAAGTGCTTGTCAATGTTAAGTTAATAACTTCAACCGGAATCGAATTTCCGGCGGCAGATTGTAAATTGCTTTGAAGTGACCTTACTTTAATCTGAAAGTTACTGTTAGCGGTTACTGACAGTCCATCTGTATAAGTCACACTAGTTCCATTATTATAATCCTGCATTGTTTTAAATTCTAAAAGCCCATTGGCAGCATTCGTATTTATTTTTAACGAAAGTATGTCTGCAGCAGGAGGTGCATCAGTAATATTTCCAATTTGGAATTGGAAATCATGACTTATCTTTCCAATTATAACATTGTTTTGGTCGTATGCCGTAAATTCTATAGGAGCAATAAATCGTGTCCAGGCAGGAAAACTTCCCAAATAAGAACCGCCAAGAAGGGTCAGTGCATATTTTAGCTGAAGATTGTAATAACCATTTGGCGTTTGCGGATTGTTATAGATAGGGGCATTAGCATTGGGAATCAAAAAGGATTCACTATTATCTTGTAAAAAAACATTTAAAGGAGCGCCAATTTGCGAAATTGTCGGAACCGGATTTGGATACGCCTGACCAGTTGTAGAAATGGGTTGAAAAGAAATTTTATTAGAAGGAATGGTAAATTTGCCATCTTCAGATACAATATTTTGTTTCAATCGTGCAGAAAGTTTCCAGTGCGGAACATTCAAATTGCCATTTCCGGCAAATGTAACCGTATAGGCATCAGAATTGGTATTTCCATTATAAGAATTAATTTGTAAATAGGAATTTACCCAAGATGTAAAAGACACCTGAGAAAAGCCAAAAAACGGGGTGCATAAGAGAATAATAAGAATATATCTATTCATAATTAAAATTTAATTCAGCCATTTCCAATTGAGACGAATCGCCATAATCAACAATTACAGATGCATTATAAGAACCCTTTTCCAAAGTTTGAGTAACAGGAATACTTAATTTACGTAAATTGCCCGGCAATGTATAAAAAACAACATCATTCAACACTACTTTTTTACCCGTTTTGACATTAATAATTTCGGTTGAAATTTTACCATCGACCCAAATTTGGGATTCATTTTTAAATTTTAAGTTTAGGTTACCGGCAGATTGATCAAATTTTAAATCTTCAATTTCAATTTTCTTGGTAAGACTATTCGAGAAAGTGTGAAAAACTTTGATTCCGGAACGAATACTAACTTTGATATTTGCTCCTTTGCTATCATAATCATCCACAGGATTCATTTGGCTTACATATAAAACAGCTGTATGAGCAGGAAACGTGTCATTGTCTATCTTTGCTGGTGTAATGGTAACTTCCAGTTCTTTTCTTTCTCCGGGAGCTAATGTAAAGTAATTGTCATTGTTTTTGACAGAAATCCAGCTGGCACAGGAATTTTTTAAAGTATTCGAAGGGTACATCATATTTTCACCTTTTTCGTCATACTCCCAATCACCAAGACTCACGGCAAGATCCAAAGTATTTTTTAGGCTGACATTCGTTACCGTAATTTTTTGAGTACTGCTCGTTCCGGGTTTCGACTCAAAATAAATTCTTGGAGGAGAAACAGAAATACCAGTTTGCGCATGTAGTTGAAAAATTAAAAAACAAAAAAGTAAAGCAAGTTTATTCATTTTATGTAGTTTAAAAAAATTCTGTTGGGGACTTTAATTGAAGTGAAATAAAATTAACTAAATCAAAAATGCCACAATTTCTTGTGACATTTTGATTTATTCTCACCTGAAAAGATTATTGACTTACAATAGTATAAGTAAGTTCAGTGGTGTACACTGTAGGGTTTTGTCCTGCGATATAATTGTCAATATAAGCATTGGCTCCGGCACCTTTATACTCGATACTTATCTTTTTATCAACTCCGCCTCTTGTTGAAGTTACCAATGTAGTTTCATTATTTGATAACTGAACATTTTGAGAATATTGGGCATCATTTACAGCATCAGAACCAGCAGTTGCCTTAACTTGGATAGTGTTAGCATCTATATGCTTACCTCCGTTTTGCATTGTTGCGTTTGCACTTTTTACTTTTACCTGAAAACCACCAGTACTGTAAATATTTAAGTGATCTGTGTTTGTTGAAGATACACCATTTTTGTAATCGTCCTGAGTAGCATAGTCAAGATTTACTATTTTTTGAGCATTGTTAACTACTAAAGTCTGAATAGGTCTTAAATTTACATTTAATGTAACATTTTGAGCATTTACTGTAATAAGGCCTAACATAAGAATAGAAGCCAAAATAATTTTTTTCATTGATAATTTAATTAAAATAAAGTTGTTTTTTTTTGTTTATTTTCAGTGCAAATTTATAATGGAATTAAAGATTTTATATCGAATTAATGAAGTTTCCGATAAGATGCAACTTAAAACCGACAAACTACATGTCGAGACTTTAATCTTTTGATAATTAACACCAATTAACTTACTTAAAAATAATTCTACGTAACTTATAAACCAAGGGAGTTTGTTTTTTAACAGCTGTTTCAAGATTAAATTTATGTTAATTCGACTTCATTCTGCAAAAAACTAAAATATATCATTTAGTCTCCTAATTCAATGGCATATTTTCAAAGCATAATTAATAGTATGTTATGGAATGGTCTTCAAATTTGCATCAAGAGGTTGTTCGGAAATCTTTACAAATCAATTTTAGCGAAGAAATTCAAGCTTTAGGTAAATTTACCAGAACTATAATTTCGTTATTGTTCGGTACAATTTTAATAACTCTTGTGCAGATTCTATAAATCATTGTTTTTAATAAATTTTGATAAATCAATTTACCATTTATCGTGGAAATAATAAATAAACATTTAAAAAACATCAATGAAATTGAATGTAAACAGTTAAAAGAAAATATTGCAAAAAATGGCTTTTGAATAAACTGTTATGATTGATTCATTTAAATTTCACAACCTATCTATTTGCCGGTTAAAAAAAATCATATTAAATCGGATATTTTAGTTTTTCCAAATTTAAATAGGAAAAACGTCTTTTACTTTTTTCTTTATTAAAAAAAGAGGGACATCCGATTTGAAGCTTTTTAAATTTTACTAAACTAAATGATTCTTCAAAATACACTTTATAAAAAACTAAGTTTGATTCTCTCGTATCTCTCAGAATCAAATATAAATTTTCAACCACTTAAAGTTAAAGTTAAGCAATCAATTTACAGAGCGATTTAAACATAGTTGTCACAAAATCCGATAGACCCCAAATCTGAAACATTACCTAAAATATTGGCTGCTAATTAAAAATTTTCTTCTTTAAAAAAATCACTTTTTTTAATACCAAAAATTTTTCCCAACTTATCGAGTTTTGATAATTTTAAATCAACCTTTCCTGTTTCAATTTTTTGATATTCTCTAAGAGAAATTTCCATCTGAATAGCCATGTACTCCTGAGTATATTTTTTTTCCCGATACTCCTTAATTTTTAAATAGAAAGCAATTTTAGCCATACTTTTATCTATAATCTTTAAACAATAACTGTTACTCCTTATTGCCAAATTTGGGTATTCTGAATAAAGAGAACCGAAAAGTTCCAGTGATACTGGTCCCCAAATCCGTTTTAAAGTGAGCGCCTAATTTCACTTCAAAATGACCACCCCATTTTAATCAATTCCTTTAATGGAGAAGTGAATCCAGTGTTAACATAAATTGCACTTGCTATTTTAGCATTTTTTCTATCCCGTTAAAGATGGCAAAGTAAATACCTGTATCAATTTTTAATACACTTTAGTTTTTAATTTTAAGACGAATATACAGGTAAAAAATGATTATTTTTGTTTAATATTTTAAAAAAAACATTAAACAAAAAAACATAATAAAGTCAATTGTCAAAATTGATAGTATTAAATGGGCATATCAACAAAATTTAATTCAGAGAGGTCCTTTAAAGATTGCGGGCAGGACTTAAAATTAATATGATACGGGATTCATCCAAACCCAAAAGTAAATCAGCTGTTCTAAGCTATAATAAAATAGCATCAGGAAAAGTAAAACAAGTGATTAAAAGCCTATTGGCGCAGAAATTTCACATATTAGTCCGTCTCTTTAAACAGATAAAGTTCGATAATTCTTCTGTCGAAGCATTCAGGGATTCAGCAGATTGAATAATCAAACTTAAAATTTCCCTCAATTCATTATTTCCAAGATTTACATCTTCACACAACAATTTTGAAAGCCCCAGGATATTGGCAACCGACTTTCTAACCTTGTGAGAAACTGCAAACATCATCTGCTCTAAACCACTGTTAAATTCTTCCATGTTCAACTCTTTTTCTGTTTCAACAATGTTCAAATTTACATTAGCAGTTTTAAGATCCTTAGTACATCTTTCCAATTCTTCGTGATTAAAAATAAGTTCTTGCTTTGCTTTTTTTAACTTATTTAATATATTATCCTGATCCATAATTTACGATTATTAAAGTTAGATTAAAAGTATAACATTTAAAACTACTTTTCTTACCTAAACATATCAAAACTAGAAAAAGAAATATGTGAGCTTGGGTACTTGGGTAAAGGATAGTATCTGAAAAAATATTTCTTTTTAGGTAATTGTAAATTTACAGAAAGGGCCAACTTGATTTTAAAAAAAAAGGTTTCATATTATAAAATGAAACAACAAAAAATGCATTAAAGACGCCATAGCCAATAAGAATGTTTTGTATAATAGTAAAGCGTGTTTTAAAATAAAACAACAAATTTGCTTCACCAGACCGAATCCTAGCCCCGATTGCTTCGCCAGTCCGCTTCGCTCATGTGCAGTAGAAATCCTTTTGTGCGGGGGTCCGGCGCAAAAGATTACTTCACTATACTTTTTATTTTATTGGAGTTCAATGAACTTCGTTTGCAACGTATAGCGGGAAAAAGCTCCTAAAAAATAATAAGCTAAAACTCAGTGATAAGCAAATAAAATAAAAAATTCCCATACAACGAAAAATTACGACAAGGGCCACCGTAATTCTCAAAACCAAATCAAAGGCCCAAAAAGCACAGCTAAAAACACCAACCCCTATGACTCGGAAAACTCTTAAAAGAAACCCGACAGCGACCCCAAAGACATAACGGGGAAGGACATAGAAAAGTACCTAATAGAGAATGCCCCTTCAAAGGGGTCTCAAAATGATATGGATACTGAGAAGAGCGATGAGGCTGAAAAAGATTGCTTTGAGACCATAGCGCCCGAAAAGGATAATCACGTAAAGAAGGAATTCGAAATTGGGCACCTTAACAATGAGGAGCTTCAGTAAGATGAAAGTACCGGAAATGAAACTGGTCATAGTGCACCGGGCAATACTAAATCTTCCCGGCGAAGATATTAATGTACTGAGATTTCCTGCAAAAAAATATAGAATTAAAGGAAATATTCTTTGGCGGATAAAGTACCTTTCTTTACTTCTTGCTAAAACCTTTTCGGGTCATTTCTCCCCAACCCTTTGTTCCCTTTATTTTTTCTTTGTAACCTACAAGGGCGGCGTATACCGTTAGTGGATGAAAATACAGTGGCTCTATGAAAGCCGCTATTAAAAGTTTGAAAAAATCAGCCTGTTTTGGATATTTATGGTAAGAGCGTTCTTCACTATAAAGGGCAATAACGGAAAACATGACAGCAAAAAAATAAACAAAAAGCACCAATAATAAGAAAAAATGCCACTTAATTAAACCTAATATCATAAATATAATTGTTATTATAAGACCGATAAACTCAATTCCGGGAGCCAGGAATTCAAACAATACCCAATAAGGTATGCTGATCATTCCAAGCAATTTGTATTTAGGATTTAGAATCATTTTCTTGTGCAGGCCAAGTGTTTCGATTGTACCTCTCATCCAGCGGCTGCGCTGTTTTTTGAATATATTAAAATCTTCGGGCGCTTCTGTCCAGCAAAGAGGATCGGGTATATAGCTGACTCCATAGGGTATTTTATTCTCAAGCATATAACGGCGCATTCTCACCACGAGTTCCATATCTTCACCCACGGTTTTAGTATTATATCCTCCAGCCAGCAAAGCAATTTCCTTATCAAACGCACCAAACGCACCGCTAATCAGCAACAGCCCGTCCAGCCTGCTCCAGGCCATTCTGCCAAGAAGAAACGCCCTTAAATATTCTAAAACCTGAATTCTGGAGAGCATAACATCTGGAATATTTACCTCAACCAGACGGCCATTTCTTATGACGCACTGGTTTGCTATCCTCACCACACCGCCGGTGGCAATAATACGTTTCCCGTACGATTCCAGAAAGGGCTTTGACAGTTTAAGCAGCGCATCTTTATCCAGAATACAGTCAACATCAATACATACCACATAAGGATTCTGGGCGATATTAAGTCCGACATTCAGGGCGTCGGCTTTACCTCCGTTTTCCTTGTCCACTACCAGGAGTTTTTTAAAAGCTGCATTCCTGGAGACATAAATACCCCTGATTTTTTTTGTTTCAATTTTTGGATGAATATCGAGCTCCCTAAGGATAAGATCATAAGTTTTAATAAGGATTTCCATAGAATTGTCCTTACTTCCGTCGTTGACCACAATTACCTGGTAATTGTTATAGTTAAGGGAAAGCAACGATTTTACATTTTCCTGAATTGTAAACCCTTCATTATAGGCTGGAGCAATCAATGAAAGGCTTGGCGCAAATTCACTTGTAAGAAGTACGCTGTAATCAACAAAACTATTCTTTTTGAGATATTTTGTCATCTCTCTGGTAGAAAGTTGGGCTAATATAAGATACGAAGACATAATTAGTACGGCGTACCCAATTATCAGCAATAAATATTCTTCAAAAAAAAATGAAAGTTCACTAGTAAAAAATGCCATCGTTTATACTTTTAAACAGTTAATAGCTGTATTAGGTTTTGGGCCTCGTATTTTATTGATATATTGGGCGCATTGGCAACTAACTTTGTTAGATAAGGAATTTTTTGTGTCAATTTAAGCTCCTTAATAAGCTTTAGCCCAAGTGAAATGACAGTTGTGTTTTGAGATTCCAGCAATAATTCAACGCCTTTTGTATCACCGATATCATGCTTTTTAAAAGCGCCAATAATGTTTATCTGTGTCCACTCATCTATAGGATAAGGATGCTCCGTGAGATAGGCCATGCTTTTTACACCTCCCAGCTTGATGGAAGCGTTGATGGCTGTAATTTTTAAAGCTTTATTCCGGGCCTTAGATGCTCTTATTATCCTGTCAAAAGCTTCAATACAATTTATTTCTGCAAGTTCTGTGATCCCTTTACACTTCACCTCCCATTTGAGGCTTTTAAGTTTTTTAAAAGAATCTTTTATCAAACCTGAATCATTATAAAATTCCTCCAGCTTTTGTGCAAAATTACCTTCGTAGTTTTTGTGAAGATTCATAATAGAATCGATCATAACTTCTCTGAAAAAAGCCTTTTTAAAAAGTTTGCTGAAGTTTTGATCTTCTTTAATTTCTGAAAAAGGAATATCCTGAAAAACTATCAAAGACATTAATTTTTCAATAACTAAACTGTACTGGGCATGAAGCCTGTTCTTTTTTATATTTCTGCTCCTGCTTCTGATAATTAACAGGTAAAGAACAATCGATGTCAGTATAAAAAGACATATGGACAGAATTAAAAAAGGCTCTACCCAGATACCACTCTTATAAAGTTCCCATAGTTCCATATTAGAAGCGTTTAGTAGCAATTACCTGAACATTAAATCTATTTCTGAATTCACCAGGCAAATATTCTTCGTACTCATAAAGAAATACGGGCCTGATAAAAAAGGACCCGCCAATACGATGCTGATATTGTATACCTGCTCTGTAGGAACTCAAAGGCTGAGTCAGACTATTATAAAGATACAGATAGGGAACATTTCCATATTGCAGTTCCAGCCTTAAAATACTTTCTTTTTCATCATTTACTTTCTGCAGGCTTAAAACATGAGAAAATAATTCATTACCTGTATCATAATAAGGCCTGTAGGCAACAGTATAAGCAGCGATATTATAGGCCAGCTGACCGGTTAGCAAAGTTACATCCTCTGTTTCAAAATGCATAAATCGGACACCAAGAGCATAATCAAATCTTTTTTGCGGAACAAAATAATATTCGGCACCAGCCTTTAAAACAGGAAATACAGTCTCCCCTGTTGAACCCCCTGCATTTACATACAAATAGTTTTTTTTCGAAAAGGTTTGATAATAATCCGCTTCAAGCAACATTTGGGTATCGTCATTCACATGTCCTACATTGGCTCGGCCAACAAGTGCTGATTTTATAAACTTATGAGAGTATTCGAGATATCCGTAATGCAATGGAGATTGTCCGGGATCAGATGTTGAGATATTCAGATAAGAAGCAGCTATTGCATTTTTTGCTTTCCTTCCAATTAGTGTGCGCACTGCTTTAAAGCCTTGGGTACTGTTATCTGCAATAGAAACTTTTTCAATAATAGCCAATGCTTCTCTGTCTCGATTCAATTTTTCCAGACAATTTACTTTAATTCTCAAAACATCAAGCGAATCAGGTTCTATCGCCAAATATTTATCGCAATAATGAATACATTTCTCAAACTGTCCTGACCAGAAATACGCATTAATAATGGCCAATAAGGCATCCGGAGCAGGATTACTGCTGTCTGCCATGGGCGAGAGCATCCTTATCGAAATATTGTACTCTTTTTTCCAGCTGTAAATCCGTCCGGCATAAATTTTTATTTCTTCGTTCTCAGGGAATTTTGCGCTTAAAGGTTCAAGTAACGACAATGCAGTATCGTAATTGCCTTTTTCCACCTCACGTTTTGCGTTAGCCATAATGGCATCCATGTTAATGTCCTGTGCTAGTATAACAGGCGAAATAAATAACAGGAAAATTATATAATATAGAAATTTCATTAAGCGCGTGTTTTTAGTAATTTATGAATTCTCACTAAAAGCACTGAAGGGCTGACAGGTTTGGCAATAAATTCGTTTGCACCAATATCAAATGAATCCAGTTCAGTTTGTTCTATACCCGACGAAGTAAATATAATTACAGGAATATCAGATTTTAAACTTTCCCTCACATATTGTGTAATTTCCATTCCGCTTATCCCTGGCATGTTGATATCGGTCAGAATCAAGTCGTAGTTATTGGCCTCAATAGCATCCAGCGCCTCTTGTCCATCAGAAAACTGATCGACAGTAAATCCTTTTGACTCCAGAAAAAAGGATAATGATTTACGCAGAATATCATTATCTTCAGATAAAATAATTCTCATAGATTATTGATTTTGGGGCAAATTAAGTTTTATGACTTTTGGCTATAACGTAAAGCTAGGTTATATTTCCCTTTTATCATAACTCATTGAGAATTTTAACTACTTCGTTAAGTCCGCAATTCAGGATATTCATCTGAGAGGCAGCCTCACTTGTAAACTTTCCTAATATAGCTTCCTGCTCGATTATAGATAAACAATTACTAAGATCCGTTAACATAAACACGTCTAAACTGGATTTCATATTATGCGCCAGCTTTTTTGCTCTATCAGCGTTGTTTTCATTAAATGCTTCTTGCAGTTGAATAACTTCAGCAGGAATTTTTTCTATGAAAAGGGCAATCATCTCTTTTTTAAAGTCTGCATTGCCATATGCCATTTCATCCAAATAAGAAAAATCTATTCTTCTCTTTTTTAACGTGTTGCCATCTTTGTTCATTACCATTTTTATAGCTTTCAAAAGTGCAGCCTGCTTAAAGGGTTTGGGAACATAACCATCCATACCTACATCATAGCAGCGTTCCTGCTCTCCCACAAGAGAGTGCGCTGTCATGGCAATAATAGGGATCGATAATTTCATTTCGTTCCTTATATATGCTGCAGTCTGATAGCCGTCTTTAACTGGCATTTGAAGATCCATTAATACAAGATCATATTCTTTTTTAGATAAAAAATCTATACCTTCTTCACCATTTTCGGCAATGTCCAATTCAAAACCAAAATTTTGAATGACGCTTTTTACCAATTTCTGGTTTAGAATATTGTCTTCACAAACCAATATCTTAAGTTTTCCCAGATTACCTTCTAAATTTAATTCAGTTATTGTCTCTATATCTTTTGCCTTTCTGTAATTCAAAACAAAGAAAAATTCTGAGCCTCTTTTTTGTTTACTTTTTACCTGAATTTCAGCGCCATGTAATTCAACTAATTGCTTTACAATATTCAGACCAAGCCCTGTACCGCCAAATCTTCTTGTGGTACTTTCTTCGGCTTGTTTGAATCGTTCAAAAATAGTCGAAAGTTTATTTTCCGGTATACCAATACCGGTGTCTTTAACTGAAAATCGAAGCAAATAATGATCCTCTGTTTCATTAATCATTTTTACAGAAACAGTTACTTCTCCCTCTTCTGTAAATTTAAGGGCATTCCCCGTCAGGTTAACCAATATTTGATTCAGCCTGCCCTGATCACCAACTACAATTTCAGGCATATCGGCATCCAGGAAAAGATTGAAGTCAATTCCGTGATGTACCTTTACTTTTAGTAAATCATAAATATGTTTGAGTGCGTTTTTTAAATTGAATGGCTGTGCTTCTATAACTAAATTACCTGATTCGATCTTTGAAAGGTCCAAAATATCATTAATTATCAGGAGAAGATTTTCTCCGGCAATTTGTACACTATCAATATAATCTCTCTGAAGAGCATCCAGCCTCGTTTGCGCCAAAAGATCTGTAAAGCCAATTAATGCATTTAACGGTGTTCTTATTTCATGGCTCATATTGGCCAAAAAACTATCTTTTGCCAACACGGCACGCTCGGCGATTTTTTTCTGCGTGGCAAGCTGGAAATTTTTAGTTCCTAATTCCAGTTGATTTATTACATGCTTTGCAATTATTGAAAGTGCATTTCGTTGGTTTTCATTCAGCTCCTTAGTGACATGGTCTATGGCACAAATAGTTCCTATATTAAAGCCGTCGGGAGTTGTTAGCGGAACACCCGCGTAGAACCTCACCTTAAAGCCACCAGTAACATTGGGATCATCCTTAAATCGTGCGTTTACATGGGTATCGGGTATTTCCACCATTTTTGAGTCCATGATGGTATACCTGCAAAAAGTAATTTCCCTGGGCACCTGCGATACTCCTATTCCAATTTCTGATTTAAACCACTGCCGGGTTTCATCTATAAAAGAAATATGGGCGATGGGCACGCCGCAAATATAAGAGACGAGCTTCGTTGCGTCATCGAAAGCGTGTTCAGGTAAGGTATCAAGAATATTATAGCGTTTTAATGCTGCCAGACGCCCTAATTCGTCGTGTGGCATAGGTTCTTCGGTGTTATCCATAACATTAAAGTGTAAAATGTATAAATATAAATAAATTATCTCTGTTTTCTTAGTGAGATTGAAAATATGTCCATTTAACTAAACGATTTCTTTAGCAAATTTGAATTACCTTCCATTTCTGAGATTTTTTCTATTTGCTAAATAGTGGCCCTTATATGAACTTCAACCCTATTTTATCCACTGGTCAATCGTACAAAACTGTTTAGGTACCAGTATGAATGCGGAATCAATTTGCGGAAATGGAGCGTTATTTTTTAGCATACCATTTTAATCGTATTTCTCGTCAGTAAACCGAATTTATATTCCAAAATGAAAGAGAGAAACAAAAACTGGAGGAAGAAAAATACTTTTAATTAAATGACAGCCACTAAAAAACAGATTCAACTACCCCGGCCCCGATTGCTTCACCAGTTCGCTTCGCTCGTGTGCAGTGGAAATCCTTTTGTGCCTGGTTCGGCACAAAAGATTGGAAGGTATAGTGGGAAAAGCTCCTGAAAAATAATATTAAAAAAAAAGAATTAATATAATATACAATTGACCATACCAATCATTCAAATTAGATTCCGGTAACAATTCTGAATATCCGATTAGTCCTCCTAAAACGAAACTAAACCAAAAGAAACTTTTTCTTTTCCCCCACAGTCCCAACAAGGCTCATCGAAAGCACTTCTTCAAGCAGGGATTTGAGCCTCTCAAAACAGCTGGGCTTTACCGCATAGAATGTAGCGCCAAGCTCTGATGCCCTGCGGATATTCTCCGGATCACTGCTGGTGGAAAGCATAACAATGTTCAAGTCTTTCAGCACCCCCTCACTGCTTCTAATCTCCTCCAGGCATTCCAGTCCCGATTTGCCGGGCATATTGATATCCAGGAAAATAAATTCGGGAAGCCCTGAACTTGACAGCGCAAGAAGGTCATCCATCAAATGCATGCCGTCGGGGACCTGTTTTAAAATAACATCAGGTTCAATTTCAAGAACCGCATCAGCAAAGAACTCCCTGTCATCGCTGTCGTCATCCGCCAGGTAAATAAATCTTTTAGAATTGTACTTTTCAAACGCCATTTTTACTAAAATTTACACCAAAGAAAACTACTCCGGATAAACGGTATTCCAAACTAATTGGCCTGCGCAATTGTTAAAACTGCATAATGATATTCAAGTTCGATTTTGGATTGCAAAGATAATTCTTAATTCAGAAAAAACACATTAAAAAAATAACTTTTTACATTTTTTGATGTATGCCGTTTCAGCAAAATTCCACTGTTTACATGCTGTTCAACTATACGAAAAATTTGAGCCTTTAAATTTGTTACAAATTAGAACATATAGCGCAATTATTTTTGTTACAAAATATAATAATTTTATCCTGTATTAAAGAAGAAGACTGTAGAAGGGCGGTTGTGCACATTGATATAAATACGTTTTTTCTTGTCCTGTGAAAGACTGCCAATTCGGAACTCGACCAGATACCTCTGATCATTGGAGGCGGTGAAAGGGGTGCTGTAACATCGTGCTTTTATGAAGCCGGGCGTTTCGGGTTTAGCCCGACATGCCCAAACATATAACCATAAAGCTCTGACCGCAGACTAAAAGGATGAAAGGTGACAATAAAGATAATAAAATGAGTATAAATTAAATTCCAGAAAAGATGATGCTATTTGATGACACTGAAATTTTTTCATCAGGCAATGGCGGTAAAAGAACTTTTGACGTCCCTGATGCGGACCTGATGCTGATCGATAATTTTTTCAGCAAGGAAGAATCCGATTATTACTATAATTTTTTATACCATAATTCCCAGTGGAGGCAATACGAAATGCCCATGTACGACAAGGTGGTCACAGCTCCCAGGATGATCACATGGTACGGCGAGTCAAGAAGACCCGAGCGTAAGGCAAATCCCCACTGGCCCTCAGAGCTGCTGCGGATCAGGGAGCGTGTGCAACAGCATACCCATATCCGGTTCAATGCCGTGCTGCTTAACCTTTACAGGGACGGCAATGACGGGGTGGGATGGCACAGCGATAAAACCACCAGCACCAACAAGGACATGAACATTGCCTCGGTAACTTTTGGGGAAACAAGACTGTTCCGCCTGCGCCATAAATTCCTAAAGCACATCCCCCAGATTGAAATCCCCCTGCATCACGGTACTTTCCTTCTTATGGCAGGACATACCAATACCTATTGGGAGCATCAGGTGCCCAAAACAGCCCGGGAAGTGCTGCCGCGCATCAACCTTACCTTTCGGCAGGTAAAGGAAAAGTAATTATAACCCTGGGCGCCGTGGTATTGTAACCTCTTTTACATCCTTATTTTTTATTTGAAAAGGATTGAGCTCATGATAACTACATAAACCACTAGTAATCATAGCAATCCTGTAAAAATCGTGATTTATAGTATAACAGTATTATGATCTTTGAAAGTAACTTTGGGTAAACTCTTAAATTTAAAAATCATGGATGATAAAACGAAAACAGGAAAAACAGATGATTCGCAGATCAATATAAACGAATCTTATGAGGTGCAGTATTGGTCTGAAAAGTTCAATGTGCCACAGGAAACATTAAAAACAGCTGTGAGAGCCGCAGGTACCAGAGTGGATGACGTCAGGGATTATCTGGCAGAAAACAATTAATCATGCCGTGGTATCATGGGGATTATCCCCCATCCTATAAAAACCAGCCCGCAGAGGTAAGGGAAAAGGCTGTCGAGATCGCTAATGCCCTGCTTCAGGACGGCGCAGAAGAAGGAATTACCATCGCTACCGGACTCAAGCAGGCCCGTGAGCTGCTGGAAAACCATAAGGAGAAAACCGACAAAACTGAAAATCATGGAAACGAATAAAAACACACAACAGGACGAGCAAAACACTGATGAAAATGCCAACAGTTCCTACAGCAGTTCGGGAAGCATGCAGCCCGGAGCAGGTACCGGAGAAGCCGGCCGCCTGAATAACTACCAGAAGGGATTACCTGGATGGGGCTTAGGACAAAAAAAACAATCCTAAGGGAAAAAGCATCGCCGAGGCCACTGAGTCTTCCAAAATCTCGGATATTTAACAGTTAAAGAGTACAATGATATCCAAATCTTGAAAAGAATTTACTATTTTTATGGTAAAAGCAAACTTACATTGCATAAAACAAAAAAGGCATCTGCCAGATGCAGATGCCTTTTATAAGTTAACCGTTATAGTATATTATGCTATCACTACGTTTACTGCGTTTGGACCTCTGCGGCCTTCTTCAATGTCATATCGTACTTCATCGTTTTCACGAATGTTTTCCGATAGACCTGAAACATGAACAAAAACTTCGTTTCCTCCATTACTTGGAGTTATGAATCCGAATCCTTTTTCTTCATTGAAAAATTTTACTGTACCTTCTTGCATTTTAATGTATTTAATTGCCCAAAGGTACCCTTTTAAAATGAGAAGGGGCTGAAATTGAGATTTTTATTTTACAATACTATAATCGGGCATCTCAAAGACACCCTGATTGAATTTTATTTAATCCTTATGGGATATATTCTTTTCAGAAACAAAAAAGATATTTTTTACCGGATCCAGCAGAGCTTTTGTCCAGTGCAGTACGAATACTTTTTTCAGAACCAGAATAAAGCCGCTAAAAGAACTTGGTTTCTGTACATAGAGGTTTGCCCCTTTGTTAAAAGTCTCTTCAATATCACGGGGATGGTTCGACGTGGAGAGCATAACGGCCGGGATATCCTTAAGTTCGTTATCACTCTTTATTTCAGCCAGCGCCTCCTTGCCTCCTTTAACTGGCATATTGATATCAATGAAAACAATATCAGGATTTGGCTCGTCGGGATCTTTCAGGGCGTTTAACAATTCCTGCCCGTTTTCTACAGTTTTTACCTCAGAAGGGACATTGGTCGCATCAAGGGCTTCCATAAATAATTCCTGGTCATCCTTATCATCCTCGGCCAGTATAATTTTCAGTGGCTCTTTTTCTTCCATGCCAGCAGAAGTTACGGCAGAATTTTTAGGGCTTGTCATAGTAGGCGGTGTTTACAATTGCCAAAAGTACTATATAAATGCATAATAAAAATTTCAAAAAAGCAGTAATATTAAAAGTGTATATTTTTTTATTTACATGCGCAGAATATAACGCTCATAATGTTAATTAGGTTGGAGTTCTACAACCAACGGCATTAAATTGTATAACACAACTCTTTAGCAGGCACCCTACCTTAGCGTAAACCATAAAGACTAACAATTGTGCAGCATAACTTAAATTTTCTACAGGATATCTCACTGCAAACGCCGGTTCCCACCGCAGTTTACACTACTGAGGATTTAGTTGTTTCCTTTGCTAATGCAGCCATGAGGAATTTATGGAATAAGGACGGGCAGGTGATCGTCGACAAATTCGCTGATATTGCCCCTGAGCACGGGCAGGATTCGATCAGCCAGGAAATACTGCGGGTAATGAAAACAGGAATACCTTTTAAGGCCTATGACCAAAAAATTAATATTCTTATAACGGGAGTATCAACACCGCTTTTTTTTAATTATAGCTTTACTGCCCTTCGCAATGAAAAAGGGGTAGCTTACGGCGTGGTACATACCTGCACGGAAGCAACCAAACTGCATGAGGCAAATAGCCAGATAATAAATTCCGGCGAAATGCTGGGCATGGCCATCGAAGCCTGCGGTATGGGTACCTATGAAATCGACCTTATAAAAAACAAGATCACAACCTCTGATAATTTTAAAAAACTCTGGGCCGCCGACTCTGAAATTACCATCGATGCCCTTATAGCAAAACTGCATCCGGACGATCGCAGCCTTCTGGAAAAAGCCCGCAAAGATGCCCTTGAAAACGGAGTGGTCTGCTACGAAGCCAGAATTTTGCAAAAAAACGGCTCCTGGAAATGGGTTAAGGTTTTTGGAAAAATCATAAAAGATGAAAAAGGTACCCCGTTAACAATCTTAGGGGTTGTTCAGGATATACAGGACCAAAAAGAATCTGAGGCGGCACTGAAAAGAAAGATCCAGGAAAGCACCATCGAACTTCGAAGATCAAACGATGACCTGCTGCATTTTGCCAATGTAGTGAGCCATGACCTTCAGGAGCCGGTCAGGAAAATCAAAATCTTCAATGACTTCCTAAAAAATGACACTGCAGGCCAGTTGCAGGACCGCTCTGTTATGCACTTAAACAAAATTGCCCATTCTGCCAATCGGATGCAGTGCATCATTGAAGGGCTCCTTGCCTACTCTACTATAGACAAAAGCACACAGCCCGTTGAAAATATTTTTCTAAACGACCTGTTGGAGAACATCAAAACAGATCTGGAGCTTATCATAAAAGAAAAAGGGGCCATCCTGATTATAAACGATCTTCCCGAGCTCGAGGGTGCCCCTATCCTGATTCAGCAGCTGTTTTATAATCTTATCCAAAATGCTCTGAAATTCACAAAAGCAGACCAGCCTCCACGGGTTATAATTACTGCGGTTCTAAAGAATATCGATTCGGTTGATTCGGTTGAAATTTCCTTCAAGGATAATGGCATAGGACTTGATCCGCTTTATGCACAGAAAATATTTGGTGCTTTTGAAAGGCTTCATTCCAAGAATGAATACGAGGGAAACGGCATCGGCCTGGCACTCTGCCAAAAGATAGTTGACAGGCACAATGGAACTATAACAGCTAAAGGAAAAAAAGGAAACGGCGCCGAATTTATAGTTTCCCTTCCCCTTAAACAAGCTGCGCAGAGTATTTAGAAACAGCTATTGTGCCAAAGCTAAAATTGAGTACAGGGAAGTTTAAGTACCTTGGCATATAAAATGCTAACAGGATCCCGGCTGTTATCGATGTATCATATCATATTTTTGCCACAAACCAATAAGTATGATTTTAATTATTAAAATTACATTATTTTATTGTTTATTTACAACTAATACAATAACAAAGGCTCCATTTTGTTAAAATTTAAATATTGTTTAATTTTTCTGTCAAAAAGATAAACAAATTATTTTAGTTTTCATAAATTAGCATGAAGGGCATCCAGCCAAAAATAGCCTTTTAAAAATTTGAATCATTACTAAATAGGTGAACATGAAAAAAGCCAATTTATTTTTACCAGCGATTCTACATCCGATCAGAAAAGACCTAAGGGACCGGATAATAAAGAAAAAGCAAATATTTTTAGGCATCTCAATTCTATAACACTGGTCCGAAGTACTATAATTATATTTACTAAAAAACAATAGCTTAGCAAAAGCAAACCAAAAACATATTGCCATGTACCAAAATATGAGGCTCTTAAAAGACATAGTGGACAACACCCCGCTGCCCATTGCAGTGTATTCGGGTGATGACCTTAAAATAGAACTGGCCAATACAGCCATGATAAAAGCCTGGGGCAAGGGGAATCAGGTGCTGGGCAAAAAATACCTTGAGGTGCTTCCCGAGGTCAAAAAACAAGATTTTTTTAAGCAGGCCACCGCAGTGCTTAAAACCGGCATCCCTTTTCATGCCAAGGATAAAAAGGTGGACCTTGTAATTGATGGCAAACTTACAACACACTATTTCAACTACAGCTTTGTTCCCCTTATTGATCAGAACGGCCATATCTACGGGGTGATGAACACCGGGGCTGACGTGACCGATATTCATGTGGCCAAACTACAGCTTCAGAGCGCCGAGGAAAAGCTAAGAATAGCAATTGAATCCTCGGGCTTAGGCACCTATGAAATTGACCTTGCCACCAAAGAGGTGAAGACCTGCGGGAACTTCAATGCCATTGTGGGTGTCGAGGGGAAAATATCAAATGAAAATCTCCTTGCAAAACTGCACCCCGGGGATTGGGACGTGCGCGAAAAAGCACATAAGAATGCCCAAATTACAGGCAGGATATGTTATGAGGCCAGAATTATAAATAAGGATCAAAGCGCGCGATGGATTAAAATTAACGGCAGGGTCATCAGGGACGAAAACGGCAATGATGCGTCCATTATCGGCATTATCCAGGATATCCACGAACAGCGGGAATTCGAGCAGGAACTAAAAAGACAGGTTGCCCAAAATACGCAGGAGCTCAAAAGGTCCAATGACGATTTGCTGCATTTTGCCAATGTGGTGAGCCATGACCTGCGTGAACCGGTACGTAAAATTAAAATTTTCAACGCACTATTGAGAAATGAAAAAGAGAGCGAGTCTAATGAGAACTTCAAAAAACACCTCACTAAAATAGACCAGTCGGCGGTAAGGATGGATAACATTATAGAGGGCATCCTGAGCTATTCCACTATAGACAAGACCCGTAAGCCCATAGAGCGTGTTGATCTCGGGGAAGTCATTGAGAATATAAAAACAGACCTGGAACTGATCATAAAAGAGAAAGGCGCCATACTGAATGCCTGCAAGCTACCTGAAATAGAAGGGGCTCCCATTCTCATCACCCAGCTTTTTTACAACCTGATACAAAACGCGCTTAAATTCTCCAAAACAGAGGAGCCTCCCCGTGTTGTCATTACCTGTGTCCCAACCAGCCTAAACGGCGCACAAGCCGTACAGATCACCATTAGGGATAATGGGATAGGACTAGATCCTGCATTTGCCGAGAGAATTTTTACGGCCTTTGAAAGGTTAAATTCCAAAGACCAGTATGAAGGAAATGGCCTTGGACTTGCACTTTGCAGAAAAATAGCCAACAGGCACAATGGCACCATATCGGCCATGGGAGAGAAGAATAACGAGGCAGAATTTATAGTCACCCTGCCTTTGAGACAGGCAGCAGAAAATGTTTAAATTTCAGTGAGGATCAGATGTTACCCTTATCCTCACTGCCGCCAAAATTCAATACTGCTATACTACAAATTACGGAGGATATGCAGTGCTTGGTCATTGCTCTTTTTGTAATGCTTTTTTTACAGGCTAATTAAATTCAGTTCCCGCCTTACTTAAAAACAGATATACTGTCCTCAAGCTGCTCCCTGGCTATAAAGGCAGCAATAAATTCCTGCACCTCGCCGGCCGTTCCGCTCTCAATATCAAAAGAATTGATATGAAACTCCTCATCCTGGTCCGAAATGTGTATGATCTGGGTGTAGCCCTTTGAGATCAGGCTTCCTTTTAATTTAATAATATTTGACTGCTGTTTGCCGTCAAGCTGCTTTCGAACCTTCAGTTTCAGCCCCTTTTCCATTGCGATTAATTTAAATAACATTGATACCGTCTGGTATCAAAAGTAAAATTATTTACCGGATTCCAACTGAAGATTCCATAAAATAAATTGATACCGTTATTGATTAGTTTTCGGGATTCTCCATCCTGCTGATGATTTTATTCACTTCCGCTTCTGTGCTTTTAAGCCTGGCCTGGCAGAACTCAATAAGCTCTGATGCCCTTTTGACTTTTGCAGCCAGCTGGTCCACTGATATTTCCTCGCTTTCTATTTGTTTTGAAATGGCTGTCAGCTCGGACTTTGCCGCCTCATAGGTCAGTTTCTCTTCCATCATATTGTATTTTTTCTTTAACAATGCTTTTTAGTTTTACGCCATTTTTCATATAAACATCTTATTTTTACTAGTCAAGAACAGCACTCTCGAGCAGCCCTAGCCCCCGATTGCTTCGCCAGTCCGCTTCGCTCGTGTACAGTGTAAATCCTTTTGTGCCGGGTTTCGGCACAAAGAGGGTGCAGCGGATGGCGGAAAAAGCTCCTAAAAATAATATTACTCCTAAACCTAAAAACAGCATTATATAAATTGAATGACGATCACTCAAGCAAAATTCGGGCAACAATTCTTAATACCTCATTAACTTGATTTCAGAAATAATTAAAAAACAATCAAAAAAATCCCAGGCTGTAAATTATATAACGAAACAAGCACGGTAATGCCCTAATTGCCCTTTTGGGATGAGCAGTACAAAACAGCCAAGAGCAATAACAGCGCAACAGGAAGTACAGCAATTGCAGGCGGCTAGAAAAGTGCCTCCGCCAGTACCACAAGGAAAAATAAAGAATAAATCCGGAGAATTAAATCTCAGTGTTATGGAATAATCAGCTTCTTTTGGATATACATTTTAAATAGGATATAAGCTTGGAATATTTAAAATTATTTAAATAACAACCAAATTTCCTTATCTTTATTAAAAGCTATTGTGTTATTATCTAAACTAGTACATCTTGGAGAAATCATCGGTTTATCTTCACAGCATACTGCAGAAACTTGCCGGGAGTTTTCCCGGGAGCGTCCCATTGGAAGAGCTCACAGCAGTTGTAATCCCCCCTTATAATATCCTTAGAACATTTACAGAAAATATGTCTGCACAAAGGCAAAACCAAGCAAAAATACTCGATGCGCTAATCGCGCTGGAGGATCAGGGGTATATTGTCCTTAATCGGGCTACAGATCAAAGCTGCATCACCATCAAAGGCCTGATCAAAATAAATCATACGGTATTGTGCAATTAACCTATGTAGAAAAATTCTTGGAACTGCCCAAACTCTACAATAATTGAAAAAAATTTAGTATGCAGAGTTTTGTGGCAGAATCGTGGCAATGGTTAAAAAAAATAGAACGCAAATAAAAGAAAGCTATAACAAGTTTAGGTTCGAAACTGTATATAAGAAAGTTCTAAAACTTTGTTGTATTTGCCATTTAACAGTTGGAGACTTTTAAATGCTGGATATCATATTTTTGAGTTTTTTCTAAATAAAAAAAGTTTATTGAAACGAATTTCAATGAACTTTTGGAAACATTATATCTTATGATCCCTAGAAAGGTCTTGATTGTAAGTCAAGACCTTTTATAATTTAAAAAAATGAATTTATTTAAAATTCCATGCTAATGTCACCCCAAAAGCAGCAGGACGAATTTTTGCATTTTTATCCGTGCTGTACAATCCATTGGCTTTCTATCTGCAACTGATGTTGGGTTATATCCTATGTAAGACTCATCTTTATCCTGATATTTTAAAGTGTTGCCAAAAGTATCACAAATTTTTTTTCATTATTCCAACATAATTATACGAAATTTAACAGTATATTTAGATCTGAAATATACATTATAATCCGATTATTAATGAAAATTATATATTAATAAAAAATGAAAGTTATCACAGTAATAAATGACATTCACGATATAAATTTTAATTTATTAAAGCTTTCATGCTTTGTAAATGGATTAAAATTAATAACACTAGTTGCAAACAATGATTTTAGTACAAGAAGAATTAAAGATTATCTTTTACTTGATTATCTATCTGACAAAAACACTGATCTAAATGAAATTATTTTTTTTACAGATGGCACTGATGCTGTATTTTCTGCATCCGAAGATGAAATACTTTCTAAATATTATTCTTTTAATAAAAAAATTGTTTTTTCTGCAGAATTGGGATGTTGGCCTGATGCAAATATGGCATCTGAATATCCGCAAACAGATAGTAAAACACCATATAAATATCTAAATAGTGGCGGTTTTGTTGGTATAGCAAAGGACATAAAAGAACTTCTTGAAGACAATGATTTTGATTTAGAAAAATTTCCAAGAAGCAATCAGTATTTATGGGCTAAAAGATATTTTAAAAATACCGACAAAATTGCATTAGATCTAAATTGTGAAATTTTTTGTGTCTTTTTTACCGAAGTAGCTGAAGAGTATTTTCCAGGTTTACAAAATAACGGTAATGATATCGACTATTCTTTATATTATGATCATAAAAAAGAGTGGTTCAATGCCAATTTTACTATTAGCGGAACGAGATTAAAAAATAACTTAACTAAAACATTCCCTTGTCATTTGCATTTTAACGGTTTTGCAAAATTTTTAATTGATAATGACATACATGAAATGGTTTATGGAAATATAGAAAAGTACAAACCTGTTGACTATTATACGGAAGATTAATTTAAAAGCTAATAAATCACAGCAATAATTAATATAATTTTTTTCAATTAAGCATTCTTAAATATGCTCCTAAATTGATATAGAAGGCGCTCAATTAATCGTAAATCTTCAGTAACAATTTCTGCTGTTCCCGTCATTTCTTGTTGAAAAATAATCTGCTTGTTATATGAAGTTTCTAACGCTTTTGGCAACAAAATATCGATCAACAAATTGCCGTCTTTATCAGGAACTAATGAAATAGTACGAACTGAACCTTTTAATATTCCAAACTCTTTATCGGGATAGTTAACAAGTCTAATATTTACCTGTTGTCCCATTCTTATTTTTCCTGAATTGAGCGCAGGCGCTTTTATTTTTCCTATGTATCCATTTTCCTGATCAGGAATAATAGCAAACACATCATCTCCAGAATTTACTGTTTGGTTTGCTGCCCAAACTTGAAGAAAACTAACCTTACCGTCTATCGAAGAACGAAAGACATAATTCAATTCCCAATCCTTGATAGCCTTTTTTAATTGGTAAAATGCATGAATCACGTTACGTTCTAAATTAACAATTTCTTTATTTTCATTTATTTGGTTGGTTTTCGTGTTTTTAGAAAGTTCATTTAATGAAGATTTTAATGACGAAATAGTACTTAACGTGTTTTTATAATTTTTTTCAACTTGAAGACAGGTTAATTTATGTTGTTCAAATTCCTGATCTGCTATTATTCCTTTTTTAAATAAGCTTTCATATCGTTTTAAGTCATTTTTTTGCAATGAAAGTTCATTTTGGCTGATGTCTTTTTGTGACTCCAACAATTCTAGTCTCTCTCTAAGTTGTATAGCTTCGTAACTCTGAGATTGCGTTTCGATCGCAAAAGGGTGCAACTCAGCATTTAGATTATTAGAAATACTTTCTTTTTGAAATACTGCAAAAAAAGTTTCAATATCACCAAATTGAGCATTTTTAAAAATCGAAAACGGGAATTTTTTTAAAGATTTTTCTGATTGCAATTGTGAAATCACTTTAGAAAGTTGAAATACATCCTTATAATTTGCCGTATTTTCAATTATCGCTAAAGGTGTTCCAGCAATAATTTTTGTTTTGTTTTTAACTAAAATAGCCTCAATTCTCCCAGAGGTCTTTGCTACTAATTTTTCAGGTGGAATATTTGTAGTAATAGTTATTTGAGTATTAATAACATCAGGATATTTTATAAACCAGCTAGAAAAAAACAATAATAATATCACTACAGCAACCACCATGGTTCCACAACGAATAATCCAATGGGGAACTCGCGTAAGTATATCCTGAACTTCCTCGCTACGAAGATTTAAATTGTTAATTTCTTGCATGTTTTATTTACCTAATTCCAACTGATTTTTAACCAATTCATAATAACTTCCCTTTAATTTCACTAAATCCTCGTGATTTCCTATTTCAATTATTTTGCCTTTTTCAATTACCACAATCTGATCAGCATTTATAACCGTGCTGAGTCGATGAGCAATTACTACTACGGTTTTATTTTTGAAGAAAATATCCAGTTTTCGCATTATTTCTTTTTCATTGTTAGCATCTAATGCTGATGTTGCTTCATCAAAAAACAACATCTCAGGATTTTTATAAACTGCCCTTGCAATTAACAAACGTTGTTTTTGACCTGTACTCATTCCAACTCCTTCGGTACCAATTTTCGTATTATACCCCAAAGGTAATCCTGAAATATAATCAATTATATTAGCTACATCAGCAGCATAAATTAATCGTTTTTTATCAACATTTTCTACTCCAATAGCAATATTATTTGCAATTGTATCGTTAAAAATAAATCCTTCCTGCATTACCGAACCCAAATGATTTCTCCATGATTTTTGATTTATGATTTCCAAATCAGTATCTCCTATTAAAATTGATCCGCTATTTGGTTTGTAAAACCTTAGCAACAACTTCATTAAAGTAGTTTTTCCACTTCCACTCGTACCTACAATCGCAGTAATTTTACGCGCAGGAATTATAAGATTTAAATCCTCCAAAACATTCACATCTGATCCAATATAACGATATGATAAATTTTGTATTACTATATCATTATCAACAGGAATTTCATGTACCTGAGTTTCATTTTGCTGAATTTCATCTTCTTTTTCATGAATTTCTGAAAGCCTTGCTAAAGATATTTTAGCATCCTGTAATTCACGAATGAATGCTATAAGCTGAGATACCGGACCATTCAGTCCTCCAACGATGCTACTTATCGCAAGCATCATACCTAATGTAATCTTCCCATCAATGACTAATTTTGCTGATAAAAAAATAATAATTATGTTTTTCAGTTCATTAATAAAATTAGATCCAATGCTTTGTGTTTGTTCTAATACTAATCCTTTCATTGAAACGTTAAATAATCGGGCTTGAAGATGCTCCCACCCCCATCTTTTTTGTCTTTCAGCATTATGTAATTTTATTTCCTGCATTCCATTAATTAGTTCTATCACTTTACTTTGCTCTTGTGATACTGCAGAAAAACGTTTGTAATCCAGTTTTTCTCTTTTTTTAAGAAACAATATTACCCATAAGAAATAAAGAAAGCTACCAACAAAGAAGACAACAAATATTTGTAAATTATAATAAGCCAGTACCCCCCCCATAATTATCATATTAATAATCGAAAACAAAACATTTAGGGAGGATGTAGTCATTATTCGCTCAATACGATGATGATCATTAATACGTTGCATAATATCTCCTGTCAAACGAACATCAAAAAAGGAAATAGGTAAATTCATTAATTTAATAAAAAAATCAGAAATTAAAGAAATTTTAATTCTTGCCGAAAGATGCAACATAATCCAACTTCTGATAAGATCTAAAGCTGTTCTTGCAAAAAACAAAAACAATTGTGCAAAAAGAATCATGTAAATAAATTGAACATTGCCTGTATTAACACCAACATCTACAATACTTTGAGTAAGAAAGGGAAATATAAGTTGTAGGATACTCCCGGCTGCCAATCCAATAATCAATTGAATAATAAAAGATTTATAAGCAAAAAGATAATTAAAAAGTAAGCCAAAACCTAAAGTTTTTCCTTCCTCCTTATCAAACTCTGATTGGTGAAATTTAACCGTTGGTTCCAATAATAAAACAATTCCTTCCTCTGTCATTTCATTGGCATTATTACCAATCCAAAATTTCAGGAATTCTTCTTGCGAATACTCAATAAGACCTATAGCAGGATCTGAAATAGAATATATTCGACCTTTTTTATTTTGAATGCTTAATTTCGAACTAATATTATAAAGAACAACATAATGTTTTTTATTCCAGTGCAAAATACAAGGTAATGGTATCTCCTGCAATTTGTTTAAATCGACTTTTGCACTAATACTTCTAAATCCTATTTTTTCAGCTGCATCGCCTAACATTAATAAATTACTACCATATCTATTGGTTTCCGTGTAATCACGCAAATCCTGAATTTTAAGAATTTTTCCGTAAAATTTTGCAATAATTTTAAGACAGGTTGGCCCGCAATCTTTACTTTCTGTCTGTATATAATTAGGGAATTTAGTCAATTTTATTTGTTTTACTAAAAAGTTAGTACTAGTATTAAGAGTTCAATTTTGCAGCAATTCTCAGGAAAAATAATTTTAAAAAACTGTTTTTATTTACCCCTCTTTTATTAAAATAAAAAACATCTGGTATGGGATAACTTGTTGTTTTTTGTTTGCAAAATTTTTTATATTTAATCAAATCATAAAAAAGACATTCCATTTTATTGGCATAAATAATTGCCCCGTTATCCCATCTGATTCTATTTGTCATCATTTGAAATAAATAAAATTCAAAAAGAGGTTTCAGTCTGCCTTCTGCTTCCGCGGCACGAACTATATAAGTCATACTTTGTAAATGTTCAGGAAAGTCAAAGATTGTTACACCTGGTTTATGTAATTCATAAAACAAAAAAGAGCATTCATCAAAACCTAAGTAATTTGATTCGGTAAAAACTTTTTTATAATCCCGACTTTCCATAAACAGTGTTTTAATGAAATGATTATTACGATACAGGCAAAAGGTACCTGTAATAAAATTTTTACTTGCATTGATGATATCATACTCATTTAAAACATCTGAACTTATGAACTCCCTGATATTGCCATAAACCATATCAATATCACCATGTCCCCAAAAATGATATTTTTCAAGTATTTTTTCAAAAAAAAATCCAAATGCCGGTTTCAGGTCACATAATTTGTATGGTTCAGTAAAATTGAGATCAAATCCTAATTTTGCAGAGGCTTCAGCCTTTAATTCATGCAAAGTCTTGTAAATTATAATAACATTGGAAGGTTTATAGGGGATTGGCTCCGTGTTATCAGTAATAATTATAAAATCTATAGTTGGATTATAACTACATGATTTTATAAAATAAGGAAAATACCACGGATACTTACCGTACCAACATGTAAGCAAAGCAATAGAATGTTCAATATTCATCTAATTCTAATTTATTATAGGAAATTCCCAAACCATTATAATTGATAACTCTGAATGATTTTATATTTTTTTTTTCGTTTGATTTATATTCAAAAATGGAATTTATCCCTTTTACAAAAAAAAAGTTTTTAAAAAATATAGAATGATACAATTCATACTCTTTTGAATTTTTAGACTTAAGATAATTAGCGCCATTTTTTCCTTTACTTATAATTATATTATTCTTACTCAAAATATAGTGGTACTCTCCTTCTTCTAACATTGTGAATTTATTTTTGAAAAAATATAAAGACAAAAGCTTATCTCCCTTTTTTTTCCAGTTCCACCACAATGGTTTTATAAAATCAGTAGAAAAAAAATGCAAATTACTCCATACAGAATTAGTCATCCTATAACTATATTTATCAATATAGAACCTGTCTGGAATTTCATCCCAAATTAAATCGTTTTTTGAAAAAAGGTTATTTTTATAATTTTGAAAATGATAAAGCAAAATTTCAAATTGATCATTATAAGAAAATACACCATTGTCCCATTTCATTTTCCCAGGATTCCCATCACAACCGAGTAAATCAAAATGGATTCTCAAATTTCCAGTTTCTTCTTCTTTTAAAACAACATGTTGCATTGTTTCAATTTCGCATTCCAATTTAAAAATATCTTGCTTTTCAATAATAGTAACCTGTTCAAAATTAGTTTCATCAAACCCAAAATATCTTGCAGTAGTAAAAGCCTTCTTATAATCTTTACTTTTTTCGAATAAAGTATTTATATATTCCGTATTTTTAAAAAGCATACAACATGCTGTTATATAATCATTTCTAACACAGATAACATCATAATAAGCAAGGGTTTCCTCATTCATAAATTCCCGGATCCTTCCATAAACTACATCAAGATCGGTAATTCCCCAGAAATCGTAGGTTTGCAGGTATTCGGAAAACAAAGCCCCAAAAGCAGGCTTAAATTCACATAGTTTATACGGAGTTTTTACATTTACTTCAAAACCCAATTTCAGGGTGGCTATTTTATTAAATTGTTCTAATGTAAAAGGGATAATTTTAACATTCTCAGGTATAACTTTATCAAAATTAGTATCAGAAAAAATAAAAAAATCAATTGTTGGATTAGCAGCACAGGATTTAATAAAAAAAGGAAAATACCAAGGAAACGGCCCGAAATAACAATTGACTAACGCGATACTTTGCATATAATTTATAATCTTGTTTATTTAACTATTCTGTTCTTTCAAATAAGCCTTTCTTGCTGTCGAAGATTTATAATATCTATATAAAAAATCATAAATTACCAATTCGTGCAACCTGTTTTTTGATTTAAATAACCGAACCATTGACATGTGGATATAACTGATTAAAAGATTATTTAGATCGGGCATTAATAAATTAGCATTATTATAGTCTAATATTTTATCAACAACAGGTCGAATATTAGTATTAAAATGATCTAAAATTTCAATTATTTTAAAAAACTCAGATTTTGAATTATTACTTAAATTAAGAAGCGAGTCTATTTGGTATCTGTAATTTCTATATTTTAAATCTATTTGCTTATTTACATTTTTATCAATTCCGAATTCCTGACCAAATCCATTTTTAAGTTGTTCAAATAGATCAAGTTTTTTATCTAATGAATATCCAAAGTTGTTTAAAAGGTTATCAACCGTTTTTAAAGCAAATAACCATCTCAATTCCTCATCTTCATTTCCTATAATATCGAGTATGCTAACTGTTAAAAGGCTATCATGAAAAAACAAAGTTTCTGAAAATTCCATTGTATTTTCCCCATAACGTTCCAATTCCCTTTTATAAGTATCTGACTGTATTTTCCATATTATATCTTCATTCAGTAATTCAGTAAAACGAGGGAGAAATTTGTTCATTACACCTCCTATATTGTTTTTATCAATACAATGAAAACGAATCCTTAAGTGATGTTCCGGATCTCCGTATCTTATAAAAAACCATTTGTCTATAACTTTTTCTTCAATTAAAAGAGTTGCAATAGGATTAATAATTTCAATCAAAATCGTATC